>Ga0114981_10003232_pt1 | contig 10403 bp, 8 predicted proteins | sample S_140806_MF_Meta_FD_87028 | JGI IMG/M metagenome (GOLD analysis project Ga0114981, IMG submission 87028) | Freshwater microbial communities from Lake Simoncouche, Canada to study carbon cycling - S_140806_MF_MetaG | ecosystem: Environmental > Aquatic > Freshwater > Lake | place: Lake...
CTATCATGTCGCCACCTGGCTGGACTATCTGAGGCACAACTCGCGTCGAACCAAGGCGGACCTGGCCAATCTGGAGCTTCTGCGCAGCCTCCAGGACGACGGCGTTCCGATCCGCATACGCCGGGCGATCGGGCAACAGCCGGGCCACCCCGGTTTGGCCGAGACGGACGCACAGCGGACGAGACCCGAGGTCACAGGCGACTTTTGAAGGGTTCGAGGCGGTTGCCGCGCCAGAGAGGGGCCCGAGGTCTCGGCCGTCGATGCCATGATCCATCATGGTTGAGCGGAAGTCGTCCGGACACTGGTTGGAGGCACCTGTGGCGGGATAGTCTGGCAGACGCCGTCGGTTCGTCGGCGCAAACAGGATGTGTCGGCCTCCCGCAGGATGCGTGAGGCGGTCAGGGGACTGCAATGACTGCACCGAGCTGGGCCAATCCTGCTGTGCCGGACCGGCAAGATTGCGTTCTCAGATATGTCCTTGAACGCCAGGCGCGTGAGCGGCCCCACGACGTCTATGCGGAGTTCGAGGACGGTTCCTCCTGGACCTATGCGGAAACCCTCGAGCACACGCGGCACGCTGCCTCCGGCCTGGCCAGCCTTGGCCTGACGCGCGACGATGTCCTTCTGGTCTGGCTGCCGAACGGCCCGGACTTCCTGAAGGCCTGGTTCGGGGCAAACTATCTCGGCGCTTCCATTGCCTCACCCAACATCGCCTACCGCGGGGCCGTGCTGCAGCACATGGTGAGCCTCATCGAGCCCCGGATCGCTGTCGTCCATGCCGGCCTGCTTGATCGCCTTGCAGGACTGGATCTGGGCGTTCTGGATAGGATCGTGGAGTGCGGCACAGCACCACCCGATGTCCCCTATGCCCAACCCGGGAACGTCACCCTGCACGCGGCCGGGACGGTGTTCAGTACGCCTGTAAACCCGTCCGCTCTTGAGGACCCCGGCATCGAACCCTGGGACCGGCAGTTGATCCTGTTCACCTCCGGTACCACGGGTCCCTCCAAGGCCGCGATCGTCAGCTACGTCCACGCGCAGACCGTATCCCTGGTCACCGTCGAAGAGCGGGTCTCGGGCGGCGACCGGTATCTGCTGAACATGCCCATGTTCCACCTGAGCGGTACCATCCCGGTGCTCGGCATGCTGCTGACCGGTGGCACGGTCCTTTTTTCCGGGCCGTTCAAGACCGACACCTTCTGGGATGTCGTGCATACGCGAAGGCCGACGATCTGCGGACTGCTCAGCGCGACGGCGGTCTTTGTGGAGAACCTGCCGCCCCGACCCGACGACGCCGACAACAGCCTGCGGTGGATATTCTGTACGCCTCTGGTCAGGGATCCGAAGGCGTTCTCGAAACGCTTCGGCGTCAATCTGGCCACCTCCTACGGCATGTCAGAGCTGTCAGCCCCCATTCGCACGGAGCCCAATCCGGAGCGCTTCGACAGTTGCGGCCGGATCCGGGCCGGCTATCAGGCGCGGATCGTCGACGATTTCGACCGTGAAATCCCGATTGGCGAGATCGGCGAGTTGATTGTCCGATGCGATCGTCCCTGGGCGTTTTCGTCCGGCTACTGGCGCGATCCGGCGGCGACGGCGGCGGCATGGCGGAATGGCTGGTTCCACACTGGCGACAACTTCCGGTGCGATGAGGAAGGCAACTACTTTTTCGTCGATCGCAAGAAGGACGCTATCCGGCGCCGCGGCGAGAACATCTCCTCCTACGAGGTAGAGCTCGAGGCGCTGAAACACCCCGATATCGTCGAGGCTGCCGTCATTGCCGCCGCCAGCGAGGTCGAAGATGAGGTGATGCTGGTCGTGAAGCGGCGCGAAGAGAGTGAGGTGACAGCGAATGACCTGTTCGACTTCATGAGGCCCCGAATGGCCCATTTCATGCTGCCTCGCTACATCCGGTTCGTGGCGGAGATGCCCAAGACCCCAAGCCTTCGCATCCAGAAATACCTGCTGCGAGAACAAGGCGTAACCGACGACACCTGGGATCGCGTCGCAGCCGGCATCGTCGTACGCCGGGTCGGGATTCCCTGACACGGCCCGACGCCCGCCAGCCGGGCTCTGCAGAGCCGCGGTTCGAAGCCTGGAGCCAGTCCCCTGCCCCGTAGCTATCTAGGAAGACCCAGACCGCGCTCGGAGATGATGTTGCGCATGATCTCGTTGGTTCCGCCGGAAATGGTCCAGGCGTAGCTCCAGATGTAGTCAATCATCCGGTTGCCCGTGTGCTGGCCACCCCCGAAAATCTCGGGATGGCGATACTGGGCGTCGAGGCCGTCGACCTTGACGAGAAACGCGGTGTAGGCGTGGATCAGAACCGCGAAATGCAGCTTGATGTATACCGGTGCCAATGAAGCGCCCATTTCCGGATTGGCCTCGACCTCGGCCAACATGCTCGCAACCATGCGCCGCAAGGCCAGCATAGCTGCGTAGTGTTCCATAAAGTCCCGGCGCAGCTCGTCATCAGCAAGCCATGCTGCCCGGCTACGACGGCCATCGGCCAGTTGCCTGTTCATGTCTTTCATGAGCCGTTCCGACAGCTCGAAGATCATCAGGCCGCGTTCAGCGGACAAGGTAGACTGGGCAACCTTCCAGCCCTCATTCTCCTCTCCGATGAGGTTCGCGACCGGGATCTCGACCTCGTCGAGAAAGATTTCACAGAACTCCGACCGACCCGTGGCCTGGCGGATCGGTCTCACCGTGACACCGGGACTCTCAAGGTCGAGAATGAAGTAGGAGATGCCAGCGTGCTTTTTGGCCTCGAAATCAGTTCGTGCCAGCAGCAGGCAGTATCGCGCGTGCATGGCCATGGATGACCAGATCTTCTGGCCGCTGACGACATAGACGTCGCCCTGCCGAGCGGCCCGCGTGCGCAAGGACGCTAGATCGGAGCCGGCATTGGGCTCGGAAAAGCCCTGGCACCAGATCTCTCCGCTCTCCTGCACACCCTTCACATAGCGATCGCGCTGGTCCTGGGTGCCGAAGGCAAACAGGGTCGCGGGAACGTGGTTCAGGGAGATGGTGTATAGCGAAGGGCGTGGCGCGCCTGTCCGCGCGACCTCCTCATTGATGATGACCTGGTTCTGGTGGGACAGGCCTGCGCCGCCCCATTGCAGTGGCCAGTGAGCGGTCGCCAGTCCTACACTGGACAACTCCTGGAACCACTCCTTCTGGAAGGCAGCGTATTCATCCTCGGTGACATCCGTCATCCGGTCGGTCCATCCGCGGGACCTGGTCTCGAGCCAGCCGCGGACCTCCGCCCGAAATCGCACGGGGTCGCCGGCGTGCTTCAGGGGCTCGTAGCGCGTGTCTACCAGGGCTTCGGTCATGGTCATTTCCGGACAATAGGTGCGCGGGTCATGGGCGGATCAAGCCGAAACCCTGGGGATGGCCACGCGACTTGAGATGCGCCAGCCCTCCGGGGTACGAAGGACAATGTCGGTGTAGGTTACCGAGCGGGTCCGGCCGTCGGCGAGGACTCCTATCCCCTTGGATACCATCGTCACGGAGCCGTCGGCATTCGGGTCGATCAGAACGTTGGTACCGTGATGGGCGAGCGGATGGGGCGTCGTGGGATCGGCCCAGTCCCTCTGGAGTTCCTCGAGGCTATGCCGCACGCGGCTGCCGTACGCACTGGAATCGAACATCACGTCGGAGGTGAAGATCTCGCCCAGCCGTGACCAGGCTCGCCCATCCACCAGATGACCGTAGAGGGCGACCAGGCGCAACAGAGCCAGATGATCGGCCGTGTCCAGAGCGCCCGGCCCCAAGTCCTGCCCCATCTCAGGCCGGCTTGGATCTCGGCAGGAAGCGCCGGCCGTTTTCGAACATGATCTGGTCGATCTGCGCCTGGGTCAGGCCGCCGCATCCTTCGGTTACGAAGTCGCGGGGAGTCGGCACGCCCTCTGCGTGGGGATAGTCCGAGCCCATCAGCAGACAGCTGACGTCGTCGCCCATGTCAGCAGCGATCTTGGCGATGTTGTCCTCGGGGTAAGCAACCACGAAACAGTGTTTCTTGAAGATCCTGGAAGGACGTTCCTTGAGCTGCCCCATCGGCCAGAAGCTGTTGCGGGTCATGCCGCGCATCTTGTCCAGCTTGTACAAGAACCGGGGCAGCCACTCGGCTCCATTTTCGGCGCTGCACATCCGGATGTTTGGAAAGCGTTCGAAGAAATTCCAGTAGATGAACGAGGCCATCGTCATCATCACCGGGATTTCGCTGTAGCTGAACATCCACTGCCAGGCCGTCTGCCCGGTCCGGCGCGACTGCATGGGCTTCTCACCCCAGAGCTCGAGCAGGGGGTGCATGAAGTTCGCTTCCGAAACGTGGAAGGACACAGCGACATGGGCATCGTTGAGCTTGTTCCAGAGCGGATCGAAATAGGGATCTGCCGGGGCGCGCCCGCCAGCCGGCCCCATGGGCATCACAACGATCCGGACACCGCGTTCGATCAGCCAGTCCGCCTCCTTGAGCGAGGTCTCAAGGTCCCAGAGACTGAGAACCGGCGTCGAGTAGATCCGGTCATCGGCGTTGAATGACCACTCGTCATACAGATACTGGTTGTAGGCGTGAAGAACCGCGTTTGCGCCATCGGGTCCCTTCTCCTCGGCCAGGGCTCCGAGCAGGCCGAATGAGGCGACGAAATCGCCGACGTAAAGAACCGAACCCTCAACGCCGAACTCATCGAGCTTTTCGAGCCGTTCGGCACGGGAATACATGTCTACGGCGGGGGGGATCTTCTCGATGATGTCCTTGCCCGTCGAAATCGCCAGAAGCCATTCCTTGAGCTTGCCGGGAGGGGCCATCAGGCCATCCGCGGAGTCATAGTTCTCGATCGGCCGATCGCCGATGAACAGCTGGGTCTTGCCGTCGGCGTTGACCCGGGGCTCCACAAGCCAGTCGGCCTTGTAGGCCTCGGGCAGATACTTCTTGAAGAACGACCAGTCCTTCTCCCGCAGGTGCGTGTCGGCGTCGAAGATCGGGCCGGAATAGCTCGCGGGGGTGATCTCTTGCCCGACCGGGGCTTCTGCAGCGGCGTGCGCCATCGAATGCTACTTTCCAGACGATTGTGGTGACGCTCTTTCATACATCCGGCTTCCGCGCCGATGAAATGGCGCGGCGTATCGATCACAAGCGTGCGCGATGCGACCTCAGCGCCCGGTGAAGGCCGGGGGTCGCTTGTCGCGGATGGCGGTTGCCGCCTCGAGATGGTCGTCCGTCAGCTTGGCGAAAGTCTCAAGCCCGAGATGGGCGTCGGCGCTGCTCACCGCTTCCCGAAGCAGCGGTATGTTGATCGCCCTCTTGGTGGTCGCCACGGCGCGAGGGGACAGTTGACACAGACGCGCAGCGAGATCGGCAACCGTCCTGTCCAGATCCTCCGGCTCAACCACCTCGGCAACCAGACCGAATTCAAGACACTGCGCTGCAGACAGCCGATCGCCCGTAAGGAGATAGCGTTTGGCGCGCGCATAACCCATCAACTGGGGCCAGATCAGCGCGCCACCATCACCGGCCGTAAGGCCCACCTGGACGTGAGGATCCGCCAGTTTGGCCTTCGACGACATCACGGCGATGTCGCTGAAAAGCACGAGCGAGGCACCGAGACCCATGGCATGGCCGTTGACGCGCGCGATGATCGGCTTGTCCAGATCCAGCATACTGATCAGGATACGCCGGGCCTCGGTCATGGAGAGGGACCAATGGGCGTAGTCCTTGGCCTTGGCGGCCGCGACCATGGCCTCGATGTCGCCACCGGCCGAGAACACTTCGCCCTCCCCGGTAAAGACGACCGCGCGCACGGTCTCGTCCTTCTGGACCTCGTAGAACACCTCCGAAAGCTCTCGGTGCGCGTCCCGCGTAATGGCGTTGTGCGGCGCGTTGTTGATGGCGATCGTCAACACCGGTCCGGCGACTGTGATGCGAAGGGCGTTGAAGCGGCTGTAATCGGCTGGCACGCGGCGGCTCCCTGGCGGTCATTCGACGGGTGACCGGATGGCTTAATGAAAGCATGGCCGCTCGTTCCGGACATTACAAATCCCTCAGCGATTCACCCTGCATGTGATGTGACGGCCGAACTCTCGGGGTCAGCGAGCACGAGTGTGTGGATATGCCGGACCCTCGTACCTGCTCGTAGACGCCCCTGCCCGGACCGCTTACCACCGACCCGGTGCAGTGGGGCGCTGCGGGACGAAGCGAACAATTGTCGACCGCGTTGTCGTCACCGGTCCGACAGTGTCGCCCCTCGGTCGGGAGGATTGTGCGATGGACATCGGCATCACGGGCAGGAGGGCCCTCGTTACGGGAAGCAGCGGAGGGATCGGCGAGGCAATAGCCCGTCGACTCGCGGCCGAGGGTGCCGCCGTCGCGATCAACGGACGTGACCCCGGCCGGGCCGCCGCAGTCTGTGCCTCCATCCGGGAAGCTGGAGGCGATGCCGTCCTCGCGGTCGGGGATATCGAAAGTGACGCCGGCGTCGAGCGGGTCGCCGCCGCCGCTCTCGGCGGGCTGGGGCAGATCGACATCCTGATCAACAATGTCGGCGGGCCCATGAGCGAGGACACCGCCCGCCTTGACTGGTTTGACGTGGAGACACGCTTCTGGAGCGGCAGCTACTACAAGTGTGTTGTCGCCGGGGTCCGCTTCGCCCAGATACTCGCGCCCGCCATGCGGGACCGCGGTTGGGGCCGGATCATCAATTTCGCCAGCGTGGTCGCCGCCCAGCCGATAGCATTTGTCCCCGACTATGCCGCGGCCAAGGCAGGGGTGAAGAACATGACCGTGGGACTGGCGAAAGCGCTGTCGATGTCCGGCGTGACGGTGAACACGATCACGCCCGGCGGCATCATGACTGACGCCCAGGCCCGCTGGCTCCTGAAGATCGCCGCCGAGAAGGGGTGGGGCGACGACCTGGAAGAAATCGAGGCGCGCCGTATCGCTGAAACCCCCGATGGCCCGCTGACCCGCCGGCTTGGGCGACCCGAACAGATTGCCGACCTCGTCGCTGTTATCTGCGGTCCGGCCGGTGACTTCATCAACGGGGCCAATCTCAGGGTAGATGGCGGTCAGACCCGGACTGTGAACTGAGCCCTACGGGCGCAGTCAAGACGAGCATGAGCCCTTCAAACAGCCGGTCGCAGCCGAACCCGATGCCGGCCGGCAAGGAAGGTCCCTAGACGATCTCGCCGATCTCGGTGCCCACCGGATAGATGCTTCCGGCCTGCATCTTGTGGGCCAGCCGGCCGCTTGCCGGCGCTGCGATATCCTGGGTGGCCTTGTCCGTCTCCAGAACGTACACGGCGTCCCCTTCCTTGACCTCGGTGCCGTCGGCGACCAGCCATTCAGCGAGCCCCCCCTCCGTCATCGACATTTCCAGGCGGGGAATGGTGAGAGTGGTCGACATGACGTTTCAGTCCTTGAACGCGAGAATTTGACGTGCACGGGCCGCGATAGAAGGCGCGTGCGGAATCTGGGCCGCCTCGATCTCCCGTGAGTAGGCAATGGGAGCGAAATCCGCACCGAGCCGGCCAACGGGAGCCTTCAGGATCGAGAACAGTTCCTCGTTGATGGTGCTGGCGATCTCTGCGCCGAAGCCACAGAATTCGGTGGCGGCATGAACGACAAGCGCCCGGCGCGTCTTGCGGACGGAATCCAGGACACGGTGATAGTCGAGCGGCAGCAGGGTCCGAAGGTCGATGACCTCGGCGCTTACACCGTCCTTTTGAAGTTCCTCCGCCGCGGCGAGGCATTCGCTGACCTGCCAGCCGTAAGTCACGAAGGTGATGTCTGCCCCTTCCCGCCGGACCTTGGCCACGCCGAGTGGGATGCGATAGTCTTCGAGGGGTACCGGTTCCCGGACTCCGCGCAGCACCTTGAGAGCCTCCAGGTGCACGCAGGGATCTTCATCGAAGATGCAACTGAGCAGCAGCCCCTTGGCGTCGAACGGCGTACTGGGGAACACGACCTTCAGTCCGGGCACGTGCAGCAGCCAGGCCTCCAGAGACTGGGAGTGCTGGGCACCGAACCCGCCGATGCCGCCACCAACCATCATGCGGATGGTCATCGGCACATGGGTCGCAGCCCCTGACATATAGCGTTGCTTGGCGGCGTGGTTGAATATCTGGTCCAGGCAGACACCGGCGAAATCATTGAACATGATCTCTGCGACCGGCCTCATCCCGACGAGCGCCGATCCGATTCCCGCGCCGATGATCGCCTGTTCGGCGATCGGTGTGGATCGCACACGCGCCTTGCCGAACCGGCCCTGAAGCCCGACCGAGGTCTTGAATACTCCGCCGGTAGGATCGCCGATGTCCTCGCCGAGGATCCAGACATTCTCGTCCTGGGCCATGGCCAGTTCATGGGCATGCCGAACCGCCTCAAGGCCGATCATGTCTCTTGTCGGGCCTGACGGGGTCGCCTCTGCCTCTCGCACAGGATAATGGCCCCGCCGCGGGGGCACTGTGTCGTCCAGATAGACGTCGAGAAGCGTCTCCTCCTTGGGCGTAACCGGGCTCGACATGGCCTCGGCGATGGCGGCGTCGACCTCCGCTTGGGCGGCCTCCTCGATCGCGGCGAGATCCGCCTCGCTCACCTCGCCCAGCTCGAGCAGCCGCGCGCGGGTTCGCGGCACAGCCCATTCGATGCGTCCGGCCTCCAGCTGTTCAGCCGAGATTTCCGGAGAGTCGCCGACTCCTGAGTGCGGCCCGAGTCTCAGGGTCAGCGCCTCGACAAAGACCGGACCGCCGCCCCGGCGCACATCCTCCACGATCGCCTTCATGTCCCGGTAGAAGCTCGCGACATCATTGCTATCGAGCTTCACACCCTTGAAGCCGTAGCCGGCGGCGCGGGATGCGAAATCAGCGCTCGCCGTGTACTCCGGGATCGGCGTGTATTCGCCAATGAGATTGTTCTGGCACAGGAAGATGACCGGCAGCTTCCACACACCGGCCATGTTCATGGCCTCGTGAACCGCGCCGATACTGGTCGCTCCGTCGCCGAAATTGACGATGGTCACCCGGTCCTCGCCCCGGTTCTGGGCCGCCAGAGCCAGTCCGTTGGCGATCGGGGCGCCCGCGCCCACGATGGCTGTGGTCAGCATCGAGCCCGACGACGGGTCCGAGATGTGAGGCGATCCGCCCTTGCCCTTGTTGACGCCGTCGATCCGCCCAAGCGCCTCGGCGAACAGGCCTGTCAGCGAAACGCCCTTGGCGACCTGGTCGTGGATGCCGCGATAGGTGGTGACCATGTAGTCGCGAGCAGTGATCAGTTGGGAAAGAACCGCTGGAATGGCCTCCTGGCCCGTCATCGGCCAGTAGGTGAACATGAAGCGGCCGCCCGACAGACCCGCCTGAATGGCCTTGTCCACCGCGCGCATACGCGCCATTTGCCGATAGATCTCGAGCAGGACAGCCGGATCGATTTCCAGATTGGTCTCGGGGTCGTGCATCCTGGTTCCTCTTGACCGGGTAGTCGGGACGCTTGCCTCGGCTTTCACCGCCAAAGCGCCCCCTCCCCGACCCTACATGGCCCCTCGGTGCTCCTCGCGTTCTCTCGTGAACGCGCAAAGCGGGGCGGCTTGGGTCTTGCGACACCTCGCGACATTGCTGCCGAGCATCGCGTGAACGCAAGCCGAGGCAGGGTCCGCAATGCGTGGATCACATACATGCTGCTCCGGGCGCTTACCGCGTTACAACTGCCCAACCGAATACCGCGCGGCGCACTCACATCAGTTGATAGTTGGACGCCGAATCGAAGGCCTTGAAGGGCGCTCCTGCCCTGACCTTGGCGGTCCAGGCCGGGTCGTTCATCAGGGCACGGCCCACCAGGGCGAGGTCGAACTCGCCACGCTCGAAGCGATCAAGGAGGACGCCCAGATTGTCGACCGCCTCGGTGCCACCCGTCCAGGTGTCGAACAATCCCTTGCCCAGACCGATCCCGCCGACGATGGCGGACGGTTTGCCGGTGAGGGCCTTGGCCCATCCTGCGAGCGTCCGATCCGAACCCTCGAACCCGGGGGTATTGAAATAGCGCACACTCGCCTCGAACAGATCGACCCCAGCGTCCGATATGGGGCCGAGGATCCGTTCCAGATCCTGGGGAGTCTGGGCCAGCTTCGCCTTGAAGTCCTGCTGCTTCCATTGCGAGAAGCGGAAGAAGATCGGCAGTTCCTCACCGACCGCCGCCCGCACGGCCTTGACCACTTCCACAGCAAAGCGGGTACGGCAGACCGAGTCGCCACCCCAACGGTCGTTGCGCAGATTGGTTTCGTCCCAGAGGAAGGCGTCAATCAGATAGCCATGGGCACCATGCAGGGCGATACCGTCAAAGCCGGCTGCCTTGGCAGCCGCGGCAGCCCGACCGAAGCTCGCAACGACATCCGCGACGTCTTCATCGC
>Ga0114981_10003233_pt1 | contig 10401 bp, 8 predicted proteins | sample S_140806_MF_Meta_FD_87028 | JGI IMG/M metagenome (GOLD analysis project Ga0114981, IMG submission 87028) | Freshwater microbial communities from Lake Simoncouche, Canada to study carbon cycling - S_140806_MF_MetaG | ecosystem: Environmental > Aquatic > Freshwater > Lake | place: Lake...
CAATAATAATTTCTAAAAAAGTATTCCATTCTTTAATAAAGGCAGCTAATCCTGAATACAATAAATCTACACGCGTAGCTTCGTTATAGCAGGGAATAATTAAAGACAATCTAGGCAAGCTGCTTATTGCATTCATTTGTTTTTCTATCACTTAGTAAAATAGATGAACAAAAATAATTAAATTTGTCATTAACACTAATTTCATAAGCAATTAGTTTAAATAAATAGATTTTATGGATTTAAAAGAATTAGAAGCTGGCATAGACCCTTCTTCTCATTGGTATTATCAAAGTAAGAAATTACCTATGCTTTCTTATGTAAAAAAGCAATTAGACAAACACCAACCCATACAAATTATTGATGTAGGTTCCGGCTCTGGCTTTTTTGCTTATGAAATTGAAAAGACATTTTCTTCTCAAATCAATAAAGTGTATTTAGTAGACATTGGCTATACGAAAGAAGAAATGCAAGCAACGCAGGCACAGAAAATTGAAAAGGCGCTATACATCCCAGAACGCATAGAAAATAGTGTAGTGATTTTGATGGATGTATTAGAGCATATCGAAGATGATATTGCTATGCTTCAAGCTATAAAGAAAAATTGCGTGGGCGATAACAATCATTTTTTCATTACCGTACCTGCTTTTGAATCTTTATGGAGTGGCCACGATGATTATTTGGGTCATTATCGTCGCTATCGAATTGCTACGCTTAAACGCGCATTAAAAACGGCTAATTTCACCGTAACGAATAGCTATTATTTATATGGCACTTTATTCCCATTAGTATGGACCATTAGAAAAATTGCTAACCTATTTAAAAAAGGGGAAGCACAATCGGACATGAAACCAACTAGTGATTTTATCAATACCCTATTACTTAAATTCAACGCAGCAGAAATGCGCATTGCAAAAAACAACAAACTGTTTGGCGTAAGTTGCGTGGCTCAAGGAAAAATATAATCTTTCATGTTGGCATAAAAAAAGGCTACCTATTTGGTAGCCTTTTTTTTAATAATTATACGGAATTGCTTATTCAGCAGTTTCTGTAGTTTCGTTTGTTTCAGCAGGTGCTTCAACAACTTCTTCAACAGGTGCATCTTCAGCAGTTTCTGCTGCTGCAGCTGCTGCTAAGTTTGCTGCTTCTTTAGCTGCATTTTTAGATTCTACTAATTTTACTGATTCAACAACAGCTGCTGTTCTTTTATCAGATTTATGTTTTAAATGTGCTTGCTCACGAGCTACAACAACTTGCTCATGTTCTGCATTCCATTTTTCAAATTTCTCTTGTACCGCTTTCTCATCGAATAAGCCTAAAGCTACTCCACGATGTAAGTGTTTTAAGAACAATACACCTTTGAATGATAAGATACGACGACACGTATTCGTTGGTTGCGCACCATTGTTTAACCAATGTAAAGAACGCTCACGATCCAAACGGATAGTTGCAGGAACGGTTAATGGATTGTACGTACCTAATTTTTCGATGAATTTACCATCACGAGGTGAAGTACTGTTTGCTACTACGATAAAGTAGAAAGGTCTTTTTTTAGACCCGTGACGTTGAAGTCTGATTTTAACTGACATAAATAATAGAAATTATTTTGTTTACAATAAATTTTGGAGTGCAAAGATACAATTCTAGACGGAATTTCCAAAAAATGAGGGATTATTTACCAAAAGGCATACCTGGTAAGGATGGCATGCCGCCCATACCCTTCATTTTATTCATTTGGCCCATCATTTGTTTCATTTGCTCAAATTGCTTCATGAAGGCGTTTACATCCGCTATTTCTTTGCCCGAGCCTCTTGCAATACGCTTACGGCGACTTGCATCGATACGTTCTGGATTGTTGCGCTCAAAAGGGGTCATAGAATTAATCATGGCCTCAATACCCTTAAACGCATCGTCGCTAATATCAATATCCTTAATAGCCTTCCCTACTCCCGGTATCATCGCTAATAAATCTTTGATATTACCCATTTTCTTAATTTGATTCAATTGCTCTTTAAAGTCCTCGAAATCAAATTTATTGGCTCTAATTTTCTTTTCTAATTTCTTAGCCTGCACTTCGTCGAATTGTGCCTGAGCGCGTTCTACCAAGGTAGTAATATCACCCATTCCCAATATACGCTGCGCCATACGCTCTGGATAAAACACATCGAGTGTATCCAGCTTTTCGCCCATGCTCACAAACTTGATGGGCTTTTGTACCGTATATTTAATCGATAACGCAGCACCCCCTCTGGTATCTCCATCTAATTTTGTTAGTACCACCCCCGTAAAATCTAATCGATCGTTGAAGGCCTTTGCGGTATTCACCGCATCTTGACCGGTCATACTATCTACCACAAATAAAATCTCGTTCGGATTTACTGCTGCTTTTATCTGCGCCACTTCTTGCATCATCGCCTCGTCGACCGCCAAGCGACCCGCAGTATCTATAATCACGATGCTATTGCCATCGCGTTTTGCTTGTGCTACGGCATCTTTTGCGATTTGCACCGCATCTTTCGTTTCACGATCGATATATACCGGCACTTTTATTTGATCGGCTAATACTTGCAACTGATCCATAGCTGCTGGACGATATACATCGGCAGCAACTAATAAAGGATTTCTTCCTTGTTTTGTTTTTAAATAATTGGCCAACTTACCAGAGAAGGTTGTTTTACCCGAACCTTGCAAGCCGGCAATAAGTATAATCGTTGGTTTATTCTTGATATCTAATTCACTAGCATCACCACCCATCAATACCGCCAATTCATCTTTTACAATTTTCACCATCAATTGCCCTGGCGAAACTGCGGTCAATACTTTTTCTCCTAATGCTTTTTCTTTTACCGTATCGGTAAATTCTTTTGCAATTTTAAAATTCACATCGGCATCCACCAAAGCTCTTCTAATTTCTTTAATGGTAGTAGCTATATTAATTTCACTAATTCTTCCTTCGCCCTTTAATTGCTTAAAGGCCGATTCTAAACGTTCACTTAAATTATCAAACATGGGGTATTTTTTTGAATGCGGACAAAGATAATTTGTTTTTATGGAAATTGCGTGCCTATAGTGGATGATTTCATTTTTTTCTACCCGCATAAAATGTATCTTTGCTAACGAAAAAAGTAAGCATGATTTCTAAGGAACAAGGATTAAAAGCCTATCGATTAATGATGAGTGCCAAAGCAATGGCAAACGTGTATGAAGCTAATAGGCCCCTATGTAAATATGTACACAGCACCTCTCGTGGCCATGAGGCTATTCAAATAGCTACCGGTATGCTATTGAAGAAAGAAGATTATGTGAGCCCTTATTACAGAGATGAGAGTATGATGCTGGGCATGGGTTTTAGACCTTATGAAATGATGTTGCAGTTATTAGCAAAAGCCGACGATCCATTTACTGGTGGAAGAGCATATTATAATCACCCCAATAGCAGACGCGAACAATTTCCTAAAATCATTCACCAAAGTAGCGCTACGGGTATGCAAGCCATTCCCACTACTGGTGTAGCGCAAGGGATAAAATACATTCTAGAACATCAACTGCAAGACTTCGAAAATACACCCATTGCACTATGCTCTTTAGGCGACGGCAGCGTTACCGAGGGCGAAGTAAGTGAAGCCTTTCAATTTGCAGCCTTACATCAATTGCCTATTTTATTTTTAATTCAAGATAATGACTGGGGTATATCGGTAAGTAGTGATGAAGCGCGCAGTATGGATGCCTACGAATATATCGGCGGCTTTAAAGGATTTCAACGCATGCGTATCGATGGCACCAATTTTGATGAGTGCTATACACAAATGGAATATGCTTTAGATTGGGTACGCACAGAACGAAAACCCTTTTTAATGCATGCTAAAGTGCCTTTAAATGGTCATCATACTAGTGGTGTACGCAAAGAGTGGTATAGAACAGAAGAAGATTTAGCCAAACACCTAAAAGACGATCCTGGACCAAAATTATACCAGTTTTTATTGGATAAAAAATGGGCAACCGAATCGGAATTAGCAGCTATTGAAGAAGAGGAATTGACTTTTATTACAAGAGAATTTGAAGCGGCTGTGGCGGCGGCAGAACCCGACCCAAGCACCGTATCCGATCACGTATTTATACCTACACCTATCACCACTGAAGTGGGCACTCGCGTGCCAGCAGGAAAAGAAAAAGTGGTGATGGTAGACGCCGCATTGCATGCCGTAGAAGAAATTATGCACGCTCATCCCGAAGCATTGTTTTATGGTCAAGATGTGGGCGGACGCATTGGTGGTGTATTTAGAGAAGCGGCAACGCTTGCGCAAAAATTTGGCGATAAGCGGGTATTCAATACCGCCATTCAAGAGGCTTATATTATTGGTTCTACTGCCGGCATGAGTGCGGTGGGATTAAAACCTATTGTTGAAGTTCAATTTGCCGACTATATTTACCCTGCTCTTAATCAGCTCGTTACAGAGATCAGCAAAACTGCGTATTTAAGCTGTGGCAAGTTTAATGTTTCCTGTATCATCCGCGTTCCTATTGGCGCCTATGGCGGCGGCGGCCCTTATCATAGTGGAAGTGTAGAAAGCACCTTGGCTACTTTTAAAGGCATCAAGATTGCTTATCCTAGCAATGCAGCCGATATGAAAGGACTTATGAAAGCTGCATATTACGATCCAAATCCAGTTATCATGCTAGAGCATAAAGGCTTGTATTGGAGTAAGGTACCGGGCACAGAAGATGCTAAAACCATTGAACCAGCAGCAGATTATATTTTACCTTTAGGTAAAGGCTGTGTTAGTTTAGCAGCAGATGCATCTTGCGTAGCAAAGGGAGAAAGCGTCTGCGTAATTACCTATGGCATGGGCGTGCATTGGGCCCTGCAAGCTGCCAAAGATTTTGAAGGTCAGATTGAAGTAATCGACTTACGAACTATTTTCCCTTTAGATGAGGATTTGATTTATACAACAGTGAAGAAACATGGCAAGTGTTTAGTACTCACCGAAGAGCAATTGAATAATTCATTCTGTGAAGCATTGGCTGGACGCATAGCACAACATTGTTTTGCTTCCTTAGATGCCCCGGTTTTTACAATGGGCGCACTCAATCTGCCTGCCGTACCGATGAATGTACATTTAGAAGCAGCCATGCTGCCTAATGCTCAGAAAGTTGCTGAAAAAATAGCTATCTTACTCAACTATTAAGATGCAACAACACCTTCTTTATCATAAATTATATCATCATCCATCGAGCCAAGAATGGGTTGTATTTGTGCATGGTGCCGGTGGCAGTTCATCAGTGTGGCATAAACAAATTAAAGCCTACAAAGAGCATTTCAATATTGTATTAGTTGATTTACGTGGACACGGGAAATCGAATAATTTACTTAAAGCTGTTTGGGAAAACAAATACACCTTTAAGCAAGTAAGCCAAGATGTTATAGAAGTAATCGATTATCTCCAAATAGAAAAGGCGCATTTTATTGGCATTTCAATGGGTACTATCATCATACGCACTATTGGAGAAATGGCTCCTCAACGTGTTCGTTCGCTTATCATGGCTGGTGCTGTTATTCAATTAGATATTCGATCCAAATTTTTAGTGAAAGTAGGCAATGCCCTTAAAAGATTTCTTCCCCATATTTGGCTTTATAAGCTATTTGCTTTTATTATCATGCCCAAAAAACAGCATGAGGAATCGAGAAGTTTATTTATTAGAGAGGCACACCAATTAACTAAAAAAGAATTTATGAAGTGGTTTAAATTAACTGCTGAATTAAATCCATTGCTCAAATATTTTAGAGTTCAAGAATTGAAAGTCCCCACTTTATATGTAATGGGTGAAGAAGACTATTTATTCTTAGCTGCCGTTAAAAAAGTAGTTGCTGGCCACACTTTTTCTACCTTACAAGTAATTACCAATTGCGGCCATGTAGTAAATGTTCAAGCCCCCGATCAGTTCAACACCCTGACCATCGATTATATTAAAGGTGTTTAAAATTACAAACCCTACTAATTTAAGATCATTGAAGCAATGCGCATAGACCAATTAACCTTCTTGAGATTTATTGCGGCTATAGCCATTGTTATCTATCATTATGGTTTAAGCGTTGCACCTTTCCACTTCTCCGAAATTAGCTTTTTGTTTAGACAAGCAAATATTGGGGTGAGCTTTTTTTATATCTTATCCGGCTTCGTAATGATGCTTGCCTATGCACACAAATCACCCATAGACGCAAAGCAGTTTTTATGGAATCGGTTTGTAAGAATATATCCCGTATATTTTTTAGCCTTGATTGGTGTTTGTTTATTTTTCTTTTATGTGCAAGTGCCCATAAGTGGAAAGGATTTTATATTGAGTCTATTTTGTTTGCAAGCATGGGTGCCGAGTGCCGCATTGTCTATTAACAAACCCGGCTGGTCTATTTCGGTAGAAGTCTTATTTTATAGTATATTTCCTTTTATGCTACATAATTTTTACGCTAACAAAAGTCGAATACCCTATACGCTAGTGGGCATACTCGCAATTTTCCTTTTATCGCAATTGGGTTTTCATTATTTCATACATACCTACCCCATCCATTCGAATCAAGAGCTCCATCATTTCATTTATTATTTTCCGCTTTTGCATATCAATGAATTTTTAGTGGGTACCTTTTGTGGCTGGTATTTCCTTAAGTACCAAAAAACATCAGAACGCAATTATGATATACTCATTGTTTTATTGTTTAGCATGATAATAGTGCTCTTAAAATTCCCATTAGGATTACATTACCACAATGGCTTAATGGCAGTGTTGTTTGCGCCCCTTCTAATAACTATAAGCGCTAACAAGGGAATCATCACAAGGCTTTTAAATAAAAAACCTTTGCTTTTTTTAGGCGAAATTAGTTACGGTATTTATGTATGGCAATACCCCGTTTTTATCATGGGCAATAAGTTAGGCAAGTGGATTGGGCTTCACACCGCAGCGCCGATTTTTTATTTCAACCTACTGTTACTGCTAATAGTTGCTAGCACAAGCTTTCTGTATTTTGAGAAGCCCCTTAGAAAATACCTTTTGAAATTTGCGCAGGCTTAAAAATTGTAAACGAATTGTAAGGATGCATTTCTTGGGGTAATTGGGTTTACACTATTATCATCATGTACATGATAATTGAGTTGATTAAAAATATTGGATAGCTTAGCATTACATTTCCATTGCTTCCATTTATAAGAAGCAACAAGATCTACAACTATAAATTCTTTTATAGGAATCAATTGATAGTTGTCATTATTAACAGTAAGTCTAGTAGATCGACCTACAAAGCGCAAACCCATATATTGTGCAATAGCACCAAGTGCTACATTTTTAAAGCGCCCTTTAGAAAATTCATAGTGCACACTTGCATTGGCCGTATGATTTGGATTGTAACGCAAAGCGCTACCCACTATATATATATTACTAGCAGTGTAAATTGTTTCATTAAAACTATAGCCCATCATGATAGCTATTTGCTTTTGCGGATTATAGGTCATGTCTACTTCAATACCGGCACTTCTTGTAGCGCCAGCCAATTCTTTAATATTACTGTTAGTATTACCATTAGCAAGTGATGTCTGCGCTAGGTTGTTGTTGTGAATACTATATCCAGTTAGATTAAATTGCATTTTGCCATCCCTAATTTTATTCTTAAGCCCTAGTTCGTACTGATCAATAATTGAGGCTGGTAAGGCCTTGCCGTAGCTATCAATTCCAGTATTTTGAGAGAAGGAATTAGAATAACTAGCGAAAAGCATGTGTGCAGCATTTAACTGATATACCAATCCAATCTTGGGAGAAAAGGGCTTATCGACAGTGTTGCTTAGAGCATTCGTTTGTGTAGTATAGGTAAGCACATTAGTATTGGTAGTAATCGTATTCCATCGGGCACCTAACAAGAGCTTAAACTTTGCTGCACAAGAAATTAAATCTTGCATATAAATACCCGCTCTTTGAACAGCCATAGTAGTATTAGTGCTTTTATTTAAAACAGGCGCAGCAGGCTCTGCTGAAGCATTGTAGGCATTAAAAATATTAATCGTGTCGTAATTATTATAATTAGCATGAACAATAGTTGAGGTTGTAAATTGTTCTGCATCGGCACCAATAAGCAATTCGTGTTGAAGATTATTTCTTTTTACGGTTCGTGTTACATCAATTTGCTGCAAAGTATAAGCGTCAGCTACTGTTGTTTTTTGAATACCTCTTATCCAATTACCTTGCGCATCTACTAATGTACCTCCTCCACTGGTAGATCCATTAGGTCTTGTATTGGTAAACAAATCGGTAGCATAGGTTCTATAAGCAAGAATAGCATTTAGTTTCCACTGGTTTAAAATAGTAGTACTATACGTAGCACTGTTTAAAGATTGCTTAGCTGCATAATTCCCCCAACTCACGCCCGTAAATCGTTCTCTTGGCAAATTAACAAGTTTATAATTGACAATACCGGCTCCAAAATCTGGTACTGATTTGTTGTAGGTATAGTCTGCTTCTAACAACAACGTACTCTTAGGCGATACATTAATTTGCACCGAAGGATTGATGTATAAAGTAGTGCTATACACATCGTTTCTAAAACTCGCTCCATTACTATATAATGCATTCAATCTAAATGCTATTTTCTTACTCTTATTTAAGGAGCCATAAGCATCAAAAGCAGTTGCAAAATTTTGAAAACTGGCATAGCTTAGCGAAACAGCACCCCCCTGTTCAAATTTTGGTTTCTTAGTAATCAAATTAATAACACCGCCAGGGGCCACATTCCCATATTCAATAGCAGCATTACCTTTCACTATCTCAACGCGCTCCAATCCACTCATTGCTATTTTCATACCATTAAAATAACGAATACCATTTTTAAAAGTATTAGAAGAAGCAAGAGCCGCTCCCCTTGCAGCAATTTCTTCTTGATAACCCCCGGTGGTACCCATGATATACATACCATTAGCATTTTTTAAAACATCACTTAAGGATAGTATTTGCTGTTGTGCCAATTGTTTGCTACTCAATATAAATTGTGCTTGAGGCAGATCCATCTCGGTCAAGTTTAATTTAGACATTTGGGTCGTTTTTAGACGAGCGGCTATGGCCACTTCTTTGAGCCTATTAATCTTTTGAGAATCGATCGTATTATTTTGTGCTTGCGTATTTGTAGATAAAAAAATAAAAGCAAGTAAGTATATGTAGTATTTCATATGTGCGAATGGTATTATTATTCGCCGCAAAACTACTATTGCTAAATTGAGAACTGTTTAGCGATTGGGAAAAGGATTTTAGAAATCAGGAATTTGTTTTTTCTCCATACTTGGACTAATGCCGAAGTAGTTTTTATAGGTTTGACTAAAACTACTCAAAGAAGCATAACCAACAGCCATACTGATTTCTTGCAAAGACAAGCTTGATTGCGATAAGAGATGTTTGGCTTTTAACATTTTATGCTCTTGTATACATTCAAAAATGGTTTGGCCATATAATTCCTTAAACCCTTTTTTAAGATAACATTGATTGGTGCCTACATGAAGGGCTAGAGAAGCAATGGTAAGCGTTGTGTCAAGGTTGGCCAAAATGTATTCTTTGGCTTTGTGAATTTTCTCTGCTTCTAATGGTCTATTTAAAAAGGAACAAGTATCACAATTCAATTGAAACACTAAATTGTTTTTTTGCACTTGATAGAGTAAATATAAAATGGAGCTTTCTAAAAATATTTTTCTAGCCATTCCCTCCAAATTTGAAGTAAGCAGTTCAAACAACTTAGATTGGGTATTACAACAGATACTTTGTTTTGCTACCACCACATCAAAGGGTTCTTCATACTTATCAAAATAGGTAGCTGCAATACGCAATTGTACCACATTGGGCATAGCGGAAAAATCAAACAAACAATCGGTTTGAAAAAGTGTGTACGTAACTTTTAATTCCGCACCCTTCCAAACAGCCGTACAAGCAGTTTCCAGCACTTGCTCATCGTGCCAAGCATGCAATTGTACGTACTGATTGATTTGTTCCATGGCGCGAAATTAACTTATTCTATTTTTAAAATAAGTGCTATTAAATACTATTCTTGAAAATTCTTAAACAAGCTTAAGCTTATTTAATACCCACAATTTTATCTAAGCTTTCTTGTGCCAATGGATGATAATTATTTCTAAATGCTTGATACCATTGCTTAGCTACGGGCACCGAATACGGATGCGCCATCAGCTCTTTATACAAAGGCACAATAAATTTTCTACGACCTACACTGCTCAAAAAATTGCGCATAGCTTCATTTTGTTCGGCATACATTGCAGGCTTGTAATTAGCTGCTACGGTCATGATAAACCATAGGTCTGCAATTTCTGCATTGCCCGTTTGTGTAAAATGAAATACCTGATCGAGCTGTTGCATTTGAGCAACAGC
>Ga0114981_10003234_pt1 | contig 10397 bp, 13 predicted proteins | sample S_140806_MF_Meta_FD_87028 | JGI IMG/M metagenome (GOLD analysis project Ga0114981, IMG submission 87028) | Freshwater microbial communities from Lake Simoncouche, Canada to study carbon cycling - S_140806_MF_MetaG | ecosystem: Environmental > Aquatic > Freshwater > Lake | place: Lake...
AAGCTCAGTGGCGTGCCGCTTGCGGCTCGTCCACTGAAACGTCGTGTTGGGCGCCTTGATAAAGAAACTCGGGAGCGAGATCTGCGCCATTCGGCCAAATAACAGTTTCAAGTTCTGGGTCGACCTTCGCCTGCAAAAAGAGATCGGGATCCTTCAGCGGTTCAAACATTGGACCCCACAGCTCATTCATGAGCTCGATTACACCCACCTTGCCATCGTGGAATCGTAGCCACAATCGATAGCCTTGCAGCGGCTTGACCTCGGCAACTCTTGGGATCATGGAAGCTACTCTAGAGGCTCTATTTTAACCAGGGGTTGGCGTGTTTGCGCAAGAGACCAATCATTGAGCAACTCTGCCTTGTGAAGAATCCGCCATTCTTCCACAAGACGAAGGGCCCTTGCACCAAGACTTCCGTCAATCACATGGCCATCTTCAATTCGAATAGATACCTGCGCATCTACGTATTTTGCGTGAAAATGAGGCGGAGAATGGTCGTTATAATACATGGAAATGATGATACCGAAGAAGCGTGTGAGCTCTGGCAATTGGCTTAGCCTGAGGCTTGAGCTTGGATTCTACCTACAACCGGATTTCAGCGTGCCCATCGCTTCCCTTGAGTGGCAGGCAAGGAGCATGCGGTGGCGAAGCTGAGAGCTAATGGCGGCCTGTCCACTCGAAGGGATTGTTCGGCATTTATACGAGAGGATATCGAGGTCAAGTCATCCATTCATCTGTGTAATCCAATTCTTTAGGCTTATTAGTCTTCCAGCGTCAATCAAGGAAACAACTGCTTTCATAGAGTTGTCACGGTCTTTGCCATAAGCAGCCCTCAGCGCCTCCGGGCAAATATGCACTACATCCGTGAACATAAAATGGTTGGCTGCGGTTAACTGACATGCGCGCAGAAGTCGTGCAGGATCAAACTCGTTGGTCACATGGACGTAATCAAACGGATTCATGTCAGACTTAGTATTTACATAACTTCCAAACTCTGCAGGGAACTGCTTCTCCCGATCGGCTCTAATGCTCCATTTGACAGTTACAAGAATTCGTCTTGTCGCGTCTCCCGAAATTGCAACGACATCAACCTTATTTACTTTCTCGCCTTTTCGCTCATTCGTAAAGCCGGGGATTTCTTGCAACGCTATCCGAGGAGCAATCCTCCATCTAGATGAACCTAGGACTTTGCCAAGCGTAATTGCTAGCACATCCTCAAACCCTTCCCCAACAAGATTCTTTCTTTTGTTCTCAAGAGTTACATGCTGCCGCACTCTCTGAACCAATTGTATCCAAGCGACATCCGGGGGCGAGGCAGAAAAAAATGGATGCAGAACATCATTGATGATGTGGATCAGCTCTGGATCCTCCCCTGGCGCTGGAAAAGATTGATCCGCAAAAGGGAGCATCTGTTGCTTCGCTTTCTTAATCACCCGCTCTTGAGAATGGAGGATATATCGTGATAAATCAAGAGTTGCCTTGTTAAACAGCCAGTCCAGTGATTCAGATAGGTTAACGTTAGTCATGCCTAGCTCGTTGGACACCCAGGCATGGAATGCCAATGAACGAGGATACCAATGTTTTCCAGGCTGACACTTGTCACTCTCGTAGCAATGTGCAAGGCCAGTGGTTCGATCTATCCATAACAGCAGCTTGTAGACATGTTTCCAAGCATTAGCTGCCGATACATCGCCGACGTTCTGAAAATATTGGTTGATGAGCTTTGCTCTATTCTCGGCTCCAAATGCTGCTCTTACGGGTATTGAGTCAGCGTTGCCGTTTTCTTGTTCCGCCATTTCTGAACAGTGCTAGGCAGCTTGGGAAAGGGTTAATCGGCAGCCTAAAGCAACGAGAAGGCTAATCGCTATGGCCCTTGCCATTAATGGGGGAACTGCATTGCCGACTTGTCGATATCGAGAGTGTGCTGCCCCACCATCATGCCTTCCAGGCAACGGACCCTTGCGCTTATCCGTTAAAAAGACAAAATGGTCTGGGAATGATTGCAAACGGGCAAATTCCCTAACAGACAAAGCACGAGAATACTTATAATGATAAACAAAATCTGCCTTGGTGTTGAGCGTCCATGCCCAAATTGATGGGTGTAGCCGACGATAGGCATAGAAATGCCTACGCGAAAGCTTTCCAGACCCATTGTCTTGGCCCCATTTTTGACCGCAAAGATATCGTGCAGTTAAGCCAACAGGGAGATCTCTATAGTTCCCGCCGCTAGGTATACTCTCAAGCCTCAGAGCTGTGTCTGAGTTTATCCTTGGAACGGACAGGTTTGCCAGTTCCAAAGAAGTAGTGCTTCTCATTAAGCGCTGATATGCTGATGATGCAGGAGGCAAGTCGGTGTATGGGATGCAGTCAGACCTATTGCCAGCTTCCAAGTTCTCCAAGTCCGATATTGCCTGACTGGCAGTAACGAGCGACACGTCATCAGGATCATTCAATGCTTCTAGATATGATCCAGAGAAGATCGTCTGCGATGGATCTATGCAATAAGACGAATGCCCCTTATTCACCGAGCGTGAAAGATAAATCATGCTAGATGCATTCTGACAAGCAATGATAGGAGGCGGAATAAACAGGTCACTTCTTATCCCAAGAAATACAAGGCGCTTTCGTGATTGGGGGACGCCGAAATCTGACGAGTCTAATACTTGGGGCAAGACGTGATAGTGGCCATCAAGCTCAAGGTCATTCAATATCTGCTCGCGAACGCTCATCTGATCAATTCCGGCTACATTCTCCATTACAAATGCTTCGGGCGTTAAGCTAGAGATTATGTTGACAAATTCTCGGTAGAGAGAGTTACGGGGATCATCAATAATCCTTTGGTGGTTCCTAACTTGCGAAAATGCCTGGCAGGGTGGGCCTCCCACAACAATATTGGCCGTTTCCCCATGCGAGATTAGCGCCTCGCGCACTTCATGTCTTCTAATATCTCCGCAGATAGTTGCAGCAAAAGGAAAGTTATGCTGAAATGTAGACAGTGCGTCGGGGTCAGAATCGGTGCCGCAAATAATGTCGCATCCTGCTTGCCGGAATCCCTCTGATAATCCGCCAGCCCCTGAAAACAAATCAATAACTTTGTTTCCCTTGCTGAAACTAAAATTGTTTATTTCGCGGCCCACATTGATAGCGTTATCGTCCAGTGGGGCATGTAAGCGACTCTGACCAGCCAAGCTGCTGTCCTCGCTCGTGAGCTTGCAATCCATGCCTCGCCGCATCACAGGCTCATCAATACACGCATACTACTACCTAGAGGCGCGTGGGGCAAGATTGGTGGGACCTACGAGCATCTTGAACACTCGCTTACCTAAAGTGGATTTGCCTTGGTCGATGCCGAACGCTCACGGTCACCCGCGGCCCTGCCTGGAGGCGAGGCCTCGGATGCGGGAGCGTCGGGTGCAGCGTGTTGTTCGGCGTCATACAAGCCCCGCCTCAGGGGCAAACGTCGAAGTACTGAGAGATCTGGGCTACTAATTGCTTCGCAGTGGCCCGTTCCATGGAAGGGGCATTCAATGACTTGGAATGTACAGCACTCTTGTGAGCTACATCACCCCTATCCTTTCCGTAGCTGTTCAGGCTGGCGGAAAGGACCTCATCAATTTCATCAATAGTCTTACCGGCAAAGATTGACAGCTTTAAGAATGATGCAGACTTTACTCCATTGTTTTCGGAAATGGCAGACTTGGCACCTGCTATTAGTTCGCCCACATACACACCAAATTTGGTGACGTCTAAATTCTCGTGTGATGGGAGCGGCCTGCTTAAAGCTATGGCAAGAAGTAGAAGCGCCGGCTTCGCGCGCATCCAAGCTGTTGAACCGGCTGCCAGTGCTCTGATCTCTAGTATATTCTCTGTTGCTTTAGCCTCAAGAAACTGCTCAATTTCTGCATGTACGAGAAGGCGATACGCTGCAAGCCGATCTAGATCAGGCTGAAAGCCGATGGGATCTGCGAGCTCATTGGCAACTTGATCATTGACAAACTTTTCTGATAGAGCTTCGACTCGCTCACTTAGGTGCTTGAAGTGTGCACAGCTCTTTAGCATGGCTACACAATCTGATGAATTGCCTTGTCGTAACTCAGTCCGATCGATGCGCTAAGCACTTCGCCCCAACGATCTATGCGGTGAAATGTTGCATGAACGGACTTGGTCGTCTTCTCGATAGCTTCACGAAAATCTCTGTCGAGGCATGCCGTCTTAAACGCATCGACAATTTCTGATCCCTTTCCATTCGACGCATCCACAACTGCTTGAATGGCAAAGAACCTGACAACACAGTCGAAGACAGCTCGATTAATGACTCGTTCATACTTGTCGCCAATCCACTTCTTAAATGAGTCAGCCCCGAAGATGGAATGCGCTGAGTTCAATGCCATATCGAATCGAGCCAATGCTTCCGAGGCCTCGGCCTGTCGAGTCGTCCAATCATCCTCAAAGTACCGCGTTGTAGAGTCCAAAAACTCTTTGAAGTCGCCGCGGTAATCAGTAAGACTCCTGTCAAATGACAAGAAGCGCAGCACGAGTTCAGAGTCTCGCATTCGCTTATCGAGTTCGTTCCCAAAGATCCGTTTAAACGCCTCGCTCGCTAGCAAATACTCATCAATTGCGTCGAGCAAGTTACTGCCCACCAACGCCTTTCTGAGTTCTTGAGGCGACAAAGGCAAGCTACCGCTATTAAGTCGGAAGAAGGTTGCATATAAAAAGTTTTCATCGGTCCAATTCCTTATAAGTGTTGATCGCAATGTAGCATTCTCCATGTACTCACGATCTTCAGAGGGAAGATGCTCGAAAGACCTACCATTAAGGTCGGGTCTGATGTCGAGGCCCCTGAGAGTAAAACCGTTCGCCATGAAGTTGCTAATGGAAACGAGCCTCTGTTTTCCATCAATCACGATAAACCGACCACGGTGGTTTCGGTTTTCGGCGAGAACTATGTTTGGCACTGGCAAACTAACAATGATCGACTCGATGAGACGACTCTTCCGCACGTCGTCCCATGCGACACGCCTTTGGAACCCGGGCTGAAGATCTATGTTCCCTTTTTGAATTTGGGAGTTGATCGTTTCAATCGTCCAGTCCGCATTGAGAACGACTGCATCCTTGAAGGAGATATGCTTATTAATATCGCCCTCATCTTCCTGCTGGTCATCAGGAATGATCGTGATTTCATTTGTCATGAATTACCTCCCCACCATGGATAGCTCGCATTCTATTCGATGACCCGCTTGCAGCGCTGCACTAACGTCATGCTTTTGGCTGTCGCGCGTTCATTGGGAGTGTCGCCGAACGCTGCCCCTGAGTGGCAGGCGAGGAGCCTGGGGTTGCGATGTAAGGAGATGATGGAGGCCTGTCCACTCGAGGGGCTTGTTCGAAGTGTCGCTTCCCTATTGGAAACGTCCGCGGACTCTGGGCGCACATGGAAAACTCATGCAACCTCAGAAAGCTCGACAACTATTTCGCCTTCATTCATTGACGCACTGGGGTGCCAGATCGGATCATCCGGGCTGAGACCCACAAACCAGCAGAACAGAAGGATGTAGTGGGGCTGCTCCAGCAAAAGCCGCTACGAGCGGATGCCGTAAAACGCTTACAGCAACGAGGCCAGCAGCAGCTGCTCCGGCGGCACCGAGGGCGGGCATTCTGCGGCGAACAGCTCACAGAACGTGGGATTGAGGCGGTTGAGGGGCTGATCCGCCAGCTTCCGGATCCGCCGCAGCGGATGGCCGGCCGGGATCCGCTCCTCGATTAACACATAGAGAGAGCAGTGAGCTGCTGCGCTCCCGATGTCCTCCCATCTGGACTGGCCAGGTGCACTATTGGCGGAAAGTTGGCTGGGTATACCAGCGAACTCCTAGAGCGTTCATTGGGTTTGGAAGAGCACACAGCCCATAAGCCAGCTATCTGGCTTATGGTAGATTCTGTTAAACAGGGGTATCCCGTAGGTTATGCATGTACTTCTTTGGTTGATTGACAAAATCTCAGACGTCCTTTTTCCAGGCGTCTTCGCGAAGGCAAAGAATTTACTCGCAAAAAGGCCATTGCAGACTTTCGCAATCACCGCAACGGGTGCAATAGTTTTATTGATAGGAGGATTTATTTTTGATTCTCTTCCGTTCTACCCTATCGCGTTTCTTGGGGATGACAAGCCGCTTAGGCTTGCAAATTATTTGCGTGCAAAGGCCTTACGCCATCGGGTTGAAGATTATCTTTTGGCTCACGCAGATATTCTATATTCAGACTCTGATCATACTGAGAATCATTCATGGTCATATGCCAATATCCTGATGGGATTGGGACCTGATGTTGTTGCTTCTAAATTTAAGAGGGATCATTTTTCCTACTTTCATAGGCAAATGAGGCCCGGAAAAAGCTGTTGGCCGCAATTTCGCAACACGTCTCGCACAGAACCTTGTCATACAGGTGCAACATCATGGGTATTGGTTGCCATGGCATCGAATGGGGATCAACCAAGTAGAGAGATGTGGACCTATCTTCTTGATCAGCAAAGTTTAATCGGCTGGTGGCCTCTTTATGAAGATTCGGCCATGGATCCACAAAATGCCAGTACTTATTCTACGGCAATCGCCCTTTGGGCGATTCAGACTGGATTAACAACAAATGCTATACAAAGTGATTTGCGTGATCGTGCACAAGCCTCTGCGCAGCGAGCAAAGTCATGGTTAATGTCTAAACGCGAAGGAAGTTGTGCCTGGCTAGAATACCCGGATAGAAGTGTCAATAAAGAACCATCCGTGGCTATCTCTGGTTTAGTTGTATACGTACTCAACGAGATGGATCCTAGGGTGCTGGAGAGTTCCCGACAAGAATGTATAACCTCTTTCACTAAAAATAAATTCGTCATCACTGATTTAGAGATTTCTGGCGAGGTAATAGAAATGAATGATGGAACTGATTTTTTGGATGCTGTCAAACATCAAAAACTTGTCTGGTCAACTCTTGCAATTGCAAAACTCTATCCAGACTTGTCTTGGGTTGACAAGGCACGCTTGCGGAAATATATTGAATCCACACTTTTTACTTCGTCGACGCCTGAATCTGCTCTTAATTATCCATGGCAAATGGGTGAATTGGCATTAATGTTGAGATTTATTTATTAATGAGGCTATGGAAAACCCGAATCATACGCAGTTCCGAATTAGATCCCTCGCTGGCTGCGTACATGGTGGCCATCGCCGAATACGCGGCAACAAAGTCTTGCTCGATTGATTTACCATACTATGAAGATTGAGTATAAAGCGCTTCAGTTTCTATTAAAATGAGACTAAGCTAATTGTACTTAAGTAGATGTATGCTGCCCGGTTCGCCTATCCTTCGAACGCTGCCCCTGAGTGGCAGGCAGTTAGTGTCAGTCTGTAGCAGAGGACTTGTGGAGGCCTGTCCACTCCAGGGGATTGTTCGAATAGGCGTACCTCACCCAACCCTCCAACCCCCTTTCTGCTCTGTTCAAGGCAAGGGCTGCTGCATTGGCCTGAGGGGAATCAAAGCACTGTCCCTAACTTTCAGAGGCGGGAGGCAGCCATTTTTCTTAACGCAAGAGTAATCCACCTTTGATCATCCCTATCACTACTAAGAATCTTCATCTTTGCTGGACATCAATTCTTCTCTTTCTTTCTCTTTCTGTTGCCTCTCTTCTTCAAACCTTGGCAGCCAATGACTTTCATAAGTAGAATTATACCGGTTTTCATCACTTTCTCGATTACTGGATCCTGAATCATATCTCCCTAAAGACAAAACAACTAAAGCAATAGCTGCAACGGGCGAAAGTAGTACCAGGAGTAACAAAAAACCAGTCCATAACACAGCTAGTACTGCCGCCAAAAGCCACGCAACAAGAGACCATAAACTGGCAGCACTAATCATTGCAAAGCTTGGAAGAAACACAATCCAGCCTGCAATGATCATAAATGATGAGAAAGCATCTAATGGATAACTTGAATCGTATTTCTTAGTTTTGAGGATTAAGGATGCCTGGGCGAAAAACTTAGAAATCTGATATTTACTTCTAAAAAGAATGATAGAAATAGTGTAATTACTATAAAGGATGACCAAACAAGCTCATTAAATTCTATTATGGGCGAGGGCACGAACGTTATAAATGATTCCGAAACAATCCCATTAATTGCAAAAGATCGCCATATCAGTATAGAATAAAGAAATACAGCGCAACATATTCCACTAGTGTTTGAAACTAAGGTATTACGAAAAATGAATTTAGATACTTGATAGAAAACCCAAGGTAGTAAAGATATAACCCATATAAGCATAACTCCAACTATGCTTGAAGGGATGCCTCGCTGTAAAAGAAGCCGTCCAATCCAGTCTAATCCGGGCTCGCTTATAAAAGCATTAAAATTAAATCGAGCAAAGCTGCTGTATAATACAACTATTGCGCCTTTAAGCAAAAACACATAAATCGCAATGTGGCTCTTGCCATCCTGCCGAGGGCGCTCTCGGACCTCCTGGGTGGACCCATTTTTCATCGCAATCCCATCAAATTATGCCAAATTCTAGCCGTGGTCTTTGATCCGTGCTTAGGGCGAAACGGCATTTATCAAGGAACCCTACTTGGTGGCCCTGTTCGCCCGGGGGCCGCCCAGGCCCTGGGCCGAGTTCCTGAGGCCTTGGCCCTCATATCTGCCGCATCGCAGGCTCAGTCTGCCCCGTCTGCCTGGTGTGTTGCGGGCTGCTGTCATTGCAGGCACACGTTGTCGGCAGTGACAGCAGCAGCACCGCCGAAGCACAAACGGGAGGAGGGCTTGATTCGAACGCTTATTGGATGGTTTCCGTGAACCACGGCGGCGCTCCTGCTTGTTTCCGATAACCACCTCCTTGTTGCCAAGCTAATCCTAGCCACCGCAGTCAGTTCATGGCAGTTGTGTTCGTCGCGAACAGTGGTTGTCGGATCCGATATCCACATGGTGCGGTTGCTACAAGCTGCTCTACGGGTCGAGAGGACGGCCGGCCCAGAAAGGCAGGCAGCGCAGAATCCATAGATATAACGCTACAGCAATTTAACCTTGGCTATTATTTCTATGCCTGACTTGAGAATACTGGGATAGGCGAGATCTAGGGTTTGTGTTTACGAGCGTGGTATCAGCGTACCGACTGCATAGCCCGATTATCCTCATTTCGTCGAAATATCTTCGCCGATCTGGGTAATCAATCGCAGAAATTCAAGCTATGTCAATCAAGACTTGAAAGAGTTTCTAGCGAACCATCGCGTGGCCTTGGCTTGGTTTTTCCGATCCCTCGATCAGGGGGCATGGGAGGCTGCCGAACAACATTCACGGCTGGCGATCCCGGTGCCCTTGAGCTTCGCGTGAGAGGAGCTTGGATCGGTTGCCGGCCCCTGGCTCTGATGGCGAGGTGCACCACCGGCAGGCCCCACCGCAGGCCCCGGGAGGGTGGCCTGGGATTGGCGGAAGCTCTCAGGCTGATGGAGCAGCCTTCTCAGGCAGAAGCCTGCTCAGGCAGAAGCCTGCTCAGGCAGAAGCCATCTCAGGCCGCCGCCGCCAGCGGCGCCGATTCCACCAGTGCCGGTGCCAGCCGCAGGCCGATTTCACCGCTGGGCACCTGCAGCAGCTCCTCGCGGCGGATGCGCGAGAGCAGCCGGGTGGTGGTGACCCGGGTGGTGCCGATCAGCTCGGCGATCCGCTCATGGGTGAGGCGGAAGGGCAGGTCGCACCAGTCGCCGCAGCGGCGGCCCAGGCGCCGCACCAGTAAGCCCAGCAGGGCATGAAGTCGTTGCTCGGCGCTGCCGAGATGGCGGATGCGCAGCAGCTGCAGGGTCCATTCGTTCACCGGATCGAAGCCGTGGCCCGCCAGCGGCTCGGCGTCGCTGCGGAAGAGCAGCGGCGTGAGCGCCTCCACGCAGACGCCCTCGCTGCAGAGGCGGTCGGTGCGGAGCTGGTCGCCCGGCTGCAGGAAGGCCAGGGTCATCCCTTCGGTCTCCTCACAGGGGCAGTAGACCCGGGCGATGCCTTCCAGCACCTCCAAGCAACTGGCCCGACTGCCCCGGGCGGCGGGATCCAGCAGCACGGTTTGCCCAGCGGGCATGCGCAGGGCGGCAACGGGCTGGTCGGGCAGGAAGCGGAAGGACATCGAGGGGAGGGCGGCGCGGGTGGCCCTATTGCGAATGACTCGCAACCTAAACAAGACCCCGGTCTTTTTGCAAGTGGCTCGCAACAAGCTCACCTGCGATCAAGGTTCGATCATTCAAGTTCCATCATTTGAGGATCACCACATCCACCCCCGGCGAGCGCCGACGCACCAGCACCCCTACGTCGTGCTCACTGCGATGCAGCTGCAGATCGATCTCCTCCTCCCCAAGCCGCAGGCCGCTGATCTCCAGCAGATTCACCGG
>Ga0114981_10003235_pt1 | contig 10394 bp, 13 predicted proteins | sample S_140806_MF_Meta_FD_87028 | JGI IMG/M metagenome (GOLD analysis project Ga0114981, IMG submission 87028) | Freshwater microbial communities from Lake Simoncouche, Canada to study carbon cycling - S_140806_MF_MetaG | ecosystem: Environmental > Aquatic > Freshwater > Lake | place: Lake...
TCGAGGTGCGAATCGCCTGTGGTGTCGCCGTGGCCGGGGAAGTGCTTGGCGCAGCAGAGCACGCCTTCGGCCTGGGCGGCCTCGATGAAGGCAGCAGTGAGGGCGCTGACGGTGTCGGGGTCCTCACCCCAGGCGCGCACGTTGATGACCGGATTGGCCGGATTGTTGTTGACGTCGCAAACGGGAGCCAGGATCCAGTTCAGCCCGAGCTGGCGGGCTTCGCGGGCGGTGCAGCGGCCATAGGCGGCCGCCAGGGCTAGGGCGGCCTCAGGGTCATGGGCGTGGATCCGGCCCACGCTCATGGGGGGCGGCAGCCAGCTGGCTCCCTCGAAGCGCTGGCCCACCCCCTCTTCCACATCGGCGCAGAACAGCAGGGGCTGGGAACTCCAACTGGCCAGCTGGTGGGTGCGGAGCCGGACCTCGGCGGTGCTGCCGCCCAACAGGATCACCCCGCCGACCCCTTCGGCTAGTAGGCGCCGCAGGGTGAAGTTGGGCAGCTCCCAGCGGGGATAGCGCCGCTGGGGGTCCGTCAGGTGGCCGCTGGCACGCACCACCACCAGGCTGGCCACGTTCCACCGCAGCTCCTGGACCGGCGGCAGGGGTGCGGCCTCAGGGGCCATCGGCCTCAGGGGCTTGGGATCCCCCGTTCGGGTTCTGGGGGGGCTCCAGGAGATGGCTGTCCAGCTCCAGCTCCAGCTCCGTCCCTGCCGCGTCGGCCTCGGCCTGGAGCCGGTTCTGGCGTTCGTTTTCCAAGCGGTGCAGCACGCCCAGAACGGCCGTGCCTTTTTCAAGTCCCTTGTCGAGGTGAAAGACCACCTCGGGTGTGCGTCGCAGCTTCATGCGCCGGCTGAGTTCACCTTTGACGTAGGAGCTGGCGGAGCGCAGCCCCTCCAAGGCCTGATCCCGTTCTGCGTCGCTGCCCAGCACACTCACGTAAATGCGGCAGTGCTGCAGGTCGCCCGCCACATGGACGGCGGTGATGCTGATCATCCCCAGTTGCACCCGTTCGTCGCGAATGCCATTGATCAGCAGTTCGCTCATCTCCCGGCGGATCAGGGCCGCCACGCGCTCCACCCTTCGACTGTCGGCCATCCTCAGGTCTGCGGCGCTGCCGTCACCATGGCACGCAGCACCAGGCTGATGCTGAGTAGCCCACTCACCAGGGCGCCGATCAGGGCGACGGCGGTGACGGGATTGCGGCTACGGGCGGCGAGCGGTTCGAAGACCGAATTCAGCAGGCCCAGACCGAAGGCGACCAGATAACGCGGGTAACGCGTCACATTTAACAGGAAGTCCTTCATCGGTGAGGGCTGGCCGCAGAATCGCAGGACTACTCTGCCGCTCGAAGGCCCCGGTCGGGATTTTCCCCTTCAACGGCCCTCCTTCCTTATGCAACTCCACCAGTTCCGCCATTCCGCCTTCTGCGAAAAGGTGCGCCTGATCCTGGCGCTCAAGGGCCTGCGCGCCGATTTGATCGAGGTGGTGCCGGGCCTGGGCCAGGTCGCCCTGTTCCGTCTATCTGGACAGCGTCAGGTGCCGGTTTTGGTCGATGGCGATGAGGTGGTGGCCGATTCCACCGAAATCGCCCTTTATCTCGAACAGCGCCATCCCCTGCCGCCCCTGTTGCCGACCGATGGGGCGGCTCAGGCCCGGGTGTTTCTCTTGGAAGACTGGGCGGATACAGCCCTGGCGGCCGGGGTCCGTCAGGCCCTCTGGCAGGCCGCAGTGGCCGATCCCGTGCTGCGCTCTGCCCTGCTGCCCGAAGCGACGCCCAGCTCCCTGCGCCGCCTTGTCGGGTCCCTGCCCGGGGGGGTTTTGTCTCCCCTCAATGACACCGTCAGCGAGGTGATCAACCCCCTGCAGGCCAGTCAGTTGCGTCGCAATCTGGACCAGTTGTTGGTGTTGGTGCGCCATTCCTCCTATTTGGAGGGCGAGCAAATTACTCTGGCCGATCTGGCTGTAGTGGCCCAGCTCTCCCTGCTGCGTTTTGCTGCCAATGCCGGTGCCCCGCTGGCCGGTCTGGGGGTCAGGGGCTTTGGCGATAACCCGCTCTATGGTCCCTTATTCGCCTGGCGAGACCGGATCCTGGCGGAAGTGGGCCGGGGCTGAACTATGGCTGATCCCCTGTTACGCGAGCTGGATCATTACGTGGTTCTGGAGCCCGCTGGGGCCGAGCAGATCCTGACGGCTGCCGAAACCCTCGCTTGGCTAGAGGGGCACCTCTTAGGCCTGGCGGCAGTTCCCTTGGATCTGGCCGATCTGGCCGATGGGGCGGCTCGGGCCCGGCGGTTGCTGGATACCGCCTGTGAACTGGAGTTGGGGCCAGGGCTGGCAATTCGCTGGTTTGCGGTGCGCTTGGAGCCCCCGGGCCACCCCCGCGGCTGAGGCTTGCCAGGCAGCTTCCCTATGGCTCAGTTGAGCGTGGGGCGCGCCTGGCCGGCCCCATCGGCCAGGGTGATTGGTCCCTGGGGAGGCATTGAGGGCGACCGCAGAATGGTGGGCAAGGCCTCGATCACCCGCCGTGCCACTATCTCGGGCGGTTCATCCACCTGGGTCACCCGCAGGTCGGCCTGACCGTAGAGGGGCCGCCGCTCGTCCAGCAGGGCCGCCAGCCGCTCGGCCGGGTCGGTTTGGGTTAGCAGGGGCCTGGGGGTGGGGTCGGCTCGCAGGCGCTGGAGCAGCACGGCTTCGGGGGCGTCCAACCACACCACCACCCCCTGGCGCAGGTGCCCCCAGTTGACGGCCCGCGTCACCACGCCGCCGCCGGTGGCCACCACCAGCGAATGCCAGCAGGCGATGCCATCGAGGATGGCGGTCTCCAGTTCGCGGAAGCCGGCCTCCCCTTCGCTGGCAAACAACTCGGGAATCGGCCGGCCGGCGGCCTGTTCCAGGGCGTTGTCGGCATCGACGAAGCGATAGCCGAGGGCCTCAGCCAGGGGACGCCCCACCGCACTTTTGCCGGCGCCCATCATCCCCACCAGGTAGACATTGAGGCCCGCCAGCCGCTGGCCCAGGGGGGGCAGCTCTGGAGGCTCCTGCCCGGCGGTGGGGCGAAGGTCGGCCTCGGGGCCGGGCTCCTGGGACATGGCCATGGACAGCGATCGATCCTGTGGTTTTCTAGGACCACCCAAGCCCTTGAACGCCGTCGCCCCAGGTTGGCGAAGGGTGAGGCGTCGCCACCGAGGGTTCAAGGTGTCCCGGTGCTGGGGCCCTCAGGCAGGGGTTGGTTGCTGTTGGCGGTGCCAAACCGCCTGGCCAGGGCCCGGAGGGGAACATCATTGAGGCTGTCGGCCGGTAGGCCGAAAAGACGGGCCAGGCAGCGTTTCACCACCACTTCGCTGTCATCGCCGAAGCGGCCCGCTAGTAATTCTGTGATCACACCCAACCCGCGCCCAGTGCGGTCCGTTTCTTCCACCAGGCACTGGCTGGTGGGTCGCGCCAGTTGACGGCAGGGCTTCACCAAAGTGCGCTCCAGGTCAGGGTTGCCACCGGCGGCGGCTTCAACACAGACTTTGGCCAGCCGGTGTTCGATCTGGGGGCGCACCAACTGCAGCATCGGTCCCAACAGGCCGGCAGCGGCAGGGGAGGGAGCGGCCAGCAGGGTCGCGGCGGCCAGGGCGACCCAGGGTGACCGCCAGAATGGGTGGGAGGGGGCCAGGGTCAAAGGGGGACGCGAATCAGGGGGGCTGTGGCTAGTTTTGCCCCCTTGATCGCCCTCCAAGCGCCTCTGCCCATGGACGAACTTGAAGTCCGTTGGCACCAGTCGATCGCCGAGATTGCCGAGGCGCAATGGGAGGCTCTCCTGCCTCCTGGGGTTGCGGACGCGAGCCCCCCGGCGGCGGCGGTGATGGCCACACCCTTTTTTCGCTGGAGCTGGCTGCAGCACCTGGAGGCCAGTGGCAGCATTGCGCCGCGCCAGGGCTGGCAGCCTTGCCATCTGGGGCTTTGGCGGGGCAGAACACTGGTGGCGGTGGCGCCGCTTTATCTCAAGGGCCATAGCTATGGCGAATTTGTTTTCGACCAGTCATTCGCCCAGTTGGCGGCCCAGATGGGTCTGCGGTACTACCCCAAGTTGGTGGGCATGAGTCCTCTCAGCCCGGTGGAGGGCTATCGCTTTTTTGTTGCCCCCGGCGAAGACGAGGGGGCTTTGACGGCCGTGATGATGGCTGAAATAGAGAGTTTTTGCCGCAGAAATGGAATCTTAAGTTGTAATTTTCTTTATGTTGATCCCCAGTGGCGGCCCCTGGCTGAGGCCGCTGGTTGCGCCCTATGGTTGAACCAGCAAAGCTGCTGGAGTACGGATGGCGCTGTTGATTTTGAGGGATATTTGGCGGGATTCAATTCCAACCAACGCCGTAATATTCGCCGCGAACGCAAGGCTGTGGCCGCCGCCGGTGTGCAGGTAACTCCTTTGGTTGCTGAGGAGATTTCACCCAATTTGCTGATACGCATGCATGATTTTTATGCCCAGCACTGCAGCCGTTGGGGGGCCTGGGGTAGCAAATACCTGAGCGCTTCGTTCTTCCGTGATGCCCCGATCGCCCTGCGCCGCGATCTGGTGTTGTTCAGCGCCCACCAAGGCGATCCCAACCGGCCCCTGGCGATGTCCATGTGCGTGCAGAGCCGCGAAGGGCTCTGGGGCCGCTATTGGGGCAGTGAGGTGGAGTTGGATCATCTCCATTTCGAGGTTTGCTATTACGCCCCCATCGAATGGGCAATCGCCCAGGGCCTGCGACGGTTTGATCCCGGGGCTGGGGGGAGCCATAAACGGCGGCGCGGTTTTGTGGCCGAGCCCCGGGCCAGTTTGCATCTTTGGTCCCAGCCAGAATTCGACCGTCTCCTGCGCCGCTGGCTGCCCCAGGCCAATGCAGAAACCCTGGAGGAAATCGAGGCCATCAACGCCGAAATTCCCTTTGTGGCCCGCTCTCATGGGGGCCCCCAAAGGGAATAGGGGTTCATGCCGTAGCTTGTTGCTTTGTGCTTCCGAGGGGATGTCCAGTGATCACAAGATCGTTGCTGTGCCTGGTGAGGGTGGCCTGATGGCCGCAGTTGCGGCACTGATTAACGTTTTAGCCGCCAAGGCTTTCCTAGAACTGGATGGCACTGCGCGACATGAACTGATAGGTATAGACGTACCAGTATATGCCTCTAGTTGGCCCTGTGCGGAGCGACCTGGGTAATCAATAAACCCACCGTGCCTCATTTGAGCTGGCCTCGCTACTGGATGCCAGCACTGCCGGTAAGCTAATCTCCGATCTGGCGCGTCACGCCCTGCAGCAGTTCATTGAGCTGGATGTTGCCACTGTATTCGGTGCCGACCGACACGAGCGCACCGAGGAGCGGCATGGCTATCACAACGGGTACAGGCACCGCAGCCTCACCACCACCAAGGTTGGTGACATCGATCTGCTGATTCCCATAGACCGAAGGTCTTCCACTTGTGATAACTGCGATTATGATCCCGGAGAAGGTCCCTAGCCATCTCATATCTTGCCTCAGTGCATCGCCGGTGAAAGCAGTGAAAGTCGAATAATCGCGTCCTTATCGCTTTGGACCGGCTGTGGTTGACCAGCTCTTCCATCTGTAGTTTCTTATGAAGTACCATAGTTTTTTCTCACTCCTGAACAAGCCTCCTCTCCCCGCCATCTTGTCCTGCTTTGTGTGGGCTTATTTGCTAGCAGTCGTTAATTCTGAGTCGCTGGTTCTCAATACTGATTCGCTTGCGCCAGTTCTTCAGGTAAAGGTGGTTGCTAGCGGTCTTGATAGCAATGTCTTCGGCCTGCACCTGGCTAGGATTCCAAGTTTTTTTCCAGATTTGTTTTTACTTTATCTTATCCAGCTCTTTGGTCCAAAGAATACACCATTAGAGGCGATAGGATATTTTGCTTTGTTTCAAGGCTGGTTGCTGCTGATGGCGGCTACATGGTTTCTGCGTATTGCATCAAATAGACATATTAATACACTTTTTATTTCCTGCGTCCTTGGAAGTATTTCGCTGTCCATCTCTGCCTGGAGTAGTCCATTTCGACAGGCAGTTGGAACGATCTTGACTCCAGTGCACCATGGTGGCAACATTACAATGACATTACTCTATGCGTGTTTATTCCTGCCAGTTATTTCTCGCCAGGTTGGTTCTAATCATTCAACCCGGCCCTGGACAAGAACGCTTCTTATAGGTATAATCGTAATGCTCGGAGTTGCATCCAACAAACTCTTTCTATTCACCGCTATCATCCCGTCACTGCTTCTGTTATGCGCTGCATGGATTTTCAGCTCAGGCTCTCGGCACTATCAAGCATGCCCAAGTTCTGCAACAATAAATAGCTGGAAGGCTCTTCAGCTCTTTGCGGTTATTGGCACGTCGCTGGTGGTGGGGATGAACCTAAGTAGTTTGTTCAACGTTCAGTGCCCTGGCCCAATAAACTTAGCCGTGGGATTAATGGCAATGCCAAGCCTGGCTTCATACATAATCTTAAATTATCCTATGCCAATACTTGGATTACTTCTCAGTATTCTGGGACTTATTCTTTCTATAAACTTGTACTATAGTGAGTGCGGCTTAACTGCTCAAAACCTGCCAGTCTTTTCCAGGCTTTCTGGTAGTCTCAGTCCTGTAAATCAATGCTTCCAGGATGTCTGGAGAAATGCTTATGCATTTATTGCACTTTCATCATTTTCGTTTCTTCTGTATGCGCCGTTCCTGCTTGGCGTAGATTTCGTCGCACAAAGTGAAGACTTTCCAATACGCTACTTCCTGGTAACTATTGTTGCTATGCCACTGCTCATCGCAATGCTTTTGATTGCGCTTCTGAGTTGGCTTTTTATCTATCGTCGCACTGACTTCTTCAATAAAAAGACTCTGTCAATAGCTACTCTAGGTACCTTGTTTAGCTTGAATTATTTTAGCTCCCTAGATCAAGTCCGGGCAAAAGCATCGAAGTCAGTTTTTCCGACGATAAGCTTGACACATGCCGAGGACAAACGGCCTTATATTCAACCACTCATGAAGCTTGCGCAAAAGTATGGTCTCAGGTACGGCATATCTGATTTTTGGGGTGCAGAGCCTGACTTGTTCTCTAATGGAGAACTCTTGATCGTACCAGTGCTGAATAATGGTAAGCCCGACTTCTGGGCATTCAGTCCTCATTACTTCTTGGCGCCCAACAGGAAAATCTCAAGAGACTTTAATTTCATTTACTCAACAAGCCCAGAATTCAGTGGCAAAATGATTGAAGCCTATGGAAAGCCAAGTAAAATATTTTATTTTGATGAAGCCTCCTCGTCTTTTCGTGAATCGACAAGCGCACATCAGCAAGGCAAGTACGTTATGCTGTATTCTGACCCCAGTATCATTGCGTCAAGAATAAAGGATAAGGCGAATAGTTTTAGGCGTGAGTGTGATCGAAGTGGGGGGGGATTTATTGAACGATAAATAAGCTTTGAAGGCCATGGTTGCCTTAGCCAGGTTGCAGATGCTGTGTTGGCAGAGGACCTCTCGCGGACAAGTAAAAGGCACATACCCCTTCCTGCAGACCCGCCCAGGCTGACGCCCCCTCAAGTGGTGCAATTCTCCGGTACCCCCACCCCGGTTTAGCCGGGGTGGGGGGCGCATATCAGGCGACTGGTTCGGCGGTACCGATAACCCAGTGCGGAAATTCTCAAGCTTCACTTCCCAGGGCTGCAGGCCGTTAGGGGTGGCGGATGTCCTGCATCCCCATTTAGAGTAGGTACATGGACTCTGTAAGCCCCCCAACGTTCATTGCCGGCGATCCTCCTGGGGATGGCTGTTCTGCGGCTGTGGGCGATAACTCGGCCCGATTCCAGCTCGACGAGCGGCTTTCTCAGCGGTTCATCGCCCTTGATCCCGTTGGTTATTTCCTGATCAAAGTCGATGCCGTTGCCGGCGATTTGGTCGCTGAGCACTACGGCAACGCCATTGATGACAAGGGTCGGGCCACCGATCCCCAAACCGGTGAGGTGTTGTCCTGTCGCGGCGCCCTAGCTAGGTCGCCCTTGGCCGTCTATCGCGGCCGCACCGCCAAGGAACTCGGCATCGCCCTTTGCGAAGGCCCAGGACCCCATCCCCTTAGCTGCTTGGATCACGCCCTTTACCTCGGCCGCGAATTGCAGAAAGCCGAGACCTGCCTCCGCTTGGGGCTCCCCTACGTCCAGGATTGAAATACAAACGGTTTTAGAAGATCAGTCAGGCCGGTTGCAGTTCGCGGCGGGCTTTGCTAGCGGTGTTCGGCGGTTCAGGGGGGAGGGCCGCCAACTGCTCCTGGATTTCGCGGGTCACGACGCTGCGGTACTCCTGGAAATGTTCGTTGTGGGCCAACGTCACCAGGAATTGCTCCAGGTTGTCGGGATTGCGGCGGGCGATGGTGGCGAGGGAATTCCAGAAGCGCCAGCGGGTATCCCGCATAAAACCCTGTCGCCAGATGACGATTGACAGGGCCCTCAGGTCGGTCCAGGTGGGCAAACTGGCCTTGCCGAGTGCCTTTGTCTTGACATACTGCTGCCAACGGGGTTTGCCGACTTTGGTGTAGTAGTGCGTAACCCTGTCGATATAGGCATTTGGCTCGTAGAGACGGCAAAAGGCATCCACGTATTCGTTGGCGATGTCGCGGATGGGGCGGGTGGGCACAAAATTGAGTAGGTTTGTTTGATTGACCCCTTTGGCATCGGTTTTCTCTTCAACCAGCCGACCTTCCTTTTCGAGGCGATGCCAAAGACCTGTATTAGGAAGGGCCTGCAACATGCCCATCATGGCGGCAGGAATGCCGGTGCGGCTGACAAACGTAACGATGCGATCGCCAGCTCCAGCCTTTTCACCATCGAAACCAATGATGAAACCAGCCATCACTCGAATGCCATAGGAGGTGATGCGGTCGACTGATTCTTCTAGGGAACTGCGAGTGTTTTGATGTTTGCCGGCGATCGAGAGGCTGGCTTCATCTGGGGTTTCAATTCCCAGAAAAACGCTGTCGAAACGGGCTTCAGCCATCATTTCCATCATTTCGTCATCAGCAGCCAGGTCGACGGAGGCTTCGGTGGCGAAACTGAAGGGATAACCCCTCTCAACCTGCCACTTTTTCAAGGCCGGCAGCAGTAGTTTGGCGTTGCGTTTGTTACCAATGAAATTATCATCAACCAAGAATATTGAGCGGCGCCAACCTAGGTCGTAGAGCTTTTGTAACTCGGCGACCAATTGATCGGGGGTCTTGGTGCGGGGTTTGCGGCCATACAGAACAATGATGTCGCAGAATTCGCATTGAAAAGGGCAGCCCCGCGAGAACTGCACACTCATCGAATCGTAGGCATCCAGTTCCAGAAGGTCGAAGCGCGGAACTGGTGTGGATGTGACGTCAGGCTTTTCACCGTTGGAGCTGAAACGCCCCTGACGCTCCCCTTTCTCAATCGCTTCGACAAACAAGGGCAGGGTGATTTCGCCTTCATCCAGCACCTTGAAGTCGGCCAGCTGCAGTTCTGGAGCATCAGGTGTCGAGCTGGCAAAGGGCCCCCCCACGGCCACAGGTAGGCCCCGGGCCTTGGCCTTGGCGATCTGCGCGGCCATATCCGCTTTTTGCACGATCATCCCGGAGATGACCACCAACTCCGCCCATTTCCACTCCGCTTCGCTCACCTCGCGCACATTGCGGTCAACCAGCTTCATCTCCCATTCCTGGGGAAGCAGGGCGGCCACCGTGACCAAGCCCAGGGGGGGCAAGAGCACCTTGCGGTTCACCAGCTCCAGGATCTTTTCGTAGCTCCAGAAGGTCTTGGGAAATTCGGGGTAGACGAATAGGGTGCGCATGCTGGAGCCAGCGCTCCGAAGTGGGGCAAGACTAGGGCGTCAGGCCCAGGCCGGCGCTGTCGTTGAGACGGTTTGCATCCCGCGCGAAGGTGGCATAGCTGCTGTAGCGTTGACAGCGTTGTCAATGCCAAACACGCAGGATCGACCCATGGGAGTGGCCTTTTATCTTGGATTAGTGGGTGCTGGTCTGATTGCCGCATATCTGGCTGCCGTCGTATTGCGCGGCGTCAAGTTGATCTGAGCTCCAGTTTCCATCGGCTGGCCAGTTCCACCACTCCCACTGTCAGACCGGCAAGGCCCAGTATCACAAAGGTGGCGGTCAGGCCCTTGGCCCCTGTCAAGTAGCCCGCCAGCAAACCGCTCAGGCCACCGCCCCCCAAGAAGGCAATCTGGCTGAGGCCAGCCATCCGTCCTCTTAGGTCCATTGGGGCACCCATCTGACCGATCAGGTTTGTGCTGGCCAGCAACCCGGCCGTTCCGGCCCCAATACAGAACGCCATGGCCAGCGAAATGGGTTCTCGCCAGCCCACTTCCACAGCTGATGCACTCCAGGCCATACCCAATTGGGCAATCCCGGTCA
>Ga0114981_10003243_pt1 | contig 10371 bp, 9 predicted proteins | sample S_140806_MF_Meta_FD_87028 | JGI IMG/M metagenome (GOLD analysis project Ga0114981, IMG submission 87028) | Freshwater microbial communities from Lake Simoncouche, Canada to study carbon cycling - S_140806_MF_MetaG | ecosystem: Environmental > Aquatic > Freshwater > Lake | place: Lake...
CGAAACCCAACTATCATTCGCCCGCAACAGCATCGCTAATTATACTAATGAATATACAAAACTACTTAATGAACAACAAAAGATTAGTAAAGATCTTAAAGCAACACGAGAACAAAGAATCAAAAGAATAGAAGATGGTAAAAGTAGTTGGACAGGACTAATACGAATGCTTGAAGATGAAGAAATAAGAGAAAAACAAGGAAGAGAAATGGAGATTATTGCTATGGCCACCGATAAGGCCCGCCAAAATCTTCAAAACTATCACGAATTTGCCAATAGGTCAGTTGATAGACCATTTTTAACACCAGAAAGCGTTTCAGAACATGAATAAAACCGCCCTTATAACAGGAATAACAGGACAAGACGGAAGCTATCTAGCAGAGCTACTATTAGACAAAAATGAATATTCTAAAGTGATTGGCCTAAATCGCCGATCTTCAGTTAATAATACGGCCAGAATATACCATCTTCTGCACAATTCTAAATTCACTCTTGAAGAAGCTGATCTAACAGATTCAGCATCGGTAAATGACCTTATTGTTAAATACCAACCAGACGAAGTTTATAATCTTGCTGCTCAGAGTCATGTAGGAACCAGTTTCAAACAACCATCAACAACAATATGTGTTAATACTCTGGGCGTAATCAATTTATTAGAATCAATATTACGACATTCTCCAAATACAAGATTTTACCAAGCAAGCACTAGCGAAATGTTTGGACAAGAATTCTCAGTAGACGAAACTATAAATAATAATATACAATCATTAGAAAAGTTTCAGGATGAAACAACTCCTTTCAAGCCTCAGAGTCCCTATGGAGTCAGCAAATTAGCCTCTCATAATCTGGTGCGAATTTATAGAGATGGATATAATTTATTCGGTTGTTGCGGCATCTTGTTTAATCATGAAAGTCCGCGTCGCGGAATCAATTTTGTTACAAAGAAAATAACCAATTATATAGGACAGCTAGAGAATGGAGTAACAAACGAAAAGTTAAAGTTGGGTAATCTTAAAAGTTGTAGAGATTGGGGGCATGCTAAAGATTATGTTAGGGCCATGTGGATCATGTTGCAGCAGGATAAGCCAGATGACTTCGTAGTAGCAACTGGAGATACCCATACTATAGAGGAATTTCTTGAAATAGCTTTTAACTTAATAAATAAAGACTATAATGATTATGTGGAAATTGATCAAGAATTTTTTAGACCAGCAGAAGTAGACTATCTTAGAGGCAAATCGGACAAAGCTAAAAACTTATTGGGCTGGAAACCAGAAATATCTTTTGAAGATTTAGTAAAAGATATGGTAAAATATGATATCAAATACTATAGTAGTAATCGAGTTACTAATAAAGTATGAGAAATTATCAATCACCAGAATATAAACAATGGAGACAACAGGTATATAAGAGAGATAAACATGAGTGTCAGTGGCCTGGATGTTCATCTAAGAAAAAAATTAATGCTCATCATATTAAAACTTGGGCGCATTTTCCAGGACTAAGATACGATATTAATAATGGTATTACATTATGCTATCAACACCATAAGATGATAGCCGGCATGGAGAACTATTATGAAGCTGTATTTCTAAAGATAGCTTCAGACAATAGTAAAAAATATGAAAAATGAAGATTATACAATTATCATAGATACTAGAGAACAGCAGCCGTGGGAGTTTTCTCACTATACTACAGCTAGTAAAAAGCTAGATACTGGAGATTATAGTATAGAAGGTCTTCAGGATATTATAGCAATAGAACGAAAAAAGAGCGTAAGTGAAATAGCAACTAATATTGTAGAACCTAGATTTAAAGATGTTCTAGAAAGACTAAAAACTGTTAAATATCCATTTATATTACTAGAATTTAGCTTAAAAGACGTTTTAATATATCCAATAGGCTCAAATGTTCCTAGGCATATGTGGGATAAGATAAAAATTAGTTCCACGTTTATTTTGAAAAATATTACAGACTGGGAATTAGAACACAATATTAAAGTATTCTTTTGTGGCTCAGCATCTAATGCAGAAAAGCTTGCTACTTATTTATTCAATAAAATCTATTTCAAAGAGGTTAAATCCAAAAGAAAGGATGATTCCAATGAAACTTGATAATGAAATCACAATAAATCCTCCTCCATTTACAAACGCTAATGGAGAAATAGTAAATCCGCCACCATTAGTTCTACAAGATCTCAATGTTTCTTATGTAGACAATCCGAGCAATCGTTATGTTAATGCTATTATACCAGGCATACCTGGTCCAGTTGTTTTAGCTAAAGGTGATGAATATGATGTTCTTGGAGAATATACGTCAGTTCAAATAGAACAATTATTTAGGGATAAGCTTGGATCTGATCCGGCAAAAACCCTTAGAGCAGTATTTCCCAAAACATTGGAAGAAAATCCTAATGGAGCCGGAACCCTTTTATCAAATATGCTTAGTGTTATAGGTATCAAAAGCTCTCCGTCTTGTGCCTGTCGCAGCCATGCTATTGAGATGAATGAAAAAGGACCAGATTGGTGTGAACAGAATATAACTCAAATTTTATCTTGGCTAAAGGAAGAAAGCGCAAAACGTAAGCTACCATTTGTCGAATCAGTAGCTAAAATAATGGTTAATAAAGCAATTAGTAAATCAAGAGAACTAAATAATAATGCAAACTAATTTCGATGACGCTTGGCTAGGACTAGGAGAACTATCTTCATTATCTATTAGTCAAAATACCATGATTAATAGGATTAAGGAAGACATAGAACATCCTGATTTGCACTTATTAAGATTATTACGAGACACTAAATACTTAGGAACAACCTGTAAACTTTTATTTAATATTGAACTACATCCGATACAAGTTGCCATATTACAAGAATTTTGGTACAGACCATTTCCTATGTATATTGCTAGTCGTGGTTTTGGTAAAAGTTTTTTATTAGCTCTTTATTCCACATTAAAAGCTATATTTATTCCTGGAACCAAAATAGTTATCGTAGGCGCTGCATTTAGACAGAGCAAGGTGATATTTGAATACATGGAGACAATTTGGAAAAATAGCCCAATACTAAGAAGTATTTTTAGCGGTAATGACGATGGCCCGCGAAGAGATGTTGATAGATGTACGATGAGATATGGCGATAGCTGGGCTATTGCTATTCCGATGGGTGATGGAAGTAAAATTAGAGGTTTAAGAGCACACATAATTATAGCAGACGAATTCGCTTCAATCTCTCCAGATATTTATGAAACGGTAGTATCAGGCTTCGCCGCTGTTAGCGCGAGTCCTATCCAAAATGTGAAAGAAGAAGCTAAAAAAGCAGCAATGAAAAAATCTGGACTATGGAATGATGAATTAGAAACCCTTAATATTAAGATGAGCAACCAAGCTATAATCTCAGGAACAGCTGATTATGCATTCAAACACTTTGCTTCTTATTGGAAAAGATATAAGGCTATTATTGAAAGTGAAGGCCATTCAGAAAAATTAAGAGAAATATTTAAAGGAGAAGTACCAGACAATTTTAATTGGAAAGATTATAGCATTATACGTATACCATATGAATTAATTCCAAAAGGATTCATGGACGATAAACAAGTTGCCAGAGCTAAGGCTACGATACATACAGGCATATATAATATGGAATATGCTGCGTGTTTTACAGAAGACAGTGAAGGATTTTTTAGACGTAGCTTAATCGAAAGCTGTGTAGTCTCCGAAGATAAAGATATAAGATCCCCAACTGCTGGCAAAATTGTGTTTGATGCAGTTATTAAAGGGAACTCATCTAAGCAGTATATATACGGAATCGATCCTGCATCAGAACAAGATAATTTTAGTATTGTTATTGTTGAACTTAATAACGACCATAATAGAGTAGTATATTGTTGGACAACTAATAGAAATAATTTTAAAGATAGACAAAAAACGGGATTAATTTATGATCATGATTTCTATAGCTTTTGTGCTAGAAAAATCAGAAACCTAATGAAGATTTTTCCATGTACCCGTATTGGTCTTGACGCTCAGGGTGGTGGCATAGCAATAGAAGAAGCTCTACACGACCCCGGAAAATTAGAAGACGGAGAACAATTAATATGGCCAGCAATTGACTACTCAAAACCAAAAGAAACAGATGGTCAACAAGGTTTGCATATTCTAGAATTAATACAGTTTGCTAGAGCAGAATGGACCAGTCAAGCTAATCACGGACTTAGAAAAGATATGGAAGATAAAATTTTATTATTTCCTAGATTTGATAACTTAACTCTTGGACTAACCTTAGCTAACGAAGGTCAAGATATTATGTCTACAGATCTAAATCCTATATATGATTCATTAAGTGAATGTATTTTAGAGATAGAAGATCTTAAGAATGAATTAACTACAATAGTAATGACACAAACTAGTAATGGTCCAAATGCTAGAGATCGTTGGGACACCCCAGAAGTTAAAATGTCTAGTGGTAAAAAGGGAAGGCTAAGGAAAGATAGATATAGTGCATTAATTATTGCTAATATGCTAGCTAGACAATTCAATAGAGTTCTCGGTCCGACAACATATGATATTATTGGAGCTAATGCCAAAGATGCAGTTAAGCAAAAAGGAAATATGTATAAAGGTCCAGAATGGTTCACTTCCTCAGCAAATGATGACGATCTATATTTAGGAATATACAATAAATAAAGTGTAATATATAATACTATTACAGTTCCATTACAATTATATTAAATAACATGGCCAAAAAATACCCAAAGAGCGAAGCAATACAAAATACGGTCAATAAAGACGAACCAGCATTTATTGCATGGGGAAATGATGATGCTTCTAGAACCGATGCTATGAATAAATCGGCTGAATCTTTATCAGAATATACTGCCATAGATAAAGCCACAGCTACTCGTAGATACTCATTAGACTATTCTAATTTAGATACAAATACATCTGGCCGTCCTGGCATGACCAGATCTGATTACTACTACTTTAGACCGGGCGAAGCTGTACCTTTACGAATCAAGCACATTATTCAGAAAGCTGATGATATTTATCAAAGAGTTGGTCTTGTTAAGAATGTTATAGATTTGATGGGCGATTTTGCTTGTCAAGGAGTTAGACTGGTACATAAGAATAAAAGAATAGAAAGATTTTATAGACAGTGGTTTAAAAAAGTAAGAGGTAAGGATCGTAGTGAAAGATTTTTAAACAATCTATATAAAACTGGTAATGTTATCATCAATAGACAAACAGGCAAACTTAGTTTAAAAGTTGCCGAAGCTCTATATAAAGCTGTTGCTAGTCCAGATTTAAATATACAAAATTTGGATAATATTAATGTAGAGAAAAGAGAAGTTCCATGGATCTACACCTTGATAGATCCTGTTGTAGTAGAAGTTGCTGCTGGTCCTTTAGCTTCTTTTTCTCAAAAAAAATTATATGAGATAATTTTACCAGCATCTCTTAGAAAAAGCATAAATTCTCCTAAGACCGATCTTGAAAAACAAATTGTAGCCAGCTTACCTATTGCTATGATAGAGGCGGCAAAAACTAAACTAGGATATCCATTAGATCCTGAAAAAACTATAGTCTATCACTATAAAAAGGATGATTGGCAGAGTTGGGCTTTTCCAATGATTTATGCTATTATGGACGATATTACTGTTTTAGAAAAACTTAAACTAGCTGATATGTCCGCTCTCGATGGGGCGATATCTAACATTAGAATATTTAAATTAGGTAGTCTAGAGCATAAAATAGCTCCAACAAAAGCTGCTACTGCAAAACTTGCCCAGATTCTTGGAAATAATGTTGGTGGCGGAACCATGGATTTAGTATGGGGTCCAGATATCGAATTAATAGAGAGTAAAACTAGTGTTCATCAATTCTTAGGAGAGGGAAAATATATACCACATTTAAATTCAGTATATGCTGGACTAGGAATTCCTCCTACTTTAACTGGTACATATGGGGCAGCAGGAACAACCAATAACTTTATAAGCCTCAAGACTCTTACACAAAGACTTCAATACGGTAGAGATGTATTAACAGATTTTTGGGAAAAAGAAATCGCCATTGTTCAGAAGACTATGGGCTTTCGATATCCAGCTAGAGTAGAATTTGATAGAATGGATTTAAGTAATGAAGATGCTGAGAAAGCATTATTAATTCAATTAGCAGATAGAAATTTAATCAGTGATGAATTATTACAGAGTCGTTTTGGTGTTGATCCAGATATGGAAAAGAGTAGACTTAATAGAGAATCAAGAGACAGGAAATCAGAAAGAATGGTACGAAAAGCTGGTCCATGGTATGATCCTCAGCTTGAAAATGCTTTAAAGAAAATAGCTTTACAGGGTGGAACTGTATCTCCAAGTCAAGTTGGTTTAGAATTAGAAAAAAAGAAGGGCGGAGAAAAAAATGCTTTGGAACTAAAACAAGAATTAGCAGTTCCCAAGATCCCCATTGGTGCGCCATCCCCAGTTGGACAGCCAAAAACAGACAATAAACTACCGGGACAACCGGGACAGGGCCGCCCTAAAAACTCTAAAGATACAGGACCAAGGAAAACTAAAAAGTTTGCCCCACAAACAGGAGCCAAACTTAATCTTTGGGCATTAGCAACACAAGATAATATTAGTAATATTATTAATCCTATTATTTTAGAATATTTTAACAAGAAAAATTTACGCAGTTTATCCAATGAAGAAACCAAAGAATTAGATAAAATTAAAACAAAAATATTTTTTGATCTTAATCCATTTGATTCTATTGATCAAGATTTTATAATATCTAAGATAGCATCTAATAATGATTCTAATATTTTAGAACTAATTAATCAGTATAGTGTATGGTTAAGTCAGCTGAAGGCTGAAATCAATAGAGATTTATCCGTAGAAGAAGTTAAACAGGCTAAAGCTTCTTTCTATATGGCATTAAACTCACAAGAGGTTTAAATTATGAAAATTTTTGCAGCAGAAATAGAAGATGGTCTTGAACACAAAATAGCTACCTCTGCATCAATCACATACGCATGTCTCGCAGAACCTGTAGCTGATACCGGCGAAAAGCAAAAGATCAAAGAGGTCAAAAGCATAGCCTCTGTTGAGGACTCTGATTTATATTACGTTCAATCTATTTTAGTTAGTTCTTCTTGGAATAAAAATGATGATATTTTTGATAAAGTAGAAGTATGGAAAGCTAAAGATACTCCAGAAGATAAACCAACTAATTTAGAGCATGACGAAAGCGTTATTATAGGACACATTACGGCCAATTGGCCAATTACAGAAGATGGTAGTCCAATTGATATGGATACATCATACGATTATTTACCAGATAAATATCATATTGTAACTGGCTCTGTTATTTATAGAGGCTTTAGTAATCCTGAATTAAGAGATAGAGCAGAAAAATTGATAGCAGAAATAGAGTCTGGTAATAAATTTGTTAGTATGGAATGTTTTTTCAAGGGATTTGATTATGGACTAATTAATAAAACAAATGGAAGCTATCAAATATTATCCAGAAGCGATAAAACTGCACATTTAACAAAATATTTAAGATCTTACGGTGGTACTGGCGAGCATGATAACTATAAAATCGGTAGAGTTTTGAGAGATATAACATTCTCTGGAAAGGGATTTGTTAATAAACCCGCTAATCCAGATAGTATTATTTTTTCTCAAGAATCAATTTCTAATAAAAAAAACCTTAATTTAACCGAAACAGGTGTATCTATGAATAAGTCAACTTCTACAGTGGAGAATATTGAAATGAGTTCAGAAACAACAACACAAGCCGAAGAAGTAGTTACAGAAACTGTTGAGACTACACCAGTAGTAGAGACAGAAGTTGTAACCACTGAAACAGAAGCAGCAACAAAGACTAAGGAAGAAATGCTCAAAGAAGAAATGATGATGAAAAAGAAGAAAGAAGAAGAAACAAAGAAGATGAAAGCTGACTTTGATGAGTCAATCGCTCAAGTTGTTTCAGAGAAAGACACAATCATTGCTCAAATCAAATCTGAACTAGATGCTGCTCTAGAAGCCATTGCTGGATATAAGATGAAAGAGCAAGAAATGGCTAAGAAAGAAAAGAACATGAAAAGAAAAGCTTCTCTTCTTGGCTGCGGTTTTGACGAAGCAACATCAGAAGCCACAATTGAAAAATTTGACTCTTTAGCTGATGATGCTTTTGATGCCATGACCACTCTTTTTGCTGGAAAAATGCCACCTTGGTTGGAAAAGATCAAGAAGGGCGACGATGAAGAAACTGATAAAACAAAAGATGGCAAAAAGAAAGCATCTGTTGAAGAAACAGCAGATTCATCTGCTCTTGAAAATGTTGTAGTAGAAGAGACTGTCAACCTTGGGGTTGGCAGCGATGTTCAGTCATCTGTTGATTCAACACGAGCTGAACTAATTGAATTTGTATGTGCTAGACTAGGCAAAAAAAACTAAATAAGGGAGAATAACATGGCTCTTAAACCAGATCGTATCGAAGTACTAACAGACGTATCTTTCTTCATGAACACAACAGGTGTCAGAGGCGGCGTAGTCTCTGCTGTCACCAGTGGTTCTGGAGTATCAATGGACGATGCTAACGGCGTTGTAGCATATGCTGCCGCTGCCAGCGGCGCTCTTCCAATTGGCGTTCTATTAAATGATGTTGTTAACTATGATCTAACTCGTCAGCACATTAACTGGCACAAAGACGAGGTTCAGCTTGGTGGTAAGGTAACACTACTAAGAGTTGGTCAGGTAACCACAAACTTGGTTGCTGGTACTCCATCAGCCGGTAGTGGAGCATACGTTGGTGCTAATGGTCTCATTGGTACTAGTTCAACAAACGCAGTTAAGATTGGTTCATTCCTCAGCTCAGTTGATTCTGACGGTTACGCCAAAGTATCAGTCAATATCCAGTAATTATAAAAGGGAGAAAACTCATGTCAGCAGTTAACACAAAAGCATTTAAGCCAACCCCAGAATTAACAGATCTTCTTGTTCGTTCTGGTTCAGCTAATAGAGAGGTTTCTCTAGCAGCCAATGCAGAATTTGCTAAAGCTCTAGAACAACCACTACGCCAGGGATTACTAAGTGGCGATATTCTTGATGGTATCTTCGAGCCAATTCAATTAGCTCAAAGTGCTACTCCTGAATTTCCACTAGACTTTTTAGCCCCAGGTACAGAAAAGGACTTTGTAGCCTATACTGTACCAAACCATGGATATATTCCAGAGCGTCATGTTGAAGGCGATTACGTCATGGTCCCAACCTATGACATCGGTTCTTCAATTGACTATCTCTTAAAGTATGCCCGTGATGCTCGCTGGGACGTTGTTGGTCGCGCTATGGAGGTTCTTGAAGGCTCTTTCGTCAAGAAGCTCAATGACGATGGCTGGCATACGCTACTAGCCGCTGGTGTTGATCGCAACATTGTTGTTTATGACAGCGATGCTGCTAGTGGTCAGTTTACAAAGAGATTAGTAAGTCTCATGAAGACAGTTATGCGTCGAAATGGCGGCGGTAACTCTGCTAGCAACAATCGTGGTTTACTAACAGATCTTTATGTTTCTCCAGAAAGTATGGAAGATATCCGTAATTGGGGTATCGATCAAGTCGATGAGACAACTCGTCGTGAGATCTATACTGCCGCTGACGGTACTCTTAACCGTGTGTTTGGTATTAATCTCCATGATCTTGACGAACTAGGTGAAGGCCAAGAATATCAGCTATTCTATAGCAATGTTCTAAGTGGCAGTCTACCCGGTAGCAAGAATGAAATTGTTGTCGGTCTTGACCTTCGCAAGAGAGACAGTTTCATTATGCCAGTTCGCCAAGAAGTTCAGATCTTCGAAGACGATACACTACATCGTCAGAAGAGAGCTGGATTCTATGGATGGGCCGAACAAGGCTTTGCAGTACTCGATAACCGTAGAGTTCTACTCGGCGCAGTATAATAATTGAATTTTTAGTAATTCTACTAAGCAACTAAGGCTGGCTTTATGCCAGCCTTTTTTGTTAGGTGTAATCTAACAATAGATATTAATAAAATTTAAAGGAGATTGATATGGCTTGGCAAACAGACATTATTTCTCTTGTTAGGGTTGTAATCAATGATTTAGGAGATCCTCCACAATATAGTGATGAAAGATTAATACAAACTATAATAGTGGCAGCTAGATATCTTCAATTTGACGTTAACTTAGAACGTAAATACAATATTGATTTAATAAATCAAACAATAACACCAGATCCTACAGACGATAATGATGATGTTTTCTTGTGTATGACTGGTCTAAAAACAGCATGTATCATAGATCAGAGTACTTTTAGATCAAAAGCCGCATTAGAGGGCATTAGAGCAGCTTTAGGCCC
>Ga0114981_10003245_pt1 | contig 10369 bp, 12 predicted proteins | sample S_140806_MF_Meta_FD_87028 | JGI IMG/M metagenome (GOLD analysis project Ga0114981, IMG submission 87028) | Freshwater microbial communities from Lake Simoncouche, Canada to study carbon cycling - S_140806_MF_MetaG | ecosystem: Environmental > Aquatic > Freshwater > Lake | place: Lake...
CACATCGGCCGCACGGGTCAGCAGGGTCGAGGTCACGCCGGTGGCAATCTCGCTCATGGTGCGGACCGAACAGGGCGCGATGATCATGCCCATGGTCCGGAACGAGCCCGAGGCGATCGTCGCCCCGACGTCGTTGAGCCTGTGCGACACGTCGGCGCGGCCGAGCAGGTCGTCGGCCGACAGGTCGGTCTCCTGCGACAGGGTCAGCAGGGCGGCGCGGGTGACGACGAGGTGGCTCTCGACGCCCAGCTCGCGCAGGGCATCCAGCACCCGGACGCCGTAAGTGACGCCGGATGCTCCAGAAATTCCGACGATCAATCTCTGTGGAGCGCTTTCGGAAGGGTTCCGTGCGGCTCCGTTCACAGCTTCGGCCAATTGGGGCTCCAGGGTGGTCCGTGTGCGGACGTCCGGCGGCTCACCGGAATGTGATTCTACAGCCGGGCAAGCCGGGCGCTCAATCTAGTGGTCCCTTAGACATGGAGGCGCAAGCCATGACCATCGAAGCTCGTATCCGCGAACTGGGAAACCGTCACCGCAGCCTGGATGAAACCATCCGGCGGGAGACCACTCACCCGGCAACGGACTCGCTTCGCGTGAGGGAGCTCAAGCAGCAAAAGCTTCGGCTCAAGGAACAGATCACCAGTCTGGAGGCCCGCACCGGCTAGCGGCAGCCTCCCGAAATGACGACGGCCCCGGGAGCGATCCCGGGGCCGTTTTTGTTCCTCCCCCGGTGGGGGAGGAATACTCAGTCCCTGGAGCCGAACACCGAGGCGGCGGTCGGTTCGGCACCGCGGCGTTCGCGGGCTTCCGGCACGAATTCCTCCTCGACCGGCTCGGCCGGGGCGTCGACCTGGAGGGTGGCGCCGCCCTTTTTGGCGTCGTCCTTCGCCTTCTTTTCGGCAGCCTTGCGGACCAGTTCGTCCAGGGCCAGCTGGCCGACCAGGCCGAGCGTCACGGGATCGACCGGCTTGATGTTCGGGCTGTTCCAGTGGGTGCGGTTCCGCACGCTCTCGATGGTCGATTTGGTGGTGCCAAGCATCTTGGCGATCTGGGCGTCGGTCACCTCGGGGTGGTTGCGAACGAACCACATGATGGCGTCCGGGCGGTCCTGGCGGCGCGAGACCGGCGTGTATTTCGGCGGTGCCTTGTGCACCTTCAGCAGTTCGGCATGGCGGCTGACGACGGCCTGCATGCGGTAGGTGTCGTCATTCTGGGCCTTGTCCAGTTCCTCGCGGGTCAGCTGGCCGTTGACCAGCGGATCGGCACCGCGGATGTCCCGGGCCACATCACCATCGGCGATACCGCGCACTTCCAGCGGGTGAAGACCACAGAAGTCGGCGATCTGCTCGAAGGTCAGGGAGGTGTTGTCGACCAGCCAGACCGCGGTGGCCTTGGGCATCAGGATGTCGGTCATGGGGGCATTCCGGTTCTTGTTTGAGCCCGAAAACCGGGCTCTGGATACGACGGCGCCCGGCCTTTCGACCGGGCGTTGTTGACCGCGATATAGTCCCATTCGCCGGAAAAGAAAACGGAACCCGACAAACGCATACAGCCAAGGTTCATCCGGCCATTGCAACAGTGCCCCTACAGACGCGTTGTGCGTCGGGATCGAATACACGGGAGGAAATGCCATGCTGATCGAAATGCTGGCCGCCGCTGCGGTCGTTACAGGTGCCGGGCAGGAGTTCGCTCCGCAGATCCCCGGCGGTCCCGAGCGGGGTGCTCCGCGCGGTGACTATCGCGACAGCTGCAGTGGCGAATATGTGAACCGGGGACGGCTCTACGCCGATTGCCGAAACAACCGCGGCAACATTCGCGAGACCTCGATCGAGCTGAGCCGCTGCACCGACTTTGAGATTCGCAACAACGATGGCCTGCTGGTTTGCGGCCCGAACCGCGGTGAGTTCGAAGACCGCGGTGGCGGCGGCGGCGGCGGCGGCGGTGGCGGTGGCGGTGGTGGCGGCGGCGGCGGCGGCTGGGGCGGCGGCGGGCGCAACTCTGTGACCGTCTTCCGCGACTCCGAGTACCGTGGTGCCAGCTTCCGGTTCGACAATGAGATGCCGAACCTGGCCAATACGGGCTTCAACGACGCCATCAGTTCGATGCGGTTCCAGGGTGAGTGGGAAGCCTGCACCGACGCCTACTACCGCGGGTTCTGCCAGACTTTCCGCGGCGACGTTCGCAACCTGCAGCGCTGGGGCATGAACGACCGCATCTCGTCGCTGCGTCCGGTTCGGGGCGGCGGTCGCTGACAGGTCTCAGACCGTCAGCACGATCTTGCCGACATGGCCGCCCGCCTCCAGCCGGAGGTGGGCGGTCGATGCCTGATCGAGCGGAAAGGTCGCCTCAACCGGCGGCCGGACCGCGCCGGACGCAACCCACGGCCAGGCCGTGGCTTCGACCGCAGCGATCAGCCTGGCCTTTTCGTCAGCCGACCGGGGGCGAAGGGTGGAGCCGGTCAGGATGATCCGTTTCATCATCAACCTTGCCAGGTCGACCTGCGCCAGGGCACCTGACTGGGTGGCGATGACCACCCAGCGGCCGAAGGGGTTCAGGGCGGCCTGGTTAAGCACGGCATAGTCGGCCCCGACCATGTCCAGGACGACGTCCGCGCCCCCGAACGTCCGGATCGCCGCCTCCATGTCGTCTGCGGTGGCGTCGAGGCTGAGGTCGGCGCCGAGACGGCGTGCCGCCGCGGCCTTGGCGGCCCCCCGGGAGGTGGCGATGACCCTGGCAACGGCTGCCCTTGCCATCTGTATCGCCGTGACCCCGATACCGCTGGTGGCCCCGTGGATGAGCAGGGTTTCCCCCGCCTTCAGCGCTCCGGATTCAAAGACATTGGCAAAGACGGTGCAGAGCGTTTCGGGCAGGCCCGCCGCCGTGACGAAATCAAGGTCTGAGGGCAGGGGCAGGGCGTGGCGGGCATCCACCAGGGCGAATTCCGCATAGCCGCCCCCGCCCAGGAGGGCACAGACGCGGTCTCCGACCTTCCAGCGGCTTACGCCGTCGCCGAGTTGATCGACCTCGCCGGCGACCTCCAGTCCCAGGATGTCCGAAGCACCCGCCGGCGCCGGATAGAAGCCCATACGCTGCAGGATGTCAGGCCGGTTGACCCCGGCTGCGCGAACGCGGATGCGGATCTGGCCCGGGCCGGCGACCGGATCGGGGCGTTCGCCCGGAACCAGTGAGCCGGCCGGACCGGAACCGCCGGTGATCTCGACTATACGCATTCGCCTGTCCCGTTCTTGCAATCGTCCGTATCCGGGCGTTGAAATAGGGCGTTGCGTGACGAATGACCACGAGGAGGCGGCGATGTTCGAGGATCTGGAGCCCCGCGCGGCGCGCGGCGCACCGCTGGTGGCCCTGACACGCGAGGATCTGGACGGCTATTCCGTCGAGGACCTGAAGCAACGCATCGCCGGGCTGCAGGCCGAGATTGAGCGCGCCCGGGCCGCCATCGAGGGCAAGTCGTCACAACGCAATGCGGCCGATGCCATGTTCAATTTCCGCTCGTAACCCTGTCGGCCGGCGTCTGGCATGGCCGTTGCACAAGGTGGAACGTCCGCGCCATGCCGTGCCGGTCGTGATACGGATACGCCTGTCCCGTGAGTCTGGTTGAGTTCATGTCTGTTGACGCCACCCCGCTTTCGCCAACAGGCCGCAGCCGCGCAGCGGTTGTGGACGATTTTGCGCGTTCGGAACTGTTCGACCGCACCTTCCAGGAAGGGATGGAGCTGGTTGAGGAGACGGCCTCCTATCTCGACGGTGACGGTCGCCGGGAATCCAAGCTGTTGTCGCGTTCCACCGCGCTGCTTTACGCAGGCGAGAGCATGAAACTCACCACCCGGCTGATGCAGATCGCCTCCTGGCTGCTGGTGCAGCGGGCTGTGCGTGAGGGCGACATGACGGCCGAAGGTGCCTGCGATTCACGCTATCGCCTGGCCGACCGCACAGCGGCGACCGAAGCGAGCCACCCGGAGTTGCCGATCGCCCTGGTCGAATACCTGGTCCGGACCGAGAAGCTGTACGACCGGGTCCTTCACCTCGACCGCCGCATGTATCTGGATGCGACGGAGGAGGACGCGGTCAATCCGGTCCAGAGCCAGCTTGATCGTCTGACGGCAGCTTTCAGAATCTAGGCCCTACGGCCCGACGTCGTTCGCCACCCGCGCCCCGTCATTGACCGGCCGCGGCAGGCTGATGGCGATGCCGAGGGCTTCGGCGAGTCTGGCGTCGCGCTCGTAGACATCCTCACGGAAGGCGACGCGGCCCTGTCCGTCCACGAAGGCGGTCCAGTACAGAAGGCGGACGCTGATCTCGCGGCCCGTCGAGATCCGTTTGGTCTCGCGCGTGTCCTGGGCAGTGTCGAACTGGGCCAGCAGGGCCGGGTCGGGCGACAGAAGCAGGCGGGCGAACTCGACGGCGTCCTGAACCCGCACGCAGCCATGGCTGCGTTGGCGCATGGCCAGGTTGAAGGCCGCCTTGGACGGGGTGTCGTGCAGGAAGATAGCGTAGCTGTCCCGCAGCTCGAACTTCACATAGCCGAGGGCAGCGGTAGGGCCGGCGCGCTGGATGACCGTGCCGTTCTGGATGTACATGTTCTGGCTCGCCAGATAGGCGGGGCCGCGCGGCAGGATCTCGTTGCGGGCGATCGATGCGGGCACATACCAGGGTGGATTGGCCACGACGGAGGCGAACGGCTTCTCGAGGCTGGGCGTCTGGGTCGACGGGGCACCGCAGACGACACGGTTGGAGTGAACCGGGCGGCCGTCCTTCCAGTAGACCATGATGGCGGCGGCGGTGTTGACCTCGATCCGCTCGGGGGACACCTCGCGCTTCAGCCAACGGCGGCGTTCGAGGTTCAGGGCGATCTGGCGGGCACGGTCTTCTGCCGAGGCCGAGAGCGAACGCTGGCTGCCGGTGCCGATCCGGCCGTCTGCGACGAGGCCGTGGCGGGCCTGGAAGCCACGGACTGCAGCCTGCAGCTCGGGACCGTAGACGATGCCCTGGGCGGTGAGGCGCACGCCGTCGGCGGCGGAGAGGTCCCCTTCGGCCACCAGGCGCTGGATCAGGGCCGGAATGCGGACATCGCTCATCCCCGGCTCGATGGTCGCCCCCTGGCGGAACACCGGCCAGCCGCCCTCACGGATCAGTCTGCGATAACGGACATAGCCGGCGGACAGGTTGGAATAGCCGATGTCGGTCGGTGCCAGTCCTTCGAACCAGTCGACCAGGCGGTTACCGGCGAGGGCGTCGTTCAGCCCGACGGGCAGATCGACGCGGTTCTTTTGCATCTCCCAGAGGTCCTCGACGGTCTCGGGGCGAACCCGGCCTTCGGCGAGAACGCGGCCATAGGCTATGGCCGCGGCTGTGGTCCGCATATCGGCCGCGTCGGGCACTGCGGCGAGGGCCGCGAAGTCGAAATAGTCGCCCTGTGACAGACCATGACGTTCGGCACGGCCGGCGGCGGCCTGGAGCATGCGCAGGCGCTCGGGCGTCCAGACCGGGCGCCAGCCGTTCAACTCATAGAAGGCCCTGACGTCGGGCTGGAGCGTCGCAGGCAGGCGATCCAGCTGATCGTTGAAACTGTTGTAGAAGGCGACGGCACCGGAATCACGGGTCTGGGCCCGGGCCGCGAACCCGATGGCGGACACCAAGGCCGACACGGCCGCGCCAAGTCCCAGTTGCCGTCGATTCATCGTCAGGATCTCTTTGCCCGCTTCGACACGGGACCCCACGTCCACGCCCCCGAAGCCAACGCCGGCATGTTATCGGCGTTCCCGGCAAACAGAAAGGCGTCGGTCCGGAGACCGACGCCTTTGAGGACGTCTTGCCGCAGGGTGTGGCCCGAAAGCCCGGCCCGCGAGGCCAGACCTACTTCTTGATGAAGCCGGCGAATTTGTTGTTGAAGCGCGAAACGCGGCCGCCGCGGTCCATCAGATGGGCGTTGCCGCCCGTCCAGGCCGGGTGGGTCAGCGGATCGATGTCCAGGTTCAGGACGGCACCTTCCTTCTGGTAGGTCGAGCGCGTCTGGTAGCTCGTACCATCCGTCATCGTGACGGTGATGAAGTGGTAGTCGGGGTGGGTATCCGCCTTCATGGTCCTGGTCCGGTCTCTGCGCGATGACGATGCCGACCGTCGGAGCGCGAAAATGAGAAATCCCGCCATGTGGGGCGGGAATGAGCGGCGGCGTTTACACCGGGGCCCGTTCCGGGGCAAGAGGCGCTCGCCATGACAGATGCAACTCCCCACGCCGACACCGCCGCTGACATCAGGGGACGGCCGGGTGCCGGGGCCCAGCTGGTCGAACAGATGGGCGAGGCCGGGGCGCGACGCGAGCGACGCCGGGATGTCCGGCCGCTGGGCCGGCTGGTGCCCTATGCGATGCGGCACAAGGCTCATGCCGCCATGGCCGGGGTCTGGCTGATCCTGTCGACCGCGGCCTCGCTGGCCCTGACGGCGGCGGCGCGCGGTGCCATCGACAACGGTTTCGAGAACGACGGGGCCCAGCTGAACCTGTGGTTCCTGCTGCTGGGAGCCAACGCCCTGTTCCTGGGGTTCGCCACCGCAGTCCGCTACTATTATGTCACCAAGACCGGTGAGCGGGTCATCGCCGACCTGCGCAAGGGGCTGTTCGGACGGATACTGACACTCGACCCGGCCTTCTATGCCGCGATGCGGACCGGTGAGGTTCTCTCGCGCCTGACCACGGACATTGCGCTGGTCGAGACCCTGCTGACCACCTCGGTTTCCTTCGCCCTGCGCAACTTCCTGACCCTGATCGGCGGGACCGTGCTGCTGTTCATCGTCAGCCCGAAGCTGACCGGCCTTGTGCTGCTGGTGGTGCCGGTCCTGCTGGGGCCGATCTTCCTGTTCGGGCGAAGGGTGCGAAAGCTGACGGTGGCCTCCCAGGACCGTTTCGCCAATGCCGTGGGGTTCGCCGGCGAGAGCGTGGACGCCATCGAGACCGTCCAGGCCTTCGGGCGGGAGACCAGCGCCATCGCCCGGTTCGGCGCGGCGGTTGAGGCCGCGTTCGGCGTCTCGCTGGTGCGGATGCGGGCGCGGGCCCTGATGACGGCCATGATCATCGTGGTGATGTTCGGCGGCGTGACCCTGGTTCTTTGGCTGGGGGCCCAGGATGTGATCGCCGGGCGGATGACGCCGGGGGCCCTGCTGCAGTTCGTGCTGCTGTCGGTGTTTGCAGCGGGGGCCGTGGGGGCGCTGGGCGAGAGCTGGGGTGATGTCCAGAAGGCCGCCGGCGCCATGGAACGGATCGATGAGCTGATGCGCGCGGAAGCGGCGATCCGCCCGCCGGAAACACCGACGATCCTGCCTGAACCCCCGACCGGTGAGGTGTCGATGTCGGCGGTCCAGTTTGCCTATCCGGGTCGCCCCGACCTGCCGGCGCTGAAGGGCTTTTCGCTGACCGTGCGGCCGGGCGAGACGGTTGCCCTGGTCGGGCCGTCCGGGGCCGGCAAGAGCACGGTCTTCCGCCTGCTGCTGCGCTTCTATGATCCGCAGGCCGGCGTCGTCTCGGTGGACGGCGTGGACGTGCGCGCCGCGGATCCCGTGGCGGTGCGCGGCCGCTTCGCCTGGGTCTCGCAGGAGGCACCGCTGTTCTCGGGCTCGGCCAGTGAAAACATCCGCTTCGGCCGTGAAGGTGCCAGCGACAGCGAGATTCGCGCTGCGGCCGACGAGGCGCAGGCCCTCGGCTTTATCGAAGCCCTGCCGGAAGGGTTCGACACGCCGCTGGGCGAGCGCGGCAAGAGCCTGTCCGGCGGTCAGCGTCAGCGTATGGCCATCGCCCGGGCGCTGGTCCGGGACGCTCCGATCCTGCTGCTGGACGAAGCGACCTCCGCCCTGGACGCCGAGAATGAGCGGCTGGTGCAGGCGGCGCTGGATCAGGCCATGCAGGGCCGGACCACCATCGTTATCGCCCACCGGCTGGCTACGGTGCTGCGGGCCGACCGGATCGTGGTGATGGAGGAAGGCAGGGTGGTGCAGGAAGGCACGCACCAGTCCCTGATGGCCCAGGGCGGCCTGTATGCCCATCTGGCCGAGCTCCAGTTCCGAGCCGACTAGACGGTCAGTCGAGTTCTGCGGCGATCCGGTCTGCGAGCGCGCGCAGGACGGCGCCGTCGGCCATCCCGCCCTGACCGTGCGCCTTGACCGGCCGGTCGCTCCAGCGCGGGATGATGTGGAAATGCAGGTGGAAGACGGACTGGCCGCCGGCCGCTCCGTTGAACTGCATGATCTGGAAGCCGTCCGGCCGCAGGGCTTTTTCGACGGCCCGGGCGGTGCGCTGGACGGCGGCGGCCAGGCGGGCGAGGGGGTCGGCCTCGATCTCCAGCAGGGTCTGAGCGGTCGAGGTCTTCGATATGACCAGGACATGGCCCTCGGACTGCGGGAAGACGTCCATGAAGGCCAGCACATGCTCGTCTTCCCAGACCCTTACGGACGGGATCTCGCCGCGCAGGATCTTCGCGAAGATGTTTTCGGGGTCATAGGGCGCGTCGAGGCTCATGATGGGCTCCGTGGATCGATGAGACCGTAGCAAGTCGCATCGGATTGGGGGAGCCCGGCGCGCGGTTTCGCGCTATCGTGGGGCGCGATTTGGGAGACTGTCATGCTTCGTTTCATCGTCCAGTTTCTCGTCACCTGTTTCGGCCTTTGGCTGTCGTCGCGTGTCCTGGACGGGGTGGATTTCCTGTCGAGCGGATCGCTGCTGACAGCGGCCCTGTTGCTGGGGATCGCCAATGCTGTGGTGCGGCCGGTCCTGACCTTTGTGACCTTCCCGCTGACCATCGTCACCTTCGGCCTGTTTCTGCTGGTGGTGAATGCGGCGATGATCGGTCTGGTGGCCAGCCTGCTGGGCGGGTTTGTGGTCGATGGCCTGTGGGCCGGTATCGGCGCAGCCGTCGTCACGGGCATCGTCAGCTGGTTCGCCGGCTGGTTCATCGGCGAGACCCCGGGGCGACGGGCGGCCGACTGATCGGTCAGTCCGGCCTGCGGAAGGGCGACAGTTCGGCAGAGATGGCGTCGATCTCGGCCGCGACTGCCGGGCGTTCGCCGTCCAGATAACGGGCCACAGGCGCGCGAAGGGCCGGATCGGCGATGAAATGGGCCGAGTAGACAGGGGAGGGCAGGTAGCCACGGGCGATCTTGTGCTGCCCTTGCGCCCCCGCCTCGACGCGCGACAGGCCGCGCGAAATGGCGAAGTCGATGGCCTGATAATAGCAGAGCTCGAAATGGAGGAAGGGGACCTCCTCCAGCGCGCCCCACTGGCGGCCATAGAGGGCATCGCGGCCGATCAGGTTCAGGGCCCCGGCGATGGCCTGATCGCCGCGGAAGGCCATCACGAGCGCGATGCGGTCGGCCATGGTGGCCCCGAGGCGGCTGAAGAAGTCGCGCGTCAGATAGGGCCGGCCCCATTTTCGCGCGCCGGTGTCCATGTAGAAGGCGAAGAAGGCGTCCCAGTGGGCTTCTCTGATATCACTCCCGGTGAGGACCCGGATGTCGAGGCCCGCCTGCGCCTCGCGGCGTTCGCGGCGGATGGTCTTGCGCCGGTTTGCTGACAGGGCGGCGAGGAAGTCCTCGAAGGTGGCATAGCCGTCGTTGCGCCAGACGAACTGCATGTCCTGCCGTAGCAGCAGGCCGGCCTCGCCCATGGCGTTCCAGTCGTCCTGAGTGGGAAAGTTGACGTGCAGGGACGAGACGTCGAGCTGTTCTGTGAGGGCAATCGCGCCCTGCAGCAGGGCCTGACGCACCGGGGCGGCATCGGCGTCGGGATGGGCGAGGAAGCGCGGGCCGGTCACCGGGGTGAAGGGCACGGCGGACAGAAGCTTGGGATAGTAGCGGCCCCCGGCGCGCTGATAGGCGTCGGCCCAGCTATGATCGAAGACATATTCGCCCTGGCTGTGGCCCTTGAGCCAGAGGGGCATGACGCCGAGGACGCGGCCGGTCTCGTCGACCAGCGACAGGTGCCGGCCGGCCCAGCCTTGCTCCGGGACGGCGCTGCCTGAGGCCTCGCAGGCGTCGAGAAAGTCGAAGGAGAGGAAGGGGTCGCCGGAAGGCGACGCGCAGGCGTCCCAGGCCTCGCGGCCGATATCGGCGACGGCGTTGTGGATCTGGATCCGGAAGCTCAAATCCCGCTCATTCCGGCGAAGGCTGGGACGCGATCCCGCGAAGCGGGTTCATCACGAAGGACACGAAGAAATCCACAAAGACCACGAAGAGGGCGGTGCCTCGACTCCTTCGTGCCCTTAGTGGCTTCTTCGTGCCCTTGGTGATGAACCTTCCGGCCGTCGGATCGGTCGGCTGGCCCGGGAGGCCCGCTGCGCGGGGAAGGGTCAGGACTCACCGCACCTCG
>Ga0114981_10003248_pt1 | contig 10364 bp, 12 predicted proteins | sample S_140806_MF_Meta_FD_87028 | JGI IMG/M metagenome (GOLD analysis project Ga0114981, IMG submission 87028) | Freshwater microbial communities from Lake Simoncouche, Canada to study carbon cycling - S_140806_MF_MetaG | ecosystem: Environmental > Aquatic > Freshwater > Lake | place: Lake...
CCCGGGCAGCCGAGGGGGCGACTGAGGCGGCGACCAAGCCTGCAGGCAACTATTCTGAGGGTCCCGGGTATCTATGCCGCCGAACGACTACCCGAAGAACGCCTGCGCAACCGATTACCGGTCGCGGACGGCGACGGCGATGGTTATACCAACCATATTCATGCAGATGACCTTGCCCGACTGACCGTTCTCAGTTTGATGCGAATGCGATCGGGGCGCGTCTTTAATACCGTTGATCAAAGCAATTTAACAACGGGGCAGTGGCTCGATCTGGTCGCAAAAACCCTCGGCCTGCCCCCGCCGCCACGTGTTCCGAAGGCGGAACTGCCTCAGTACCTGACCCCGATGATGCTTTCATTCTTGTCAGAGTCCCGCCGAATCGACGGGCGCCGGGCGTTGCGTGAGTTAAGGGCCCAGTTGCGCTGGCCAGTAGTCGAAGACTTCTTAAAAGCGCTTCCGGCCCGGCGAATTTAATTAAACCGATGCACGTTGCGAAATACGCGCCGAATCGAGCCGCCCGGCGGTTTCCAGGTGTTGAACCCAATGCGGTTTCTTACCGCGACCTGACCAGGTTTTGGCGGGATCGGCTGGATCACGAAATTTTGGATCGACCTTGCGGCCGCTGCTCACGACGGCGCCGGGAGTTGCCCGCTCAGTGCGGCGCGATAAGGCTGCCGAAATTCGATCGACATCCAACTGATAAAGCCCCGCAATTCGAACGATTTCGTTCAATCCTCGCGACTGCACGCTGCGCAGCAATTGCTTTTCCCGGTGTTCGAGGCGTTCACGCTCAGCGCGAATTTTGAGGAGTTCACTATTGGAATCAGGGGCAAGACGGGCCATGTAGATCTCCGGGGTCGAAATGCGTTTCAAATCAAGATTGATCCTACTGCCCGACCAGATCTCACCTCCAGCGGAAAAACCACCGAAAGGTGAAGTAATTCGCAAAATCAAGCATTTGATGCTCTCGGACCCTCCAAACCCCCGGCACCACCCCGGTGGTACGCTCTCGATAACGAGAAGGATCGAAAATGCAGAACAAAGTGGTCCTGATTACGGGTGCCAACACCGGAATCGGCTTCTTCACCGCATTGGAACTCGCCCGACAAGGCGCGCATATCGTGATGGCCTGCCGCACCGAGGCGCGCGCAAACGCCGCTCGAGACCAGATTCGGCTGGCCACGAGTAATCGTCGGGTCGAAACGGTTGCGGTCGATCTAGGGGATTTTCAATCCATTCGGGCCTGCGCCGATCAACTCCTGGCCCGGGACCTGCCGATTCATTGCCTGATCAACAACGCCGGCATCGCAGGTGCCCGCGGAATAACCGACTCGGGTTTTGAACTCGCGTTCGGAACCAACCACATGGGCCATTTTGCACTGACGCAAGCACTCCTAACCCGTATCAAGGAGAGTGCGCCCGCCCGCATCGTAACGGTCGCGAGCCGCGCGCATCGCTATGTCAGTCGCCTCCGTTTTGAGGATCTGACCGTTCGCACGCGATCGTGGCTGACCATTCAAGAATATGCGGTCTCAAAACTGGCCAACATTCTGTTCAGTCAAGAACTCGGACGAAGACTCCAAGGGTCTGGGGTGCATACCTACGCCCTGCACCCTGGCGTAATCGCCAGTGAAATCTGGCGCCATGCGCCGCAGTTCATCGTGAAGCTCCGAAAGCGTTCGATGATTACGCCCGAGGAGGGTGCTCAGACCACGCTGTATTGCGCGAGCGCGGATGCACTCACCGAACAAACGGGGTTGTACTACGATCAATGTCAGGTCCGACAACCGAGTGCATTAGCGTCCGATCAGAAATTGGCCGAAGAGTTGTGGCGTTACAGCGAACGCGCGCTACCGAAATAACGGCCCCCACAACCTCGTAATACCCCCCGATCACCTCGTCCAAAACGATACACATCCATCAGCGGAAACAAACAACCATGACCTCAACTTTGACTAAACACCAGCGCCAACGGCGCTTGTCATTAAAAGCGACTGCGGCGGCCACCCTCGCGATGACCGGACGAACCGAACTGGCATTTGCGCAGGCATTTCCGACCAAACCGATTCGGCTTCTGGTGCCGTTCGCACCCGGCGGCACATCTGAAATCGTTGCGCGAACCCTCGCCGTGGAAATGAGCACTTTACTTGGACAGAACGTCATCGTTGAAAACAAGCCGGGCGGCGCCGGTGTCATCGCGATGACCGAGGTACTCAAGGCGGCGCCCGACGGTCATACGCTGGTTCTGGGCCATGTAGGGACGCTGGCGGTCAATCCATTCGCACTCGCGAAGCAGCCCTACGATGTCAACAAGGATTTTCAGCCAGTAGCCCTTCTGGCCCGCGTACCCAATTTGTTCGTGGTTCATCCGGATGTGCCTGCCAAAAACCTGAAGGAATTTGTCGCGCTTGCAAAAAGCAAACCGGGGAAGCTGAACTACGGTTCGGCGGGAAATGCGAGTGCCGGACACCTCGCCTACGAATATCTCGCGATGGTGACGGGCATCGACCTGACCCATATCCCGTATCGCGGCACGGGCCCGCAAATGATCGACCTGATTGCGGGACGCACCGAAACGGCATCCGCAGGGGCTCCCGCATTGATGCCGTACATTAAGGACGGCAAGGTTCGGCCAATCGCCGTCGGAATGCCCAAACGCATTGCGGCATTGCCCGACGTACCAACGGTCGCCGAACAGGGTTATGAAGGGTTCGAGACCTCGCAGTGGTACGGAATCATCGCGCCCGCCGCGGTGCCCAAAGCGATTATCGAAAAACTCAATGCCGCCGCCAATCAGGCCCTTAAATCCCGTCAGGTGGGTGAGCGATTCTCGACCGACAACGCGATCTTCGGTCCAGGAACCCCCGAGGATTTCGGCAAATTCATTCGGGAAGAACAAGCACGCTGGGAACTCGTTGTGAAGAAATCAAATCTCAAACTGGATTCCTGAGAGAAGGTCTATGGACATGCAACTGCGCGGCAAGACCGCGCTGGTCACCGGTGCGAGCGCGGGTATTGGTCGGGCCATCGCGATCGCCCTCGCCGCCGAGGGCGTAAGGCTCGCACTGGTTGGCCGCCGTGCGGACGCCTTGAGCGAAGTCGCTTCAGTGATCCAAGCGGGCGGCGGGCCGACTCCCACGATCATCATTCAGGATGCGCTGGCCCCAGACGCTGCGCAACAAATCGCAGATCAGGCGCTGGCCACGCTCGGCACCGTCGAAATCCTGGTCAACAATGCCGGTGGATCGCGCCCGTTCAAGCTCCACACGGACGAAGCCGTCTGGGAAGAGGCGATCACGCTGAACTTTACCCGGCACCGCCAACTCACCGATCGATTGATCGATCAAATGATGGCGAACGGCTGGGGGCGTGTCATCAATATCACCGGAAAGTCTGAGCCTGATGGCATCAACGGCGCCTTCTGCGCAAAGGCAGCCATCCATTCGTGGGCCAAAGGCTTGTCGCGCGAAGTTGGCAAACAGGGGGTTACCGTCAACTGCATCCCGCCCGGCCGCATCCTCAGCGACCAGATTCTGCGCAACTACACCCCCGAATACCGCGCCTGGCAATCCGAACACGAAATCCCGATGGGCCGGTACGGCGAGCCCGAAGAACTCGCGGCACTCGTCGTGTTTCTTGCCTCACCCAGAGCCCAGTACATTACCGGTGCCGTCATTCCCGTTGACGGCGGCCTGCGTCGTTATCAGTTCTGATACCCAAGCGTCCCGAGTAACCCCACCCATGTCGAAAAAAGACACTTCCGACGGCCTTCGTAGCCTATTTGATAATAATCGTGCGTGGGCCAAGCGAATGCTGAAAACCGACCCAGCGTTTTTTGATCGACTTGCTCAGCAACAGGCACCGCGTTATCTCTGGATTGGCTGCTCGGACAGCCGCGTGCCTGCGAACCAGATCATCGGACTGCCACCTGGCGAAGTGTTCGTGCATCGTAATGTCGCGAACCTGGTGGTGCCCACCGATCTCAACTGTCTGACCGTCGTTGAATACGCCATCGAAGTGCTTCGGGTCGAGCACATCATGGTGGTTGGTCACTATGGCTGCGGCGGCGTGCAAACCGTTCTGTCCGGCCAGCGATTGGGACTCTCGGGGCACTGGCTACATCATGTCGAAATGGTCCGGCACACTTACGCGAAACAACTCGATGCAATCGAGCAACCAAAGGAACTCGTCGACCGACTCTGCGAGCTCAATGCCCTCGAACAGGTCAGTCAGCTGTGCCGCCTGCCCAGCGTCATGAATGCCTGGAAGCGTGAGCAGGCGCTGACGCTGCACGGCCTGATCTATGACATTCATGATGGCTTGTTGCGCAAGCTAGCCAATCCGGTTGCCAGCCCACCAGACCTTGCCCGGTGGCGTCAATCAGCACTCAAGTCGATCTGGTCCGGGAAGTCTCCGCGCTAGATGACGCCGTCGATTTTTCATCAACAGGCCTTTCTGCGCCTTTGGTTTGCAAGGATCGCCGGCGTCTCGGGCAGTCAGATGCTCATGGTCGCCATCGGCTGGCAGATGTACGACCTGACTCAATCGGCCTGGGACCTTGGGCTCGTCGGATTATTCCAATTTCTGCCAGCAGTCGCGTTGATGTTGGTCTCGGGCCATGTCGTAGACCGTCATCACCGGGCCCGCTTGATCGCCATTTGTTTGGCCCTCCAGGGCATCGTGGCCTTGGTACTTGCAACGCATCCCTTTGAAGTCGGAGATGTACAAGGCACTGGTCGAACCCTGCTACTCGTCCTCTCGCTCGTACTCGGAAGTATTAAGGCATTTCAGATGCCCGCGCAGTCCGCGCTGATTCCAATTCTGGTTCCCATCGAATTACTGCCCCGAGCGTTGGCCTTCAGCTCGGCGGGTATGCAAGCCGCCATCATCGCTGGCCCAGCGATTGGGGGATTCATCTATGTGGCAGGTCATGCCACCGTGTATGGCACCTGCGCAGCGCTCTTCCTGGTCGCCACCGTGCTGTGCCTGACCATCCGCCATCCGACCCCACCGCGGGGCGAGCGTCCGAGCCTAAACAGTCTCCTCGCGGGCGTGCGCTACGTGCGTGATCAGCCAGTGCTGTTGGGCGCAATCTCGCTCGATCTTTTCGCTGTCCTTCTCGGCGGTGCAACCGCCCTCTTACCCATCTTTGCCCGTGACCTCTTACACGTGGGCCCTTGGGGTTTGGGTCTATTGCGAGCCGCCCCCGGAATCGGCGCCTTGCTGATGTCAGCACTCCTTACCCGGTGGCCAGTCGAGGATCAAGCAGGGAGCAAACTCTTCGTGGGCATTGTGATCTACGGGTTAGCTACCGTGATCTTTGGGGTGTCCACCTCGTTCTGGATCTCGATGGTGGCACTCGCGATAACCGGAGCTGCCGATATGGTGAGCATCGTGGTCCGCTCGACTTTGGTCCAACTGGAGACACCGGACCACATGCGAGGTCGTGTGGGCGCGGTGAATTCAGTCTTTATCGGCGCCTCAAATCAGCTCGGCGAATTCGAATCGGGTGCGATGGCGGCAGCCATCGGCCCGGTCGGATCCGTGATCGTCGGCGGAATCGGATCCATCGTTGTGGCCGGCCTTTGGTGGCAAGGTTTCCCGCAGCTTGCGCGACGCGACCGGCTGGTACCCACAACCTGACGCCAAAGTCATGCACGACTTCGTGGTGTTTGCAGACTCTGATCTGATCGTGGTCAACAAACCAGCAGGGCTTCCCTCCGTTCCCGGGCGTCCGCCCGAACTGAAGGACAGCGCGATCTCGCGCTTGCAAGCCATTTATTCGGATGCCCTGGTCGTCCATCGACTCGACATGGCCACCTCAGGTCTTCTGTTGTTTGCGCGTGGCCCAACGATGCAACGCGCGCTCAGTCAACTCTTCGAGCAACGCCAAATCAAAAAACGCTATGAGGCTGTTGTCCACGGTCATCTCAAGTCTCCGGCCGGGACGATTGAGTTGCCCCTAATCGCCGACTGGCCCAACCGGCCGCGCCAGAAGGTTGACTGGGCGCACGGAAAGCCAGCGACCACCCATTGGCGACTGCTACCGAATCAACATTCAGAATCTTACTCAAGACTAGAGCTATCGCCGATCACAGGACGATCGCATCAACTCCGTCTACATCTCTGCGCAGTCGGCCACCCGATTGTGGGAGACCCACTGTATGGATCCGACCATCCATCGGGCCTGAGTTCGCGATTACTCTTGCATGCTTCTCAACTTGAGTTCATTCATCCGGGCCGACAAGAACTCGTCGAGTTCTGCGCTGCCGTCCCGTTTTAAACCCTGCGAGATAGAACCATGAGCACCTCACCCGTCACCTCACCTGTCACCATCGTCACCGGGGCATCCCGCGGCCTTGGCCTGGCCATCGCAAAGCAATTGCTCGCCAAGGGCCATCGACTCCTGACGATTCAGCGAACACCGAATGTAGACCTTGCCAACTTGACCGTCTTAGGCGCATCCGACGCACACAATGGGGCCAATGGCCTCGAGCAGTGGTCGGTCGACCTTACCTCCCCCGTAGAGGTCGCTGAACAGCTTCAGCAATGGGTCGCGAGTCTGCCGCGGGGTACGATCAGCAGTGTGAGTCTGATCAATAACGCTGCCATGCTGGTCGAACCAGGCCCGCTTGACTCGGCTGACTTCATCGCCATCAGCCACGCTATTCGAGCTGGACTCGAGGCGCCGGTGCTCCTGAGCGCTGCTTTTCTGGGGGCCAGTAACGATCTAGCGTCGGAGGTACCCCGCAAGATCCTCAATATCTCTTCCGGGCTTGGCCGTACCGCGATGGCCGGAAGCGCAGTCTATTGCGCGACCAAAGCGGGGATGGACCACGTCAGCCGATCGCTGGCGCTTGAAGCGGCGCAGCAACCAAACGGCGCCCGCATCATCTCGCTCGCCCCCGGGGTGATCGATACCGACATGCAGGTCCAGTTACGCGGCGCCGATCCGTTGGTATTTCCCGCTCAGCAACGCTTTGCGGGTCTTAAGTCGGGGGGCCTGCTCGATACGCCAGAATCCGCCGCAGCTAAGGTCATCGCGTATCTCGAGCGGCCTGATTTTGGAACGACCGTGATCGCGGATGTCCGCGATCCGAACTAAACCGGACCCGCCAGGAACTCACCGAAACGGGCGATGTCCACGTTACCCCCCGAAACGATCACGCCCACTCGCTTACCACGCAGATCCGATAGGCCTGCGGCCCGGGCAAACACCGCCGCCGCAGCCAGACACCCCGTCGGCTCGACCACCATTTTCATGCGTTCAGCGAAGAAGCGCATCGTGTCGATCAGTTGGGCATCCGTGGCGGTGACGACGCCTTTAACGAGGCGCTGAATCACCGGGAAAGTGAATTGCCCACTCGACTGGGTCTGGGCGCCATCTGCGATGGTTTTGGGGGTTTCGATCCGCACGATTTGCCCCAGCGCGAGGCTTTGCTGAGTGTCGTTTCCAGCCTCGGGTTCGACCCCCCAGACTTCGATCGCAGGTAACCGGTGTTTGGCGGCCACCGCGCAACCCGAAATCAATCCGCCACCACCCAGGCAGACCAACAAGGCATCGAGTCCGCCGCCATCGATTTCCGCAACTTGATCGATGAGTTCGAGCGCCGCTGTGCCCTGCCCGGCCATGACATCTGGATGATCAAAAGGCGGGATGAGCGTCATCCCCCGCTCAGCGGCAATCTGATGCCCAATCGCTTCCCGGTCCTGGCTATAGCGATCATACAAAACCACATCACTACCGGCTTGGCCAGATTGGTAACCCCGAGTGGCTGCCAGCTTGGCTGCGGGCGCATCTTGAGGCATCACGATCACACTCGGCATTCCGAGCATCCGGGCCGACAAGGCAACCGCTTGTGCATGGTTACCTGACGAATAGGTGATCGCACCCTTTGCTCGCTGCTCGGGGCTGAACTTTGACAGCGCGTTAAACGCCCCACGGAACTTGAACGCACCCATCCGCTGGAAGTTCTCGGCCTTGAAGAAGAGCTGCGCGCCGGTCAGGGCGTTAGCAGTCTGTGAGGTCAGCACGGGGGTTCGGATTGCATGTCCGGCCAAGCGCGCAGCGGCGGCAGTGACATCATCGAATTGAATGGCCAGACTCATCGGCATCTCTTGGGGATGTGAAACCGAGTAATTTACGCCAAACCATCAGGGCCCAAACTCAGCGCGAGATTCAATTGATCAAAGGCGTCGCACCAATCTGAATCCTCGAGCCAGCATGCGGTCAGCACGTCGGCCTGAACCGATGTCCAGAACGGGGCCTCCTCGATCCGCATCCTCGGACCGAGCGGCGCATGATGGTGGATGAAGCGGCGAATACCTTCAGGGTCATCGGCGAGACCCAGTTGACTGAGCAGGCTGGCGAGATCGTGCATCGTTTACTCCGGGTTTGGTATCCGGGTAGATCAGCAAAAAGCGGGGTGCACCGCCGTGCCAGTCAGTCCACCAGTACCACCGCCTTGATCTGAGCCCACACTGGCATCCCCCCGATGAGGCCCAGCGACGCGACCGCCCGTGATGTGATTCGCGCTAACAGGATTGATTCGCCGCAACGCAATTGAACTAGCGACTGCGACTCTTCAAGATCAGTAGCGATCGACTCAACGACGCACGGAAGAATATTCTGGATACTGGTATGGGTTGGCCGCTCGGTAGCAATGCTGACATCCCGCGCTAAGACTCGAACTCGAGCGATCTGGCCTGGCGGCAGCCCCGTATCCCGCAACCACAAGTCACCCCCCAGGAATGCGACCCTGACCAGCTTCCAGGACCGATCATGCTCGGCGACACGAACCTCGAGCAGCGCACCCGCGTCATCTCCAAGAACTACTAAAGGATTGATGGCGCTCAACACTTCGGAAACCGGTCCAGAAGCGCGTACGCGCCCCCGGTCGAGCACGACGAGGTGATCCGCGAGCCTCGCCACCTCATCGGCAGCATGGGTCACGTAGAGCATTGGAATCTTCAGTTCATCCCGTAAGCGACCCAGCCAAGGTAGGATTTCTTGACGCCGCGCCTGATCGAGGGACGCCAAGGGCTCGTCGAGTAGCAGCAGTTGCGGCTGGGTGGCGAGCGCACGGGCAATCGCCACGCGCTGGCGCTCTCCTCCTGAAAGCTCGGTCGGCTTGCGATGAAGCAGCCCCGAGATGCCCAACAGTTCAATCACAGAGTCCAGCGATATGGAGGATGCCTGCGCTGACGGTACACCTCGGCTCAATCCGTATCGAATATTCCGCGCCACGTCTAGATGCGCGAACAGGCTGGGCTCCTGGAATACATACCCAAGCGGCCGCCGCCAGGTCGGCAAAAAAACCGACCCATCGTGCTGCCATTCAGATCCATTGACGGTCACGATTGCGCGTGGCGCGCGCTCCAGACCCGCCACACAACGCAGCAAGGTCGTCTTGCCAGACCCTGACGTACCAAACAAAACCGTGATCCCCGTGCCAGGCAGTCTGAGGTCAACATTAAGGACGAACTCCGAGCGGGCGAACTCAAGCGTGACCTGGATCGGTAGGGCGCCCCGAACCCTATCAATATTTGTCACGACAGCGCCCGCATCGGATTCCGGTTGAGCCAGGTCATCACCAGCATAATCGTGAAGGAAAACAGCAACATCCCGGCTGCCAACGCATGTGCCTGGGCATACTCCATGGCTTCGACATGACCGTAAATTTGCGTCGAAACCACCCGCGTTTTGCCTGGAATATTTCCTCCAATCATAAGAACGACACCAAACTCACCAACGGTGTGGGCGAAGCTCAAGATCGCTGCAGTCAAATACCCGGGTCGCGCGAGTGGCAAAGCGACGGTCAAAAAAGTGTCCCAGGGACTGGCACGTAGCGTTGCCGCCACTTCGAGGGGGCGCTCACCCATCGCTTCAAAGGCATTCTGAAGGGGCTGGACTGCAAATGGCAGCGAATAGATCAACGAGCCGATCACCAGCCCAGTGAATGTGAATGCAAAGCTGCCAAGGCCCATCGCTTGGGTCAGCTGGCCCATTGGACCATTGGGTCCGAGGGTCACGAGCAGATAGAACCCGAGAACCGTTGGCGGCAAGACCAGGGGCAATGCGACCATGGAGGCGATCGGCACGCGCCAAGCTGACTTCGTGCGAGCCAACCACCAGGCGATTGGTGTCGCCAAAATCAGAAGCAGAATCGTCGTCAGCCCCGCCAGTTTGAGGGTGACAAATACCGTCTCGACACTCTCGTGATCAAGCCAAGCAGTCATTCCTCATAACCGAATGATCGAATGATGGCTCGAGCCTTGGTCCCTCTGAGGAAAGCCAAAAATGCCCCGGCGGCTGGTCGGTCTTTCCCGGGATTCAACAGGATTGCATCCTGACGGATTGGACG
>Ga0114981_10003250_pt1 | contig 10356 bp, 9 predicted proteins | sample S_140806_MF_Meta_FD_87028 | JGI IMG/M metagenome (GOLD analysis project Ga0114981, IMG submission 87028) | Freshwater microbial communities from Lake Simoncouche, Canada to study carbon cycling - S_140806_MF_MetaG | ecosystem: Environmental > Aquatic > Freshwater > Lake | place: Lake...
CCGGGGTGTGGAGGATCTTGTTGATGATCCCCTTGCTGAGGGCTTCCACCACCTTGCGCTCCCGAGCAGAAAGGTCGGGGCCCATGCGGCTCAGGGCCTTCTGGAGCTCCTGCTCGCGGATCTCTTCGAGCTGCAGGCGGAGTTTGTTGACCAGGGGTACGGCTTCGAGGCCATCCCACCATTCGAGAAACAAGCGAGATTCCTCCCGCAGCAGCCCCTCCGCTTCGGCGGCCATCTCCCGCCGAGCCTCCTGATTTCGGGCCACCACCTCCTGCAGGTCATCGACATCGAAGGATTCGACCCCGGCCAGATTGCTCACATCGGAGCTGATGTTCCGGGGCACACCGATATCGACCAGCATGAGGCTGGATCGACGGTTCAGGTGCTCCAGTCTGTTGGCGGTGATCACCGGCTCCTCGGCGGCGGTGCTGGTGAAGACCAGGGAGCAGGTGCTGAGGCAGTGGTCGAGCTCCGCTAGGGGCCGACACTGCACCGGAAGCTGGGGGAAATCGGCGGCAAGGGTTTCGGCCCGCGCCACTGTGCGGTTGAGGAGCACCACCCCTCGGCAACCCTTGGCCTGGAGGTGCTGGAGAAGCAGGCGAGACATGCGGCCGGCACCAACCACCGCCACCTGCTCCTGATCCAGGGGTACGAGTTCGTCGAGGCCACGGGCTTGGCCCACCTTGAGCTGGGCCAGTTCCACGGCGGCCGAGGAGATCGACACCGCGCCGGTGCCCAGGTTGGTTTCCGTGCGGACGCGCTTGCCGGTGCTCACGGCCTGGTTGAGCAGGCGGTTGAGGATCGGCCCAACGGACCGATATTCCTGGCCGAGGCGAACCATCTTCTTCACCTGGGAGAGGATCTGACCCTCCCCGAGCACCAGGCTGTCAAGGCCGGCCGCCACCCGAAGCAGGTGGGCGACCGCCTCCTCGTGGTGGTAGGTGAACAGATGGGGGCCGAGTTCCTCGAGGGAGAAGCCGGAAACCTGACTGAGGAAGGATCCCACCGCCTCGATCCCATCATCAGGATGGCGCAGCAGGGTGTAGATCTCGAGTCGGTTGCAGGTGCTGAGGATGGAGGCCTCAAGCACCTGTTCATCGGAGCGGAGCTGCTGAAGCGAGGCTTCAAGGCTCTGCTCGGGGATGCTCAACCGCTCGCGGATCTCCACCGGAGCCGTTCGATGACTGAGGCCGACAACGGCTATGTGCATGGAGGCGAGCTCGCGTGCAGGTGCGGAGGGATCGGTGCTGGCGTTCAGCGCAGCGCGATGCTCTGGGCACCGGGTTTGATGTGCACCGTATCGGTGAAGCGGGCCGTTCCGTCGAGGGTGCTGATCACCAGGGAACTGGTGCGGATGCAATCCTTCTCGAACTTCACGCCATCGAACAGCAGGCCATCGGTGATGCCACTGCCAGCAAACACAACGTTCTCACCGGAGGCGAGTTCCTCAGCTTCGTAGATCTTGTCGGGATCGCTGATACCCATCTCGGCGAGCCGGGCCAGATTGCCCTCGCGGGTGAGCCCCTCCCACTCCTTGGTCTGAGCCACGGCCGGGTCATAGACGAGCTGACCCTGGAAGTGGCCGCCGAGGGCCCGCATGGCCGCCGCCGAGATCACACCTTCCGGGGCGGCCCCGATGCCCATGAGGCAGTGGGTGCCGGTACCAGCGAAACCGCAGGCGATGGCGGCCTGCACATCGCCATCAGAGATCGGCTGGACGCGGGCGCCGGTGGCCCGGATCTCGGCGATCAGATCCTTGTGGCGGGCCCGGTCCATCACCACGATCACGAGATCGCTGGCGGGAACACCGAGGGATTCGCTGAGAATGGCGATGTTCTCGGTGGCCGATTTGCGAATGTCCACCTTGCCTTTAGCGGCCGGGGGAGCCGCCAACTTCTTCATGTAGAAGTCAGGGGCATTGAAGAGTCCGCCGCGGTCCGAGGCGGCCAGCACGGCCATGGAACCGCGTTGGTTGTTGGCACAGAGGTTGGTGCCTTCGCAGGGATCCACAGCGAAGTCGACGCCGGGTCCGGTGCCGCTGCCCACTTCCTCGCCGATGTACAGCATCGGGGCCTCATCCCGCTCACCCTCACCGATCACGATCCGGCCCTGCATCTGGATCTGGCCCATCCGCTTGCGCATCGCCTCCACGGCAGCGGCATCGGCCTCATCCTTCAGGCCCAGACCGGTGAGTTCGGCGGAGGCGATGGCGGCCTGTTCAACGACCTCGAGAATTTCCTGGATGAGAGTGCGATCCACAGCGGTCCGGCGGTTGGGTAATGGGTAGGGGCGAGGCGCGGACCAGTCGGGGAAATCGGCTGGTCGGGTGCGCGGTCGGTGGTTCCTGGGTGGAGCGGGGCCAGGGGCCGCCGAGTCCGCTCAAGTCCCTGACACTGCAGGACCTCCCGGTCCCAGAGCGGCGTCATCGTATCAGCGAGCACGGTGCGACCAGCCCGTACAATCGCGCCACCTGTAGCCCCTGAGGCGTTCATGAGCACCAAGCCCCTGGTGATCTCCCCCTCGATCCTCTCAGCTGATTTCTCCCGGCTGGGCGAGGACGTACGGGCCGTGGATGCCGCGGGTGCGGACTGGATCCATGTGGACGTGATGGATGGCCGCTTCGTTCCCAACATCACGATCGGTCCCCTGATCGTGGAGGCCCTGCGACCGGTGACCACCAAACCTTTGGATGTGCACCTGATGATCGTGGAGCCGGAGAAGTATGTGGCTGATTTCGCCAAGGCCGGCGCCGACATCATTTCGGTCCAGGTGGAGGCCTGCCCGCACCTGCACCGCAACCTCAGCCAGATCAAGGACTTGGGCAAGCTGGCCGGCGCAGTCCTCAACCCCAGCACACCCCTGAGCACCCTCGAGTATTGCCTTGAGCTGTGCGATCTGGTGCTGATCATGAGCGTGAACCCGGGCTTCGGAGGCCAGAGCTTCATCCCCTCCCAGGTGGACAAGATCCGCGACCTTCGCCGGATGTGTGATGAGCGCGGCCTGGATCCCTGGATCGAGGTGGATGGTGGCATCAAGGCGGCCAATGCCTGGCAGGTGATCGAGGCCGGAGCCAATGCGATTGTGAGTGGATCGGGCGTGTTTGGTCTGCCCGACTACGCGCAAGCCATTCAGGGAATTCGCAACAGTAAGCGGCCGGGCTGATCAATCGCCATCAACTAACAATTGAAGGCCTCCATTAAGCAAGCCCCGACTCTTCAGCCGGGGCTTTTTATTTATCGTAGCGATCATCAAGGCGAAATAATAACCCTGCGACTCCTTATATTAGGCTAAAGGCCTTGTAAAGCCACAAGGCTGCAATGGATAGGTAGCTTGGGAACGTCAGATACTTGCAGGAGTGATCAAAGTCAGACGCTGTCAGCCGTCCCCAAAAAACCAGCCATAGCTGTGGAGGCCGATGCCGAGCAGGTTGACGCCGATGTAGCAGACCGCAATCACGACCAAGCCGATGGCCGCCACCACCGCTGGACGGCGCCCCTGCCAACCGCGGATCAGGCGGGTATGAAGGTAGGCGGCATAGACGAGCCAGCAGATCAGGGCCCATGTTTCCTTGGGATCCCAGCTCCACCAGCTGCCCCAAGCTTCATTCGCCCACACCGCTCCGCTCACCAGGCCCACCGAAAGCAGCAGAAAACCCACCGTGATCGTGCGATAGCTGAGGCTGTCGAGCTGTTCGCTAAGCCGGAACGAGCCAGAACTCAGTTCGAGGTCGGCACCGCCAGCGCCAGCCACCTGGGCCTGCCGAAAACCTCCGCTGCCGATCGAACTGCTGCGTAACTCGAGCACCCCCTCGCGATCCACCAGCAGAACCGCCACCGACAGAAGGGAGCCCACGAGCAGGGCCGCATAGCTGAGCATGATCACACTCACATGCATCACCAACCAGCTGGAGCGCAGGGCGGGCACCAGGGGTGAAGCCTCCTGCAGCCGATCAGGCAGGGCAAAACTGGCGAAGGCAACACACCCCAGGCCCATGGGGGTAGCCGCCGCCGCAACAAGGGGACTGGGCCAACTGCGTTCCACCAGCAGCTGCACCAAAGTGCAGCCCCAGGCAAGAAAGCAGAGGGATTCATAGAGGTTGCTGATGGGGAAATGGCCCGACTCCCACCAGCGCAGCACCAGCTGGGCTGTGAGACAGAGATTGGCCGCCGCCACCAATAGGCGCACCCAGGGGCTGTTGCGCTGGCCACTCAGGGCCCAGAAGGAGAGGGGCAGCACCAGCAGCAACAGGCCGAAGGCGAGAAGCCCCAGGGCCAGGACCGGATCGTTCACCACTTGCATTCAGCTCACGCCCACTCTGCCGCGTGGACCCGACCGGAATGGTGCTGGAAAGGGCGGGTCACCGGCTGGCCACCCGCAGCAGATGGAGGCCGGCGGCCAGGCCGATCATCACGGGGGACCAGGCGGCCAGCAAAGGAACCAGGGTGCCGGAGATGCCGAGCGAGCTGAAGATAAAGGACATCAGGTAATAGCCAAAGATCAGCAGCACGCTGATGCCGAATCCCTGGCCGCGGCTGGTGCGGTTGTAGGGCCTCACCCCCAAACTGCTGCCAATCAGGCCGAACACCAAGCAAATGGCTGGAAAGGCGAACTTCTCCTGGATGCGCACCCTCATGCGGCGGGCCTCCTTGGCGTTGCCAGCTTCCTCGTAGAGCCTCTCGGCTCGGCGGGCCTGGCCCACGGTCATGGCACCTGGATCGGTGGGAATCTTGGCCACCTCAACGGGGTTGCGACTAAGGGGATAGAGATACCGGTCAAAACGGGCCGAGGTGGTGGTGCCGGATGCTTCATCGAGATTCACGATGTGGCCATTGCTGAATTCCCACATGCCCTGGGCATCGTTCCAGCTGCCGCTCTCAGCCGTGAGCATCTGACGTTGACCGGCCCTGGAGAAGTCGATGACGGTAACATCCACCATCCTCCCCTGTAGATACTTGCGCGAATAGAAAAGGTGGGTCAGTTGCTTAATGCTCTCTCCCTCGAGCTGCTTAATGCGACCGAAGCGGGAATAAAGAACGTTGTTACCTGTTTCGGTGGTGAGTGCCTTACCGAGAGCCACCTCAAGGGTGTTGGTGGCAGCGAGATTGGCCTTCGGAACGATCAAATCGTTGAACATAAAGGTGAGCAGGCTCATCAGCACCGACAACACCAGAGCCGGCAGCACCATGCGGGTGGTGGAAACGCCCACGCTTCGCAGGGCGGTGAGCTCGCTATTGCCGGAAAGGCTGCTGTAGGCCAACAGTGTGGCCATCAAGGTGGCCATCGGGAAGGCCAGCACCAGAAATCCAGGCAACCTCAGCAGCAGCACCTGCATCGCCGCCAGCAGGGGAAGGCCCGATTCGGCCACCCGGCGAACGAGCTCAAAGACCACACCCACCGAGAGGGACACCGCCGTGAAGGCGGCGATCCCAAACAGCAACGGCCCGACCAACTCCTTGATCAACCACCGGTCCATCAGGGGGATCCGGTTTAAACGAAACCGGGAGAGCAGCCGCTCAAAGGGGACCGATTGCGGCAGTTTCTGAAGCCGGGCAAAGGCGCTCACAGCTGGAATGCCTCTCCGAGATAGTGGCGCCGCACCAGCGGATCCTTGGCCATCGCCTCGGAAGTACCGGAGGCCAGGATCCTGCCTTCGGTGAGGATGTAGGCCCGGTCGGTGATGGCCAGGGTCTCCCGCACGTTGTGGTCAGTGATCAGCACACCCATGCCACGGTTGCGTAGGCCATCGATGAGGGCCTGAAGATCGGCCACCGCCAGCGGATCGACACCGGCGAAGGGTTCATCCAGCAGCAAATAGCGGGGGCCGTGCTCACCCACGGCCAGGGCACGGGCCACTTCACAACGACGCCGTTCGCCCCCGGACAACTGAAAGCCTTTGCGGTTCTGAAAGGGCACCAGGTGGAAATCCTGGATGAGGCTGTCCAATCGTTCACGCCGCAAGGAGGGGGGGGTGCCGCTCTCCTGCAGAGCTAGCTGAAGGTTTTCGCGCACCGTGAGACTGCGAAACACACTGGCCTCCTGGGGCAGGTAGCCGATACCGAGGCGAGCCCTCCTCGGCATCGGCAGCCTGGTCACCGAGAGCCCATCGAGGCGAACATCGCCCCGGTCGGGTCGCAGCAGACCGGTAACCAGGTTGAAGGTGGTGGTTTTGCCGGCGCCATTGGGGCCCAGCAATCCCACCACCTCACCTGGGTGGAGCTCCACACTCACGCCATTCACCAGGGCACGGCCCCCGAGGGTGATGCCCACCTGATCCAAATTGAGGCTCATGGTATCGGCGGGCGGGCGCCCTGCCCGCTTGGCGCCTGAAGTCGGATCTTGCTGATCACCTGCCGGCCCGCCGTTGGTTCGGCCTGGAGCCGCTCGCTGCTTAGTAGATACACCAGCCTCTCGGCCCGGATTCGCTGACCCTCAGCATCCACCACTTCCACATCACCGCTGAGCACCAGCCGTGCCTCCTTGGAGAAGTACTGCGCCTGGCGGGCCGTGGCCACCATCCCCTTCTCGGGATAGACGATCCGAACGTTGCCCGTGGCCGTCACGATGCCGGTGCGATTGTCAGCCTGCTGGCGATCCGACTCGATGGTGACCATGCCGGGCGATCCGGCGGCCGGGACCGCTGGATCGCCCGGCCGGGCTGTGCCTCTAGCCGGTGCTGGGGCGGATGTTGTCCCACCCTGGGGAACCGGCAACAGGGGGGCCGGTGGGGTGGAGAGTCCACCCGACTGGGCCTGGGCCCGAAGAAGCCGGGAGGGAGGGGCCCACACCAGCACACCGAGGACCAGCAGCAGGGCGGCAACACCCTTTCGCCCCAGAACTGCTGTTGTGGTGGTCTTGGGTGTGGGCAAGGGAATGGGAATTGCGATTTCAGCCGAGCGGCTCAATCTACCGGTGGCCCCTCAGGGCCATCAGGCCGCAGGCAGGGGGCGGGCAGGCCGTCGAGCGATCGCTGCTGCTGGAGGGCTTCAAGGTATTGGGCGCTGTTGGTGCGCAGAAGGGAGAGGTCGAAACCCATGGCGCCATCACCGCAGGGAGACAACCTCCCCAGACCCTCCCCAAGCAACATGGTGGCTCCCCGCAGATTGCCCCGTTCGCGATGGAGGTGGGCCACGGCGATCTGGAGAATGCCCTGGAGCACCGTGCGATCGGGCTCCAGGGTTTCATGCCAGAGGGCTTCGAAGCCATCGTGACTGGCATACCAGTCACCCTGATTGAACTGGTCAACGGCCTCTCGCAGGCGGGGATCAGCCGCCAGATCTGAGATGCCTGCTGGAGTCTTCAACAGTTCAACGCTTGGCGGGCTTACGGGCCGGCAGCTTGCGGAGCCGGATGGACTCGGGAGTGACCTCAAGCATTTCGTCGGGGCCGATGTATTCAAGGGCCCGCTCCAGGGTCATCTGGACAGGGGCTTGCAAGGTGTCGAGTTCCTCAGCACCGGCTGAACGGATGTTGGTGAGCTGCTTGGCCTTACAAACGTTGATCTCCATATCCTGAGGGCGGTTGTTTTCGCCGATGATCATCCCCTTGTAAACCTTGGTGGTGGGGGTGATGAAGAATTGGCCACGGTCCTCGGCGTTCTTGAGTGCATAGAAGGTGGCGGTACCCTCTTCGAAGGCAATCAGCACCCCATTACGCCGGGTGTCGAAATGACCCTGCATTGGGCGGTAATCGAGGAATGAGTGGCTCATGATTCCCTCACCGCGGGTGGCACGGATGAAGTCGCCGCGGAAGCCAATCAAGCCCCTGGAAGGCACAACGAACTCCAGCTGGGTGCGGCCGTCGTTGGTGTTCTCCATGTTCTGCATCTCACCCTTGCGGATTCCTAGCTTTTCGATGCAGCTGCCCACCGATTCCTCCGGCACATCCAGCACCAGGGTTTCAAAGGGTTCGTTAGGGCTGCCATCGATGGTGCGGTAGATCACCTGGGGTTGGCTCACCTGGAACTCAAAGCCCTCCCGGCGCATGGTTTCAATCAGGATGCCGAGGTGGAGCTCGCCCCGGCCGCTGACAGCCCAGCGGTCAGGCGAATCGGTGTCTTCCACCCGCAGGGCCACGTTCGTGAGCAGTTCTTTCTGCAAACGATCGCGAATCTGCCGACTGGTGACGAATTTGCCTTCCTTGCCCGCAAAGGGTGAATCATTGACCACAAAGGTCATCTGAAGGGTGGGTTCATCAACCTTGATCAGCGGCAGGGCCTCAGGATGGTCGGGACAGGCGATGGTCTCGCCGATGTTGACCTCGTCAAAGCCGGCCACTGCCACCAGATCACCGGCACTCGCCTGCTCGATCTCAACACGCGCCAAGCCCTGGAATCCCAGCAGCTTGGAGATGCGACCGCGCTTAATCGAGCCGTCATCGCGGATCAGGGCCGCAGGCTGACCTGCCCGGATGGTGCCGTTGTGGATGCGGCCGATCATGATGCGGCCGAGGAAATCGCTGTAATCCAGCGTGGTGACTTGGAGTTGGAGCGGCTTGGCCGGATCGCCTACCGGGGGCGGAACATGGCGGAGGATGGCATCAAAGAGCGGCTTCATCGAGTCGCTCTCGGTCTTCATGTCGGGCTTGGCGTAGCCGCCCATGCCACTACCGAAGAGGTAGGTGAAATCGCATTGGTCGTCGTCGGCACCCAACTCAATGAATAGATCGAGCACCTTGTCGACAGCCTGCTCAGGATCCACCCGGGCACGGTCGATCTTGTTGACAAAGACGATCGGACGCAGGCCCTTTTCCAGGGCTTTCTTGAGAACAAAGCGGGTCTGCGGCATGGGGCCTTCATTGGCATCCACGATCAGCAGACAGCCATCCACCATGCCCAACACACGCTCAACTTCACCACCGAAATCGGCGTGGCCGGGGGTGTCAACAATATTAATTCGGACGCCGTTATAATCAACTGCTGTATTCTTCGACAGAATCGTGATACCGCGCTCCCGCTCCAAATCGTTGGAATCGAGGATGCAGGTCGGCACGGCCTCCCCGTCGCGGAAGATGCCGGACTGGTTCAACAGCGCGTCCACCAGGGTGGTCTTGCCGTGGTCGACGTGGGCAATGATCGCGATATTGCGAATCTGGGCGCCTTTGGCTTCGCCGCTCATGGGGCCTGTGTCCTCAAGGGTTGGGGGGTTGGCGTCTGCCCGGTTGACGCCGCGTCGCGCTTTCCTAAATCCGTGGGCAGGTGGCAGCGGGATGGAGATGCTGCCCTGGCTGGATCGAGACCGGAACTCCTGTTGACACCCCAGCTTGAAACCCCCAGCGATGGGCGTTCCAGGAAGGAAGTTGGAGATCTGAAGCGATTCTTGATTCTATAGCAGTCTCGGCCCGCCTCGGTTAAGGGAGTGTCCGGCTGAGGCGATTGGCGGGTTCGAACAGGCGCAGGGCCTCGGTGGACCCCTCGAAACGCCAGTGCCAGGGCTCGTAGCTCACCCCCTGGCGGTTGTTGGCAGGAAAGGAGAGCGCGAAATGAAAGCGCACGGCGTTGGCCTGAAGCCAGGCAAAGGCCGCCGTGGATTCAAAGCTGGTGGAGAGGTTGGTGTGGGGACTGCGCCCATCCCCGAGATCCACGGCGAACCCGGTGCTGTGCTCGGAGAATCCCGGGGGGGCACTCACCCGGGCACGAACCTGAGGGCTCTGACTCCGTTCGGCTCCTACCTCAAAGAAAAGGTGACGCTGCACGGCCAGGTCCCGGAAGGCACTGATCACGGTGATCTGAACCCCATCGGCAGCGGCGGCGTTCTGCATGGCGAGGAGTTCGCGGGCCGCCTCATGCCTTAGCTGCTGCCCGGCAGCGAAGGTGACCAGGGCGTCGGCCGGTGCTTCGGGATAGGGCAGATGGCCGAGCAGACGACCGTCCGCAGCGAGCCTCGCGTTCAGACCGGCCACCGGTGGCGGAGCCAGCCAGGGGCGGAGGGGGCCCAGAACAAGGGCCACAGCCATGGATCCCACCAACAGGCTGCCAACGAGGCTCCAGCGGAAACGGCTGGCAAGACTCGCTCTGCCGCTTGCAGGCGGACGACTACGGCGGGCGAGGGGAATCTCAGCGGCCGTTCCCCCCCGGCTGACATCCCCCCCAGGCTTCCCCGACGAGGTGCGTCCCCCCTGGGAAAGGGCAGCGGGGGACTGGCCGCGCTGGCGGGAATCTCGGCCGGTGGCTCGGGGGGACACGCCAGGAAAAGGACGGTGTCAGGATGCTAAGGCGCTGCTGCAGAACACCCGGCAGTACGTGGGTTGGCGGTGTTAGCTTCTGGATGAGAACCCCTGGCTGGAGCTAGTTTCAAGATGTTGCGCGTTGCTGTTGTCGGGGGCGGCCCCAGCGGTTCCTGTGCTGCGGAAGTATTGGCC
>Ga0114981_10003252_pt1 | contig 10351 bp, 14 predicted proteins | sample S_140806_MF_Meta_FD_87028 | JGI IMG/M metagenome (GOLD analysis project Ga0114981, IMG submission 87028) | Freshwater microbial communities from Lake Simoncouche, Canada to study carbon cycling - S_140806_MF_MetaG | ecosystem: Environmental > Aquatic > Freshwater > Lake | place: Lake...
ATAGGGGACGATCTGGTCGACGTCGCCGGCCAAGGGTGCTAAGACGGCGAGTGACGTGGCGACGAGGGCCGGTTGGGTGTTTTCGGTGGCGGCGGGATGGGCATCAGGGACGGCAAAACAGCGATTGCTGACTGACCAGCCCAAGGCTTGATCGGCGAGGGCATAGATGGCCCGGGCTGCCGGGGAGTGCTGGGCTATTTCGTGGCCCATGCCGACAGTTTGGGCACCTTGGCCGGGGAATACAAACGCCTGGCGCATGAATTACTCCTTGGTGGGGCGGCCCCAGCGCACCACTGCTGAGCCCCATGTCAAACCGCCTCCAAAGGCGGTTAACAAGACATGGTCGCCAGGATTGAGTGCGCCGCTGGCTGCGGCTTCGGTGAGGGCAATCGGGATGGTGGCTGCCGAAGTATTGCCGTAGCGATCCACATTGATGAAAAATCGTTCAATGGGGACATTGAGCCGCTCGGCAATGGCTTCGATGATGCGGCGATTGGCTTGGTGAGGGACCACGAGTTGCATGTCGTCCAAGGTCATATTGGCTTGGGCCAAGGCTTGGAGCGAGGATTCTTCCATGGCGCGTACGGCTAGTTTGAACACTTCGCGACCATTCATCGTCAAAAAGTGTTTGCCTTGGGCCATGACATCGGCACTCATCGGCATGCAGGTACCGCCGGCTTCGACCATCAACAAATCTTCGCGGTCGCCGGCAGCGCCCATGACCGAAGAAAGTAGGCCGTAAGGTTGGTCTGTTGCTTCGAGCACCACGGCGCCGGCGCCGTCACCAAACAAGACGCAGGTATTGCGGTCTTGCCAGTTGACATAGTGGCTGACTACATCGGCGGCACAAAACAAAATTCGTTTGGCCATACCAGTTTTGATGAGGCTGGTGGCAATTGTCAGACCATAGACAAACCCACTACAGGCGGCTACGATGTCAAAGGCGGCGGCCCGGCTAATGCCGAGCTGGGCTTGGACGCGGCAGGCGGTAGCGGGGAGTGGGCGATCGGGGCAAAATGTGGCCACGATAACCATATCAATGTCGTTTGCAGTGACTCCTGCCATCTGCATGGCATCACGACCAGCCGCTGCCGCGAGTGACGATGTGCTCTCGTCGCCGCTAATGATGTGTCGTTCACGGATGCCCGTACGCGTTTGGATCCATTCATCAGAAGTGTCGACGATTTTGGCAATATCGGCATTGGTAACAACGTTTACGGGGACACTCATGCCCCAGCCGGTGATTGCAGCATGGATGGTCATAGTGTGATGGCCTTCTAATAAGCAACCGGTGTTCGTGCTTGCGCGTACGAACACCGGTAGGGGCTGACCGCACAATGGCGAATTAGGAATCGGTTTTGGGGGCGGCAATCACAATGACTTGGCGATTGCGGTATTGGCCACATTTTTTGCAGACATAGTGTGAGCGCATCATTTCGCCACAGTTTTTGCAGGTGACCAAGTGTGGGGCGTCGAGGCGCTGATGTTGGCGGCGGTTGCCACGGCGATGGCGTGATACTTTAGTCTTCGGGGCTGCTCCCATGATGAGTACTCCATTCTTGGTTAATCTGCAGATGGGCGATCGAATAGCGCTTTGAGCGCACTAAAACGCTCATCAATCGGTTCTTCGTGACATTGACATGCGTTGACGTTGAGGTCGACGCCACAACCAGGACATAACCCCAAACAAGATTCTTTGCAGAGCGACTTGATGGGCAATGCCAACAATGCGTATTCGCGAATCGCCACACTCAAATCCAACATGTGTTGTTCATCAACACGGAAGACATCGTCTTCGTCGGGTGGAGGTAATGGCGCACCAGAATTCACATCGATGGAATTGGCGTATTCTTCGATGAAATCGACATCGATGGCAATACGGGCCGGTTGTAGACAACGCATGCATTGGCAGGTAACGACCCCGTGAAGGGTACATTCGACATAGACCCCTGCCAGTGTCCGGGTAAACCGTACGCTACCGGTGATTTCGTGGAGCGCTTCGTCTTCGTGGAGCGACATAAACGCTTCGTTGAAATCATGTTCGCGGCGCGCACCGATTGGCTCGCGTAATAATTGCGCCACGTTGAATGTGAGCGGAGAACGGTCTTTGAGTTTCACCATACACACACCTACGCAACGTCTTCCGAAGTTGCATTATAGTGGAGATAAAGGGCAATGTCAACAACGTCACTCACGTGGTAAATGTGGCCGTTGTAAGCGATCGAGTTCTTTGAGCCCATTTTGGACGCTGAGCATAATCCGATCAAGGCGTCCTTGTAATTCCTCGAGTACTTCGCGGGCATATTCGTCAGCGCCAGCGCGGATTTCGTCGGCTTCTTGTTGGGCCGCTTCAATGATACGGGTGCGCTCGAGATCAGCTGCGCTGAGCAGTCCCTGCTCACGCATCTGTTGGGTCATACCCGTGGGGATGCTGGTGGTGTCGCTCCGTGGTGGTTGTTTGGTGCGTACCAGCGCCCGTGTGCGGTCGATAATATCAAACACCTGCCGTTCGGCGACAATCACGAGTTGTGTGAGTGGCACATGCTGTGATTCATTGATGATTTCTTCAAGTTCGTTGAGTAGATCTTCGATGTTCATGTTACCCTCCATGACGCCGATCGGCGTAGACACGTTGTAAGGCAGTCGCGACATGTGTTGGCACCAACCACGACACATCTGCCCCGAGTGATGCAAGCTCGCGTACCCGCGTTGAGCTAAAGTACGTGTATTGATGACTTGCCATAAAAAAGACTAAATCAATGTCTGGGGCAAGCCGTTGATTGACTTGAGCCATTTGAAATTCAGATTCGAAATCATTGGCTGCCCGCAACCCGCGCACTACCACACTCGCCCCTACACTCCGGGCGTATTCGACCGTTAGTGAGCTATAGGTTTCGACGCGGATTTTGGGCATATCAGCCACTGCGGTACGCAAAAACGCCACCCGATCAGCGGTGGGGAACAACAAGCGCTTGTCGGGTCTGTCAAACACCGCCATGATGATGGTGTCAAAAATATGCGACGCACGTTCGGCAATGTCGAGGTGTCCATTGGTGACGGGATCAAAACTCCCTGGATAAACAGCAATTGTCACGCCTCGGCTCCTTCTGTGTCAGGGGTGGTATACAACGAAAAACAAGACCCCCCAAATTGTCGAAAATCACAGCGACTATATATCCCGTAGTGTTCTTCAAAGACTACGTGAATCGAATGCCCAATGATAAATATACCACCCGCTACCAAAATATCTGCATCAATCACCTGTGCCACAGTATCGTGGATGTGTGGGTCTGCGTAAGGTGGGTCCATCATGATGACATCATAGCGCTGGCCGTTTTTGTGGTGTTGCAAAAAACGTGCCACGGGCAGTTGGTGTACTTTGGCGCGCTGGATGAGCTTGGTATGGGTCAAATTTTCTTTGATGACCCCACATTCGGCAGATTTTTGCTCAACAAAATCAGCCCACGCCATCCCCCGTGACAACCCTTCGATGCCGATTGACCCCGTCCCCGCATACAAATCAAGGATGCGCCCACGCAAGGCACCGTAACCGTTGAGAATCGAAAAAAGCGACTCTTTGACGCTGTCGAGCATCGGCCGCGTCCCCGTCCCTTTGGGGCCTTTGAGATGATGACCTTTGGCACTACCGGTAATGACACGCATACACTTACCGTCCAAATTGTAGGCGGCGAATCAAGTTGAGGGGCAGGTTGTGTTCTAACATTTGGCGTTGGGTCAACCCGATGTCGTAATTGACCCGCCCAAATAGGACTTCGTGTGATGTGGTATCGATAATCGCATAGGCCGCCCGCGGGTCGCCATCACGCGGCTGACCAACGCTCCCCGGATTGATGAAATAGCGCTCGCCATCGGCAAATTTGATGACATCATTGCGCGCTGGCATCGTTGGCCCCTCGATATGACCATCTGTGTGCCGGCGGATGAATATTTGAACGTGTGAGTGCCCAATGAAACAAACCTGTTGCGCAAAACTTTGCCAATTGGTGGCTGCCTGACTCGGCTGTAACAAATATTCCCAGACGGGGTCGAGTGGGCTACCGTGGACGATGTAGTAACGCAGCGGGTCTATTGCCTTGGCTAATGGTAATTCTGCCAAGGTTTGGCGATGCTCGGGAGTGAGTTGCATCCCATTCCAAATATTTGCAGATTTGGCATCGGGATTGAATTCTTCGATATTGACTTTGGTGCTGCCAATACAGGCCAAATCATGATTGCCGGCAATCATGATACTGTCGAGCGCCAACATGCGGTCCATGCATTCGTTGGGACGTGGCCCGTACCCAATGGTGTCACCTAAATTCCAGATGATATCATAACGACCATGCGCGTCAGCAAGCACTGCTTCGAGTGCGACATAATTTGCATGAATGTCAGAAATAACTAAAACACGCATAACGCTACTTTCGTCGTCGTGATGGTCGATACTATTGCAAAATAATGTTACTATATAGTATAGTAAGTATTACGTACTGAATTGACAATACTTAGGGAGAATGTCATGTCAGATGGTGCGAAGCATTGCCCATATGTGGGATTAAAACAGAACCGGTCAATCCAGTTTTCGACGCCAACAGCAGAGCATCGTTGTTATGTGAGTGGCGACGCTATGGAAATTCCGGTCGACCAGGCGAGTTACTGCCTGTCGCAATTTCATACGCAATGTCCATTATACATGGGAAGTAGTGCATCTCCAAAAAAGGCGGTTCCCACGACGCCGAAATCACGCAATCAAGCCAACGAGAGCCGGTTTGTCCCCAAGCGCGACGAAAGTGATTCAGTATATGTCCGTGACTTCGACTCGGATATTGAATCACAACCGGCGACTGCGCCACGCATGCCCATGCGCACAAAGTCAAGCCCACCGCCACGCACCAACTATACCGTGCTGTACGGTGCATTGATTGCGGTATTTGTGCTTGCAGGGGTGATTTATTGGTATGCAGGCACCATGTTGACCCAGAAACCTGGTGAGAGTGCTGCGGTGCTCGCGACAGATGCCACCGCCACCACCCAAGTATTTGAGCAGTTACCTACCGTAGAAGCGACTGCGGTACCGGTACCTGCGACTGCCACTGCACTCCCCGCCCCTGCCACTGCAGTACCTGTGGCTCCGGCAGTGGCAACAGCTACGGTGGCGACTGGTGCGGCCGCCACACCTCGTCCGACGGCCCGTACGGTGATGACGTATACGGCGTCGCCGGCAGCTGCCACCCAAGCAAGTGGTGGGAATGCAGTTGCAACCACCAAACCAGACACGCAAATACTACCGTTGTGGCTCTACTTTGGCGATGCGACCGGCACCGTGTATGTGCCGGTACAACGCTCGCTGACGATTGTGGGCAAGCGCGTCGCCGGTACGGCGATGACCGCCTTGATTGAGGGACCAAAGGGTGGCTTACAACGCTTACTGGTGCCAGATGTGACAATTAAATCATTGACCATCAAAAACGGTACGGCCATCGTAGACCTTGATCGCCGTCCGACTGGGGCTGGTGATGTGCGGGGGTTTGTATCAATGGTGTTGACATTGACGCAATTCAGTAGTGTGAAGGATGTCAAGTTCCAAATCAACGGTGCAGACATCCCTGCCGAAAACGGCATTCCCAGCACGCGACCTGCCATCAATGTATTGAACCCCGATAACATCGGCAGTGATGCCTTGGCGGTGACGGTCTATTTCGTGGCCAACGACGGTGTGCATGATGTACCAGTGACGCGCCTCGTCGCCAAATCTAACAATGTGATTGGGGCGGCGGCCCAAGCGTGGTTGGCAGGTCCTGGGCAGTATGGCAATGCCTTGCGTCGCACGGCCCCCGCAGCCACCCAATTACGTGGCATCAACATTCAAAACGGCTTGGTGACGGTCGATTTGACCCAACCGTTTGCCGATGTCTCCGATCGCCCGGGTGCCATCCGTACATTGGTTGAAACCTTGACTGATGTACCAGGGGTCAAAAGTGTGCAAGTATTGATCGAAGGCAAATCGATTGGTGAATTGTGGGGCAATGATTATAACCGGGCCTTCGAAGCACGGGTGATTAATCCAGAGTAAACGGCGGTTGTAAGCAAAAACGCGGGTTGGTACAGCTTCACCTGTACCAACCCGCGTTTGCGTCTATACCGCACGAAGACGTTCGTACCACGCCTGGAGTGCCTGATTGTCGAGGGCAAACGGCGGGGCATCGGCAAACATCAAGGCATCGAGGGCTTCGATAATCAGTGGATCATGCACGATTTCGTCGTCATCGTCGCCTTCGTCATCATCGCTATCGAGCAGGGCTGCATCGATCATGCTATCGGCGTCATCGCTGTCGTCGAGGTCGGCGGTATCGAGTGAATGGTAGGCTTTGAGCGCCCATTGGGCGAGCTGTGCCACGGTGGCGGCGCCATTGGTGGTCAAAGCGATGGCGTGGGCCACCGCATTGCGGGCGGCAGCGAGTTCGAGCAGGGCGAGATTGCTACTAGGGAGCATTAGCGGTCATCCTCTTCAGATTCAATAAATAATGACTGGTCACATTGACCTACAAACCCGCAGCCGCGACAGCGGGAGCGGGTATTGTGATTGCGGTCGCCATTGAATTGTTGGCGGGCTGTGTGCATGGCGGTGACGACTGCCACAATGTCTGCCCGCAACGTATCGTCATAGTCCACGCGAAAGGTCTGGTTGGCGTAGCGCAACAACCCGTAGGGTGGGCGCGTGCCCAAGCAGGTTTCGACCAGCAGGCAATACGCGGCCAGTTGCATCATGTCGGATTCGTACGGTTGTTTGGCACGCCGGGTTGGCTTGACTTCGACAGGAATGATACCCTCGCGACGTTTGAGTAGGTAATCGGGTTTCCCTAGCAAGCCGTATTCATGGGCAATCAGGGTCTCTTGGTTGGGCAATGCGTCATTGACGTCACTGGCGAGAGTGGTCGCCCACGGCAATCCCGTCTGTTGGCGGGTGCGTTGGGCGATATACCAGAGTGCGATTACGCTGAGCGCCAGCACAAATAACAGGGTGGCCGACATCTACCACCAGCCTAACCAGGCCGCTACTGCGGCGAGGATGAACCCGAGGGTGGCAATGATGGCAATGGTGCGCATCAATGTTGAAAGCCACACCCAGCAGCCATGGCGCTGGTGGGCGCTGACCCCGCGGGCGCGCCGTGCCTGAGCTTGGGGCGTGCGCCCTTCGATGCGCTCGAGCCACCACGAGCGTTGACAATAGAGGTAGGTGCCGACGTCGCTGGCACGGACGTACTCAGCGACGCGGATTTCGGAGGTGTCGATGGTGCGATTATTGACCGAAGATCGATGTGCCATTCATCCAACCCTGAATATCGCTAATCGTTACCACTACCATCAAAATCATCAAAAGGGCAAACCCGGTCATGTGCACCATGGCTTCACGTTCGACGGGGATACGCTTACGCCGGATGAATTCGATCAAGGCAAACAAAATATGGCTGCCATCGAGGGCGGGGATGGGCAATAAGTTGAAAATCGCCAAGTTGAGACTAATCAATGCCATCCAGTTGAGGTAGCCCTGCCAGCCATCACGATCGATGATTTCGCCAGTGCCGCGGGCCATGCCCACGATTCCAGTCATGCCTGCGTTTTCGGCTTTGGGGGCGAGACCAAGTAACCCTTTGATCCATGATTGCAGAGATTCAATCATCATGCCGGCAATGGTAAATGTCTTCACGGTGCCGTAGCTGATGGCTTGACCAATGCTCGCGGGCGTCGTGGATGTCCGATTGGCATAGGCGAACCCAAAGCCCGCGGGGTTTGTTTTGCCATTAATCGTCCATGGACCAGGGGTGATTTGCAGGGTGAGGGGTTGGCCATCACGCAAAATTTCGACTGGGATGGGGTTGCCCACATTGGCTTTGGCGATATCGCCGATTTCGGTGCCAACGGTAATTTCTTCGCTAGCGCCAATCCGCAACACGACGTCGTTGGCTTGGAGGCCGGCAGTGGCAGCTGGGGTATCGGCATACACTTGGCTGACGACGAGTCCGGTATCGACGGTTTCGATGCCGTGCGCCATGGTCAATCCCGAAAAAATCGCAATCGCCACGATGAAGTTCATCAATGGACCGGCAAGCAATACCGCAATGCGTTGGTAAATGGGGGCTTCACGCAGGCTGCCGATGCCGTAGCTCGAATTATCGCCTGCGCCACCAAAGCGCACAAAGCCACCGAGTGGTAGCCAGTTGACGGTATAGCGTACGCCATTGCGTTCTGCAATGGTAAAGGCGCGCGGTGGGAAGCCGATACCGAATTCATCGACGGTAATTTTAAAGGCACGGGCCGTGGCAAAATGCCCGAGTTCGTGGGCAAGGACGAGAATACCTAACAAAATCAGAAATGCAACAATTGCAATTATTCCACTCATGTGGTCCTCTTTTCAAAAACAGAACGAAGTCTCAATCAGCATATTCGTTGGGTACAGCGCTATGATTACTGTTCAATATCGCAACGATATATTTATTGTAGCGAATTTTGGCAATATTGACGTGAGGAATCGGTGAGTTTTGTGATGGAGTTACGCAAACCAAATGGCGAGGTAATAGACAATCGGCAGCATAAACAATACGCTGTCGATGCGATCGAGCATGCCACCATGGCCTGGCAAAATACTGCCGACGTCTTTGACACCCAGTTGGCGTTTGATTTGCGATTCAGCCAAATCACCGAGTGGCCCGATAATCCCGGCGATGATGCCGATGACGGCACCACCCCACAGCGGGATGGGCAGACCGAGCAGGGGCACACAGCCGATACCGGTGGCAACGGCGCCAAGTAGGCCACCCACGCTACCCTCCCAGGTTTTTTTGGGGCTGATATGGGGGGCGAGTAAATGTTTTCCAAAGCGTCGCCCACTAAAGTAGGCAAACGCATCGCCCAACCATGTGGTAGCGAGGGTAAGGACGATCCAGGCCACCCCAGGGGCAATCCACGCCGACAAGAGACCGGGGTAGAGTGGGGTGGTGATGGCGCGCATGGGGATGAGGTAGCTCAGCAAGTAGATGACATAGAGCACGCCACTCATCGTAAACGCCCAGGCAGTGAGGACGTGTTCTTGGTGGGCGCGCACGAGGGTAACAATGAGCGATGCAATCATGCCAAAGGCAATGACGGCTTCAACCAGCGCATGTCCCGTTGTGGTTTGGTACCAGGTTGCCGCAATAATACAGACTGCGAAGCCAAACCCAAAGCGGGTAAATGGAATATACCCATGTTGGCGAAATGAGGTATATAGCTCATACAGCCCAATCATTCCTGCGATAATCATGACCAACGTGGTTGACCACAAATCCCACCATATTGCCGCTACCAAAATCGGCAAGAGCGGCAATATGGTAAGTACGCGTTGGCGTACCGAGTTGTTAGGACTTTGCATTAAGGCCACCAAATCGTCTGTCGCGGTTGCCATAATCTGCGACGGCTTGTTTGAGGAGTTGGGGGGTGAAGTCGGGCCAAAACACAGGGGTCGTCCAATACTCGCTATAGGCGGCTTCCCAAATCAAAAAGTTTGAGAGGCGCCATTCACCGCTGGTACGGACAATAAAGTCGGGATCGGGAATGCCATTGGTCGAGAGGTGGGCTGAGATTAGTGCTTCGGTGACAGCTTCGGGTGCGATGCCGCTAGCCACGATTTGTTTGACAGCAGAGACGATATCTTGACGACCGCCATAATTGAAGGCAACCGACAAGGTAATGCGGGTGCAATCACGGGTGCGCTCGACGGCTTTGGCGATTTTGTCGGCGAGGTGTGGGCTAATCCCATCAAACGAGCCAAGATGGCGGATGCGCACATTTTCGTTTTTGAGGTTTTCGACTTCATGGTCGAGAAACTCTGCGAGTAATGACATTAGTCCTTGGACTTCAACGGATGGCCGGCGCCAGTTTTCGGTAGAAAAGGCATACAACGTCAGGTACGGCACCCCAAGGTCGGCGGTCGCGCGAATAATAGGGCGGAGATTTTCGACACCGGCACGATGCCCGGCATGACGCATTTTGCCATGTTGTGTAGCCCAACGTCCATTGCCATCCATAATGATGGCAATGTGCTTGGGCAAATGTGTCGTCGATTGGTGTGCCGTGACGTCATTCATGAGGTATTAGATCTCCAGCACTTCGGCCTCTTTGTTGGCCCCAATATGCTCCAATTCACGGGTGGCTTTTTCCATGTGTTCTTGGAGTTTTTCACCGCCACGACGCTGATCATCTTCGGTGATCATTTTTTCGTTTTCGAGTTGCTTGAGGTCATCAAGCGCCTCACGGCGAACGTTGCGGAGTGCCACTTTGCTTTCTTCGACACGCACACGGACTTGTTTGACCA
>Ga0114981_10003253_pt1 | contig 10351 bp, 10 predicted proteins | sample S_140806_MF_Meta_FD_87028 | JGI IMG/M metagenome (GOLD analysis project Ga0114981, IMG submission 87028) | Freshwater microbial communities from Lake Simoncouche, Canada to study carbon cycling - S_140806_MF_MetaG | ecosystem: Environmental > Aquatic > Freshwater > Lake | place: Lake...
AGAACACGGTTACAGAACCTTGCATTTCAAGCAAGTGCTTTGCTTCGCCAGTGTGTTCGATAGGCGGAAGGTGCTGAACAAATACGCGGTACAGACCAACCACAATCAACGTGATGAGGCTGATGACATATAAGTAGGTAGGGGGAGCGAACAAAGCGCCAGACTCTTTGAGCCCGCGCAAGTTTGCAACCATCATCAGAAGAATGAATCCGATGCAGATCTGAACTCGGTGTGGCGCTAATCCGTTAAACGCAGAGATGATTGCGGCCACGCCACCTGCAACCGACACGCACACAGTAAGTACGTAGTCGATGAGCAGTGAAGCACCCGCAACGAGCCCTGGGTATTCGCCAAGGTTTTCTTTCGAAACAATGTACGAACCACCACCGCTTGGATAAGCGAAAATGGTTTGGCGGTAACTCATGACCACGATGGTCAGCAATGCAATAACGATTAAGGAAATTGGCACCAGCATTGAGTAGGCGGCCATACCAACTGCACCGAGCGACAAAAAGACAATCAAAATTTCTTCGGTGGCATATGCCGTAGATGAGATTGCATCGCTGGCAAAAACCGGCAACGCAATTTTCTTACTTAGTCGCTGATGCTGGTCTTCTGACGACGGAATTGGCTTGCCAATAAAGAAGCGTTTAATGGGACGGGAACCAGTTTGTGTAGGCATATGCGTCTAGAAGCCTGCCACATTGACTACCCACAAGGCATGTCTACCGCCTACGCTTATTTGCCTTGGTACTACATAGGCATTTCGGGCGGTGTGCGCCAATGCCGCAAGGGAGAAAAAAGTGCACGTCGTAATTGTCGGATGCGGGCGAGTTGGTTCAACGCTCGGTCGAGAACTTGTGGCTGCCGGTCACACCGTTGCAGTGATCGATCGCAAGTCTGAGGCGTTCTCACGACTTGGTGAATCGTTTACTGGTCAGAAAATTACTGGCATTGGCTTTGACCGCGACATTTTGATTGAAGCCGGAATTGAAAAGGCTGGTGCACTTGCTGCAGTTACCAATGGTGACAACTCAAACATTTTGATTGCCCGTGTCGCGCGCGAAGAATTCGGCATTGAACGTGTAGTGGCCCGAATTTACGACCCGAAGCGCGCCGAGATTTACGAGCGTCTAGGAATCGCCACAGTCGCAACAGTGAAGTGGACATCTGAACGAATTTTGCGCCGCATCCTTCCAGAATTGCCTGCAGTTGAGTGGACAGACCCGAGTGCAAAAGTTGTGCTTGTGGAGCGCGAGCTTCCAAAGTCTTTAGTGGGAAATCGAGTGCTTTCGCTTGATAGCGCAACTGCGCGAATCGTTTCAGTTCGCCGTTTGGGTGCTGCAGTTATTCCAACTGCAGACACAGTGGTTCAAGAAGGTGACGTCGCTTATGTAGCGGTAGAAATTAAGTCACTTGAAGCCTTTGATGCATCACTTGCATCAACAAGCGGGAAGGGTCACTCGCCATGAAAGTAGTTGTCGCAGGTGGTGGAAGTGTGGGCCGGTTTACCGCAGAGCAGCTTGTTGCGGCGGGCCATGAAGTAACCATTATTGAAAATGATCGGTCAGTAGTTGCTGAGTATGCAGAAAACGAACCGTCAGGCAAACTGAAGTGGCATCGTGGGGATGCGTGCGATGTTGCAGTTCTCGCTGCTGCCGGAGTGACCATGGCAGATGTTGTTGCCTCGGTTACTGGTGACGACGAAGACAACTTGGTGGTTTCGTTATTGGCAAAGCAGGAGTTTGGCGTGCCGCGAGTAATTGCTCGAGTGAATAACCCAAACAACTACTGGATGTTTAACGACATGTGGGGAGTTGATGTTTCGGTATCAACGCCGCACCTCATTACCAGCCTTGTGCAGGAAGCCGTTGCCGTAGGAAACTTAGTTCGCCTTATGCAACTGAAAGGTGGCAAAGCCGAGCTTGTTGAAGTAACGCTTGCAGATAACTCTCCAGCACGTGACAAGCCGTTAAGTGAATTGCATATGCCGCGCAGTGCAAGTGTTGTGGCGATTGTTCGCGATAGCCGAGTATTGATGCCAACGCCAGACATGGTGTTGCGCATTGGTGACGAAGTAATGGCGCTCATTACTGAAGATGCCGAAGCTGCAGTGCAGCAAATTCTTATTGGCTAGTTCAGCCTTCGCCCATTGGCAATAGCGAGTAGGCGGGGTTCAGAAAAACCAGGCGATTTGCGTCGGCAAATGCCACGCCTTCGATAACGATGCAATGACCATGCTCAATTCCGGCAACATGGCGGCGGCCACTGAAGATGACCGTTGCATCGCCCGTTCCATCGTTGATCACAATTTCGGTTGACGGGATTCCGCTTCGAGGCTTAATGGTCATGCGCTTTACTTCGCCACACACTTTTGTGCGGTCGCGAGCCTCTAGTTCGCTAAGTGGCTGCAGGCGAAGCTCGGCGAATCGATCGACAAGGCGTTCCGAGTCAATTTCGCGAACCGGCTTGCTTGCAGATTTAAAAACATCTTTGATGCCCATGACAAGTTTCATCCTAGGCTGACGTGCATATGAGTACCCGAAAACTAATTATGTGGGCGCTGTTCTGCGGAGTGTTGATTCTTGGCGCAGGCGTGTTCAAGTTGTGGCAGACCACTGGAGATGGAGCACAAGTTCAACTCCTGCAGTTGGGCGAATCGGCGGTGCTGGGCGACATGACGGTGTCGGTAAATGCCGTGTCAAAGAATGCATCGCAAACTCTTGTTGAGGTGTCAATGCAAGGGGTTGAGGGTGCAGATGCAACGGCAGGGTGGCGCATGCTGGTTGGTGGAGTGATCAGCGAAGCTCAGCCGCTGACAGAAGGCTCGGGTACCCCCTGTGCCACAACAAAACTTGCTGAACCGACCTCGTGCACGGTTGCATTTCCTGTGTCTGAAGGCACGCCAACCATTGCCTACATTCGCGCAGGACAACAAGAACAGTGGGCTACGACACCGTAATCTTGAACCGTTATCGTTATCCACAAGCAATTGAAAGAGGTGGTGCGTACGGCTGAGCAATTTGATCTCGTGGTCATTGGTGGCGGCCCTGGTGGCTATGCATCTGCTTTCTATGCCGCATCTGCTGGCATGACTGTTGCGTTGATTGAACGCGACACCATCGGCGGAACATGCTTGAACCGCGGGTGCATTCCGGCGAAGGCATTCCTTGAGACCGCAGCCGCAAATCGACACGTGCAACACGCTGGTGATTTTGGAATTAGCGCGACCGTAAACGGAATTGACTTCGGCATTGCGCAAACCCGAAAGCAAACCATCGTTAATGGTTTAGTGAAGGGCCTCACTGGTTTAACGAAGACAAAAAGGGTGAGCTACTTGTTGGGCACTGGTTCGCTTGGGCCGAACAAAACTGTGACTGTGCAGTTGGCTGATGGAAGTACGCAGCAACTGCAAGGAAAAAATGTTGTGATTGCAGCAGGATCAACTCCGCGAACTATTCCTGGGTTCACACCAGGTGGTCCGATCATGACTTCTGATGAAGTGTTGATGTTGAGCAAAATTCCTCAGCGCATTGCAGTCATTGGTGGTGGCGCGATTGGCTGCGAGTTCGCTTCTACGTTCGTCGACCTTGGTTCGCAAGTAACCATTCTTGAAGGACTACCAAAAATTCTTCCTGGACTAGATCCAGACTTGGCGTTCGTGGTGGAAAAGAGTTTCAAAAAAAGAAACATTGATATTCGAACTGGCGTAAAAGTAAGCGGTCACGAACCAACTGGCACTGGAACAACCGTGTTGTTTGGTGAAGGCGAGCGACTTGAAGTTGATGCGGTAGTGGTGTCGGTAGGACGTAAACCATTTACCGACTTGCTTGGGCTTGCAGGAACTGCAGTGCATGTAAGTGACCGCGGATTTATCGATGTCGATGGATTTTGCCAAACCGGTGAGCCAGGCGTGTACGCAGTTGGCGACATTGTGAATACTCCGCAACTTGCACACGTTGCGTATTCGGAAGCGATTGTTGCTGTGAAGCACATGCTCGGCGAAGTGGTCTATCCAGTGATGTACGACCGAGTTCCGTGGGCAATTTATTGCCACCCTGAAGTTGCGTGGGCTGGCCCATCTGAAGAGGCAGCAATTGCTGCAGGTCACGATGTGGTAGTCGCAAAGCACGCATTCCGTTCGAACAGTCGCGCAATGATTCTTGGTGAAACTGATGGCCTCGTGAAGATCATTGCCAAAAAGAATGCAGATGGAACTGCTGGTCAAGTACTTGGTGTGCACATGGTTGGTCCGTGGGTAACGGAGCAGTTGTCGGGCGGCTACTTAGCGGTGAACTGGGAAGCAACAGTGGATGAAATTGCTGAGTTCATTCAGCCGCACCCTTCATTGTCTGAAACATTTGGAGAAACGGTGCTGTCGCTTACGGGTCGCAGCATCAACGGTTAGTCGTTCGAACACAGGAGCATCATGGCTGAGATCACACTTCCACAACTTGGAGAAACGGTCACCGAGGGAACGATTACGCGTTGGTTTAAAAAAGTTGGCGACACGATTGCTGCCGACGAGCCATTGTTCGAAGTTTCAACCGACAAAGTTGACACTGAAGTACCTTCGCCAATTGCCGGAGTGTTGACAGAGATTCGTGTTGCAGAAGGCGAGACCGTTGCAGTTGGGACCGTGATTGCAGTTGTTGGTGGGGCGGGTGCGGCACCTGCTCCGACGCCAGCACCAGTAGCTGCTCCCGCTCCTGCACCAGTTGTGGCACCAGCACCTGCGCCGGCTCCAGCACCTGTGCCTGTTGCGACTCCCGCACCGACTCCTGCTCCAGCTCCAGCACCAGTTACGACGCCGGCACCAACTCCTGCACCAGTTGCGCAATCGAACAAGTTGCTCTCACCGGTTGTTCGCCGTTTAGTAAATGATCACGGCATCAATATTGATGCGCTGCAAGGCACCGGGCCTGGTGGACGGATCACACGAGAAGATGTACTTGACTACATCGATCGCAACGGACTTGCCGCACAAGCAGCAGCGCCTGCTCCAGTTGCAACGCCGGCTCCTGTTCAAGCACCTGCACCAGCACCGGTTGTTGCGGTAACTCCAGCTCCTGTTGCAGCGTCTGTGCCCGCACCTGCTGCGGCTCCTGCGCCACGCCCTGCAACTGCACAGAGTGATCGTGAGCAAGTGATACCACTGTCAAAAATTCGTCGACTCACTGGAGCGCACATGGTGATGTCGCTTGAAACGAGTCCGCATTCGTTCACGGTTGTTGAAGTTGATTACGCAAACGTTGACAAGACGCGTAACTCCATAAAAGAGTCGTGGAAAACGAGTGAAGGTTTCAGCCTGACTTATTTGCCATTCATTAGTCGCGCGGTTGTGGATGCTCTTATGGAGTTTCCGCACCTAAACGCAAGTATTGAGGGCGACAATTTGATTGTTCACAGTTATGTCGACCTTGGAATTGCCGTTGACCTTGACTATGCAGGCTTATTGGTTCCGGTGGTGCGCAGCGCAGACGCCAAGCGCTTACGTGCGATTGCTCGCGACATTCACGATCTTGCAACGCGTGCGCGCGGACGCAAGTTGTCGCCAGACGAAATTAATGGTGGAACATTCACGTTGTCAAACAATGGCTCTGCAGGTGCGTTGATCGCAATGCCGATTATCAATCAACCACAAGTTGCCATTTTGTCTACCGATGCAATTGTTCGCAAACCTGTTGTCGTTGCCATGCCAGATGGAAGTGAAAGCATTGCCATTCATCCGATGGGGCACTTGTCCATGTCGTGGGATCATCGAGCATTTGATGGTGCATACGCTGGCCGCTTCCTTTCACGTGTGAAGCAGATTCTTGAAACTCAGGACTGGTCAGCCGAGCTGTAAAGCCAGCTTGCCAGCACTCTCATGAGCACCCCTTCATCGCCACTTCATGTGAGATGGCTGGGTCGTGTTCCGTACTCTGAAGCACTCGCAGTTCAACAAGCAGTGTTCGAACATGGCGTAGATCAGCATCTTTTGCTTCTTGAGCATCAACATGTATTCACATATGGTCAGAACGCCAATCTTGAAAAGAATTTGACATGTGACCCTGCTGAAGTTGGTGCCGAACTTGTTGCAGTTCATCGCGGTGGAGACATCACGTATCACGGTCCAGGACAGTTAGTTGGGTATCCGATACTGAACCTGAGTGCAAAACATGGTGAGAGTGGTCCTGCCGATACTTCTGCCTACATCCATGACGTTGAGCAGTTAGTTATCGACACGCTTGGCGAACTTGGCTTGCATAATGCCAGCAGGAAACTTGGCTTTCCTGGAGTGTGGCTAGACGCAGAATCAACTGAAGCACGAAAGATTTGCGCAATTGGTGTTCGTGTGGCGCGAGGAGTAACAGATCGACGAACGATGCATGGTTTTGCGCTCAACGTGACTACTGATTTGAGTTACATGCGCGAACATATTGTTCCCTGCGGAATTGCGGAACATGCAGTGACATCGCTTGCGGAAGAAGGAATTGCAGCAACAATGTTTGACGTCGTCAATATTGTGAGCAACATCGCGCGCAAGAAGTGGGGAAATGTATTTTCCACTCGGTACGACGTCGCTTGGGCGCATCAGCCAGAACGCGACGGGCTGAGCATTTCTGTGCGTAAGCCAGATTGGATTCGCCCCCACGTAAACCACACCAGCGAAGTGTTGCTCACAAAGAAAACGCTTCGCGACCTGAATTTGGTAACCGTTTGCGAGGAAGCAGGCTGCCCGAATTTGAGTGAATGTTGGAAGGACGGCACTGCAACGTTCATGGTGTTGGGCGACAGATGCACGCGGGCATGTGGGTTTTGCTTGATCGATACCCGCAAGCCGCTAGAGCCAGATGTAAATGAACCAACCCGAGTGGCTGAAGCGGTGAAACGAATGGGATTGGAATTCGCCGTGCTCACCATGGTGGCTCGAGATGATCTTGCAGATGGCGGCATGCAACACGTTGCCGACACAATTCGAGCAATTCGCAATGAAAATCCAGATGCGCAGGTTGAAGCGTTGATTTCAGACGCCAAAGGAACAGATTCTTTGGACACGGTATTGAACGAGCGTCCAGACGTGCTGAACCACAACATTGAAACCGTTGCGCGGCTGCAGCGCATGGTGCGACCATCTGCGGGTTATGCGCGCAGCCTTTCGGTGTTAGCGCGCTCACGTGCGGCAGGGTTGACCACGAAGTCCGGATTGATGCTTGGTCTTGGTGAAACCCGCGAAGAAGTTGAGGCGACCTTGATTGATCTTGCAAGTGTGGGCGTCAACATTGTGACCATTGGTCAATATTTACGCCCGAGTGCGCAGCACCTGCCAGTAGTGCGTTACGCAGAGCCATCAGAATTTGAGCACTACAAACAGTTTGGTGAAGGTCTTGGCATCAATCACGTTGAATCGAGTCCGCTCACTCGTTCGAGCTATCACGCAAAAGACGCACATCGAAATTCATCCCTTCTACTTCACGCATAAAGGCAACCATGACAACGACATCACTTCGAGAAATTGCAGGAACTGTTCAATCGCAACGCACAGTTGAAGGCGGTGGTTTTAATGTTCGCCGCCCGTTTCCAACTGCACAACTCGATCAAATTGATCCGTTTCTCTTGCTTGATGAAATGGGCCCTGCCGATTATGCGCCGGGTAAAGCTGTTGGTGCACCAAGTCATCCGCATCGCGGATTTGAAACGGTGACATACATGTTGGCTGGGTCGATGGTGCACGAAGATTCAACTGGAACTAAAGCAGTGATCAAAAAAGGCGGAGTGCAGTGGATGACTGCGGGTTCCGGAGTGATTCATAGTGAGTTGCCAACTGATGACATGATGAAACTCGGTGGTCGGATGCATGGCTTTCAGTTGTGGGTGAATTTGCCGGCTGCACAGAAAATGATTGATCCTCGATATCAGGGCTATGAAGCAGAGGAAATGGCCACGGTGCAATTAGCCAAAGGCGGGCACATCCGTGTGGTTGCCGGTGTGGTGCACGGGGCGAAAGGCCCCGTTGAAACGACTTCGCCAATGACGTATGCACACGCCGTTTTAGAAGTGGGCGATGTTGTGGAGTGGTTGCCAGAGGAAGGACATACCGCCCTTATTCATGTATTTGACGGCGAAGCACGCGTGAATGAATCAGCGAGTGTTTCTGGAGAAATGGTGGTGCTGCAAAGAACTGCTGGTTTGGTGCGGGTGGAAGCGACCACATCCGCCGCGCAAATTCTGATTATGGGTGGCTTGCCGCTTGGTGAGCCCATGGTTCGCTATGGTCCGTTTGTCATGAATACAAAGGAAGAGATCATTACTGCCGTTGAGGAATACAACGACGGCAAGTTGGTGAAGGTGGGGAAGAACAGCCTGTGAGTTCAACAATTGCCACCACTTCCGATTACATCGAGCGCATAGCAAAAGTTCGCGCTGCAATGACTGCACAACTTGTAGATGCAGCATTGCTGTCCGTTGGCCATGACCTTCCGTATTTGTCGGGTTACGAAGCAATGCCACTTGAGCGCTTAACCATGTTGGTCGTTCCACGCACTGGACATGTGAGCATGGTGGTTCCGCGTCTTGAAGTGCCGCGAGTTGTTGCACAACCAGATGTGTTTTCAATTGTTCCGTGGAATGAAACTGATAACCCAATAGCAATTGTGGCGAAACTGTTGGGCGATGCCAAGCGAATTGCGGTGGGCGATCAGATGTGGGCACGTTTTCTGGTGGAGTTGTTGCCACATATTCCTGGTGCAACGTTCACTCGTGCAGTAGACGTGGTTGGCGCATTGCGCATGTCGAAGGACGCAAGCGAAATTGCTGCCCTTCGCGCCGCAGGTGCTGCAGCCGACAGAGTTGCCGCACAACTTCATTCGGGAAAGATTCCGCTCATTGGTCGTACTGAAGCTGCAGTATCTGCCGATATTTCTTCGCGCTTAATCGCAGAAGGTCACAACGTGGTGAACTTTGCCATTGTTGCGGCAGGAGAGAATGCTGCAAGTCCTCACCACCATGCTGGACCGCGAGTGATTCAGGCAAATGAAATTGTGCTCTGCGATTTTGGTGGAACGATGAATGGATATTGCAGCGACATCACGAGATGCGTGTTCACGGGCCAGATTGCAAGCGACGTTGCCGACGCCTATGCCGTGTTATTCGAATCGCAAGCCGCAGGTGTTGCTGCAGGCATTGTGGGAAATGCTTGTGAAGATGTAGATCGCGCCTCGCGCGCAGTAATTGAAAAAGCGGGATACGGCGAGTATTTCGTTCACCGCACAGGACATGGCATTGGCATGGAAGCCCACGAAGACCCGTACATGGTGAGTGGAAATAAGTTGCCCATTGCTGCTGGTCATGCATTCAGCGTTGAACCAGGAATTTATATTCCAGGTAAGTGGGGCATGCGTTTGGAAGACATTGTCGTAGCAACATCGAGTGGTCCAGACTCGATGAATGCAGCAAACCACAATTTGATCGTCGTTGAAGCCTAAGTTCTTCAGGTCATGATTCGTTTAGAAGCGGCAACAGTGATGTTGCAATGGGCCGTAGGAGGTCTTGCCTTCTTGTGGTTTACCACGCGTCGAAACGAAGTTGGCGCGGGCTATGGCATGTTGTTGCGCCTTACCTATGGTGCCTTTGCAGCAATTGCAGTTGTGTTGGGCAATCGTTACGGAGTCAGCATTACTCGCGAAGCCTCAAGCGTTGCGGTTGCGGTTGCTGCGTTCGTGCTTATGCGAAATAAGCGATCAAAGTTCGATCTGATCGCACCACTGCTTGGTGTCCCGGGAATCATTGCGGCAGGAATATCTGCAGCGAGCGAAGGCAGCGGCGGTGACATGGTTGTGTCGTTATTGCGAATCGTCGTTGGAACACTGTTTCTTGGCGCAGTGAGCGACACCATGTTGTTGGGGCACTGGTATTTGGTGCAGCCGGGAATGCCGCGGAAGTTGATAAATGAAATCACTACAGCAGTTATTTACATGTGGCCGCTAGAAGTATTGGTGCTGCTATTGCCAACCGGAATGATCAGCGTGTTGAATGGTTCAGTTGATGATGGCTGGAATGGTGTGCTTGGCTGGTTCTGGCTTGCGTCGGCAGTGGTAACTGGTGTGCTTGCATTAGTTACGCGAGCGGCGTTGAAAGAACGCAGCTATTCGGCAGTAATGGCAGCAACAGGATTGATGTACTTGGCAATTCTCACTGCGTTTTGCACCGACATTGTTGGTCGTGCGCTACTCGCTTAGTTCGGTGAGTTCGGTGCAACAAGCGCCCATGGTCGTGAGCGTTCAATAGCAAGACCGAGTTCGAGGAGTAATTGTTCGCTCAAATGACGTCCGTTTACTTGCAGTGCCACAGGTAGGCCATCGATGAGTCC
>Ga0114981_10003255_pt1 | contig 10348 bp, 9 predicted proteins | sample S_140806_MF_Meta_FD_87028 | JGI IMG/M metagenome (GOLD analysis project Ga0114981, IMG submission 87028) | Freshwater microbial communities from Lake Simoncouche, Canada to study carbon cycling - S_140806_MF_MetaG | ecosystem: Environmental > Aquatic > Freshwater > Lake | place: Lake...
ATATTAAAAACAACAAAAGCTTGCCCGTTTATGGCGACGGAAAATATACACGCGATTGGCTATATGTTTTAGATCATGCGCGTGCTATTGATACCGTTTTTCATTCGGGTAAGAATGGCAAAACCTACAATATTGGTGGCTTTAATGAATGGCAAAATATTGAACTCATTCATTTATTATGCACACAAATGGATCAGAAATTAGGTAGAGCTGCAGGTACTTCTGCGCAACTCATTACCTATATCAAAGACCGTCCGGGGCATGACCGCCGTTATGCTATTGATGCTACTAAAATTAAAAAGGAACTCGGCTGGGAACCTTCAGTAACCTTCGAAGAAGGATTATCCATCACTATTGATTGGTATTTAGAAAACGAAAACTGGTTGAATAATGTTACCAGCGGTCAGTACCAAAGTTATTACGAACAACAATATTCAAAATAAATTTATGAAAGGAATTATATTAGCCGGAGGATCTGGCACGCGTCTACATCCTTTAACCATTGCAGTAAGTAAGCAGCTAATGCCTGTTTATGACAAGCCAATGATTTATTATCCGCTCTCTACCCTTTTATTAGCGGGTATTAGAGAAATCTTAATCATTACTACACCAGAAGATCAGTCAGGGTTTAAAAAACTCTTAGGCGATGGTGCTCAATTGGGCTGCAGATTTGAATATGTTGTGCAACCGAGTCCGGATGGCTTAGCGCAAGCTTTTATTTTAGGAGAAGAATTTATTGGGGATGATGCAGTTGCTTTGGTCTTAGGTGATAATATTTTCTATGGCTCAGGCATGGGCACTTTGCTTAAGAAAAAAGCAAATCCAGATGGCGCTGTTGTTTTTGCATATCATGTGCATGACCCAGAGCGCTACGGAGTAGTTGAATTTGACGAACATCATAGTGTGAAAAGTATTGAAGAAAAACCAACACAACCTAAATCTAATTATGCGGTTCCGGGTTTATATTTCTACGACAACTCAGTAGTGAAAATTGCAAAAGCAATTAAACCATCGCCTAGAGGAGAGCTCGAAATTACCGATTTAAATAGAGTCTATTTAGAGCAAGGTAAATTAGAAGTAGGTGTATTAGATAGAGGTACCGCTTGGTTGGATACCGGAACTTTTGATTCGTTGATGGAAGCGGGTCAGTTTATTGAAGTACTCGAAAAACGCCAAGGATTAAAAGTAGGTTGCATAGAAGAAATTGCCTACAGAAACGGCTGGATCAATGATACTCAAATGCAGGCATTAGCCAATAAATACAAAAAAAGCGGGTATGGTCAATACCTAGAAAATATTTTAAATAAACGTTATTAATTAAAAACATGTCCCTGTTATCCATTATTTTACTGCCCTTAATAGCAGCCTTTATTGGTTGGTTTACCAATTGGATTGCTATAAAAATGCTCTTTCATCCTAAGCAACCTAAACGAATTTTAGGCATTACCTTTCAAGGTATTTTTCCAAAACGACAGGCTCAATTTGCTGAAAAACTGGGTCAAATAGTAGCTAATGATTTAGTGAATATTAAAGAAATCGTGAGCAGCCTAAATAGCGAAGATGCTGTTCATGAAATAAAACCTATGATTGAAGTGCACATAGATCATTTTCTTAATGAGAAGTTGCCTCAAAAAATGCCAATCATTAGTATGTTTATTAGTAAGCAATTAATTGCTGAAATGAAAAGTACGTTGATGGATGAAATCATTGAAATGTATCCTCAAATTGCCAATCAGATGATGACTTCTTTAGAAAAGAAAATCAGCATACAAAAAATGGTATCCGATAAAGTAGCTCAGTTTTCTTCTGATAAATTAGAATCAATTCTTATCGGTATCATGCAGAAAGAATTCAAATTTGTGGAAATCATTGGTGGTGTTTTAGGTTTTATCATAGGTATTATTCAAGTATTATTAAGCCAAATATGACAATAGTCAATAAGCACTATAATTTCTGTCATTTTAGTACTTTTTCGGTATAATTTTCATTTAAAAGCACCTAACTTTACCTTACTAAAAATTTAATATGCCACATTATTATACCTTAGGTAAAATTCCTAACAAACGACATATCCAATTTAGAGATGCAGAAGGTAAGCTATATTCTGAGCAATTATTTAGCACCGAAGGCTTTTCATCTAATTACACCCTATTATATCATATACACCCACCTACCTTAATTGTTGATATCTCTGAGCCTGTTGATGTTAGTCCAAAAGCGGCTACCAAAAACAATATCACTCCTAGATGCCTAGAAGGCTTTAATGTTAAAAAAGAAGGCAATTACTTAAGTGCGCGCAAAACAATTTTGTTTAATAACGACTGTCATATTGTATTAGCTGCACCTACCGAATTAAAAGCTGATTTCTTTTATAAAAATGCCGATTCAGATGAAGTAATTTTTGTTCATGAAGGTACCGGTAAAGTAAAAACACAATACGGATCAATTCCTTTTGAATATGGTGATTATATCGTGCTTCCAAGAGGCACTATCTATCAAATGGAATTTGACACAGCTGACAATCGATTATTTATAGTAGAAAGTCATAGTCCAATCACTTTCCCCAAACGCTACCTAAGCAAATATGGTCAATTACTAGAGCATGCACCATACTGCGAGCGCGATATCATCAAACCTCAATTTGAAGAAGCAATCGATCAAAAAGGAGCATTTCATATTCATGTAAAAAAGAAAAATTTCATGTATGACATGACCTATGCAAATCATCCTTTTGATGTAGTAGGTTGGGACGGTTGTGAGTATCCTTATAAAACATCAATTCATAATTTTGAACCTATCACGGGTCGAATACACCAACCACCACCTGTGCACCAACAATTTGATGCCAACAATTTTGTAATCTGTTCTTTTGTTCCTCGTCTATACGATTATCATCCACAATCCATTCCAGCGCCATACAATCATAGCAATATAGATAGTGATGAGCTATTGTATTATGTAGATGGTGATTTTATGAGTCGTAAACATGTAACAAGAGGGATGCTTACGTTACATCCAGCGGGCATTCCGCATGGCCCTCACCCTGGAGCTGTTGAAAAAAGCATTGGCAAAACAGAAACTAAAGAACTAGCGGTAATGGTAGACACGTTCTATCCTTTACATTTAACCGAAGAGGCGCTTTCTATAGAAGACCCAAGCTATAAAAACAGCTGGTTATAATCTTAAATAAATAAACTAAACTATATGTCACTTACTTTAGCAGAAAAATTACAGAACAATCCGGGTAATGAGTTTTTACCTTTGAATGGCACAGATTATATTGAATTTTATGTAGGCAATGCAAAACAAGCTGCTCATTATTATAAAACTGCATTTGGATACCAATCTCTTGCTTATGCTGGTCCAGAAACAGGCTTAAAAGACAGAGTATCCTATGTTTTGCAACAAGGAAAAGTGCGTTTAATGTTGACTACAGCATTGAATAGTCAACATGAAATAGCAGAACATGTAAAAGTGCATGGCGATGGAGTGAAAATACTAGCATTAGCTGTAGATGATGCTTACAAAAGTTATGAAGAGACCACTAAAAGAGGAGCAAAATCATATGTAGCACCCTATACGTTGCAAGATGAAAATGGTGAAGTAAAAATTTCTGGTATTTATACCTACGGCGAAACCGTCCATTTGTTTGTAGAAAGAAAAAATTACAAAGGTATATTTATGCCTGGATTTAGATCATGGGAAAGTGCTTATAACCCATCTGATGTGGGTCTTTTATATGTCGACCATTGTGTGGGTAATGTAGGTTGGAATAGAATGAATGATACGGTAAAATGGTATGAAGAAGTTATGGGTTTCACAAACATCTTATCCTTTGACGACACGCAAATTACTACCGAGTATTCGGCTTTAATGAGTAAGGTAATGAGCAACGGTAATGGTTACGTTAAGTTTCCAATTAATGAACCTGCTGAAGGAAAGAAAAAATCTCAAATCGAAGAATATATTAATTTTTACGAAGGCGAAGGTGTTCAGCATATTGCCATTGCAACCAATGATATCATTGCAACCGTAAAAGCATTAAAAACTCGTGGAGTAGAATTTTTAGACACACCTAATGCTTATTACGATGATTTATTAGACCGTGTAGGAAAGATTGACGAATCAATAGAACCATTAAGAGCATTGAAAATTCTAGTGGATAGAGATGAAGAGGGTTATTTATTACAAATTTTTACTAAACCTGTTGAAGATAGACCTACCTTATTCTATGAAATCATTCAACGAAAAGGAGCTAAAAGCTTTGGCGCAGGAAATTTTAAAGCCTTGTTCGAATCTATTGAACGAGAACAAGCTAGTAGAGGAAATCTATAAAAAAAACTGAAAAATAAGAAAGGTGCCAACGGGCACCTTTTTTTGTTTTCTTTCACGATTTAATAAAATAAAATCCGTCTAGCTTCCCTACCTTTGTTAAGCTAAAAAAAAATCATAATGAATTTTAGATACTTATTATTAGTATGTTTTTATATAGTCTTTGCAGAAACAATTGTAGCACAAACGAATATCGAAGCGTTTAAAGCAAGTCAGTTGTCACAACCAAGGGTTCAGCAAGCAATGAATACCTATCAAGACACCATAAAGAAATATTTCACTAAGAAGAACTTAAAGTTTCCACCTAAAGATATTTATCTACGTTCCTTCAAATACCAAAACGAATTGGAATTATGGGCTAGAGATACCAATACAGAAGAATATAAATTAGTAAAAACCTATAGAGTGTGCGCATTATCTGGATTGTTGGGTCCAAAGCAATTTGAAGGAGATCGACAAGTACCCGAAGGAATTTATTATATAGATCAATTCAATCCACATAGTGAATATTATTTATCAATGCTTATTAGCTATCCCAATTTAGTGGATAGAACAATGAGCAACAGTCCAAAATTAGGAGGCAATATTTACATACATGGTGGATGTGTTACTATTGGCTGTATACCTATGACCGATGTGTTGATTTCACAACTATATATTACATGTTTAATGGCTCGATTAAACGGACAAGAGAATATTCCTATTCACATCTTTCCTACTCGCTTCAATAAATCTGCGATGAGTTATTTATATGTGGAATATAAAAACGATCCTTTCAAACAGAAGTTTTGGAATACCTTAAAAAAATATTACGATTACTTTGAATTGAATCATAAATTGAAACCTTTACTCTATACCAACGATGGCAATTATCTCTAAAAATTACGCTTACCTATTAATCTGCTTATTTTTTTTAAGTAGTTGTGAAAAAACAGTTTCCTTTCAGTTAAACAATGCTGAAACTAAGAAATTGGTTGTAGATGGACAAATTGAAACGGGCAAACCCCCTATTGTATTTTTAACGAATGCTATCGGTGTTACCGATCCTCTTAATCTAAATACGGTATTGAATAGTATTGTAAGAGGTGCTATTGTTGAAGTAAGTGACGCTACTAGAACCATTCAATTAATTGAACAAAACAACAGCTACCAAGTAGCACCGCAGGATAGCAATTTTGTTGGTGTACCCGGTCAAATTTACAAATTGAAAATTCAGTACTTAGGAAAGGTATATGAGGCAAGTACAAAAATCCCTATTGTGAAAAGCCTAGATTCCATGTGGGCAGTAAAAAGAGTAAACACTTCTGGGCCCGATTCAAATGAGGTGAATATATTTGCTCGCTATACCGACCCTGATACATTGGGCAATTTTGTACGATATTTTACAAAAAGGAATAGAGAACCTTTTTTTACGGGTAGAAACTCGGTATATAACGATGAAGTAATCAATGGAAATGGTATTGATGTGCGAATAGAAAGAGGCTATGATAAGATCAATGATACCTCAACAAAGGCATTTTCTAATTTTATAATTGGCGATACGGTTCAAGTGAAATGGTGTGCTATTGAAAAAGCAGTCTATAATTTCTGGAATACACTAGAGTTTTCGACGAACTCCGTAGGCAATCCTTTTTCTTCTCCATCAGCCATCATATCCAATATCAGCAATGGAGCCCTTGGCGTTTGGGCAGGTTATGGAACTAGTTTTAAAACAATTATTGTAGTTAAATAAAAAATCGTATTTTGTTTATCCAAATTAAATAATCATGGCAAACGAAAAAACAAATGTACTTATTGTAGGATCTGGTCCTGCAGGATATACAGCAGCAATATATGCTTCTAGAGCAAATTTAAACCCAATATTATATCAAGGCATTCAGCCCGGTGGACAATTAACCATCACTACAGAAGTCGAAAATTACCCTGGCTATCCAGAAGGCATTATGGGTCCTCAAATGATGATGGACTTTGAAGCCCAAGCTAAACGCATGGGCGCAGATATTAGATGGGGCATGGTAACGAGTATTGATTTCTCTAAAAGACCTTATGTTGCTACTATCGATGAGGAGCACACCATTGAATCAGATGTAATTATCATTGCAACAGGAGCGTCAGCAAAATGGTTGGGCTTAGAATCAGAGCAACGCCTCAATGGCCATGGAGTTTCGGCATGTGCTGTATGCGATGGATTTTTCTTTAAAGGAAAAGATGTAGCTATAGTTGGTGCTGGAGATACCGCATGCGAAGAAGCCTTATACTTATCTAAAATATGTAATAAAGTTACGATGCTTATCAGAAAAGATACGATGAGAGCAAGTAAGGTTATGCAAGATCGTGTATTAAAAACAGAGAACATAGAGGTATTGTGGAATACAGAGACTTTGGAAATATTAGGTGAGCAAAAGGTAGACCATATGCGTGTCTTAAATAACAAAACAAATCTAGAATCAATTATTCCAGTACAAGCATTTTTTGTTGCTATTGGGCACCAACCGAATTCAGATTTATTTAAAGATGTTTTAGAATTAGATGATCACGGATATATTTTAACTACACCTGGCACCTCTAAAACTAATATGCCTGGTATTTTTGCTTGTGGCGATGTACAAGATAAAAACTACCGACAAGCCGTAACAGCTGCAGGAAGTGGCTGTATGGCCGCATTAGATGCCGAACGCTATTTGAGTGAATTACATGGATAATAAGAAAGGCTACCAAATCGGTAGCCTTTCTTAATAACAGCCCAAAAAGCAATGAGAATAATAACTTAGTTCTAAATTAAGCTCATCGTCTACTTCATATTGATCAAATATAACTTGGTCTACTTCAATGGATAAACGAAATGCAGATAGCACATAAAAATGAAAGGTATTGGTGGCTTTCATATGCACCTTCTTTGTGATTGTTACAACTTCAATTAATTTATAGTTGCATAAATAATCTTTTTTTATTGGATGAATTTTGATATAATAGGCTATCAGTGCACTAATTGCAACTAAAGCAATCAAAACTATTTGAACACAAGCAAAAACAAACCAATTGAGGTATACCTGCTTCGTTTCCATATCAAATTTAAACAACGAACTTATTGCTATAAAAAAAGCTATACTAGTTATAAATAATGTATTCTTTATAAATCTTCTTTTATGCTTCTGATAACTATCTTGAAGGAATGTTCGTTCCTCCAAGCTCAATTCGGTATTAAATAAGCTAGTAGTCATTAAAACTTATAGATGTCTTTATATTTATTATGGGCATAGTCGAAAAAATATTGGGTATCTAGCGAGGAGCCCGTAACTAATTTGCATAATTCATTAGAAGTATAACGGCGACCAAAAGTATGGATTGAGTTTCGCAACCAATTTAAAAATTCCGTTGTATCGCCTTGCTCAATAGCACTTTCTAAATTAGGTATCGTTTGCTTTGCAAAAGCATAAAATTGAGCAGCATATAAGCTCCCTAATGAATATGTAGGAAAATAACCAAAACTACCATGGCTCCAATGAATGTCTTGAAGAATACCTGTTACATCATCTTGCGGACAAACGCCTAAGTAATTTTGATAGGCATCGTTCCATGCTTGTTTAAGATCTTTAGGATGTAGGGTTCCTTCTATCAATCCCTTTTCCAATTCATATCGAATCATAACATGGAAATGATAGGTCAATTCATCGGCTTCGGTTCTGATTAAAGAAGGTGAAACTTTATTAATTGCCGCATAAAATTCTTGCAACGAAGTTTTTTCGAAACTATTTACTTGCTTTTGCAAAATAGGAAACCAATATTTCCAAAAGTGCATACCTCTACCTATATTATTCTCCCAAATACGGGATTGTGACTCATGAATAGACAAAGAGCATGCGCTACCTATAGGCATACCATACATATCATCTCTCAAGCCTTGTTCATACAATGCATGCCCAGCCTCATGAATAGAGCTCCACAATAAATTTGAAAAATCATATTCATCTACTCGTGTTGTAATTCTTACATCTTGTGAAGAAAAAGAGGTAGTGAATGGATGTTCTGCAAAATCTTGTCGACCAGCATCAAAATCATAACCAATATGTTGCAAAATTTGCATTGAAAAATTCCACTGTTGTTGTTGGGGATAATAGTTATGTAAAATTGAATTATCTACTTGCTGCGCTTGTTTAATCGTTTTTAATAATGGTAAAAGCTGTTCTTTTATCGATTTAAAAAGAGGATCTAACTGAGCTACCGTAGCACCTGGTTCAAATTCATCTAAAAGTGCATCATAAGGATGCGCTGTTTTATAATAAGAAGCTTGTTCTCGTTTAAGCGCAATCATGGTAGTCAAAGCCTCTTGAAACAAACTATAATCATCATGGTCTCTTGCATCCACCCAAGCATGATAAGCTTCACTAGTATGCATACTCAATCGATTTACAAAATCTTCGGGTAATACTACCGCTTTAGTATAATCTTTTAAAGCAAGCGTTACATTAGCTTTTTGCTCATCCGATAAATTTTCTTGTAAGGCTGCATCAATACAATTTTTTAAATCTAAAGTACAAGATTTTTGATGCGCTAAAGTTGCTAAAGTCGCTATTTGTCTTGATCTAGATGCACTACTTTTAATAGGCATATAGGTTTCTTGATCCCAATTTAATACGGCAATTGCATATTGAATATCAGCAATTTCTTTTAATTTCTTTTCTAGTAATATATAACTCATAGCTTAATCGTTTTTTTGTTCTATACGCTCTACCGTATGAATATCTTGTATCCTAGACAACCGATCACACAATATATCTAGTTCTTCTCTATCATGCACAAACACTCTAATACTTCCATCAAACAACCCTTCTTTAGTGTCAATACTCATAGAAGACATATTAATTTTTAAATCACCAGAAACAATATTGGTGATTTTTTGGATAATACCAACATCATCTAATCCTACGATGCGTATACCGGCCAAGAAAGTAATTTCTTTATTCTTAGCCCACTTAGTTTTAATAACCCTATGGCCATAATGTGCCAATAATTGAGAGGCATTAGGACAATCGGCCCTATGTATTTTTAATCCTTCACCAGCTGTAACAAATCCAAATACGTCATCTCCTGGTATCGGCTGGCAACACGCTGCTAATTTATACAGTACTTTATCAGAATGCTCACCGAAAATGATTAGCTCCGTGCCTTTTGGTGGATTGGTAGACGTGAGTACTTCTTCTGGAGTTAATCCTTTAATATCATTTTTAATATCCCTAAAAGGTGTATGGAGTTTCCCAGCTGTATGTGGAATCTCTTTTAAGTCTCTCAAATCTAAAGCACCAACAGCAATACTATAAAACAAATCTAGCGAGGATTCTTTTTTATAAAACAAACAAAGCTCATTGATATTATGAGCACTCATAGGGATAGATAAATGATCTAATTTGCGTTGTAATATTTCTTTACCATTATTACCTATTGCTCGTTTTTCTTCTTTTAAGTGATATTTCACCCGAGCTTTTGCTTTTGCCGTAGTAACGATGGATAACCAATCTTCACTTGGTTTTTGTTTAGAAGAAGTAATGATTTCAATTTGATCGCCACTACTTAGTACATGACTTAAAGGCAACAACTTATGATTTATTTTTGCTCCAATACATCGTGCTCCTAAAACAGAGTGAATATCAAAAGCAAAATCTAATGCTGTAGCACCTTTGGGTAATACACGCATTTCACCTTTTGGAGTATAAACATAAATTTCTTCTGTAAATAAATCAAGTTTGAAATCTTGAATAAAATCGAGCGAATCAGAATCATTATTACTTACAATATCTCTCAAATTGACAAGCCATTGATCTAATTTGTTTTCTTGGGCTTGATGATCTGTACCTTCTTTATATTTCCAGTGAGCTGCTAATCCTTTTTCTGCAATATCATTCATACGTTTTGAGCGTATTTGCACCTCCACCCATTTACCAGCATTCCCCATTACTGTTGTATGCAAGGCTTCGTATCCATTACTTTTTGGCACACTTATCCAATCTCTCAATCGATC
>Ga0114981_10003258_pt1 | contig 10342 bp, 6 predicted proteins | sample S_140806_MF_Meta_FD_87028 | JGI IMG/M metagenome (GOLD analysis project Ga0114981, IMG submission 87028) | Freshwater microbial communities from Lake Simoncouche, Canada to study carbon cycling - S_140806_MF_MetaG | ecosystem: Environmental > Aquatic > Freshwater > Lake | place: Lake...
CTCTGTGTGTGATTCTGCTACATGTCCTGACAGCATTTCCAGTCTATCCGACGACGTACGTGGCAAATCTGTTCATGTGCAGCAGTTAAAGAAAAACAGCCCCTCAGGTGAGGGGCTGTCTTGAAGGGTAGGTTAGACAGCCTTTGCGGTCTTGACCGTCTGGATGATTCGTGCAGCCACCTTGTATGGATCGGCTGCGGAGTTTGGCCGACGGTCTTCCAGCCAGCCCTTCCAACCACGCTGAACCGTAGCCATTGGGATACGAATCGATGCGCCACGGTCTGAGATGCCATAAGAGAACTCATTCCAAGGAGCAGTTTCATGCTTGCCGGTGAGGCGCATGTGGTTGTCTGGTCCGTAGACATCGATGTGTGACTGGATGATGTCTTGTGGTGCAAACGCCTGGCAGATGGAGTCGTAGACACCCTGACTTCCTGCGGTGCGAAGCGCGGTGTTGGAGAAGTTGGCGTGCATCCCAGAGCCATTCCAGTCGGTGTCGCCAAGCGGCTTGCAGTGCCAGTTGACCCAGTAACCGTATTCTTCACCGATACGCTCGAGGAGGTAACGCGCGATCCATACCTGGTCGCCAGCTTCCTTTGCACCCTTGGCGAAGATTTGAAATTCCCACTGGCCAGCTGCGACTTCTGCGTTGATGCCTTCAACGTTGAGGCCGGCTGCAAGGCACTGCTCGAGGTGCTCTTCAACCATGTCACGGCCAAACGCATTGCGTGCACCCACGGAGCAATAGTATTGACCCTGTGGATTTGGGAAGCCATTCGCTGGGAAGCCAAGAGGCTTGTTAGTATCAGAATCGTAGAGGAAGTATTCCTGCTCGAAGCCAAACCAGAAATCGTTGTCGTCGTCATCAATCAATGCACGGCCGTTGGACGAATGAGCATTATTATTTGCATCAAGGACATCGCACATCACGAGGAAGGCTGGCGTTCCGTAAGCACTGCGGCCTGGATCCGGACAAACAAAAACAGGCCGCAATTGGCAGTCTGATGAGCCGCCTGGCGCCTGTTCGGTTGAGGAACCATCGAAGGACCAAATTTCACAGTCCTCCAACTTACCGCTGAAATTATCTACAATCTTCGTCTTGCTACGGAGGCTCTGCATCGGCGTGTAGCCGTCGAGCCAGATGTACTCCAACTTGGCCTTGGACATAATAATGACACCTTCTTGGGTTTGGCATCCTCGACCGGACCGACGTGCGGCTACCCGAGCCGATGGGTATGCTCGATTTGTGTGAAGCATATCATTTTGATGCATTATTAAGCCAATCGAAGCTCTCAGATGATTGTGTCAAAAAGAAACCCCGGGTGCTTGCAAGGTGCCAGCGCCCGGGGTCCGAAGATTGTGCCGAGAGGCTTACTTTACGATCGTTGCCTTCTTAATCTTGTCCAGCTCTGGGAAGTTCTTTTCAAGGAACTTGTTACCCTGCTGGGCGATTTCGCCCTGCAGCTGGGTGACCTGCTCGCCGTAGCCACCATAGAGTTTTTCGACGACATCCATGCCAGCAGTAACCTGCCCGAATGGTGAAAAGCCCATCTGGTCAAGACGTGCATTGTCTTTCAGGTTAATGAACAGCTGGGTCGAGCGGCTGTTTGGAGCGCTTGACTTTGCGTACGTAATGTAGCCACGCTTGTTGCTCGAAACGACGGTGTCGTCATCGATATTGGCATCCAGCCACTTGGATGCAAACTTTGGATTTCCGTGGATACCAAACTGGACAACGAAGTCTGGAACGACACGAAAGAAAATGACATCGGTGAAGAACCCTGCACGCACCAGATTGTAAAATCGGTCGGCGCCAAGTGGAGACCACTTGCGGGTTACCGCGATCGTGAAGTTGCCCTTGGATGTTTCGAACTGAACCTTGAACGATTCCGGTGCTTTTGCAGTGTGCTTGGATGGGTCATCGAGGCCAGGAATGGTCGCAGCTGTTGCCGGTGTCTGCGCCTTTGCAGCCGGTTTTGCCTTGGTCTGAGCCATCGCAGGTACCGTAAACAACGAGAGAGCCAGCAGTGCTGTAATTGTGGTGTTTCGCATATATCAGTATAACCTCCCTGAGTGACCGGGAGTATGGCCAATAGAGATGGACTTTCCCGGGCTATACTGCATCATCGGTCACATCGGCCGGTCGAAGGAGACCCGATGATGAAACTCTCCCGCCAACAGGCGATTGCTTCCTTTTTTTCAGCAGCACTGCTCGGCCCTGCAGCGCTTGCATCCACGATGCAAACATCCACAAATGCCCGCTACGGGATGGTCGTTCAGAGCAAGGGTAAAGTCACCCGTATCGACAAGGCTGGAAACATCCTCTGGCAATACGAATGCGGCTACAACTCACATGACATCCGCATGCTGCCAAATGGCAATGTCCTTGTAACGACACAGCCTAGTGTCATTGAAGAAATCACCCCAGATAAGAAAGTTGTCTGGTCGTGGAAGGGGAAGGCGGTTGCGCCCCACGATGGCCCGATCGAAATTCACAGCTTTGAGCGCCTTGACAATGGCAATACCATTATCAGCGAATCGGGTAACAAGCGGATTATCGAAGTTGACCCTAAGGGCACGATTGTTCACTCCATCGCGCTCACTGTTGAAAAGCCAGACTGGCATCGTGACACCCGCCGCGTCCGCCGTACAGATACGGGGACGTTCCTCGTTGCACACGAGGGAATGGGCCTTGTCCGCGAATACGATAAGACTGCTAAGGTCCTCTGGGAGCACAAGCTTGAGCTCGGTGCAGAGGCAGCCACACCAGGTGCGAATGGTCACGGCGTCTCCATTTTTAATGTCCTTTCCCTAAAGAATGGCAACGTTTTGATAGGCGGCGGAAACAACAACCGTGTTTACGAAGTGGACCGCAGCGGTAAGACCGTTTGGAGCATCGAGCGGGATGAGCTCAAAACCGTGGATGGCAAGGCGATTCACCTCTGCTGGGTGACGAGTCTCAATGTTCTTCGCAATGGGAATCTAGTCTTTGCGACGGCTTTCGCTGGGCCCGATCAGCCAATTCTTGTCGAAGTCAACCGCAAGAAGGAAGTTCTCTGGGCGAAGTACCCGGATACAACCATCGGTGATGATGTCTGCGCATTCTGGCTTACGGATATCAAGGGAAGTGTTATTCGCTGATGTCAAATTCCAACACATCAGTTACCCGTAAGGGTTTTCTCGCAGGGACAGCCGGAGTCATTGTCGGCTTTCCGACAGTAGTGCATGCATCCGTTCTCGGACGTGGGGGCTATACAGCACCTAGCAACCGGGTCACTGTCGGGATGATTGGCACTGGCAAAATGGCTAATGATTACCATTTGCCGACGTTGATTGACTTCCGGGATGTTCAGATTCTTGCTGTGTGCGATGTCGATACGACCCGGCGCTTGGCTGCACAAAATCGTGTGCTCACGAACTATGAAAAGCAGGGGCGAAGCGGTGCGAACGTGGATGTCTACAACGACTTCCGCGATGTCATCGGGCGTAAAGATATTGATGCTGTCTGCATCGCAACCCCGGAACACTGGCATGCAATTCCTGTTATCGAAGCAGCGAAGGCTGGCAAGGATATTTATTGCGAGAAGCCACTAACGCTGACGTTGCTTGAGGCCAAACGCTGTATCGAGGCGGTGCGGAAGCACAAGCGCGTGATGCAAACTGGGTCACAGCAACGTTCAAATGTCTTTGGCCCATTCCGCGAAGCATGTGAGTTTGTGCGCTCTGGGCGCATCGGGGATGTAAAGACAGTCACCGTGGGTGTCGGCGGGCCAAGTGTCAAGTGTGATCTCGCTGGCGAACCAATGGAGCCTGGCCTCGACTGGGATCTGTGGCTTGGCCCGACTCCTGATCGACCGTATTCGTCGGTGCTCAGCCCGCGTGGAAGCCATAACCACTTCCCTGCATGGCGAAACTACCGGGAGTTTTCCGGTGGCGGACATGCGGATATCGGTGCGCACATGTATGACATCATGCAATGGGCCCTCGGCACGGATGTATCGGGGCCCGTAGAGGTCATCCCCCCAGATGACGTCTCGGAGGGGCAGGGCGCCCGCTTCATCATGCCAAACGGGGTGGAAATCACCCATGGTGGCGCGAGTGGTGTTGTCTTCACGGGAACCCGCGGGATGCTGCGTATTGATCGCGGAGTTCTCTTTAGCAATCCTAAGGAACTGATTCAAGATCCGTTAGCGGACAATGAAGTTCATCTCTTCAAGTCGCCCGGGCATCACCGGAACTGGCTGGATTGCATCAAGTCACGTGAGCGTTGTCTCTGTGATGTTGAAATTGGCGCTCGCTCCAACCAATATACGCAGCTGGGTAACCTAGCGTACTGGCATGGCCGCAAGCTCAAGTGGGATCCGATTAAGTGGGAGTTCCCGGGTGACAAAGAAGCCAATACCTGGCTTGACTATGAGCGCCGGCCGAAGTGGAAGCTTCCAAAAGCCTAAGAGACGTTTCGAATGTCAGTATAAATGCCTCATCTGCGGTTACGCAGATGGGGCTTTTCTGCGCCCGCGGCCTCGTTTAGTATGCGTTTTTACGCCAGGAGACCCGGTACCACGTTGCCATAGACATCTGTGAGGCGGAAATCACGTCCCGCGTAGCGATAGGTCAGACGCTTGTGATCAAAGCCCATTAGATGGAGAATTGTCGCGTGGAGGTCATGGACGGGAACGATGTCCGTTTCTGCCTTGAAGCCAAATGTGTCAGTAGCGCCGTAGACGGTTCCACCCTTTACACCTCCGCCGGCCATCCACATCGTGAAGCCATACGGATTGTGATCACGGCCCTTACTCGGTCCCGTCAGCTCAACCACAGGCGTGCGCCCGAACTCTCCTCCCCAAATCACGAGCGTGTCATCCAGCATCCCGCGCTGCTTAAGGTCACGTAGAAGCGCTGCGATGGGCTTGTCAATCTGCTGAGCAAGCGCCCGGTGCTGCCCGATGTCATCGTGATGATCCCAAGGCTGGCCGGCACCCTGCCAGATCTGCACCATCCGGACACCGCGCTCCACAAGTCGACGAGCGGTTAGAATCGAGCGGGCAAGTGTTCCATCGCCGTACGCATCCCGGACTGACTGTGGTTCAAGGTTGGTATCAAATGCATCCGTGGCCTCGCGCTGCATCCGGTATGCAAGCTCATAGCTCTGGAGTTTTGCTTCCAGACGTGGTTCTGTTACCCGCGATGCAAGCTGCTGCTGGTTGAGCTCGCGAAGAATGTCGAGGGTGCGCCTCTGTTGTGCACTTGTTTGGTTTGCGCTCTGGATATTTTCGATCAGCTTCGAGATGTCGGTGTGCTGGGTATCAATGCTGGTGCCTTGGAAAGCGCCCGGGAGAAACGCGCTGCGCCAGTTTTCTGAGTCTTTGATGGGGCTGCCACCCGGGCAGAGGACAACAAACCCCGGGAGATTTCGATTTTCGGTGCCAAGTCCATAGGTGATCCACGATCCAAGGGATGGCCTTACTTGGACCTGATCCCCGCAGTGCATCAGCATCAGGCTGGGCTCATGGTTTGGGATTTCGGCTTTCATACTGTTGATGACGCAAATGTCATCAATGCAGCCTCCGACATGGTCAAAGATTTCGCTGACGTAAATGCCGCTCTTACCGTAGCGCTTGAATGCGAAGGGGCTAGGGAAGAGGGCACCTGTTTTACGTTCGGTCTGGATGCCACCGCCCGGGATGGGCTGGCCTGCGTACTTTGTGAGGTCTGGTTTATAGTCAAATGTGTCTAGATGACTGGGACCACCATTCATAAAGAGCTGGATGATGCGCTTGGCTTTCGGAGCAAAGTGCGGTGCGCGCACGGCAAGCGGGTCTATCGGTGGTTGGGCATAGCCATCGTCGGCGAGGATGCCCGCAAGCGCCACAGCACCAAGGCCGCCCCCGGTTTGCATCAGGAAATCCCTACGTGAGACGAATGGCTTCAGCTGTTTGTTTTGCATTGGGACCTCTATTCCACGAACAGGACGCGGTTGGACATGATGAGCGCTTGTGCAAATGCCGTTAGCGCAGCGCTGTCAGGAGGAGTATGGCCAAGGCCTGATTTCCTTGCGATTCCAAGCTCAGTCTCAGATGGTTTCCGCTGCAGCACGCGTCCGTAAAGCTTGGTGACGGCTGCGGTGCCGGTCATTTCCTGCATACAGACAGCGGTCAGGTCCGTCGTAATACGCCCCGAAAAGGGGTGATTCATGAGGAAGAGAGCTTGCTGTGCAGTGGTTGTTTCGTGGCGCTCCGGTGTGTGTTGGTCAGGGTTTGCAAAGTCAAAGGCGCGTAGGACACCGGGGATGAACTGACGGTCGATGGATGCATAGAGTGTGCGGCGTGCCGGCAAGATTTCTGGGAAGAGATCTGTGGAACGGCCACCACGTTGTGTATCGAGCGAGCCGCTTACGGAAAGCAGCGTATCCCGCAGCTGTTCAAAGGTGAGTCTCCGTATGGGCATGTGTGACAGGAGGGTGTTCTCTGGGTCTCGCTTTTTCGCACTATTGGATTTTATTGATGATTGTTGATAGGTTTCTGTTCGTAGAATTGTTTCGACAAGCCATTTGGTAGACCACTTGTGTTTAATGAACTCAGCTGCAAGATAGTCAAGGAGTTCAGGGTGGCTGGGCACTGCACCGCGGCTTCCAAAGTCACTCTGGGATGCGACCAGTCCGCGCCCAAATAACATCCCCCAGATTCGGTTGACGTACACGCGTGCTGTAAGTGGGTTGTTGCTCGAAATAATGCTCTCGGCCAGCTCGCGCCGGCCTGGCGCGTTGACGGCTGCAGGGTAAGAGCAGGCATCCAAGGCGGTCAGAAATGCCGCAGGTGCTGGGTCAGTCGGTAGCCGTGGGTCTCCCCGTCGGTAGATACGCTGCGGTTCTTTCCGCGGCGTTTCCGTGAGGGCCATCGCGTGGTCCGGCGCTGCTGGACTGTCTGCATCGAGTGTGTCAACAGCCATCTTGAGGCGGTTAAGGTCGACGCGTGTTGGTTCATCAAAGAGCCATTCCAGCTCATTCATCACGGCATCCGGGACGGTGACCACCGAATCCGATGCGTAGATAAACTGTCGCAGCTCTTCCGAATCTGTATCGAGTACAGCTGCTGTGCGAGGCTGCCCTGTGCTCCGCGCATCGGCGGCAGCAAGGACATCTCCAAAGATTCTGCCTGCAGCTTCATCCGTGGAGTTGGACTTTAGGTTTGCCAGAAGAGCATCAACGATGCGGCTGTTGAACTGCTTTCTGAATTCATTATCGGACCGCAAGCGGTCAAGGACCTGTGGTGCCTGGGCCTTGAAGCGTGCATCATCGCCGATGCCAAGGGCATCCCAAAGCATAAAGATTCGACTCTTCCGCGAAACGGCTTGGTCTAGCTGGGTCTTCAGGCGACGGACGACGAAGGGATTGATGTCATCTTTTCCGAGGATGATGTAGAAGTCGGCGCTTGGCAGGGATGCAACATTTGGGACGGCTTCCATGTAGCGCGGCAGCTGGCTTCGTAACCTGGATGCAAGATTTCCACGCTCAGTTTCAACACGCTTCGAGAAGGTGGTCTGTGCCGTCTGACGCTTTGTCGTGTAGGTTTGTTGTGCTTCGAGCGTTCCGGAAAGTGGTCCAATCTTCACATTAATGTCAGCTGACTGTGCGAGGACACCGTAGAGCGCGTAGTAGTCTTTGGTCGGAATCGGGTCGAATTTGTGGTCATGGCACCTGGCGCACGAAACGGTCAGGCCTTGGGTGGTGCGCATGATGACATCGATTCTGTCATCGATAACATCCGGGATGTTGTTGACAAACCGCCGCCCAACGGTCAGGAAGCCTAGTGCTGCTAGGTCTTTGGTGGGTGTTGCGGGGTAGCGGTCCGCAGCCAGTTGGAGGCGTAGAAAGTCGTTGTATTGGAGGTCACGGTTGAAGGCATCGACGACCCAGTCACGGTATGTGTACGCGAAGGCGTAGCGGCGCTCTTCTGTGTAGACATAGCCCTTTGTGTCTGCATAGCGTGCTAGATCCAGCCATTTCCTGGCGAAATGTTCACCAAATGCTGGGCTTGCGAGCATTTCTTTGATGCGTTTGTTTATGGCATCTGGTGCACGTTCGCCTTCAAAGTTTTGGACAGCCTCATAGGTCGGGGGGAGGCCTGTTATGTCGTACGACATCCGGCGGAGGAGGGTGTAGCGGTCAGCAGGTTTTGTGGGTGAGAGGCCGCTCTGTTTGAGGCGGGCTTGGATGAGACGATCGATGACATCCGATGGGTTTTCTCGTGGCGAGACCGTCCTAAGTGGTTTTACCGGCTTTAGCGACCAGAGCTCAGTTGGCGATGACTTCTTTGCATTTGCCACAGGGAATGGAGCACCGGCATTCAGCCATGCCAGAAGCGTTGATGTCTGCTCAGCAGTGAGGGGTTTGGACGGTGGCATTTGTTTGCCACCGGGTGTTCGTGTCAGGACGCGTTTAATGCGCGTGATGCGCTGGTATTTTTGCTCTTGTGTGCCGGCAAACGCGATGTCAAGTCTTATACCAGCTCGCTGACTTGATGGACCGTGGCAGGAAACACACTCAGCATGCAGGAGTGGGCGGACGCGCTGTTCGAAGTGGTCGGCAGGCAAAGGTTGGCGCTGTGTCTGCGCCGAAGCAAGTGCCACCGCTACAAAGAAAGTCAGGAGACTATGGATCAGTTTCATCATTGAAAAGTTGGGTCCAAACGCCGTTCCAGTAACACCGACGAGTATACCGGGGTGAGGCGCCTGGCTGTGTAACTGATGAAGTCACGGAGTGGCATTCATGTGGGAGGCATCAATTTCCAACTCCATCCTTACAGCATCTTCACACGGTCATCCATGCTGCGACCAAGCCACTCAAGCAACGGATCAATCACAATCGCTGCTGGCTTGGTCTTACTCCGCAGTAACAGCGTTTGCGCTCCTGTTGAGAGTTTGTGCGTTGACATCGCGATGAGATCCCCGATGTATTCCTTCTTATCCGATGCACTGGTTAGCGCGATTTTGACATCTCCAGCAAATTGCTTTGCCATTTCCTGACCCTTTGCATCCGAGTAAATGGCCCGGGTTTCGAGCTTGACTGTCGTTTCCCAGAGACCATTCGCACCCTGTTTTACAGCTGCGTCCACAATCTTGAAATCTGTGAGCGTGATTTTTTCAAATGCATCTTCAATCCAGTGCCGCTGCTCCGGAAGACGTTGCTTGAGGAGATTCACAAGGTCTGATCCGGTGCAGTAGGGAGGCTTTTGCAGCGCATTCTTGCGGGCAAATTCGGCAATAACGCTGTTCAGCTTTTCCTCTCCCACACGGCGCGAAAGGGCTGTGAAGATCAGCGTTCCCTTCGAGTAGTGGATGTACTGCTGGTGCTGACACAGCGCCAAGGGGTTCTCGCCGATACGGTCACTTGAGCGTCCGCGGAGATAGCGCTCAACACTTTGCATTAAGTAGCGACGTTCACCGGAAATCGGAAGCTTCTTGGACAAAATCCGTCCCGCGGTGTAGTCGGCGAGAGCTTCTGAGAGCATTTCACTTCCGGCTGCATCCGCACCAATCACCTGATGTGCCCACCACTGGTGCGCGGTCTCGTGCGCCGTCACGTAGTACGGGGTGTCCATTCCGCGACGGTCCTTGTCAACATCGAGGATGAACCCGATGCCTTCGGAATATGGAACAGTGTTTGGGAATGCCTGTGCAAACGTTGCGTACGCAGGAAATTCCAGAATGCGCAGCTGACGGTACTGATACGGCGTGTAATTCGCCTCGCAGTAGGCAAGAGATGCCTTCATCCCCGCCATCATCCGGTCAACATTCCACTTATGCGGTGCGTGATACAGAACCTGAAGTGCCACTTTACGTCCATCCGGGGCTGTCCATGTATCCTCAAGCTTTGTATAGCGCGCCGAGACAACGGTGAAGAAGTAACGAATCGGTGTGTCCATGACGTAGCGGAAGCAACGCTTGCCGCCTTCGTTCCATTCCTTCTCCAAGTAACCTGGTGCGACACCAAGCTGGTCGGTATCCGTGCGAACAGTACACGCAAACTTCACCCAGTCGGATTCTGCTGCAAGGTAGCTACGGTCACGCGCACCAGCCGCTGTCGGCAAAGGCATTTGCTCCTTCGGGGCAAGTTTCTGACGCCTACGCTCCGCATCATCGGAGATTTCAGCATCGGAGTGGTAGCCAATCATCGGCACTGGCATCGTCAGGAACGAGCCATTCTCCACGACCTGTGTGTTTTGCCCACCATTTGAGAAGCCACCTCGTGTGTCCCCAAGCGTAAATGAAATGTTCATTTTTGCACCGGGTCCGAGTGGCTTGGTTAGCCGGAAAACGTGCACGCCAAGCTTTCGCTCATAGC
>Ga0114981_10003261_pt1 | contig 10333 bp, 13 predicted proteins | sample S_140806_MF_Meta_FD_87028 | JGI IMG/M metagenome (GOLD analysis project Ga0114981, IMG submission 87028) | Freshwater microbial communities from Lake Simoncouche, Canada to study carbon cycling - S_140806_MF_MetaG | ecosystem: Environmental > Aquatic > Freshwater > Lake | place: Lake...
AAGATAAAATTATTTATTTTTTAACATTTCTCTATAATATGTGTGCTTAGTGATATCTTTTACTGGATGATATAGATTATTTTTATCAATATCTTTATCTTCATAAGTTCGTCTCCAGATTATATTGACTAGTTCTTTTGGAGATTTATGTGAATATTTATAAAAATGGCATAGTGTTGGAGACAATGCTTCATGAAAATATAATGTTTTGTGTTTGTTTGCATACTCTTTAATTTTGGATAATACAGAATTTGACATTCTTGAAGCACAACACATTGCATTATAATGTGGTGTTGGTAATTTTATATCAATCCAAGACCAATGCCAATCATCTTTCTTTCCCTGTATATTTTCAGTGACAGTGCTAGTTAGTAAATCAATATCATAATACTGAGAATCTATATTAAGAAGTGTAGATTCATCGTTAAGAAATACATCGTCTTCAATAAACCAAACATAATTATACTCTGTAAAAATACTTGAAAAATAATATAAGGCCTTAGACCAACCATCTCCATTTTCTTTGAAATCTGTATTCATAAACCCATTCCTTTTAGATTCTTCATTGTTAATTTGTATTATATTAAGTTGACTACATTTAGAATATTTTTCTTTATAATCTATACTATTGTCATCAATAAGTATATACAGAGTATAATTTGTAAATTTTGATAAAAAATCTATCCATACATCATTTGGTTTATAACAAATCAAACAAAGACAAATCTTATTCATAATACTATATAATAGAAAAAAATCGGAGTTTATTGAATTTGCTTGAGATGCGGATGCTCAGTCTCCAGAAATGTAGTTAACTGCTTTGTCTTTTTTACTGAAGAAAGTGCTCTGAGTTGCTTCAGAATCCAAAGATTAAATTGCGCAGTTGCCATATCTCTTTGCTCAGACCAGTGTGTGTGAATACTCTGAAGAGGTTTATCGCTAATAACCAGGCCGCAACCACCTTCCTTGCGTAGAATTCGCCACTTTTTCATTAAAATATCTGGAGTATAGTCCCCTTGCCAGAGTCGCCACCATCCGTAATTGACCGTCTCAGGAAAATGATCAACTGAGCCTATGCCATAATTTATTCTTGTCCACGTTACTAAATCTTCCAGACAACCTTGCTCAAAGAAGCGACTGGTCTCACAGAACAAAAGCCACTGATCTGCTGTCTCCTGATCCTTCAGATAGAGATATCCTGCATTATAGACACCGAAACGATCTGAATCAGATCTGCGAATTAGATGCGGGCTAACCGCTAGATGGACTCGTTCATCGATCAATGGCAAAGGGCCCAGATGGCAGATGTCTGCATCACAGAAAAGAACAGCTGGTTCAAGAGTAAGAACCCACTTCATCAATACAGGTTTCTCGGCACAGAAATCTGCAAAGAGGGTTGCAAACTTGGTTCCTGGTGTTGTCTCCATCGCTGATCTATTTAGACCAGTATAGGGATCGAGTGCAATCTTGATCATCTTCTTTCCTTTGTAGGGAATTGTATCAATCTTCATCTTCGTCTCCATATCTGTAAAGATATAGACGGCTGGAGGTGGGCTATTCCAGAGTTCTAACGTGAAAAAAAGAAGTTTCAGATCTTCAACTGCGTGTTCGTTTGCAAGAGTTGCAATTGCGTACATTCTACTTATAAATAATAGACTTGCTTAGGTATAATAAAAAATGAATGCGTTTTGATTATTTGTAGGCTATAATATGGAAGACGAATCTATAATTGAATCGACTAACCGAGCCTCACCATTTGAACTTCCAGAAGATGAACGCCCTGGATCTCCTATTCCAGTGTATCGTTCGGCTTCCAGTATGTCCTACGAATCTCCAGAGATTTCTACATTTGAGCCAATCTTTCGTGAAGTCGATGGAGATCTACAGCTAAATGAAGCGTGGATATTTTGTACTCCGCGACTTCCACGTGTTGCGATTCTGAGACATCCGCGTGTTCTTCTTGCCTTTCTTCGTTTTGTTGAGCTCCAGAATGAAGTGGCTTTGGAGGGCGAAGCAATTATTCTCCCTGCAATACCATCAGATATCGTTAGAAAGATTTTGAATCATCCTTCTATCACAAATCCTCCAATTGAGTTTGTTGTCGATATTGAAGAATTGAAGGATCGCATTGAAGCTCTCATTTATTAATGTAAAAAATTGACAATTATGTTGCGGCCTCTACTAGGTACAGCATACCAGCACAGCAGCACAGCAGCACAGCAGCACAAAATGGAGCAACCTCAAGGACCAGAAGTAGACATCTGGGATCTTGTTCCAGGCGAGCACTACACTGCCTTCTCGAGACAATACAAGTTCACTACAGGCTTTTCTCATTTTAGTGGAATCTTTACTGAATACTGGACCAATGATACAGGATACCCAATGGTGCGATTTCACTACTCAAAGTACACAGATACAAGTGGATACACATATTCACACGGATCGCCTGAGGTTCATCCGTTTGGGCTTTACTGGCGCATCTTTGAGCGTGATAATCCACCTCAGTCCTACCGCTACTACAAGACTTCTCGGTTTACTAAAAAGGAAGCAAAGGAACTTAGTATCCGTGCTCTACAGCGAGAGCGTCGGCAGTATGAGCGTGGTCTAACTGGCTCAACTCCAAAGAACTACTGGTTTCCTCGTGATCTCGTTCGTGAGATCAGTCTGAAGTATCTTACGGATTCAAAAATTGGTTGTAAACTTCGTTCTCATTGCAAAGGAAACTAGATTGCAGGCTACACAGTAGACCTCATCTGTCTATTTGCCTCAATATACGTGTTAGTCAGATTGATCTCAAGACGAATTCTGGTTTCACCCAAAGCATTTAATAACATATCTTCAGAGTTATTTGATGCGTCAGCAACCTTTTTTCTAATCTCATCCTTGAGCTGTAACTCATCGTGCTTTCCTGCGATGAGACCTAGAACCTTTACAACTAACTTCTTCTGAAAAGGAGTTGCCTGTGCTCTATGAAAGTGTAGAAGAGTAGACCACATCGCAGGAGATTCTACATCAATTAGATTATTAATTACTGCTAGAAACTGATACAGTTCTTCAGCTCTTACAAGGCTCAGTTCTGTCTGTATCGCAATAAGGTCATTTGTCATTGCAGGATTCATAGACGTTACTCGGTGATTATGACGTATCACTTCATCTCTTTCCATAAAATACATTAACTCAACGCAACTATAACACGCGCAGCAAAAGCACGTGACTGAAGGAAGGCCGATATGCGGATTAAACTCCTTGAGTCCATTTGCGCGACACCAGCGATCAAACCGACGAATCGCAAGAATTTCCTCTTCAGTTGTTAACACATTTGAATCCATTGGATCTGGAAAGTGAATACAGTCTATCTCTGAAGACTGTCTCTCAATTTTTAGTGTAGCTAATAAAAATTTGAAACAATTTCTAGTCTATTCTAAAGTATAGTTAGAATGCAGTATACAAAGTGTCACGTATGCGCCGAGGGAGGTCATCCGTCGAGTAAATGTCCAACTTTAACCGAGTGCTTGAAGCCTGGATTCTTTACAGGGGGTGGTACTGGAGGTGGCCACAGCCACGATGACGATGACGAGCACTTCAAGGATTACCTGTACAGAATTTCTCTGAATCGTCTTCGGCATTTCAGCCCAGAAGAGATTGACTTTATCTTTGAGTCTACTGCAGATTCCTATACGGGTATGATGGAGGAGTGTAGTACTAGCTCATTGTATACAGATAAGTCCTACAATGCGATAGTTATCAAGGCGTGCCAACTTTGGAGAGCAGTAGGTCAGCTGCGGTACGCAAAGCTTTTGGGTGTGTAGATAATAAAATTGAAGAAGATACTTGAGCCATAGAAAATATATTCCTACGGTAGAATGTCTTCTGATTCTTCCACATCTGATTCTGCTTCGGTTCCTACTGTAATTCCTGTAGAGCCTCCTTCATCTGAGACTGTGGTTGCTGAAGTCGTTGCCGCTGCGGATGCTGCTACGGATGCCTTAGTTGCTGCTATTGTTCCTGCTTCGGTTGCGAATGCGGTAAACTCTGCTATTGATCAAGCACCCGCAGCGATTGCTGCTATTGCCCCTCCTGAAGTTAAGGAGGCGATTGCCACTGCGAGCGCAGCTGTTGCCGCAGCTGTTGCTGACCCAGAACTTGCTGATGATCTGAAGGAGCTTCTCAAGCTACTAACGGATAAGCTCAAGAATAAACCTGAGAATAAGGCTGAGATGACCAAGTTGTATCACGATCTTACAATGAGTCTAAGCACTTACTTAGTTAAGCAGCTTCCTCCGATGGAGCAGAAGGCAGCATTAATGGCTATCTGGGCAATGGAGCAGGTCCAGACAGCGAGTGTAGGCTGCTTTGGTCTTAGAAAGTAAATTAAATCAATTATAAAAAAACATTGGACTATTCATACTAGTCTAAATGTATTTTAGTTATTACTAGCAGATGTTGAAGTCTCTTTTTCTTGTTTGTGTAAGCATATTTCCTTCACTAACAAATGGTCTGTTCAGAGGAGCTGGTGTTGTTATTCTGAATAAAAACCGAGTTCTTCTCGTCCAGAATCTACTTTCAGGAAACTGGGGGTTTCCGAAAGGACATCGTGAACCGTCTGATCTAACTTGGAGGCATACGGCAGTGCGTGAAGTTGAAGAGGAAACAGGATACCTTGAACATGTCGACTATGAAATCTGTTCTGAAACTCCCCAGATCTGGGGTCGCCGGCCTTATTGGACAGCAATTGCTCTTCAGACACCAGCTATCCGTGTGAATACAAGTGAGCACCGTCAAGGACGATGGATTCCACTCGAGAGTCTAAGACATTATAATCTGAATCGCGATTTATTAGATTGGTATAATCAAGGATCCCCTGTTCTCTGTACTACAAGCCAAAATAAAATTGACTTTGTTAGCCTTAGTCAAGAAGGTATACAAGAATCAAATGGCAAATCCTATTGATCTTCCTGAAAAAAAGCAAGTTGTCACAGAAGATCTTGGAAAGATCTGTGAAAAGGCAGTCTGCCTTCTTATTCCCTGCGAGTTTCAGGGTGAGTATCGCTACTCTCTAGATAAGGCAATGACTTTGCGTAATCGTCTTGTACCCCTCACCGCCGAACTCCAGGGATTTCTGCATACCGGCCGAACGGATAATCTTTATGACTTCAGTCACTCGACTGATGTTACAAAGAAGTTGAGTGTTAAGACAAACAAGACAGGATGGATGGTTTGCCCACAGGGCGGCCAAGGCACGAAGAAGACCTTCTGTGAGAAATTTGTTCTGCCTGTCGCGGCCCACACGGATCCTGAGGCAATCAAGGCATTTGTGCTTGCCGAGACACCTCGAGTTCTAGACATCTTTATGCACAGCACATTTCACTGTCAGACGCTCTACTACAATGAGCCGGCTAATCTGGTACAGATGATCAAGCAGGTTACACCGATTGACTGGTCTGCACAGCTTCTGAAGTTCTCTCATCTTGAGAAGGGTAAGATCTGGAATGAGTCTACCACGCTCTATCTGAATCACAATGGCAACCTCATTACGATCGGTGAGTTCCAGAATCATAAGCACAGAAATTGCTTCAAGTTTCGCTGGCAGTTCAAGAATCTGCTAGATCACTTCAAGAATCACTTTGAGATTCGGACTCTATAGGCGCCCTCTAATTGCACTAGTATAGATGATATTCTCTACTGATTTAAATTCCAATATATATTTGGCTAGAATGAGTTCTTCAGTATTGATATCAATTGTTTCTCCTAGATTTTGTACTTCTTTCAAAAGACTTGGAGTATCAATGAGTTTTTTCAGATCATTATAGAGTGTAAACCACTGTATACATACAGACTGTGACATTAGAATAAATAAATCAGGTAAAATCTTACGCTTAGGAGAATATAATTTGGATACATAGACTTTTAAAGGATCTAAGTCTGCAAGACGCAGAGTCGGTGAAAAGGTTAAGTCAAAGCGAGTCATACAAACAAAGTCGTACTGTATCTGTTTTTTCTGTACATACTCAGCGAATAATGTTCTCACTTTGTTTCTTGAATAAATTTGAGATAATACATTTTTACAATTTTTTATCTTTGTAGGATTGGAAAGTGTGTTTTTATAGGCAAGGGTATTCTTATATTGAGTTATTTCAAATTCTTTTGTAAATTCATATTCATATGCAACAGGTTTATATAGAGCTAATAATGCCTCTTCTACTCCTGTAGTATATATAAGTTCTTCTTGGGAAATTTTGCGATATGGGCTATTACTAAAGACTTCTCCTTGATTGAGTGTCCAGCAGTGATAGAACAAATCAATTTCAACATTTTTCTGTTGTGATAAAAATGTTGAAAGATTCTTATAGCCTTCTTCATATCGCCGCGGTTGACCAAAAAGTAGGACAGCAAATCTCATTGCTTAGCTAAGAAGAATTGATATTTAGACTGCTGGAAATTTTTGTTCAATACTGCCTAACTACAGTTTTTTATAAGACAGAATAAGTATTCCTTTATCTCCTTATCTTCATTGTATTCATACGACTTGAATCTCTTATAGTCTCGTTCAATTACAGTTGCAGTTCCGAATTTCCTCATTAGAGTCAGCATTTGTTCCTTGGTCATAAGACTCTCGCTATTGTACGAGACAAAGATGTATTTACAGCGAAAACCGGCAAAACACGTGCTAAAGGCGCCCTCGACTTCCTTTTTTTGGCAGAAGGGACTCATAAAACAGGTTTCTGGGATTCCCGTTACTCCGTTTCGCAACACTTGCGTCTCCTGGTCTGCAGGAGATAGTCTGATCATATTCAAAGGAAAGTAATTCTTTGAATACTGTCGCTCGTTATACGGTGGATCAAGATAGACCGCGTCACAGTCTTCTGTTTGGGCCAAAAGTGCTGGATCAAGAACAGTCGTTTCTGTAGTTGGTAAGCAGTAGTCATTCTGTTTAGTACACGTATGAACTGTCTTGAGAATAAGCGGCTTGTTCGCCTTGGCTTTGAAGTTCTTTAGAAAGCAGCCATAGACAGCAGGAACATTACTGACAGCATCGGCTGCGAGTAGTAGAGATGCAAGCACCATCATATAGGTATTAAAACAGAGATTCATTTCTTCCAAGCGCTTTCTACAATAGTCAATTCTGCGGCCATTGTCTACTGTAAAGAACTTGCGTTCACAAGGCGGCAGAGGGCAGTAATTCTTTGTTATGAACCCAGCAGTCTCTAGATGCTTACCTTCAGCAACTTCAGTATTCAGAAGCTCAATTGTTCGCTTTACATCACTCGTATAAATACGGTGGCTGAAGGCTTCTGTGATTACAGAACTATACTGTTCTACATCGTTTGACTGGACCGCAGCGCCTTCTAACCGTAGAAAGTATGATACAATGCCTGTTCCTGCAAATAAGTCACCGATACACTTTCCTTCAAGGCTAGGCCATCCAGTTGTCTCTAGTATAGACTCCTTTAGCCAACCTAGAAGTTGGTATTTGGATCCGATATAATTTAGTCGCGGAACAGCATCTACCATTGGGTACCTACTGACTCTGTAGACTTGAGTCAAATTTACCTGTAGAGTTAGCAAAAATTGAATACGATTATCATTTGAACTCTAAGTACACAAGATCGAAATGTCATCTTCTGATCCTAAGATGATGACTGCGACAACTGCAATCGGAGTGAAGGGCTCGGATGTCTACACCGCGGCCGGCGTTCAGGACGAGCGTGTTGCTTTGTCAACGCTCCTGACTCGCGGTGTCACCGCTTCTGTCATCAAGCCGTTGATCAACGCAATTATCGCCAAGGATGACTCTTCTCAGCTTGAGGACCTCTTTGTTCTCGCCTTTCAGACGCGGGACGTGCGTGGTGGCAAGGGTGAGCGGGAGGCCTTCCGCCTCTTCTACGACGCTTTGCTTGCCAATCCCAAGACCTGCCATATCGCGATGGATCTTCTGGATCTCGTGCCCGAGTATGGCTCCTGGCGTGACCTCTTCATCGAGGCCGTTGTGCCCTCGCTTCCTTATCAGTCAGAGTCAGAGATGCGTGAGCGCATCGTGGAGATTGTCAAGGCCCAGTGGCTAAAGGACCAGGTATCGGCACTTCAGGAGAAGCCTATCTCGCTGATGGCCAAGTGGATGCCTCGCGAGAACCGCAACAAGTACCTTGCGGGTCTTCTTGCGGGTCGCCTCTTTCCTGGCTCTGAGGCAAGCCCTACTCAGTACAGCAGCCAGATGCGTCTGTATCGTAAGGCGGTTGCGTCTCTCAACAGGCGCATTCAGACCACGGAGATTGCAATGTCTGGCGGTGCGTGGGAGACTATTGAGCCCAGCAAGGTCGCTGGCCGCTGCCTTCAGAAGCATATGAAGGCGTTCCTCAATGAGGTCGGCACGACCAAGAAGGGTGAGCAGCCTCCTCGCGACCACCTGCTGCGGCATCCTGAGGATCCGGATCGTATGGCCTGCCGTGAGCACTTTCAGGAACACTTCAACAAGGCGGCGACTGGCGAGGGAGGTGCGAAGGTCAACGGCTCCAAGACGGTCTTTCCGCACGAGCTCATCAAGAAGGCGGTAAGCCTTGATGAGAGTGCTGTAGATGAGCGCAATGCGACCCTTGCTCTCTGGCGTCAAATGGTTGCGGATGCCAAGGCTGCCGGCGGTCTAGGTCGTAGCATTGCGATGTGCGACTTCAGCGGCTCGATGATGTCATCTGGTAGCAACGGCGGTATTCCTTTCTGGGTCTCAATGGCTCTCGGTCTGCTGATCGCTGAGGTGACAACGGAGGAGTTTCAGAACACCTTTCTGACCTTTGACTCTCAGCCGACGATGCACACAATGCCACCTGAGGATGATCTCTTTGAGCGTCTCAAGCACATCAGCCGCCTCGGCCAGGGCTTGAGCACAGACTTTCAAAAGGCGATGGATCTGGTGCTCGGCCAGCTCAAGGCCAAGCGCTGCCGCCCTGGCCAGGAGCCTGAGAATCTCATCGTTCTGACGGATATGAACTGGGACCAGGCCTGCGGCTCTGATCGTCAGTCCGTTTACACGGGCAATGGCTATCGCAACGTCGTCAAGACTAGTGGGTGGCAGACTCACGTTGAGATGATCCGCGAGGCCTTCAAGCGCGCAGGTGAGGATATGTGGGGTGAGGGCCAGGGCCTCAAGATGCCGCGCATCGTTATCTGGAACATCGCCTCCACATCCACCGACTTTCACGCTCAGTCTGACACGGAGGGTGTTGCGATGCTGAGTGGCTGGTCGCCGAGTCTGTTCAAGGCACTGCAGACGCAGGGACCCGATGGTGTGAAGCCGACAACTCCGATGGAGATGCTGCGTGCTCAGCTGGATGTAGCGCGGTATGACCAGGTCATCTTGCGTGTCCGTAGAGCAATGGGCAATGATATGCCTCTGCTCTCGCGTTAATCTCTCCTAAATCGTAAAATATAAGAATAAAAAAATTGTCAAATACTCAACAAAAATTGAATGGCTGCTGGCCAGTAGTGTTAGTGCCCAGGCGGGGGAAGCAAAGGAAGCTCACAGCAAAAAGTTTTAGCCAAAACTATAGCTTCCTGATAACAAAGAGGACACACAGCAACAATTTGCCAAACAAACTATGTCCTCTGTAGTCCAGGATAGATTCTCCAGGTATTAAGCCCTCTAGTTGATCCAAAAAAAGGTAAACTATACTCTGATGGTACAAACCAAATGATGAGTTGTAGAAAGGACTAAATAGATTCTGACAAAAACGATAAGGCTGAAGACTTATAATTTGAATGATGAGTCTATTTGGGCACCTAGAGATACCTGAGTTTCTAAGACTTCTGCGCTCTCACACAGCAACCCATTTATATTTAGGGAGAGCAGACAAAGAAGTCACACAGCAACAATGTTTATAACGCTGCGGTATACAACAATTTATATCCTTCCTTAGCTGGATAGGATATAAGTGGTTGGGGAGTTCAAAGGTCTCACACAGCAACTACTGAAATACTTCATTCAGAGGCCTGGTATCGTAAGATACACACTCTTTTTTTAGTTCAGCCTGCAGCATTAGTAATTCAGCATAAATTTCCTTTCCTTCACGTGCTGAGAGTTTTTCCTTGAGTAAGTTTTCGAGCATCCGGATACTTTGAAGGAGAGATTCCATTATTGTCTCTACTGTAGCATCTTAAATAAAAAGAGTACACGTTTTTTACCGAAATAAATTTCTTAGCCTCTTTTGTAGGAAATGAGAGATACTGAAACGTATAATGAACTTGTAGGACAACTTCGCTTTTTTTTTATTGCAAAGGGCTTCAAGGAAGTTCCCACACAATCTCGCCTTTCCATTCTGGCTGCCTGTGAAAATCCCCATTC
>Ga0114981_10003262_pt1 | contig 10328 bp, 11 predicted proteins | sample S_140806_MF_Meta_FD_87028 | JGI IMG/M metagenome (GOLD analysis project Ga0114981, IMG submission 87028) | Freshwater microbial communities from Lake Simoncouche, Canada to study carbon cycling - S_140806_MF_MetaG | ecosystem: Environmental > Aquatic > Freshwater > Lake | place: Lake...
CAGAGCGATTAGATACTTATACTGATTGGGCACAAAAGTTTTTAGATCAAGGCGATGCTTATCACTGTTATTGCAGCTCTGAAGAGCTTGAAGAGCGCCGGCAAATTCAAATGAAAAATAACAAAGCACCTGGCTATGATGGAAAGTGCCGAGATTTATCAAATGCTCAAATTGATAGTTACAAAGCAGCGGGTAGAAAACCAGTTGTCAGAATGCGAATGCCACAAGGGGAGACTGTATTTGTTGATCAAATAAGAGGTGAGGTTAAATTTGATCATGCATTTGTGCCAGATTTTGTTTTAGCCAGAGCAGATGGCTCACCGCTCTACACACTTGCTGTTGCAGTAGATGACATATTAATGAAGATTACCCATGTATTACGGGGTGAGGATCTACTTTCATCTACACCAAGACAGATCAGGGTTTATCAAGCAATGGGGGTTGCACCAAAAGATTATCCACTATTTGCTCACCTACCATTTGTAATGGGACAAGATAATGCCAAATTATCAAAGCGAAATGGTGAGGTTTCTATTGCTTGGTATCGCGAGCATGGATATTTACCAGAGGCGATTTGTAATTACTTAGCTCTACTTGGTTGGTCGCCAGGAGATGATAAAGAGAATATAACAATGGATGAGTTAGTTTCATTGTTTACAGTTGAGCGAGTGAATAGCAGTCCGGCAAAATTTGATATAAAAAAGCTTGAGGCTATTAATGGCGATAAAATCCGCGCCCTTCCGCTAGATAAGTTTTTAGAGTGGGCGTTACCATTTTTGATAAAAGAGAAGGTGATAACTGGCTCAGCTGATGAGATTGCAGTTGTTAAATCAGCGCTACCTATAATTCAGGAGCGAATTGTTACCTTATCTGAGATTCCAGCAATGCTTAACTTTCTTTTTGTGAAGGATTTTGTAGTTGCAGCAGATGAACTGCCTAAGATAAAAGATGAAGGATCTCAGCAAGTACTAAAGGTTGCACTAGCTAAAATTGAGCCACTTTCTAGTTGGGATCACACCAGTATCGAAGAGGTACTACGTAGTGCGTTAATTGAGGAGTTAGGGCTTAAACCAAGAGTTGCTTTCAGTGCACTTCGGATTGCCGTAACTGGTTCTCATATCTCACCACCATTATTTGAATCATTAGAGTTGTTAGGTAAAGAGCGCTCGATTGCACGGATTAGGGCGGGGATTTCCAAATAAAATGTGTGGCAGGGTATTCTTAACCCTGCTTTAAAATTAAATTGGGGTATGGGGTAATTGGCAGCCCAGCTGATTCTGGTTCAGCTTGTCTAGGTTCGAGTCCTGGTACCCCAGCGATTTAATAAAGTTTTACCGTACGGCTCCGTCGTCTAGTGGCCTAGGACTCTGGCTTCTCAAGCCAGCTACGGGGGTTCGAATCCCCTCGGAGCTACTTTATTTACTTACTGTTTTTAAGTAAGTAATCACTTAATCTGGCAGCTGTTGCCACAACCGCTGCGGCGTGAAGCCTGCCTGGTTGCCGACTTAATCTCTCCATTGGTCCACTAATACTTACCGCTGCAATAACTTTATTATTTGGTCCGCGAACTGGAGCAGATACTGATGCAACCCCTGCCTCACGTTCACCAACTGATTGCGCCCAGCCGCGGCGTCTAACAGCTGAAAGATTTGCAGCACTAAATTTTGCATTTACTAAACCACGGTGAAGTTTGTCTGGCTCCTGCCAAGCTAGCAAGATTTGCGCAGCTGAGCCAGCTTGCATAGTTAAAACTGTGCCAACCGGCACTGAGTCACGTAATCCAGTAAGTCGCTCAGCAGTTGCAACACAAATTCGTAGATCTCCTTGCCTGCGATATAACTGAGCACTCTCACTAGTTGCATCACGCAGTGCGGTAAGGGCTGGGGTGGCAATTGCTAATAATTTATCCTCACCCGCTGCAGAGGCCAACTCAGCAGAGCGCGCACCTAAAACAAATCGACCAGAAAAATCTCGTGTGACTAAGCGGTGGTGTTCTAGCGCAACCGCTAATCGGTGAGCGGTAGGACGAGCAATCCCAGTGGTTGAAACTAGATCACTTAAGGATTGTGGCCCAGCCTCTAAGGCGGCGAGAATCTTTAGCGCTTTATCTAATACGCCAACTCCGCTATTCTTCTTGTCCACACTCTGATAATGCCATCTCATCTAGTGAGAAGCAAATCTGGTGGTAAATATTTTAGGTAAGGAGATAGGGCAAATGGGTAAGACGTTAGCGGAAAAGATTTGGTCAGAGCATGTTGTTGCTGCTGCCGCTGGCGAGCCAGATTTACTTTATATTGATCTACATTTAATTCACGAGGTAACTAGCCCACAAGCATTTGATGGCTTAAGAATAGCTGGCCGCAAAGTTCGCCGGCCAGATCTAACTATTGCTACCGAAGACCATAATGTGCCAACTCTTAATATTGATAAGCCAATTGCTGATCCAGTATCAAAATTGCAGGTAGATACCTTGCGAAAGAATTGTGCTGAGTTTGGTGTCCGGCTTCACTCACTAGGTGATGTTGAGCAGGGAATTGTCCATGTAGTTGGACCACAACTTGGAATTACCCAACCTGGTATGACAATTGTTTGTGGCGATTCACATACCTCAACCCATGGTGCCTTTGGTGCACTTGCTTTTGGAATTGGTACAAGTGAGGTTGAACATGTCCTTGCTACCCAAACACTGCCATTACTTCGGCCTAAGACTATGGCGATTAATGTTGAGGGAAGTTTAAAAGCTGGCGTAACTAGCAAAGATATTATTTTGGCAGTAATTGCAAAGATTGGTACTGGCGGTGGCCAAGGTTATATTCTTGAGTATCGCGGAAGTGCGATAAGAGCTCTCTCAATGGAGGCTCGAATGACTATTTGTAATATGTCGATTGAAGCAGGTGCCAGAGCTGGATTAATTGCACCTGATCAAATTACCTTTGATTATGTACAGGGTAAAGCACATGCACCAGTTGGCGCCGATTGGGATAGCGCACTAACTTATTGGAAAACATTAACTACCGATGCTGATGCAAAGTTTGATAAAGAGATCAATCTAAACGCCGACGAATTAGCACCATTTGTAACCTGGGGAACTAATCCTGGCCAAGGATTACCACTTACTGCATCTGTGCCAAACCCAGCTGATTTCAGTAATGCTGAAGATCGTGGAGCGGCTGAGCGAGCCCTTGAATATATGGATTTAAAACCTGGCACACCACTTAAATCAATCGCAGTTGACACAGTTTTCTTAGGCTCTTGCACCAATGGCAGAATTGAAGATCTTAGATCTGCTGCGCAGGTTTTAAAGGGTAAGAAGATTGCTAGCAGTTTGCGACTATTGGTTGTGCCTGGCTCTGCCAGAGTTCGTCTGCAGGCAGAGGCTGAAGGATTAGATAAAGTATTTTTAGATGCCGGAGCTGAATGGCGAAGTGCGGGTTGTTCTATGTGTTTGGGAATGAATCCTGATCAATTAAAGCCAGGAGAGCGAGCAGCATCTACTAGCAATCGAAACTTTGAAGGCCGGCAAGGTAAAGGCGGGCGAACCCACCTAGTAAGCCCACTAGTAGCAGCAGCAACAGCGTTAAAGGGCACTCTAGCCTCACCGGCGGATTTGTAATATGGAAAAGTTTATAAAGCACACCGGAAGCGCACTACCGCTGCGCCGTAGCAATGTTGATACCGATCAGATTATTCCAGCGGTTTATCTAAAGCGGATTACTAAAAACGGCTTTGAGGATGGGCTTTTTGCTGCTTGGCGAAATGATCCAGCTTTTGAGTTAAACCAAAGCCAATACAAAGCGGCAACAGTTTTAGTAGCTGGTCCTGATTTTGGTACTGGTTCTTCTCGCGAACATGCAGTTTGGGCGCTGCAAAATTATGGATTTAAGGTGATTTTATCTAGCCGCTTTGCTGACATATTTCGGGGCAACTCACAAAAGATGGGGCTATTAACAGTTCTTTTGCCACAGGATGAGATTGAGAAGATCTGGCAAGTAGTTGAAAGTAAGCCAGATACTGCAATTGCCGTTGATTTAGCAGCTCGAACTGTTTCATATGCTGATGCAACTTTGAACTTTGTAATTGATGATTACACCCGCTGGCGCCTGATGGAGGGCCTAGATGACATCGGACTGACCTTTACAAAAATTAATGAGGTTACAAAGTTTGAGGAAAAAAGAGCGGTTTATAAGCCTAAAACACTTCCTATTCGTTAGATTAAAACTCTCAAGTAATTATTTAGAGTTAATGAATTTGCGCTGAAACCCTTGATTTATATTATGAATTTGATTGCGACACACCTAATTAATTACCAATTAATTTAGGTTTAACCAATATGTTATAGGCAGTTAAGCAAAATGCTTAATTTTAAGCGTAAATAAGGGGATATGATGAATAAAGGACAATTTATCGCCTACCTCGCACCACAATTTGGCGATAGCAAGAAGGAAGCAGCTCGCGCAGTTGAGGTGGTATTTGATGCGATCGTTCGCAATATCTCAAAGGGCGACGATGTAATGATCAATGATTTCGGTAAGTTTAAGAAGGTTGACCGTCCAGCACGTAAGGGACGTAATCCTTTTACTGGTGAATCAATTCAAATTAAAGCCAGCAAAAAGGTTCGCTTTCTTGCTGCAAAGGGTTTGAAAGAGGTTATCTCTGGCGCCCGCAAATTAGGTCCAGCACCAACCCCACCTGCTAAGGGTGTTGCCACTAAGTCGGCACCAAAGGCAAAGAAGGCTGGACGCAAAGCACCTAAGGCAAAGAAGGCAAAGCGAGTTGTAAAGAAGGCAAAGCGTCGTAAATAAGCTAAATTAATTAAATTAGCGGGGTCTTAACCATAAGATCCCGCTTTTTTACGCTCATTTATAGCCAAGCAGGTGATTAGTCGTAGAATTAAGCAGTGTCTACTGATTTGAAGATCTCCTATGCCCCACCGAGCGGCAAACCATTAGGAACCACAAATTGGTTTCGATTTGGCGCAGGATTAATAAAACCACTCTTAAATTTAATTGCTAAGCGTGATTGGCGTGGCGTAGAGAATCTACCTAAGAGCGGAGCGGCAATTGCCGTCTGCAACCACATCTCTTATGTGGATCCACTGCTCTTTACCCATTTTCTTTATGACAATGGCAGAGCTGTTAGGTATTTAGGTAAGGCATCACTTTTTAAAATGCCAATAATTGGCCGAGTATTACTTGGTGCAGGTCAGATCCCAGTTGAGCGGGAGAGCAGTGTTGCATCACACTCATTGCAGCATGCAATTGCATTTTTAAAATCTGGCCACCTGCTTGGTGTCTATCCAGAGGGAACATTGACCCGGGATGAGAATTACTGGCCAATGAGGGGTAAAACTGGAATTGCTCGTCTTGCCATCCTTACCCAAGTGCCGGTAATTCCATGCGCGCAATGGGGAGCGCAAGAGATACTGCCGGCTTATAGTAAAAAACTAAAGTTATTTCCAAGAACTAAGGTAGTGGTGGTTGCTGGTAAACCACTTGATTTTTCAAAGTGGTATGGCAGAGCTGAAGATCCAGTTGCGCTAGAAGAGGCAACCGCATATGTAATGAGTGCTATTACTAGATTACTTGAACAGCTGCGGGGTGAAAAAGCACCAGCTGAAATTTTTGATCCTAGAAAATCACAATTACCACGAACTGGAAATTTTAAGCGGGAGCAAAAATGAAAAAGGTTGCAGTCTTAGGCTCTGGTGCGTGGGGAACAACCCTTGGCCAGGTGATGGTTGATTCTGGACAACAAGTTTTAATTTGGGGTAGAAATAAAAAGGTAGTGCGAGAGATTAATCGCCGCCACTCAAATCGGCGTTTTTTAAAGGGTATTGATCTGCCAAAAGAGTTGAAGGCAACAACTGATATCAAAGCAGTTTTAGAGTTTGCTGAGGTAATTGTGCTGGCAATTCCAGCTCAAACCTTGCGCGAGAATTTAGAGAATTGGAAAGGCTTTTTTCCAAAGGATTTACCAATAATTAGCACCTTAAAAGGAATTGAGGTGCAGACTCAATTTAGAATGACTGAAGTTGTCCAACAGGTGCTTGGGGTTGATAAATCAAGGCTAGGTTTGATTACTGGCCCAAATTTAGCGAGTGAGATAATCACTAGACAACCAGCTGGTGCGGTTGTTGCATCTGAAAATCCTGAGTTAATAAAGCTTATGGAGCAGATATTTTCTACTAATTATTTCCGAATCTATCCATCTGTTGATCTGGCTGGATGTGAGTTTGCTGGCGCTGCTAAAAGTGTTATTGCATTAGCAGTTGGTATTGCAGTTGGTATGGGATATGGCGAGAACACCCAAGGCTTAATGATTACCCGTGGCTTATCTGAGGTTGCTCGCCTTGGTGAGGCCTATGGCGCCAATCCGCTTACCTTCTTAGGGCTTGCTGGAATTGGCGATTTAGTTGCAAGTGCGCAATCACCACTTTCACGAAATAGAAGTTTTGGTGAGGTATTAGGTAAATCTGGATCAATTGCAAAAGCTAGATCACAAGTTGTAAAGACAGTTGAAGGTGTTTACTCAGCAGGTGCGATGTTAGAGCTTGCCCATCGGGTTGGTGTTGAGGTGCCAATTATTGAAGCGGTTTCAGATGTTGTGGCCGGTACATTAAATCCCAAGGATGCGGTAGATCGCTTAATGAAGGTAAGTATTAAGGCTGAGATCTAGTGAGTAAAGCAAGGATTGCAATTATTTGTGGCGGCAAAAGTAGTGAGCATGAGATCTCCTGCGTTTCAGCAAATGGAGTACTTAGTTCTATTGATCGCAGTAAATTTGAGCCGATATTAATTGGAATTACTAAATCAGGTAAGTGGCTGCTCTTGCCAGCTGATACTAGTTTTATTATTCAAAATGGCGCACTTCCAACAGTGCCAGAGTCAGGCATTGAGGTAAGTGTTACCAGTCAAGGATTAATCTCAGGCGGTAAAAATTTAGCAATTGATATTGCATTTCCAATCCTGCATGGCCCATATGGTGAGGATGGCACAATTCAAGGAGTACTTGAGATGGTTGGCATTAAGTATGTTGGCTCAGGTGTTTTGGCAAGTGCGGTATGTATGGATAAGTCATATGCCAAACCAATCTTTGCCTCAGCGGGGTTAAAGATTGCAGCCGGCACAGTTGTAACATCAACAAAATTTGATCTACCAAGTAATCTAACCTATCCATTATTTGTTAAACCTGCTCGTAGCGGCTCAAGTCGGGGCACAACTAAGGTTAAGCAGGAATCTGAACTAAAGAGCGCAGTTGAGTTTGCACTTGGCTTTGATACTAAGGTAATTATTGAACAAGCTGTTATTGGGCGCGAGATTGAGTGCGCTGTCCTGCAAGCAGATGGTAAGACAATAGTTTCAGATGTGGGCCAGATTGTGATTGCAGATAAGTATGAGTTTTATGATTTCCAGGCTAAGTATCTTGATGACTCAATGCGACTAGTTTTTCCAAATGATCTGCCAGCAGGAGTTGAGGGAAAGATTCAAGCAGCAGCACTTACAGCATTTGGCGCAGCAGGATGTGAAGGCTTAGCCAGAGTTGATTTCTTCTACTCCAATGATGGCGAGATTGTAATTAATGAGATAAACACAATGCCTGGCTTTACGCCAACCTCGGTCTATCCAAAGTTAATTGAAAAAAGTGGGATCTCCTATCAACAATTGATCACTAATTTAATTGAATCAGCAAAAAATCGCTCTGCAAGTATTACCCGTTAATTCAATGGATGGAGTATTAGAAAAAAGCGCTGTTAAGCGGGTAGTAGCTGCCATGGAAAAAAATGGAGTAGCGGGTCAAATAAAGGTTTTAACTCAAACAGCTAAAAGTGCTGCTGAAGCGGCAGCTGGATTAGGAATTGAGGTTGGCCAGATTGCATCCTCTATTATCTTTAAATTACCAGATGGAAATCCGCTGTTAGTTATCACCTCAGGACGCCATCGTGTTGATACACAGCTAGTAGCAAAAGAATTAGGAGTAGAAAAGCTAGATCGAGTTGATGCTGATTATGTTAAGGAAAGATCTGGATTCTCAATAGGTGGGGTTGCACCAATTGGCTGGCTTAACCAACCTAACATAACTCTTATTGATGAAGCATTAAATGATTATGATGTAGTTTGGGCGGCGGCAGGTCACCCACATGCAGTTTTTCCAACTAATTATGCAGAACTCATTAACTGTAGTGGCGCCAAGCCAATGGTTGTTGGTGATTAGAAATGAATACTCTTGGAATGATTGCGATTGTCGTGGATGATTACGACTCCGCAATTTCCCATTACGTTAACGACCTTAAATTTTCACTTACAGAAGACACCATTCTGTCTCCGGAAAAGCGTTGGGTCGTAGTTGCCCCTAGTGAAAATGGGTCAAAAATCTTGTTAGCAAAAGCATCAAACGAAGATCAGCGAGCGGCGATTGGTAACTCAACTGGTGGCCGGGTTGGATTCTTCCTTTATACAACAGAATTTACGCAAACATTTCAAAGCTACAAATCTAAAGGAATTGAATTCATAGAAGAACCTCGCCAGGAAGCTTACGGGCAGGTTGTTGTATTTAGAGACAAGTACGGAAATAAGTGGGATTTAATTGAACAAACTACTCATATAAAAAGCAGTTAAGGTAGGGGAATTATGAAGATTACCAAGGCAAATATATTTGAGTGGCTAGGTGTATTAACAGCGATTGTTTATTCACTTTTAGTAGCTGCAAATATCGGCGCAGAGTTCATTGGCTTTACGCTTTTATTAGCATCTTCCGGATTTATTGGAATATGGGCATATCTTGGTAAGCATAAAGGAATTCTCTTCCTGCAATTCTTTTATGCAACAGCTGGAATCATTGGCATGATTCGCTGGTTTTAGTGAGAATAATTAGCAGATCTGATTTTCCACCCACTAGAGAATTATTAGTAAAGGATTTAATTTCAGGTGTAACTGTTGCAATAGTTGCTCTGCCCCTAGCTATTGGCTTTGGCATTACCGCTGGAATGAGTGCTGCGGCAGGAATCTCAACTGCAATTATCGCAGGGTTTATCGCGGGTCTATTTGGTGGCTCTCGTTTTCAAGTAAGTGGTCCAACTGGAGCTATGACTGTTGTCTTAATTCCGGTTATAAGTAAGTATGGAATTGCTGCTATACCAGCACTTGGTTTAATGGCAGGTTTAATCGTAATTGCAATGTCAGTTGTCAGATTAGGTAATTTGATTAAGAAAGTTCCAGATTGTGTGGTTGAGGGCTTTACCGTCGGGATCGCAATAGTTATTTCACTTCAGCAACTCCCATTTGCATTTGGCATTACTAAAGGAGGAGGCGAGCGGACACTAACCGTTGCATTTAACACCATTAAAAATGCTCTAAATGCCGGTTTACAGTGGCAGACAATTCTTGTAGTAGTAATTACTTTAGTTATTAAATTTAATATTGTTCGTATAGTTGAGTATTTTAAGTTTCGGATGTATTTTCCTGCTAGTTTCTCAGCCTTATTTCTGACAACATTAATTACAAAAGTTTTTAACTTAAATATCTCAACAATTGGGGAGATTCCAAGGAATGTTTCAACTTGGAGTTCACCAGTTCTAAGCTCTGGTGAGTATAGAAATTTGATTGCACCAGCACTTTCAATTGCTATTTTGGCAGCGATTGAGTCACTGCTTTCTGCAAGAGTGGCAGATGAGATTTCTAATGTAGCAAAATCTGATAAATTTAAACCTAATCAGGAGTTATTCGGCCAAGGGTTAGCTACAACTGTTGCTTCAGTCTTCGGTGGAATGCCTCCAACGGGGGCGATTGCAAGAACTAATGTAAACATTAGATCAGGTGCCACCAGTCGACTATCTGCAATGGTGCATTCGGTAGTTTTGCTAGTGATTGTCGTATTTCTTGCCCCGATTTTCTCACAAATTCCAAGTGCAGCAATTGCCGGGGTTTTAATTGGAACAAGTTTTAGAATATTTAATAAAGCTTCAATGCTTGAAATTTTTAAATCTCCGAAGAGCAATGTATTTATCTACCTTGCAACCGCAGTAGCAACTGTCAGTATTGATTTAATTTGGGGAATTGGTTTTGGAATTGCTCTTTACTTGCTAATTAATTTAGTTAAAAAGAGCAATTCCTAATTATTAAAAAGTAGTAACTGGGCAGGTAAGAGTTCTAGTTATTCCAGGTACTGCCTGCACCTTTGCCAAAACAGTACGACCTAAATCCTCCATGCTTGCAGACTCTGCTCGCATAATCACATCGTATGGACCGGTTACGCCTTCGGCGATAGTTACGCCAGGTATGACAGAGATTGCTTTGGCAACACTGGAGGCCTTACCAACTTCAGTTTGAATA
>Ga0114981_10003266_pt1 | contig 10315 bp, 19 predicted proteins | sample S_140806_MF_Meta_FD_87028 | JGI IMG/M metagenome (GOLD analysis project Ga0114981, IMG submission 87028) | Freshwater microbial communities from Lake Simoncouche, Canada to study carbon cycling - S_140806_MF_MetaG | ecosystem: Environmental > Aquatic > Freshwater > Lake | place: Lake...
CTTAAAGCATGGATATGAGGCTGATCCTCTACCCATGCTCTGTATAGATCCTCTTCCTTCGTAATAGTTACTTTAAATGCAGGTTTAGCCCTCATCACTGGTCCCCTGAATCATCTTCTGAGTCTCTACATAGCTGTCGAACATGATTGCCTTAGAGATCAGCATATCAAGCTCGTAGGCAAGCGTGTGGGTGTATAGGCTGCCCTCTGGAACGTCTTTGGTATCATCCCCATGCTTCTGGTATCCATGCAACCTGAAGCGATTAAAGCCGTTATCCTCAAGCTCCTGGAGATAGCGCAGGAAAATATTAACTTCCTCGTATTTCGTCATGTTAATCATATTGTTTAGCCTGATAAAGTTTTAAATGGAGCGGGTGGCCGGTAACGATCCGGTCTACTCAAGCTTGGAAGGCTCGCATGTATCCATAAACACCTCACCCGCGTAAAATTCTTCGTGATGCTCTATTGTAAGTTCTTTCTCTATGACAATTAGAACAAACAACTTCGCACTTCTTTATTTCCTCAATTACAATTTCTTTGTGTATCCCACTAGCTACTGCCCTGCCTATCGTAAAACTTTTTTCCTCTGAATTCAAGTGATCAAAATCCATTACATACGGAGGATATTTTATACCACAATCCTTGCAAGGGACATCTTTGTATTGTGCAATTAATTTTCTGTATTCGTCCCTTCTTATTTTATCTCTGTCAAGATATTCTTCTTTATTATTCAAGTAATGCTGTCTTGAATAGTTTTTTTGGCATTCTTTGCACCTACCCTTAGGTCTTTGCTGACTTTGGGTATAATTCTCCAACGGCTTTTCAATGTAACAGGTTTTACAAGTTATCATAGTGTTCTCCTACAATTATATAGGTTCGAATATCTATGAAACTTGAATCTATCTAAAATAAATGAGCCAGAAGTGCGATTCGAACGCACGAAGACTTACGTCGCCACTTTACAAAAGTGGTCCTTTTGGCCTCTCAGGAATTCTGGCATTAAACCCGCTGCAAGAATCGAACTTGCGATTGATAATTACAAGTTATCATGTATACCACTTACTTAAACGGGCATGAGCTATTTCAGCGTTCCCAGTATTCATCTTCCCCAGAATAGGGAGTAATCATACTGTCTCTAGCAATGTTATAATAGATGCTAGCACGCTTTCTTTCCTCATCTAATTCATCACAAAGGCGATGAATTGCACAGGAATAATGCCACTTATGGCACTCACCGGAATGGGTAGTTCCTTCGTGCATTGGGGGCCACTTCTCTCTGAGAACTTTAGTGTCGATTGGGTTCATGCGGGAATTATAGCTCTTTACATGTTCTGATCAAGCAGTTTTAGGATATCCAACCATGTTTTTTTAGTTTTAAAATAGATTTCCATGGTTGTAGCTCCACCTTTATCGTTCATGAGATAAATGTCTATCCCATAAAGATTTACGTCATCCTTGTATGCATAATAACCTTTAAAGTCTAGCTGGTTAAATGTAAACATTACATGGTCGCCAGCGTAGACTTTAATTCTACCATTATAAGTCGTAAACTTATATTTCATCTTTTTTATTTAATCTGCGAAAACCTTGCTTCCAAAGATAATAACGGATAGTGCTAGCATTCTTAGAGATTTTACTCTCAGAGTCCGTGGGATAAAGGACATGCAGGATCTCATGGATTAAAGTATCCATGTATTGTTTATCAGTTAAGTTTGTGCTGATCTCTATCCGTCTAACCGTGGGGTAGGCGTAACCCCAATAATAACGTAAATTACGCTCTACCAGTTTTATGTCCTTTATGCTCATTGGTTTTCGGAGCAGGTTTCTTTTTCTTCTTGGAAAAGATCTTATCAAAATTGCTGCGAAACTTACCCGGATCGACTTTACGATAAGAGTCTCCCTTACCTGCATGCCCATCAACCATATTTAGCACCCCATCCCTGGATACCCGTCAAATCTCTCGGCTAAAAATTTATTAATATTAGCCATAGAATCCTTTAAGAAATTACTACAATTTTCATTTAAAATCTTAAGATCGTCGTTGCCCCAAGGATTCCTAGCATTGCTACCAGGGTAATATCTTGCAGCCTTTAAATTAATTAAAGTTTGAGCTAAATCACATTTAAATTTGTGCAAGTAAATCCTACCCAATGGTCTACCATATACGTCTACAGATTCAGACTCTAGGTCTACCTGCCCATCCCAGGCTAGTTCAAGCATTCTACTAATTACCTGCTTGGATAATTTAGCTGCTTCCTGCTCCAAAGGATTATTAGATTTTAATTCAGGAGTATCCATACCTACGAGTCTAATTGTTACGTTTTTGTAACAACTATAGCCTAGGTCGAGAACAGCCCGAATCGTATCTCCATCTATCACTTCATAGGATAGAATCTCGTTGTGATACTTAGTCTTCTTACGCTTCTTAGTTGTTGACATCGCCATCGGTGTAATCCTTCATAAGCTTCTCTAGAATTTCGTTATATACGCTGCTGTAGGGCATAAAAGACTCTTCCAATCTCTCAGCGTCAGTCTTCCATGGGTCAAAGAAGTCTGGTGGGGCAGCCTCCCTGAATGCCTCTAGCATAAACTCTCTGCTATTTGGATCTAGCTCAGGGCTAACCACCGACTTAACTGCGTTATCAATTATATTCATTTTTATCCTCCAAGAACTTAATTACATCCTTAACCTTAGCTACAGAAACACCAAGCTCCTTAGCCAGTGGGTTAATCTTAATATTACCAGTGCTAGACATAAGTTCAGGCTTATCCTGCAAGGCTTTGATTATTCTCTTAACCTTGTAGTCGTAAGTATTTACTATATCCCCAGCATCTACTCTGCTTACATCTCTGGCGGCAGATACGTCAGCGATATCAAATGATGATTCCTCGTCTTGCCGTAGTTCATCTATTGATACATGTCTATTTCTAAACGGCATACGCTCTGAGAGCTTTATACCCTTTCGAGCCTTTGCCGTCCACAGGCAAGTCTTCGTATATTGATCAAAAAGTTTATTGTTGATCATCTCATCGAAGCTTTCTCCTGTCTTCTTGTGAAACCCGTTGATAGATTCTATTGCGGCTATGTTTAAATCCGAATAGTTATCTTCCAACGACGCAAGCATGGAGTCTCCACTGATTAAGTGTGAGATTCTCCACATTAAATTCTTATACTTCTTGAGGTATAAGTCCCATTGTTCTGTTGTGAGTTCAATCATAATAAAATGTGCCAGAAACCATTATAGTTCCTGGCACTTATTGTTCAAGGTAATTGAGGGTTTTATCAGATTGCCCACCAAGCAGCATCATTATAACTTCTTGGGATTGGTCCGAAGAAGTTTATAATCTCCACTGCGCGTTGTATATCTGGGTTATTGCCATCAGTCTCAAGTCTAAGGAATATTCTCAGGGCAGGCAACATCCATTGCTGCATACCATAGACGAATACATCCTTGTTATCCTCTGGGCGAGCGGTCAGCCTATACGCGCTATCCGGGAGCGGGATGCCTGGATTTTGAGTATCCCAACGCACAGAGTAGCAAGCATACCACTTGTTATCCTGCGCCTTAAAGAATGCATGTTTGGCAATGGTCTTACCAATTTCTCCTGCGAGATATCTGGCCTTATCGTTCTTTGTGACACGATAAACAGCCCAAAGACCGATTGCTGCAATAGCCTCCTCCCAACAAACCCATGCACGAATTGGTTGACCTTGTGCATCAACCCAACCATACTTACCACCATTATTAGAGAGAGTTCTAACCGTATGACGTTCAGTTTGTGGCAGAGCCATCATCGAAGCACCATTATACATGATGTTAACCATCTCGTTCATGTATGCAGTTGCCTCCGTAAAGCCCAGGGAGTGAGCGTGAGCCATTGAGAGCAGTGGTCTGCCCCAGCCTCTTGGTGAGCCAATGCTGCCGATTGGAGGCCCATATAGCTCCCAAGTCTTCACTTCCATGAGTTGGCATTGCAGCAGATCCCTAATTGTTGCTTCAATGCTTGGATCACGGGTCAGAGCATACATTGCAAATAGCAAGTTATCTGATCTGTGCTGATTATCTGATCCAGTCCAGAACTCCGAATATGGCATTGGATTTGGGAATCCAAGGAAGTCTGAGCCGAATCTAGTATCAATTGCAAGATTGTAAAGCTTGGTGTTTGGGTGATTTGCAGCCTTCATTGGGCTACCATCAGCTTCCTTGTGAGCATAAGGACGCAACATCCAAGCTTGCACGCTAAAACGGTAATCCCATAGTGCCCAAGGCTGATCGCTGGTAACTACAAGCTCACCACGGCTGATACCGAAGTCTGGCTGATCTCCAGTCTGGCCTGAGTTCTGTGGCTGTGCGTAAGCTCTCGCGTTATACTCATCACCAAAAGTATTGATTCTGTTTAGGAACTGTGAGTAAGCAGTTCTAACAAAATTAGTTTCACCAATTGGACTCTGTGGAACAGTCTTAGTGGCTAAGAAGTTATTATCCCACAATTGAACAATACCAGCCATTGGGGCTTGTTCACGGGCTTGCAAAGATGCAAATCTCTTTGCATTCTCTGGAATCTTAAGAACCTCAGCAAGCTTATCATATGGTGGCAAACAAAGGATTGCACCAAATACTTCAATAACTCTGGCCTTCCACCAAGCTCTTGGAGATGCAATCTCAGTCTCCCACAGACCAATATCCGTGCGGAAGATAGTCTCACGTAGACCCTTCTGCTTACGGAAATCAACTACTGGCTTCTCGCCAGTAAACATTGATAAGGATCCGAATCTCTTATTTAGCACTCTCTCGCTAGCTACGGTTCCGTGTGAGCAACGGATAACCATTGGCACAGCATCTTGCCCACTGTAAACATCCAGCCAGCCCTCAATGTGAAGACTAGCATCAGGGATCTCCGTCTTAATATAAACACGAAGTCGAGTGTCGCTAGAGTTAAGGAACTGGAAGAAGGCTCTAGGCTTGGCTAGGCTTCCATCCCAGAACACCATGGGGATAGAGTCCTTGCGTAGTCCATCCTCTGTCATAATGCTAAATGATGGAACAACCTTAGCAGGCTCATCAGTTACCCAATCAGAGAATATAAATGGTTCTGCTGGTTGATCATCTGGTATTGCAGCAACAGTAAAAGTCTCATTGCCATGCATATCTGCATTAACAAAAAGCTCTTTACCACGCATTCGCATCTTAAATGCTCTGCCATCTTCTGTCTTCGCAATAAAATTCTTGCCATCGTATTGCGATGCGACTGAATCTGGCACGCCCATAGAAATCCATCCGCTCTGGGGGCCAACAGTGCTGATGTTTTGAATTGTCACTTTAAAGTCCATATCACTCCTTGCTCTTGTAATAAGTATAGCTTTCGTTTGTAACTTCAATTTCGAAGTCGGGGGGAAGAAATTTAGATACATTCTTCTTACTCTCTACATCTCCTAGGCGCAACAATGCATACCCTGCAATGTCACCCCATGAGTTCTCTCCATTGTAACCAGGATCAGTTGCTAGTCTAAACAACTTATCAATGATTCTAACAAGAGCCAATGCGTCAACATAGCTCTCGGGTGGAATACCATTTGGAAATAATTGCTTCATTACTTCCCCAGACTTATGGAATGAATCACCATAAGACTGTTGTTTTTCTTGTATGAGGGCACCGATGCTGCGCCCTAGTTCTTCATAGTTAATCTTTTTCATCTCTTTCTCTTTCTATTACGATAAGGTTTTTCCTCGTCAGGAATGATTAAAGTTACAGATTCGTTTGAGAATATTTTACCCTTAGAATCCCTTGGGGTTCCAGACTTGTCCATTCTCAAACAGCCTACACACAGGTAGGCTAAATTGTATTTCTTACAAGACGCCATCTCGCCACAAGAATCGCAGCGGTTCCTCAGGGAGTTCTTCAATGTTTCTTTCTGCATTATATAGTGCTTCCATGCTTTGCTTCGCCACAGAAATATTATGCAGAATACTCTTCTTGAGTTCTTTTAAACTCTCCATGGCATCGTCTATCTGCTCACAGTGTAGATTTAACTCCTGCAATGCACGATTGACATTGTAAACAACCAATGTTAGGTTGTCTGTCATATAATAGCCTCTTTATTTAGAATTATTAAAAATTATCAGGGAAGCCAACAATCTTTCGCAAGACCGTCAACCACCAGATTACCTTCCTTGATGCTAACTTGATACTTGTCGCCTTTGGAAGGTGGAACAGGGCTATTCAATATAGCTTCGGCAATGGGTAAAGCTACATTATTCTTAATAAATCTCTTCAATTCGCGCACACCATATTCGACACTATAACAATTAGACACAACATAATCCAATAGATTATCGCTGATGACAACAGGATATTGCTTGAGATTAAGTTTTGCAATCTTCTTAGCATCTTCGACGGTGAGATCGTTGAAATAGATAAACTCATCAATTCTATTTCTAAACTCAGGGCTGAACATACGATCCAGGGAGTCTTTAAGTGTCTCTTTATCTGCTTCTTCATTAGCGTTATGCTTGAATGATAGCGTCTTAGTCTTGAGATCACGGACGCCTTGATTGGATGTGAATAGGAATATACTTCGGGAGAAGTCTAATACGACTCCCTGGCTATCGGTGATTGTGCCATCGTCTAGCAAGGACAGCAATAGGTTATAGAGCTTCTCATGGGCCTTCTCAATCTCGTCAAAGAGGAATACCCAGCGATTACCCTTCTCAGCCTTTTCAGCAAAGAATGACTTCTGGTTGGATCCAACATAGCCTGGAGGGGCACCAATCAGCTTGCTAACTTCGTGTCCGTTGCCAAACTCTGAGCAGTTAATCTTAGCGAAGTTACCGTAGAACTTCTCACCAAACTGCTTGGCAAGCTCAGTCTTACCTACACCAGTTCTGCCAATAAAGAAGAAAGCTCCCCGAGTTTCAAAGCCTACAGAGATAAGCTTGGACTTCCTAATTAAACTCTCAATAGCTTCATCCTGTCCAATCACACCCTTCTTTAACGCAGCCTCAAGGCTTTGAAGCTCCTTAAGGGTCTTTGGATGAGTTGCAGTCGAAGTCTTCTTGCCCTTGGTTAGCGTAGACATTGCTTTCTCTAGATCTTCCAGCATATCGTTAACTTCAGTGGGTAACCCATTGGTAGCTGGGACATCGTTCTTTAACTTAGTATTGATTGTGGAGCAAACATACTCAATACGGAATGGCATGTAGATATCTACAATGCACTCGTAGACTTCCTTAAGAACCAAACCATATGCAAGATCATCCTCAAGGTAGGGCTTAAGAATGTCTGGGTCGTTGAGAAGCTCTTGGATTAATTTATTAGCATAAGCTGTTATTGAATTCTCTGGCTCAAGATTAGCCACAAAATCCTTTAGCTTGTTAAATAACTCAATCGCAGACTTAGTATCTAGACGCTTGATTCTAAGAATCTGGTCGATACTTGGGCATGGAGCCTTGTAGAATTCTTCAGTCTTCGTCTTCTTCTTCGTTGCCATTTGAGGTGCCTGTTAGTTTAGATAATCCGTCAAATAAGCTGGTAGGATCAGCTTTCTTACCACTAGAAGTCTTAGCCACAAAGGATTGAATTATCCCCATAGCTTTCAGTAAGGTCTGGTTTACGTCCTGGACTTGTTTTAGGATGGATACGACGCCTTTCAAGGTTTCGGCATACTCCATAGTCGTTTCAGCCCCCTCAAGACGAGTCTGGGCAGAACCTAACAGGCTTAGGCTCTGCTCTCTATCCGTTTTAACATTATCCGTTATCTGTTTTATCAGACGGTTGAGGTGGTCTTTGCTTATGTAGCTCTTGGCTAGGATATACTTCTTTGGCATCTGTCTCTTCCTCTACACCATTAATTTTACCATCTGCAAGGGGATCATAGTAGTATTCCTCAAAGTGGAACCTCTTTGCTCCCTTATTAGTATTTAGCCTCTGTCGCTGCTTAGAAATTGTTTTTTCCTTACGAAACGTCTTTCCCATGTCTTATTTTATTTAAAAAGTTCTTTTTAGCTGTCGAAGAGGTGGACTCCCAATACTTAAACTGGAAGTCCACCTTAGGATAGGTATGGACTATTGAGCAGGTAAAATTAATTAAATTCTCAATAATACCAAGAAAAAAGAAGATTAAATGTCTTCTATACTCAAACATCAGCGAGACAGCTTCTGGATAAACTCCTGGAAAGCAGTTTCACGGCTGATGCCTCTGGATACCTGATCCTTGGTCATACGAAAACGCTTGCCAGAGGACTTCTGGTAGTCCTCAATACTCTCAAAGAGAGGCTGGGTAGCTGGCTCATCCTTGGCACGAAGTTGACGGGCCATGGCATCATTAACGATCTGCTCTAACTTTTCATTTGGGTCGCTCATTTTATTACTCCTTAAATTTAATCGGTGTATCCGATCTTACTTCTTATTATATCAAAGTCTCGGTTATTTTTATCGGAAATTAAGTTAATAAATTCCTTGGTAGTAAACTTGGTGTCACCCAGTTGGCATCTGCCGTTGGGGGACTTGCTGACTATACCATCATCAGCCATAAAATCAAGTAGCCCGTAATACTTACTGAGTCCTTGATTGAATACTAATTCGAACTCACACTTGCGATATGGGATCGAATACTTATTCTTGGTGCATTCTACCTCACCACGAATACCTAGTGGGTTGTCTTTATCGTCCTTAAGTTTCTCTCTACGGAAGGTCTTAAGATCTACCCCAAGATAATACTCTAGGCTCTTGCCACCCGCAGCATTAGTCTCTGGGGAGCCGTAAATCACACCAATCTTTGATCTGATCTGGTTGATGACGATAAGGGCTACCTTGTGCTTTCTAAGAATAGGATTGATTCTGCGGAAGCACATACCAGTTACCAGGGCTCTATGCGCTCCGTCTGCTGGGCTGTGCTCGTAATTCTCAGTATTGAGTTCCTTCCTGGTGCCGAGGACTGCAAGTGAGTCTAGTCCGATAATAATCGGCGTGTCCGTATCACTTGCACGAATAGCCTCGATAGTGTTTTCAATGTCCGCAAACGCATCTTCAAGACACTCAGGTGCAGAGTAGAGTAGCGTTGCAGGATCAAGACCAAGAGCTTTTGCGAATACTTCATTGTATGCATTTTCCGCATCTACAAGCTTAGTAAAGTATCCCTTCTTCTGTGCTTCAATTAGGATTGAAGTTAGGAATAGAGTCTTGCCCGTGGAGCTATCACCTCTAAGTTGAGTGATAGCACCTACAGGAATACCTTGGTCGTAGTTACCACTGATAATGCGGTTGAGCGCAAGGCTACCAGTGGAAATCCACCCGAGACTTGTTTCAGTCTCCTGAAGAGTTTGAGGGTTCTTCAGCTTTTCTAGAATTTCACGATTTAACATTAGTATAGATTACCTTCTTAATTCGGAATCGCCGTATAAGGGCTTCGCAATCAGGGCAAGGCTTCGCCATAAGACCATGAGCACGATACACATAAAGCACAGAGCGGCTAAGATCAACACCCCGCTTAATTGCCCGAAGAATACAATAACTTTCCGCATGTAAACTCCGATAACGTCCGCAACCGAACGTAGAGTGTGTCTTATTGCTATTATAGGCTGCAATCTTTGTTTTACCATATTTAATCACCGCTCCCAGCTTAAATCTCAATCCGCTCATTTCAGCGTGAGACTTAGCTAGGAGCATACACGGGTCCGAGAGATCCTCTTCAGTCGCCTCTTGCAGAAGCATCAGTCACCATCCTCAGTAAAGGTAGGTCTATTGTCTTCGTCGATAACTTGTGCAGAGGTCCTAAACTCTTCTACATCTTGCTCAGTCAGAAACTTACGGAGCGATAGCATTGCAATGATGTCTTCAAGCTCATCAAGCACACTAACCTCCTTGGGCTCCTTAATCTCTACAACTCGGTTGTTGAACCAATCGACCATCTCGGTCATGAAGTCTAGTTGGCCTTGCATGTAATCTAACTTGCTCATTGTCCAGTGCTTCCAAATCCACCGTCACCACGGTCGGTAATATCGAACTGTTCGACGTAATCGAACTCCATCTCGTTATACTGAAGAAGGATCATCTGCGCAATACGATCTCCCTTCTTAATAAAGAAAAAATCCATGCTGTTGTTGTAAAGCATGATGCTAATCTCACCAGTGTAGTCACTATCTATAGTTCCAGGCGAGTTCGTAATCATGATACGTTTCTTGCCGTAGGATGACCTAGGCACAATAGAAATGTAGTATCCTTTAGGGATCTGGAGTCCGAATCCAGTCCTCAGAATACGCATTTCCAATGGGGGGACAACAACGTCCTCCGTTGCGTGAATATCCCAGCCTGCCGAC
>Ga0114981_10003269_pt1 | contig 10311 bp, 11 predicted proteins | sample S_140806_MF_Meta_FD_87028 | JGI IMG/M metagenome (GOLD analysis project Ga0114981, IMG submission 87028) | Freshwater microbial communities from Lake Simoncouche, Canada to study carbon cycling - S_140806_MF_MetaG | ecosystem: Environmental > Aquatic > Freshwater > Lake | place: Lake...
TAAATTTTTACAAATTCTTTAATTAATTATTTATTCCTATCAAATTCAAATAAACCCATCTGAAAGTATTAAAAACTGATTTTATCAAAGAATTGTAATGTTAGAAATACAAAAGATTTTAAATTTAAGATAAATGATTATTAGTATTTTTTGGTTTTTAGAAAAGAATTATTTTTTTTTGTGGTAACAATTTCAATATCTTCAGTAAACAATACACATGAAAAATTTAAATCTGACAGAAACCCAAGCAGTGGAATTGAGAACTTTTTACGGCGCTGAGCTTTCAAAAACTCAAGACCGTGTTGAAGAACTCAAAGAATTAATTCGTAAACTAGATGGAATACATGATGGGTCAAGTGCAGGATCCATTTCTTCTGGAAAAAGAAGAGGACGTAAACCAGGATTTAAACCTGCTAAATCTTCTGGTCGCAGAGGACGTCCAGCAAAAATTAAATTGTTTGAAGATTCAGCTTCTGAATCTATTTTATCTTCTGGCCCTAAAAAAAGAGGACGTAAACCAGGAACTAAAAAAGTAAAAGATGCATCTGCACCAAAAGGTCGTAGAGGACGTCCAGCAAAAATTAAAAATACAGTTAAGTCTGATGTTGTTGGAAATGGAGCTGTAAAGCGTAGAGGCCGTCCAAAACTTCAAGATAATTCAGGATTGTAAAATCTTTTATAATTCATACTAATAATAAGGCTACTCTTTAGTAGCCTTATTTATTTATTGTCCCTTGATTGAGTTATAGAAATCCCTGTATATTTAAGGTATCAATTAAAAACGATATGTCGCATCAATTACTTAAAGGAAAAACCGGTATTATTTTCGGTGCATTGGATGAAAGTTCAATTGCTTGGAAAGTGGCTGAAAAAGCACATGAATCAGGTGCTCAATTTATATTAACGAATGCTCCCGTAGCCTTGCGCATGGGCGCTGTTCAACAATTAGCAGAACGTACGCATTCCCCTTTAGTGGGTGCTGATGCCACCAATCTTGAAGATATTAAAAAATTAATCGATACTGCTGAAAGTACCTTCGGTAAAATAGATTTTATTCTTCATTCCATTGGAATGTCTCCAAATGTTAGAAAAGGACGTGCCTACACTGACTTGAATTATGAATTCCTGAATAAAACCTATGATGTATCTGCAATTTCTTTTCATAAAGTAATGCAGGAAGCTTGGCAACGAGATATAATGAAAGAGGGAGGTTCCATTCTTGCCTTAACTTATATTGCCGCACAAAGAACCTTTGGGAAATATAATGATATGGCCGAAGCCAAGGCTTTATTAGAATCAATTGCCAGAAGTTTTGGATATCATTATGGAAAAAGAAATAAGGTTAGAGTTAATACCATTTCTCAAAGCCCTACGCCTACTACCGCTGGAAGTGGGGTTGCTGGATTTGATAAAATGTTAATTTATGCAGATAAAATGTCTCCCCTAGGAAATGCTTCAGCAGAAGATTGCGCAGATTATTGCATTGCATTATTTTCCGATTTAACCCGAAAAGTTACAATGCAAAATTTAATGCATGATGGAGGGTTTTCATCTGTTGGGGTATCAGAAGAAATTCTCGAAAATTTAAATTTATAATTTCTATTTAGTTCTAATTATGGCTTTAGCTAAGCCCCAATCTAAAAAGAATAATAAATCTATTCCCCCTCCGGGAATTCAAGGATTTCTCAGCACCCCTGCGGGATATTCTTTATTAGCTTTATTGTTCCTCACTATTTTGGTGTATGCCAGAATGTTTACCCATGAATTCACCAATTGGGATGACCCTGAATATGTAACCTCTAATGCAGTATTGGTAAGAGGAACATTTGCGGATTTTTGGACTGAAATAGTAGCCTCTAACTATCATCCCTTTACACTATTATCTTTAAAGTTAGATTATATACTCTGGGGTAGAAAGCCTGCAGCATTTCTAGGAATGAACTTAGTTTTGCATTTGGGAAATATAATTGCCGTTTGGTATTTATTCCGTCAATTAACTACGAATAATTCTATCGCTTGGATGATTGCTGCTTTATTTGCGGTGCATCCCTTACACGTAGAATCAGTAGCTTGGGTATCGGAACGTAAAGATGTTTTATATACTTTCTTTTTATTAATATCTGCCAATCTCTATATACGCCAAATACAATCCTCAAAATTTATATCTACAGATTATCTGTTGGCAGTATTGTTTTTTGTATTTGCTTGTTTATCGAAAGCAATGGCAGTGGTATTACCAGGTATGTTGTTGGTTTTTCAAATATGGAAAACCGGAAAATTTCAATTGCATTTTTTATACAAACTAATACCTTTTGGAATAATTTCTTTAGTATTTGGAATTGTTGCCATTAAGACTCAAGCTGCCTCGGGTGCCTTAGGCTTAAATCCTGATAAAATGGTGTTAACCTTTTTTGATCGATTTATGGTAATGTTATACGGAAATGCATTTTATTTATGGAAGATGTTAATTCCCTATCCATTATCTGCTTTTTATCCTTACCCGGTAAATTTCACACTTTATTATCCGATTTTATTTTGGATATTAAGTTTGTTGACGGTTGTATTAATCCCGATCGTATATATTATCGGGAAAAAACACGCTGTGGTGTGGGCAGCTGCAATATTATATTTTTGGATATTATTACCCGTATCTCAAATTCTACCGGTTGGGAATGCAATATCCGCTGACCGATATTTTTATTTAGCTTGCTTAGGTCCATTTTGGATATTTGCCTATTTCTGGGATAAATGGAAAACTTCCTCACCTCGTTCTGAACTCATCAATTGGATACCCATAATTATATTTGCAGCTTTTGCTTTTCAAAGAGTACAGGTTTGGAAAAATTCCATTGTATTATTTGAAAATGTAATTGAACATTATCCAGAAGCGGCGGTTGCTTATCATGGATTAGGGGAAGCGTACAATGCAAAAAAGGATTATAATAAGGCAAAAACTATTTTTGAAGCAGGATTAAAATGGAGACCTGATTATGTGGAAGTTTTATATAATCTAGCCGTTGTGTATGATAAACTGGGAGAGCCAGTAAAATCAGTACCCTTATATATTCAGGCTTTAACTAAAAATCCAAAATATACTCGGGCATCTTATAATTTAGGAAATTCCTATTATCAATTAAAAATGCCTGATAGTGCATTGTATTGGTTTAATAACGCCATTTCTATAGAGCCTACACATATTGGCGCTTTAAATAATATGGCTAATATTTATTTTGATTCAGGGGCATTACCCGAGGCAAAAAAGATATTGTTGAGGGTAATTGAAATTAATCCTAACCAAGAGGAGTCTTTATTTAATTTGGGGAGTATTGATTTACAACAAGGAAATCCAGCACAAGCATTGGTTTATTTTAAGAAATGTGTGGAATTAAATCCTGAGTTATCCGATAATTATCGAATGGCTGGAATGGCAGCGGAGGCTGCTGGTCTTGGGGCTGAGGCTGTACCCTATTTCACTGCTGGCGCTCAAAAAGGAGATGCCTATTCTTCCTCTCGTTTAAATGCTATAAAAGGGGCTTCAGCAAATCCATAACACCGTAAATACTATTTCCTCCGGAGTGAATTAATAGTATATCTCCAGAAAGATTATTTTCTTGAATAATTTTTTCTCCCTTCCATAACAATTTCGCAGAATATATCGGGTCTGTTATTACTCCCCATTCTCTTGCGTATTTGAGGATCGCAGATTTAATTTCTGTAGGCATTTTTCCAAATCCCATATTTTTAGGTAAACTATATAAATAATAGTTGGGTAGGATATTTATTGGAATGGAGGATGAAATTTCAAATTGACGGATTAATAATTGAAAATTATCCATAAAAGATTTTTCTTCTCCTGCCATTAATACAATATGATAAGTTCTATGGATGCCAATGGCAGCATCCGAAAGAAGCAAGCTCATGGCGGTTAATCCGGTTCCCGCATCACAAATAATATGGGAAAAGAAAATGTTATGATTTTTTTCATTTTCAAGGATATCTAATTGCAATGACATTAATCCGGGTAATGCCCAAGGCGTATAAGCTCCTTCAGGAATTATAAATACTTTTTGACCCTGCTCTCGTTTTTTTTCAGCTAAGGTAGCAGCACGGGTATCTACTTCTTCCCACTCATTGCGGGGAACCCAATGCAAATGGTCAGAGGGGACTAATAGCCGGAGTAGAAATTGGTTTCCTTCAATTGCCAATTCAGGTTCACCTCTCAATAAATAATCCGCATGAATATGATGTTCATTTAGAAGTTGAGCAATGGCTACCAAATGATGAGAATAAGCACCCCCTATTAAAACCACAGAATGAAATCCTTGTTTTAATAGAAAAGGAATAAGAGATGCATATTTTCTTCTTTTGGAACCCGGCATTCCAAAGGCAGTTTCATCTTCCCTTTTTAGCCAGGTTTGGGTATTTATTTTTTGGGATAGCGGTATGGGATGAATACGCGTATGCGAAATAAGATCCGGATCGCAGGTAGATTTTACCCAGTCTCTAATTTTCAATAGCGCAGGCGATTCCTGAGAATAGTTCATGATTATCTGCAAATTAGGAGGAAGTAGGGACTTCAAGTCATAAGCAGATACAAAACCTCATTTATAAACAGGATAAAAGAAACGAGGTTGAAAAAAAAGCAATAAAAAACTTGTATTAGATTCAAATATTTCCTAACTTTAAAAATATCGTTAATAAAAAGTTCATTTAATGAAGTATTATGGAAAAAGCGGTTAGAGCCCGCACAAATGCGGGCGCACATTCACATTCACATCTGCACGGTCATGGTCACCATCATGGGCATGAGCGTCATTCTTTTTCAGTATCTACTCCAGAAAATTTAGATACCAAAAGAATTAAGCTTAAAGAATTACGTCGTCAGAAAGCGAGAGCTAAATTTATGATGGCGGCAATATCCATAATTGCAGGACTAGCCATGGGCTTTCTTGCCTTTATGTACGGTAGTTAACATGTAAATTAAAAACATTTGCGAGAGGCAAATGAAGTATTGGTATAGGTTTAGTTTCCTGTAAACAGGGGCTTACGTTTTTCATTGAAGGCAGCTACCCCTTCGCGGTAGTCATTTGAATTGCCTGCAATTTCCTGACAATACTTTTCCATTTCCAACATATCATCTAACGTCGATTCAAAAGAACGATGGAGCATTCTTTTGATTAGGCCTACTGCCTTGGTGGCAGCAGCAGCAAATCTTTTACTATACAACAGCACCTGGGCATCTAATTCTTCCGGACTAACCAAATAATTTATCAGCCCTAAATCAAAGGCTTGTTGAGCATTTATTTTATCTCCCAAGGCAGCAATTTCAAATGCTTTTTGACGACCGACCAATCTAGGCAAGAAAAAAGAAGAACCACTATCGGGTACTAATCCAATATTTACAAACGCTTGTAATAATGCGGCATCCGTGCTGGCAATGATCATATCACAGGCCAAAGCTAAGGAGGCACCAGCGCCGGCTGCTATTCCGTTTAATCGACAAATAATGGGCTTTTCAATACCCGTTACTTTTCGAATCATCGGATTGTAGCGTCTTTCAATAGAATCTGCTAAAGATCTTTTTTGACCAGAGATATCTTTTAAATCTTGTCCGGAACAAAAAGCCTTTCCTGCTCCCGTAATTATGATTACCCTTACCTCTACATCTTTCTCAGCAAGTTTTAAGGCATCCATAAATTCCTTGCTCATTTCTTCATTAAAAGCATTAAACCGATCCGGACGATTTAAGGTGATGGTGCAGATATTTTCTTCTATCTGATATAAAAGGGTTTGATACATAATTATGGTTAATAGATAAAACAAAAATACTCAGAAACCTGAGTATCCTGAATATTTTAAATATTTTCAGACAATTCTTTTTGTAATGGTTTGGGTAAAGATTTTTTAATTAATTCATAAGAATGGTCAATCCATTCGATTAATTCAGCATCCGAAAAACTACCATCCACATATACTGTATTCCAATGTGTTTTATTCATGTGATAACCGGGTACAACAGCTGAATAAGTTGCTCTTAATTCTTGGGCTTTTTCAGGGTCACATTTTAAATTCATTTGTAACCCGATAGTATCCAACGGAACCAATAAAAATATTTTTCCTTTTACCCGAAGGGCTAGGACTGTATCTCCAAAGGGCATGTCTTCCGTTACTCCGGGTTTATTCAAGCAATAGGTTCGGAGCGCTTCTATATCCATTATTCTTTGTATTCGTTAATTAAGCAGTAATTTCAATAATAATCCGATAATTTCACAATCTGTGATTGAAAATAGGTATACCATATTATGTGTTTGTTTGGGAAACATATGTCGCTCTCCGGTTGCTGAAGCATTGTTGCAAAAACAAATAGAACAAGTTGAATCGCTTAAGGGAATAATTGTAGATTCAGCGGGAACTTCAGGTTTGCATGCAGGAGAATTACCGGATCCCAGAACGAGAAAAAATGCCTTACAACATGGAATAGAGTTGACGCATCGTTCCCGGCAAATAATAGAACAAGATTTTTTTACAGCGGATTTAATTTTGGCAATGGATTCTCAGAATCTTAAGGATTTAAGAAAATTAAAACCTGTTGACAGCACTGCAAGAATACAATTAATTACTGATTATGATCCGAGGAAGTCAGATGGAGTTCCGGATCCCTATTATCAATCGGAACCAGCCTTTGAAGAGGTGTTTAAGATTTGTGAACGATGTGCAGTGGATTTAGTAAAAGAATTAATTTCTCAGCAAAATATTTATTAATTTTCAGAATGGCCCTGAAAAACAATCTTGTAATCATAAGTTTATTTATAACCTTTTTTATCAGTTTAATCGGTTGTGAGCAGAAGGAATCGTTTCGACGCAAAACGTATTCTAAAAACGGATTTTATATCTCCTTAAGAGAAATTCCGGAATGGATAGAATTATCGGCTGAGCAATTGCCCTGGGGTCAGGCATTTTTACGCGTAGATAGTTCACGACAAGGATTTATTACTTCCTATTTTCGAGATACAATTAATTTGTCGTTAAGAAGTTCACAAGTAAGAATAGAATATTTCTCACGGAAATTACCCAATTGTTCTACTAATGATTCCGTAACTATGTATATCGCAAAAATAATGGGGAGAAAATATAATGGGATGGAAATTAAGCGAGATACGGCAGCCTTTGAAACAAGTGATGGGAAAAATGTAGGTTGGGTGGAAGCGGTTTCGCGTATGAATCAAATGTGGATGGCTTGGGCATATATTCCTAGAACTGACGGATATTATGTAGCGTTAAATCTTACTTGTTATAATGAAAATGATTTTAAGTTAATGCGAGATAAATTTAAAGATTTAGCCCTTTCCTATCGGGAGAAATAAAATTAAGGCGTAGCAATTTTTACAATAAATCCATCTTTGGATTCATATTGATTTCCATTTAAATTAAATCGGATATTTTCCTGAACGTTACCTGAAAAACGGACCTCATCTTTATGTGTTAAAAGAGATCCTCCCGTTCTGAATGCAATGCTTAAATAATTTACATCCGGAGGTATTTCATTCGTTCCACAGAGAATAATATGAATGGGTCGTTTAATTCGAGTTAATAAAGACATGTCTCTTGGAGGTGCTTTATTATCTGCAATTAAAATAATTTCTTCACAATAAGAATAAAAACGGAGTCCTTTTAAAATAGCTTCTAAATTATTTTCAGGGGCATCTCCCCCATTACCGGCGCGCATGGCTTTATCTAATACCGAATAAATGCTGGATAAACTATAAACGTCCATTGAATATATTCCCCCCGTGCGTCCAATCTCTTTGGTTCTATTTTGTCCTTTAAATTTATTATCATCTCCATCGTTAAAAAGCACAATATGTTTAATTAAATCATTTTGAATATTTTGCTTATGCCATAAAATTAATTGTGCACTATATTCATACATACTACCGGTCCAATCCATAATTACAAGCATTTTTTTCCAATCTTTTCTTTGGTGCAATGCTTTTAATACCATAGTATCTTTGGGCAACGAATCTCCTTCAATGATTTTATGAATGGACTCCATTTCTAATCCGTAACCATCCCTAATTTTTGCCACCCAAGGCTTTCGAGGTTTATATTTTATTACCACTCCATGATACATTTCTTTTGCTGTTTCCGAGTCGGAGCATTTGGTTTGCAGCACAATTTTCCAATGAATTGCGGGATCTAATAAATTAGAATCCAGTTTAAATAATTCAATTAGGCGATGTTCTAATAACCAATTATAATCGGTTAACCATTTTCTAAAATCTTTTGGATATTTGGTATAGATTAATTCGATTTCATAAAACTTATAATCTTTATATTTTAGGGAAGACCAGGCCTCTGGGTTTTGAATAAATGGGCTGGCATACGACATTCTCAGGGATGCTTGCCTTTCTAACGGACTAAATTGATAAAAGGGAACTTCAACAATTTCACATTTAATTCCAAAAGGTTGTAAGGTATGCGTAGCAGGTAATGGGGTAGATTGGGCATACAAGGGAAAATGGTAACCCATACAAAGCATCCAACCTAAAAATAGAAAAACAACACGCCCCATAATTCCGATGTTATACAAACATCAGATAAATATACTCAATCCTTGGGATAGGTTTAGGAATGGGGAGGAATAAATATCCACCGAGCGACTTCTTTCATTGACGGTTTTTTTCCATATAAAAAAATACCAATTCTATAAATCCTGGCTGCTACCCATATCATTCCAGCGACAGTACCTAATAATAATACCACAGATAATAATAATTCATACCAGGGTACTTCTACACTCGCCAGCCTTACTAACATAATGGTAGGGGAGAAAAATGGAATTAAGGATAAAGCAATGGCTAGTGGACCATCGGGTTGTTGAATTACATTGCCTAAAAACAACATCGGAATTACCAAAGGAAAAGTAATGGGCCACATGAGTTGTTGGCTATCACTTTCCTGATCAACTGCAGAGCCTACGGCAGCAAATAAAGAACCATATAATAAATATCCTCCTAAAAAATAAAATATAAACCATACTATTAGCCAAGGATTAAATTGTTGTATTCCTGCCGCAATTTCTTCTGCCATTACGTTTGATTTTGAATCTGCCATTGCAGTAACCGCCATCGTTTGAGAGGTAGTAGTATTTAATTCAGATAACATTGGACTTGCAATTGCAAACAGGGCAGTCAGCGTAATAATCCAAATTAAAACCTGTGTTAAACCTACTCCTCCAATACTGATAATTTTTCCCATCATTAATTCAAATGGATTAACCGAAGAAATAATTACTTCCACAATTCTATTTGTTTTTTCTTCCATAACCCCTCGCATTACAATCATACCATAGGTAAACATAAAAATATAGATCAGGATACCCATGGCGTACCCAATCATCGCAGCCACTCCAGTAGAAGATCGTTGGGTTCCAGCTTCTGTTAGTTTTAATGTTTTTAAATGTGCTTCTCCTTTTAATAATTGCGCTTGTTCTGGAGCAATGCCTGCTCTTTCCATTCTTAAATTTCGAATTACTCGGGTAAGGCTGTCTTCAATGGTTTCTTTCATATGAAGACCTAAATTATTTGCAGAAACCAATTCCACCATGGGCTTATTAGATATCCAAGCAGTATCGCAAATAATATATCCTCTTTGTTTTTCTGCCTTTAACCAGTTGTTTTTTTCTGCTTCTGATAACCCTTTACCTCCGGTAAAAGATAAATCTCCTCGTAATCCTTGTAAGGGTTCTAAAAATACTCCGCTGGTATCTTCCAAATATATTTCAAATTTTTCAGCCTGATTCCAGGTGGAAGCAAGAATACTGATTCCCATAATTAGAATAATTCCTAATGGGGTAAGAAAAGTAGATAATAAAAATGTACGTGATTTAACACGAAACAAATATTCTTTTTGAATGATAATTTTTATTTTATTCATTTTCGGGTTGAACAGTTTGAATAAAGATTTCATTTAAAGAGGGGAGATACAATTCAAATTTGGTTAATTGAACTTTATCATTAATCCAACGAATAAATTCTTTGGCAGATAAATTGGGCAATAGTTCAATTAATAATTCATCAGAATGCGAGGAGAGAATTTTAATATCTGGGTTTTCAGAAATAAAATGTAAAGATTCTTCCGCTGCAATTTTATATCTATTTCCGTGAAATTGTTTTCTAATTTCTTTAACATTTCCTTTTAATACAATTTTTCCTTTATGAATTAAAGCAATTTCATTGCATATCATTTCTACTTGCTCCATTCTATGGGTAGAAAAAATAATGGTCGTTCCTTCATTTTTTAATTCATGCA
>Ga0114981_10003272_pt1 | contig 10305 bp, 7 predicted proteins | sample S_140806_MF_Meta_FD_87028 | JGI IMG/M metagenome (GOLD analysis project Ga0114981, IMG submission 87028) | Freshwater microbial communities from Lake Simoncouche, Canada to study carbon cycling - S_140806_MF_MetaG | ecosystem: Environmental > Aquatic > Freshwater > Lake | place: Lake...
AACACGCTTAATTGAGCGTATCTAGGCACCTTTATTTAGGAGTTTTTTTAGAGCCTCTGGGGCGGCGAGCGCGGTTTCCGCCGCCTCGTACCCGCTCAAATACGCCTCAGCCAGCTCTTCATCGGGGAAACGGGCTAATAGCTCCTTGAACTCAGGGCCATGATCAAAGAATTGCAGGTGGATCGCCTCATGGAACAGGACGTAATCAAGGGCGTACTGAGGAGCGCCTTTAAGGCGGTCCGAAATCCGAATCGAGCGGTCCACGCCGGTGCAGGAACCCCAGCGCTCGCGCATTGCCCGCCAATTCACTGATGATGGACGCACCGTGATTTCTGGGGCCAGTTCACTTAAGAGTTCGCCAATGCGGATAGACAGGCTTTCCTCGCTCATCGTGGCAGCGGCCTCTTGGGCGCGAATCTTGGCAACCATTTCAGGAACCATAGCTCGCTCATCAGCTTTGCTCATTCGGGCTGGAATCGAGACCACGATACGTCCGCCCTGACGATAGGCAGAGATATTTTTCTTTCTACGGGTCGATCTGATGACAATAATCTCGCCCTCTGAGATTCCAGGCAAAGTGTCCTCTTCTAAAGTGGATTCGACGCGAGAGTTACTGGATTCAATGTGATCGCCCAGGTCGGGGGTAAAGAAATCGGTCACAATCTTCTCCCCCTTTTTTATTGTGATAATTCTTGTCTATTCCGAGAACTCTTGCCATAGGTAGTTACTGAACGTAGAAAATAGTAGGACATCTCTCAACTAAACCTTGAGAGATTCACGATATGAGGGTGCGAGTCTTATGAATTTTCAGTGAAAAGGGCTGGAAAATAAAACGCATTACCTCAATAAATAAAGCTTTGTCAACGCAGTGCCGAGTTGATAAACCACTGTCAAAGACTTACTTTACGACTACGAACTCCTCGGATAACAGTTCTACATCAGCAAGGGGAAGGCTGATTTAGAGCAAGTGACCGGGGAGTTCGCTTTTATAATTCCAGCGAATTGAATCTGTTCAATTAACTAAATAAGACCCGATAAATCATCAGGGATCTCTAAGCTCTTCATGAAACTCTCAGCATTTAATAAATCTGCAGCTGTGGGAAGAATTCCACTCCAAATGTGATCTCGCGACTGAACATCTTTCATCTGGCGTACTTGTTTCCAAAATGCCGTCGCTTCACGAGCAAGGCGTGGAGAAACCTGTAAACCAAGCATTGATGAAAATAGTTGTTGAGCCGGCGCAGATGTTGCACGGCGGCGGCGCAATGTTTCTTGAAGCGCAGCAATATTTGGAAGGCGATCTCCCGCAGCCAATGAAACAACTTCTTCGCTCCATCCATCAATCAATGCCAAAACTGTTTCTAATTTAGTTAAAGCATCACGTTGTGCTGGTGATTCCTGTGGAGTAAAGATTCCTTCATTAAGCGCGATAGTGAAGCTTTCTGGGTTTGATGGATCAAATCCGTTACCAGATTCAAGTGCTCGTTGTGCTTGTTCTTGAATAGCATCCATATCAATATTAATTCCCTTGCCGTAATCAGTAATTGCAGTACGGATATAGGAAACAAGCCAAGGATTGTGCGCAAATAAGCGCGCGACTGCAGCTTCCCGCAATGCGTGGAAGATTCGAACCTCATCAAGTGGAATATCTAAATCAGTTGCCCATTCCTTAATGTTTTGCGGAACTAGCGTTGGATATGCAGAATCAACCAACGGTAAGCCCACATCATGTGCCCCAGTGACTGTTCCTGCTAATCCGCCAATAGCCTGGCCCAATTGAGTTGCAATCAATGAACCAATAAATGAATTGAGCAGGGCTGAGATCATCCCTACTGGAATCTGCATCTGAGGTTGTTCACCCGTGGCGGTATCAGGTGATTCGCCTTCTCCAAATGATGCTTGGTTTAGTAAATCGCCAATTGCGGCAGACAATCCAACTGCCAATGGCTCAACGGATGTTTGCCATCCTGCCAATGTTGTATCGACCCAATCTGTTCGGGCTAACGCAACGTTTCCGACGTTGGGAGATCGAGGAAAAAAGGTCGCTTCATCAAGCCATAGCTCTGCAATAGAAAATGCCTGTTCGATCTCTGAAACGTCATTTGCGCCAACAGGAGAAGAACCTTGCGCTGTTGTAAATTTCTTTGCAGTATCTCTAACAATATTTTTAGGTAACGCTTCATTTGCGCCAGTGAATCCAGGACCATTAATTCCAAGTTTTGCAAACTGTTCTTGGATTTGTCGTTGCATCTGTTCCATCATGGCGGCAAAATCAACAGGCTCGTTAGAGTCCTCTGAGTTTCCTGGTGTGAAACCAATTGGTGTCATAGTTGAATCCTCCCAGTCTTGGAACAATTTCGCACGCGCTTTCATTCCCAGCGCGATAGAGTGAGCACATGTCCAACGCATTCTCGGCTCTCATCTGGTGGGTAGTTCCAGCTGTCGGCTTAATTGGTGCACTTGGCTATGTCACATGGGTCTCAAAATTTGAAGGAAAGTACCAGCAAGAGACTCAGCGATCTGTTGGGCAGTTCCAGCGTTTTCAGGATTCTCTTCGCGATACACAAGCCCGCGACGTTACTGCTGAAGATAGTGATGCAGATTTAAAAAATGGCGACACGGAAACCTTAAGTATCCCTACAGAAATAAATCTCAATTCTGTGCCTCCTACGCAAAAGAATTCACGAATTTCTGTGATTCGCCCGGACGCAAACTAATTCGAGATTACTAGTGCGATTCTCACCTCTTCCGAAAGTTGTCACAGCAACTCTAGGAATATTTTTTGTGCTGGCAGCTATTGCTCCCCTTCCATTTTCCATTGTCTTGCCAGGTGAAGCTCAAAATATCTTTAAGGGCGTCATCACAATCAAAGATCTTGCCAATTACCCAGCAACCGGTCGGATCGATCTAATGTCTATTCGAGTCACAAATCCAGATGCATGGATCGTCGGACCAGAAGTCGTGTACTCGTGGATTAGCGCAGATCGAGCCGTGTATCCAAAATCGGCGATCTATCCACCAGGTACAAGTGCCAAGGAAGAAAATAAGCAAGCAAAGGCTGACATGGTTGGGTCACAAGATAAAGCCATCAGTGCGGCTATTAATTATTTACAATCGCATACCGAGGTCATGGGCAAAGGTTCGCAAGGTGTTGCACAGGCGAATGCTTTGGATGGAAAGAAAATTAAGTTCACCGTGGCTGAAACTGGTGGCCCTAGTGGCGGACTTGTATTTTCCATTGGTCTAGTTGAATTACTTACTGAAAAAGACTTACTAACTCATCGTCATATTGCAGGTACCGGAACGATTAATGTTCGAGGCGTCGTTGGCCCTATTGGTGGAATCAATGAAAAAATTCTTTCTGCCAAAAAGGTTGGAGCAACATTATTTTTTGCGCCAGTTGGAAATGCTGAAGAAATTACCAATATCCCCAAAGGTATAAAGGTCGTCACGGTTGCTACCTTGGCACAAGCAATTTCTTACTTAGAAAGAACAGCTACCCAAGCTGGCTAGAGGAAACCTGCACATCCCTTGCACAAAAATGATCCTTTTCAGCATTTATTAAGTTTTCAACTGGTCATTTACGGGCTTTTGTAACTTGGATTGGTAGCCCTAATCCCCTTGCGATAGTTTTGCCCCATGACCAATAACCCCCAGTTCCAACGCCCAACTTTCAAAATCCGTGGACGCAAGAGTCCATTGGCTTTGACTATCGGACTCCTTGTAATTATCGGAGCGATCTTCACGGCGGTGAGTGGTTTTTACGCAGATTGGTTGTGGTTTAAGTCGGTTAACTTCACAAGTACATGGTCAACAATTCTAGGAACAAAGGCCATACTTTTTGTTGCGACCGGATTAATTACTGCATTGTTGGTTATGTTCAATGTTTTGCTGGCATACAAGCGTCGTCCGCTGTATGTGCCAATGACAGTTGAGGCCGATAATTTAGAACGATATCGCGCACAGATTGAACCAATACGTCGTGGACTCTTCATGGCTGGATTTGCTGCACTCTTTTACTTTGCAGGAACATCAGGATCAACTTTGTGGGGATCTTGGTTGCTCTTCAAGAACTCAACTGATTTCGGAGTTAAAGATCCGCAATTTAATATGGATATTTCTTTCTTTGCATTCCGCCTTCCCTTCTGGCAAACAATTATCGGTTGGGCTATTTCGACTTTAGTTTTAGCGATTATCGCCTCTGTAGTAGTTCATTACTTATACGGTGGTATCCGATTGCAGGTGCGCGAAGATCGAACAACTGTTGCAGCTCGCGTCCAACTGTCAGTTCTCCTAGGCCTAGTAGTTCTTCTCAAGGCAGTTGCTTATTGGTTTGATCGATATGCATTAGCTCTGAAAGACAGCAAGTTAATCACCGGCCTTACCTACACAGATGTGAATGCAGTTCTACCAGCTAAGGCAATCCTGGCCGGAATCGCTCTGGTCTGCGCGCTGCTCTTCTTTGCAAACATCATTCGTCGCTCATGGGTATTACCTGCGGCGGGAACTGCTTTGCTCGTTATTTCATCTGTGTTAATTGCAGGTTTATACCCAGCAGCAATTCAAACATTCCAGGTAAAGCCAAGTGAATCTTCAAAAGAAGCAATATTTATTCAGCGCAATATTGATGCAACCCGCGCAGCCTATGGCTTAGAAAATGTGACAGTTAGCGATTACCAAGCAACTCTCACAACATCTGCAGGTCAGCTCACTAAAGATGCAGCAACAATTTCAAATATTCGCCTGATGGATCCCAATGTTATTGCTGCTACCTTCCGCCAGCTTCAGCAGATCAAGCCGTACTACACCTTCCCGGATTCGTTAGATATTGATCGCTACACAGTTGATGGCGTTAAGCGTGATGCAGTTGTTGCTGTTCGCGAATTGAATATCAATGGAAATCCATCACGTAACTGGATCAATGACCACCTTGTATACACGCACGGCTTTGGTTTTGTAGCAGCATTTGGAAATACACGTGATGCTGATGGAAAGCCCTCATTTGTTGTCGGTGATTTGCCTCCAACTAAGGGGCTTGGAAAGTTTGAGCCACGTGTATATTTTGGAGAAAACGTTCCTGATTACTCAATTATTGGTGGCGTAAAAACAAATTCACCTGTTGAATTTGATTACCCAGATGATGCTTCAGCAAATGGCCAGAAAAATTACACTTATTCAGGTACTGGTGGAGTTCCAGTCGGATCTTTGCTAAACAAACTTGTTTTTGCTCTCAAGTATCAAGAGCAAAGAATTCTTCTTTCATCACTGATCAATAAGGATTCGAAGATTCTCTTTGAACGTAATCCTCGTGATCGTGTAGCAAAAGTTGCACCGTGGTTGACACTTGATGGTGACTCATACCCAGCCCTTGTTGACGGAAAGATTCTTTGGATTATTGATGGTTACACAACCAGTGCTGGTTACCCATACTCACGTCAGACAACTCTTTCAAGCGCTACATCTGATGCATTAACTACTAATTCATCTTCAATTACGGCGCAGGGTAATGAAAACATCAACTACATCCGTAACTCTGTTAAGGCTACGGTTGATGCGTACAGCGGCCAAGTAACGCTGTACCAGTGGGATGAGAAAGATCCCGTCTTGAAGACGTGGAGTAAAGCCTTCCCTGGCACTGTTCAGGCTAAGAGCACAATTTCTGCACAACTGCTTGAGCACATTAGATATCCGGAAGATCTATTTAGAGTCCAACGCGAAGTTTTAAGTTCGTACCATGTTAAGACCGCATCAGCTTTTTACGGTGGTCAAGACTTTTGGCGCGTACCACGCGATCCATCAACATTTGGAGCTAACGCATCAGCACAACCTCCTTATTACCTAACACTTCAAATGCCAGGTGAAGCAAAGCCTGAGTTTGCATTGACCACACCATTTGTTCCACGCGGTGGTCGTGAGAACCTTTCAGCATTTGCTGTTGTTAATTCTGATTCAGGTCCTAATTACGGCAAGATCACTGTTCTACAGTTGCCTCGAAGCACAAACGTTGCAGGACCTTCACAGGTTGCATCTAACTTTGAAGCAAAACCTGAAGTTGCAAACTCATTGTCATTGCTTCGCCAAGGTGGGTCAGATGTAGTACTTGGCAACTTACTAACACTTCCCGTAGGTGGCGGCTTGCTATACGTCCAACCTGTTTATGTTCGAGCCACTGCAAACAGTGCTGCATATCCGCTGTTACAGAAGGTTCTTGTTTCCTTCGGAGATCAAATTGGTTATGACGACACATTAAAGGGTGCACTTGATCAAGTATTCGGTGGAAACTCCGGTACCGCGGCAGGTGGAACTTCTACAAATGGAACAACAGGAGTTACTACTAGTTCCTCACTTGCTAATTCACTCGCAAGTGCAAAGAAGGCTTATGCCGATGGATTAGCTGCTCTTGCAAAGGGAGACTTTGCTGCATATGACAAGGCGCAAAAGCGATTGAAGTCCGCACTTGATGCTGCAATCAATACTCAAAACAAGAAGTAGTGGACTTGGATTTGGTCTTTATCTATTGATACGCATAAGATTGCTTCACCGACGCGGGGTGGAGCAGCTCGGTAGCTCGCTGGGCTCATAACCCAGAGGTCGTAGGTTCAAATCCTGCCCCCGCTACTAGTAAGAAAAGCACAAAAGGGTCCTCATAGAGGGCCCTTTTTGCATTCCTTAACCGCTTATTTAATACGAAGTGAATTTGTAACAACCAATACGCTGCTCGCGGCCATAGCGGCAGCTGCATACAACGGCGATAACAATCCAGCCGCTGCAATTGGTAATCCAATAACGTTATAAATAAGTGCCCATCCCATGTTCACACGGATGATCTTTAACGTCTTTTTCGACAGCTTGAGTGCTGCAATAACACTTCCAAGTCCCGTATTCATCAAGGTGATGTCAGCGCTATTAATCGCGGTATCTGTTCCGGTGCCCATAGCCATAGAAAGATCAGCTGCAGTTAACGCTGCAGCATCATTGATTCCATCACCAATCATTAACACGATGTGACCTTCACTTTTCATGCGTTCAACGATTTCAAGTTTAGTTTCGGGCAGCGCATGTGAAACAACATGTGCTGCATCAATTCCTACAGTGGTTGCTACAGATGCTGCGACTTCGCTGCTATCGCCAGTAACAAGCCATGGAGTAATTCCCATTTCGCGAAGTGCTGACACTGTTTCAGCCGCATCACTTTTAAGTTGATCACCAACAGCAAATACTGCAACTGCCACACCATCCCAGGCAAGCACTGCCATAGTTAATCCGGCTGCTTGTCCCCGATCTACAGCAGATTTAATCTCGGAATGAAACTCTGTTGAACTGTGGGCAACTGCAGCAGGTGAACCAATGAGCACAACAGGTGATTGTGCGCCGATCGAAACACGACCTGCCGCACCCGATCCTGGAGTTACAGAAAAATCAGAAACTGCAAATGTTGAGCGAGGCCCACTCAAAATTCCCTGAGTCGCATTAGCTAGCGCGTACTTTGTAATAGATAGCGCAACAGGGTGGTTATTAAGAGACTCAATAGCACCGGCAGAAGCCACAATGTTTGTTGTTGTCACAATCTCGGCAAAGGTGCGACCAAGAACCGCACCTGCTGCAGTAGAAATCGTTGCATCTTGCACAAGCATTACGCCTTCGGTAAGCGTTCCGGTCTTATCAAATACAACTGTGTCGACGTTTCGGGCAACCTCAAGAACTCTTGGTTCGCGTAAAACTATGCCCCGCGCCGCACCGCGGCCGGATGCAACAAGTAATGCAACAGGTGTTGCTAATCCAAGTGCGCATGGGCAGGCGATAACTAATACGGTAATTGCGATTGAAATAGATTTAGTGAGTGTTGAACCTGTGTAGTACCAGCCTGCAAATGTTCCAATCGCAAGCACAGTAACAATTGGAACAAAGACAGCGCTAATGCGATCTGCAAGACGCTGGATTGGTGCTTTTGTACCCTGTGCGCTAATTACCATTGCAGTAATTCGAGCAAGCTCGGTATCGCTGCCGACTCGAGTAGCACGAACAATTAAGCGACCATTGTGATTCACAGATGCGCCGATTACCGCAGATCCTGGACGCACATCTACAGGCTTTGTCTCACCGGTCAGCATTGAGTTATCGACTGCAGATTCACCTTTTACAACAATTCCATCTGTTGCAATTCGATCTCCTGGGCGTACTTCAAATTCATCACCGATTTGCAACTGCTCTATTGGAACAATTAGTGGGAATCCCCCACGAACAATCGTTACCTCTTTGCTACCCAGCGCTAACAAGGATGTAAGCGCACTGCTCGCTTTCGCCTTTGCGCGAGTTTCTAAATAGCGTCCAAGCACGACGAAGAAAATTACACCTGCTGCAACTTCGGTATAGACATCACCGGCACCTGTTGAATTTGCATAGATAGACCATCCGAATGCCGCCAATGAACCCATGGAAATTAAGTTATCCATGGTTGGGTGCATAAGATTTCTAAGAGCAGCCTTATGAATTGGATAAGCAACTAGCAGTACAACTGGAGCGCTGAGTGCGATAACTACCCACGCAGTTGCTGAATATAGTGGATGTGGCAAGCCAAAGTTATCTAGTAATTGATGAACCCACATATCAATCTGGTGGTGCCAACTCATAACCATTGAAATTGCTACGGCAGGTGCGGCAAAAATAAATGCAAAGAACAAAGCGCGGGCAGATTTCTTGCTATGCAAAGTCACGGATTGAGCATCTACCAATAACGTTGCTGAATACCCTGCTTTTTCCACAATCTTAATTAAGTCCTTAGGGTTCATGTCTGCTGGAGCCAAAATGTGAGCAGTTTCTGTTGCAAAGTTGATTGTTGCACTTACACCTTCAACTTTATTAAGCGCTTTTTCTACTGAGTTAACACAGGATGAACATGTCATTCCTTGAACGGACAATGTGACGGGTTCCAATAGTTGACTCATGATGACCTTTTAAGGATTTAGTCCGTTGATTACGGCGTTATGTAATACCCCGTTAGTAGAAACTCCACTTCCACCAAATGGTCCACTCTGTCCAGCTATGTTTGTAAAAGTTCCGCCAGCTTCTCGAACAATAATATCTAAGGCTGCCATGTCCCACACTGCCAATGATGGCTCGATCGCAACATCAACAGCGCCTTCGGCGACAAGCATGTGCGACCAAAAATCGCCGATGCCACGAGTGCGCCAGGCATTAGAAAGCATTTTCTGGAATGGTTCCAGCCGATCACCCCACCCAACAAAATCTGAGTAAGAAATTGATGCATCGGTTAGTGCTGCAACTTTTGATACTGACATCTTTCTTTCATTTGATGAAGAGTCGAACTCCTCTGATAGATCATCAACACTTCCTGAATTAAATCTCACATATGCTCCGTGGCCCTTGGCAGCCGACCAACGACGTGTAAGTGCAGGAGAGCTGGCTATACCAACTACAACTTCTTCAGTACCTAATGAATCAACCTGTACTAATGCAATCAGAGTTGCCCAGGTTGGAACACCGCGCATAAAGTTTTTTGTTCCATCAATTGGATCAATAACCCAATAGCGACCAGATTTTCCCTTATCGCTACCAAACTCTTCTCCAACTAATCCATCCGCCTGGCGATGTGTTGCTAATGCTTCACGAATTACAGTTTCAACTGCGCGATCAGCATCAGTTACTGGGGTGTTGTCAGGCTTTGTTGTGATCACTAAATCTTGGGCCTGGTAACGATCTAAAGAAATAGCATCTGCCAGATCTGCTAATGCATGCGCAAGTGCTAGATCATCCTGCAGATCAATTGAACTCTTATCGTTACTCATGGTGGTGCCAGTCTAATCCTCGACTATTGCAACAGGTGCATCCTTGACCGCTAACAAGGAACGAAGACTTGCTAGTCGTGCAGTTCGGTGGGCGTTTGGAACCCCTTCAGGGCTAGCCCATGCATCTAATTTGCATGAACTTTCTGAGTGTGAGCAGTTAGACAGGCAGTTTGCAGCTACTTCGGATAAATCGCTAAATGCATCGACAATTCGTTGGTTATCAATGTGACTTAACCCGAATGCGCGAATACCAGGAGTATCAATAATCCATCCATCACTATCAACGAGTGGCAAGGCGATTGCACTAGATGAGGTGTGGCGACCACGACCAGTTGCCTCGTTAACATCACCTGTTACGCGATCAGCTTCTGGAACTAGCGCGTTAATGAGAGTCGATTTACCAACGCCAGAATGTCCTACCAAGACAGATATTTTGCCCTCTAGGACTTGATGCAACTTTGTTAGATCTTTGGAACGGGATTCACTCTTTATTGCGGTG
>Ga0114981_10003274_pt1 | contig 10304 bp, 15 predicted proteins | sample S_140806_MF_Meta_FD_87028 | JGI IMG/M metagenome (GOLD analysis project Ga0114981, IMG submission 87028) | Freshwater microbial communities from Lake Simoncouche, Canada to study carbon cycling - S_140806_MF_MetaG | ecosystem: Environmental > Aquatic > Freshwater > Lake | place: Lake...
AATGGTTTTTGCTGTATTCAATACAGTACCTGTATCGGTTGTGTCCATACTCATCATCCATGAAATACCAGATGGATTCATAGCCGAGCGCAATGCCATCGCCTGGCGTACTTCGGGACTATCGTCTGCCTTGTTTTGAGCATCCGATTTATTCAAAGAAGCAATGATGTTTTTACCCAAACGATAGGTCAGGTAAATACCGCCAACTACAAGCGCACCATTGATGAGCTTGGATTGGTTGTTTTCGACAACTTGAATGATTTTTTCTTTCGTGGATGCCATATTCGTTTAATTAAATCATGCTTTTGATTTTAAGCTTTACAAGGGGCAGTTCAATCTTTTTTGAAATACTCACGAGCTCTTGCGCTTTGAAATTATTTGCAATGGCTTGAAGTGCCTTTTGTACATGCCTAGCTTCTAGGTCAGTAGATACTTTTACTTGTATTAATACATCTTGTTGTGCCATACTTAAGTAGGGTTATTTATTGGTTGTGTTTGCGTGATAAATTGTAAAATGCGCTGAAGATTTCCTCGGTCTTTTTCAATTTCGGAAAGCATCAAATACATCGTTCCAAGCTCTTGATCGCTCATCGTTTTGCAAAATGACATGATCATTTCAAGGATTGTATCGCGTTGTGAATCCTTAGGTTCAGTTTCTGTATCCTTACCTTGTTCAATGGGTTTACCATCTTGTTCGGTTCCTGCTAAAAAGTTCATCGCAGCGCCCATAGGTGAGTTAGTTAAAAACTTAGCTAGGCCAGGTAAAGCCATACCAATGATGTTAGAATAATATTCAACCTGTTTTTTCGCATCCAGGGTATTTTGCATATCCTGCATTTGAAATTCAAGCTCTTCGTTCTCCGTTTGTAAGCGTTGAAGTTCAGCGCCCATGCGTTCCAATTCCTTAGAACGTTCCATTTCAGAAAACTTCCGCTGCACTAAATCATTTACTTCCGCTTCTCCCAATCCAGAATAACCCGAAAGTGCGCGTGGAATATCATCATCTACATCCGTCCATTCAAAAGTCTTTGCCCATATTAAACTGCCAGAATCCTGGTCTTTAAATTCGACTTTAACCTTGTCAGGATTTTCAGATTTATCATAGCTCCTAACTAGGTGTGAAAAGTTTGCTACATCTGCCTGATCAATGCTATTGAGCTTCTTACCGTTTCGGTAGAAGACAGCATTAAAAACCACATTGCTGTGTCCCTGTTTGGGGAAGGTTTGAATCATTTTTTGACTCACCTGTATGAGATGATATATCTTTTTTTTACTCATTACTCCTTGACGATTTGAATGAATTCTATATTGGGGTATTCTTTGGTATTTGCAGGTAGCTCAATGGCCACTAGGCCACTGAATTCTTCGAGACCTTCCAATCCGTTTTGACTGGTTAGGACTTCTAAACTGTTGGTATCCGAAATAATCCGTGTACCAATAGGTAGCGAAAACGAGTTGGTGAGCAATAAATACTCATTGTATGCCTCAATTTCGTATCTCAGAATACCAGGCTTCGTTACTACGTTTTTAAAACGCTGCAACTCAATTCCAATGGTTCGCTGTTTGAACTGTTGATGAATGTGAATTAAGTGATCGAACATAACTGGTCTGGGTTTATTTCTTCACTGATTAGTTCTTGATCATCCTCTTCATTTTCATCATCCTCACAAATACATTCATCTGTTGGCACTTTGGCTTTTGCAACCATCTCAGTACGTTCTTTCTTTGGAAAATTCTCCTTCTGAAATGGACTACTTAAACTCTCTGTGCAGCGCAGATATAGGCTTACGATGTAAGGCACAAATACATTTGATTTCATAGTGTCAACATATACACCCACCACTAATTGACCTCGAAGCAGTTCCACATCCAATGTTTGGAATTCATGAGTTACTTCAGGTTCATAAAAGGATTGAGCCGAAACAGGTACTACAATTGCTTCCTCTTTCAAACTATTAAACGATGCTGTAAACCACCCAATTTCTGGGATGTACAAATCCGTTTGCACTCCTCGAACATGCACAGCTTTAAATCCTGTACAGCGTTTTAGGTTGCTAGGTATTTTGTGTTGAAACCGAACAATTTGTCCTGGTCTGTCCACTTGAAGGCGAATGATATTGTAGCGTATTGCGGCCATTGCTCTTATTTTTCATTGGTAAGCCACAAATAAATTTTCACTTCATAAGGATAGCCGTAGGCTGAATATCCGTTTTCTACCGATGCGGATGGCGAAATAGTAGCGGCTGGCTGCCCATCTGTGAACCTTCCTTCAACCGTACTTCCAGCAGCGTCCAAGAGCTCCTCAAAAAAGAAATACTTCTGATTGGGAGCTACCTGGTTGCCACTAGTAAGCAGTTTCACCTCATGCACATCTTCAAAAATGTCCTGATTATTCACTTTTAGACCCAACAAGCATCCAGGAACAAGGCGTTCTTCAGGAATAGAAACATAAATGCCTCTTATTCTAGCGTATTGCTTGTCGGTTTGTGCATTGAATCGAATACTGTCTCCAGGCTTGGTGACATTCACTCGAATTTGCTGAAACTTGTGGTTTTTCATGGTGAATTGGATTTATCTTTTACGCTTTGATTACAGCTGTTCCGCGAAGAATTGCCTTCAAATATGAATTTTGAGGTGCATTTGCAGACCACTCGATATTCAATTCAATGGATTGTTGGTCACGGATAATTTTTGGATTATCCAATACCCACAAACCTTTGAAAGTATCTTTTCCAGTAGTTTGGAATACTTCACATGAAGTGTTTGGAACTAGCACCGTTCCGTTGGCTTTGAATTCAAATTCACCGTTGCGCATGTAGTCTGGAACCACATCGTAGTTTACTGATCCAGGTGAGTCGTTGTTGTCTCCAACACCGCCCAACAACTGCAATCCATACAACAAGAAGTAGTTGCCTTTCTCTAATTTGCCACTAGAAATGTTGCTTGATCCAACAACTTTGTTGTCGTCATCTTTGAACATCTTAATGACTTTAGAGCCACTGATGGTTTTTACCACATAGTAAGCGGTATCAACGGCTTGCAATGATTGATTTGCCAATCCAACTTGGATTTCTTTTGGCAACATGGATATGCGTTTTTCAAACTCTGCGCGAGAGCGTGAGCCTGTTGCATTGGTAGCAACACGAGTTTGGTTCTGCATTTTGCGGAACAGTTTTTTCTTGTCATTAGGGCCACTAAGGTCAAGGGCTTGCAAAAAGTCATCTTCTGACATTGCACCTAGTAAGTTGTACTCACTGTTTTCGATTTGTCCGAGCGTTAACATATTTCTGATTTTTAAATTGTGTTTATGAATAATTATTTGAGTTAAATGATTTCGATGTAGGCTAAATCCTCTTCTGCTACACCTTCAACCATTGCTGAATGAGAGGAGAATTCTTCGGGATTGTAGGAAGTTGGAGAAGACAATGCTGGTAAGTCAGGATTGTAGCGTTCTACTGACAAGTTCATCGGTTCGCGATACACGGTTGGTTCACCCAATCCATCTATGCCATTGAAACTAAAGTCAGAAAGTCCAGCCAACAGATCCTTTTTCAAGAATACTTTTACTCCTGATAGTAATCCCGATGCGCCAACACCCGTTGCCAACATTTTCATGTTAGGGTCTTTTAGCATTAAGTTTCCAGCAGTTCCAACACCCAAAAGGACAATTGGTCGAGCAAGTGCTTTGGCATTGAATCCAGTTGCCGTTGCATCTACATTCAATACTTTGTCAATCATTTTTCCGCCCAATGAGCCGATGACAACACCGCCAGTGAGCATAGCCAAGGTTTTGATTTCTCCCATCACAGCTTGGCTACTGATTTTGGTTTTTTTTGTTTGAGTTGCCATGATTTGCGTATTTATTGATTAAAATAGTTTTACAGGGGTAATATTTTTTTTGCTTCTACCTTGGTTTGCTCCACTTGTAGTCGTTGTTTTTTTAGGTAGTGTTTTTTTGGTTGTAGTTGTTGGTTTTCGTTTGGTGCGATAACCAGATAAGCCTGTTGCTTTTTTCTTTGGTTTCACCAATTGGTAAATTCCAAAGGCTAGTAAACCACCGCCAATAACAGCAGGCACAGGATTGGTTTTAATAAAGTTCATAATTCCACCACCGCTAGCTTTTGGAGTAGCAGAGGGTTCGTTACTTGTTGAGGCAGGGGCAAACGCGGATTCGGGAGGTGTAGTTATAGCCATTTTTTCTATTGCATTTGGGTTAGTATCTAGAAATTCACTAGCGGCATTAGCAGCTCCAGGATCGGAGCTTACTTCGCTGGTTAACGTATTCATATCTACGTTTTCATCCTTTCCAATTAGTCCAGATTCTTTTAATATTTTGATTGTTGCAATGATTACAGGTGCGGCAGCGGCAATGACAGTTGCAGAAGCTGGATCACCTAAATAACCCGACATTTGCTCTTCAACATAGCCACTTAGGTTTCCTGCACGTCCTTTTAGAATTGCATTTTTTAAAGCATCACGGCTCCCTTGAAGTTTATCAGCAAAAAGCCTTTCAACCTTCACTAAAGCATCTTTACTTTTTTGCCATGTTCCAGCTGATACATTCTTTGCTGCGGCTTGTTGCTGCGTTCCATAAGCCCATTTTAGCTTGGAAGCCATTTTCCCCAAATTCAATTTCATGGCAAGCAGAAATCCTCCGCGAGCTGCAATGGAAAGTGGATTGAATTTTACAACCGCTTTTACTGCAACTTTAGCGGCTTGACCAACTTTTTGTCCTACCGTTTTTACCGTCTTTTTTACATTGGTAAAAAAACCCTTCACATTGATTCCACTTAGAGCTAAATCATCTGGATCGTAGTTCAATCCATTCATGGTATTTACGCCGTTTTGCAAGTTCAATTGAGCTTCGTTCTTAGCGAGAATATCCAAGGCTTCGTTGCGCTTATCGGTGTACCAGTATTGAATGGCATAGTCCAACATTTTTATCAATGCCTGTGGATCATCAACTGTGGAAACCAAACTTGGATTTTGCGCCACTGCGTTGCGTGTTGCTACTAAGTTTTGATAGAGTTTATCCAGATCAGATTGATTGGTTGTTGCTCCCAGGCCAATGCCTGAAAGAGAAGTTGCCATTACTGCTTCATAGTGGTCATTTCCTGAAACGCCACTGAGTACGGCTACATTTATGCCTTTAAGATTCATATTGTAATCCATTTTGTCGGTGTATTTTTTTTCATAATTGAATTCAGAAACCACAGCATCAATTACACAATAGTTATTGGCTCCAGCAGTAGGCACAATCACATATACATGCTGCCATGAATCCTGACTATATTTTGTAATTCGAAAGCTGTGCGGGATTTTTAAATTGGTGAGAATGCTTGAAGTAAAAATGCTCATGCAGTCACAGTCAACTCCCGTAGCTCTTTCTGCCCAAGACCTAGCTGGTCTGCGCAATTGTTCAAGTCCACGTTGATCCAATTTGTATTGAATAAAGTTGTGGATGAACTCCCAAATAGCTTGACAGGTCTCATGGGTGGAAGGCCGCTTGAGTAATGGAGCGATTCGCTTGGTGTCGTCAAGGTATTTCCAAACGACTTTCTCCATTAACTCAACAGTATCCGTTACTTCTCCATCTTTGATAATGACACGGTCACGCTCATCAGGTGGTGGGAAATACGAATTATAGCGGCTTCCATCCTTGATGGCACGATAACCACTAGTTACAGTTTTGGTTGGTATATGTGCGAGTGACCTCATTAGATGATTTTGCTAGGTTCAGATTCATAAAAGAGCCCATTTACATAGGTGGTGAAAGACATTTCAATCGGAATACCGAGTTGGTCAATCAAGTTCTTTTTGTTGCCTGATTTAAACGCAGTAATCACTGCTGGAACTTTTGAAACAATGTTGGATATAAGCCCTGAAAGGGTCATCCAATTGATTTGAAGTTCAATGGTGTCGATTTGAGTAACACCGAGCGGTTTGATAATAATTTCTTTATTTTCCGCATTGGATTGGGATAACAATTTCCCTTTACTTTTTACGCTAACAACGGGCTTGGTAATCTTAACCGAATCCTTTGAAGGATTGTTAATGGCTACTTCCGTGCGGAATGATAATCCACCTAAATTGACAGCATGGACACGAGGATTCACCAACGAAATATTGGTTTGATCACCTACGTTTTGCATTTTTAGTAACCTAACAATGCCATAAACCGCAACGGCTCCTAGTGTTATGCCAACCAATTTATTCATTGTCGTCAGCAGATTTTTCGTTAAAGAATTGATTGAGTTTGCGAGAAGCAGCGTCTAATACTTTCTTAACCACATAGCCAGCAACAGCTGATGCAGTAGCATAAATAATAACGGTGGTTAGTCCTGGTAATGTTATCGCTAGTAATAGGGGCTTAGCGGAAATTGCCTTGCCAACGCCACCGACAACACCTGAAACGGTCGTAAATAATGCAGTATGTGTGTGATGTTGCATGAAGTCTTGTATCGATTAGGATACAAACTTCTGACTAATCAATTAAAAGGAGTTTACCAGTGTTTTCCTATGATTACTCTTATAGATTTATTGACATTTATAAGAGTAAGTGTATATCTATGTGTATAACTTTTTTTTCAAAAATTTGCCTATATATATATATATATATATATTGCCCTCATTTTAGTGAATTTACTAATTATAAGTTAACTGTTTTGAGCACCCGTAGAAAAAATATACTCGACAAAATTGGGTCGTTAATCCCAGGTTATACAGGTTATTCTGAAAGATCAGATAAACGCAAATCCGAAAAATGTTTTCGTGATCAAAATGCATTGCTTCTAGAAAAATCCGAAAAAAACATAATAGAGTTCCAAAAGCTTTTGCTTTTGCAAAATAACACTTCATTAATGAAAGAATGGGAGACTTTACGAAAACAAGTCAACACAATGACTTCCGTTCTCAAATATGCTAATTATGGGGAATCATCTTTTTTCTCTGCTACCCAAATTAAAGAAAATGAACTTGACCAAATAATGAATTTTGATGACCAAATTGCAGATAGAGTTCAATTAATTTTCAAAGCGACAGAGAACGAATTGTCAGAGGAGTTAACAAAACTATTCATATCAAATTGCTTAAAGGAAATTGATTCAAGTTTTTTAAATCGTTCAAATTTCATAAGCAAGTATAAATAAAATGGAAGTATTAGAATTCTTAGATAATTCGGGCAATATTATTGTCAAAAGGCTTCCAGAAAATGGAGTCTTAGAAATTAAATGGGGCTCCCAGTTAACTGTTCGTGAAAGCCAGGAAGCTGTCTTTTTCCGAGATGGACAAGCCTTAGATGTTTTTGGGCCAGGAAGGCATGTCTTACAAACTCAAAACATTCCAGCAATCGGCAAGTGGGTTACATCTTTTGGATATGGACCGACTTCTCCATTCAGAGCAGAAGTTGTTTTTATTGGTAAACAACTATTCCCAAACTTAAAATGGGGAACAAGAGAGCCAATACTATTCAGAGATACTGAGTTAAATGCAGTTCGTCTTAGATCATTTGGTAGTTACTCAATTCAAGTGAGCGATTCTATGCTCTTTGTGAATAAAGTAGTTGGTACTCGTGGCCTATTTTCAACAGAAAGTATACAAGATTATCTCAAAGGAATTATCGTATCAAAATTAAATACAATTCTAGCAAAAGAGTTAAAATCAGTATTTGATATTGCGCAAAGCATTGAAAATTTAAACCTCATCATTCGTACCGAAATCGATACAGATTTTAGTGGTTTAGGTTTGAAAATTCATGATTTCTATATACAAAGTATTTCAGTTCCAGAAGAAGTTCAAAAACTAATCGACACAAGAAGCGGAATGGGCGCATTAGGCAATATGGATCAGTTTATGAAATTCCAAGTTGCTAATGCCATAGGTGATGCAGCTAATAATAGCGGTGGTTCTGGTGATGCATTTAATACAGGAGCTGGTCTTGCTTTAGGCATGTTGTTGCCTCAAATGATGAATTCAAGTATGAATAAAACTACTTCGAATTCAATTGAACCAATGGAGAAGATTAAAAAACTTAAAGAACTTTTAGAGTTAGGAGCGATTACGCAAGCAGAGTTTGACGAAAAAAAAGTCTCCTTACTTAAAGAAATTTAGAATCTATGAGAGAGTTTCTAGTTTGTGATATGTGTACCGCAACAGTTTCTACTGAAACTAGCATTTGTGATTTTTGCGGTAATGATTTTAAAAACAGTGGTTCTTCTGCTGAAATACTTCGATTAAAAGATGAAATCGAAAAGAAAATGTATGCTTCCGATTTAAACGACTTACTAACTCGTATTAATAAATCAAAATTCAAAGACCATCCCATTATTTTATACCGTAAAGCTAAAGCCTTACTAATTGACTATATGACTAATGATGGTGTTCTCGATGCTGAAGAGTTTTGTGAAGTGATAAATATAATAAATACAATTTCCAAAGTGTCTGAAGACTATTGGACAGAGTTTGTTTTGTATTTAACAGTATTGTTTCCTTCATCACATACGAAACTCTATTTAGAAGATTTCAAATTAATTCGCTCTTTTCTTTTATCACTAAATAGAGATGAAGACAAGATAATAGAAAATAGAATGATTCAACAAGTATTGATTTCAGAGGCAGGCGATACCTTTTTTAAAGAATACCAGTTTTATACTGATCCGAAGAACTATATCAATAATTCTGACTTCATTCATAAAAAGAATCATTTATCAGATAAATATGAAAATCTAAAAACAAAAATAGAAGAACAACTTTAATTTTAAATATACAAAAATGGACAATCAAACATCATCTAAACGATTTATCAATCAAGAATTTGATAAATTCAACAACAAAACAACCACTACTTTAAAGTGGCCGACAAAATTCAGTAAAAAGTACATTAGCCTCTGGTTCAATTCAGGAAGCTCAGATCTTCCTGATTACAAAGGAATGGAAATTGATTTAACAATGCGTCATGTTAAAACACCTGATTTGGATGTTACGTTGATTGATTATCTCTACTTGGGGGCTGATTGGATGTTCCTAAGAAATGGACAGATGATCATAAACCTTGATGGAACTGAAAACATCAATTTAGAATGTCATGAATCTAATACAGAAGTTGGTGTTGGCTTTAGAAATGCTGTTTGCGAAAATGGATATTATGCAATATCAAAGGATGATCTAAAGAAAGTATGTGACGCTAAAGAAGTTGAAGTAAGAATATCTGGAGACAAAGGCTACCATGCAATTAACAACAAACCTGACCAAAAGAATTCAGAAAAGGCAATTTTACCAGGCGACAAATTCCTTTTTATGTGCAGAGCTTTCTATGCAGGTTTGTATGAAGATGATACTTATAATGCTCAAATCGAGGCAATAATCCCCGTTGGATCAGAAAATGCAAAAGCACCTAGCTCAGGAGGCTGTTTTATTGCAACTGCTGCAATGGGCAATTATGATCACCCAGTAGTTATGGATTTAAGAATGTTTCGTGACAATTGGTTATTGAAAAGAGATTGGGGAGTTAATTTCACCAAATGGTATTATACTCATGGGCCTAAAGCGGCAAATGTCATCGATAAGTCAACCATCTTAAAGAAAATAACCTTTATTGTTATCGTTAAACCACTTCAAATTATTACTAAAAAGTTGAGATAATTGGGCAAATTACACAATGCAATTACAAAGGCTGTATCAACTAAAAAGTTGATGCAGCCATTTTCAGTTAATGACGTGAATAATAGATGTTCGAACCTGTTATTAAATAGTCCTTCTTTTCTAAGTAAACATGCTGAAGGTAATCCTGGTGGTTACACGGAATATTTCGTAAGAATGTCAAAAGGTAAATACAAATTACTATGAATAAAACATTAATTGGTGTATTAATTGGATTAATATTTTCTAGCATATTGATTTATGCGATTAATGAAAATTATAGTCTATTGCAGGTATTCATTGGGTTTATCATTTTCATTTTCCCTTCAATCTTTTTATCAAGTTTTAAATCTAGAACTTTGTCTTTAATTCTAACTGTTGTGACTATGTTATTCATTTACCTTACCTATAAATACCATTTTGTAGATGCTTGGGCAGGTGTAATCATGGCTTTAACGTTAGGTATGCCAATTTACTATTTAAAGATTCGAAAAATCACTAATTAGGTTCTCCCAAATAATCAACTATTAATTTCACTTGTTTTGGTGTTAGTAATCTCAATCCAGGCTGGAACCCATTTTTCAATAATTCATTTTCCAAATTTTTATTGAATACAATCCATATTCTAACTTTTACACTTTCATTTTTCTTCGAAGATTTCTGAAAAT
>Ga0114981_10003279_pt1 | contig 10297 bp, 7 predicted proteins | sample S_140806_MF_Meta_FD_87028 | JGI IMG/M metagenome (GOLD analysis project Ga0114981, IMG submission 87028) | Freshwater microbial communities from Lake Simoncouche, Canada to study carbon cycling - S_140806_MF_MetaG | ecosystem: Environmental > Aquatic > Freshwater > Lake | place: Lake...
CAATGCCTTTTGGTGAGATTGCAGATTTTAGAGAGCGCCGTGACATCCTGCACAAGAAAACTAAAGATGGCCGTGATGTTCGAATCGGAAATGATCCACTGGTTATGCCAGGTGGAGAAGAGACTTATCAAAGTTATGGTCGTGGCTGGGCCAACTTATCTAACACCCCCTTTAAATTATTTAAATTGTGGGCACATGAAGGCGGAGTCGCTTCCCCATTTGTTGCTCACTGGCCAAAGGGAAAACTTCGCACCGGAGAAATTTTTGAGCAGCCTTTCCAATTAACAGATGTGATGCCAACGCTGCTAGAACTACTTGGTGCCAAATATCCAAGTGAACGAGCCGGCGTGAAGTTGCCACCACTTGTCGGACAGAGCATGTTCGGTGCGTGGAAAGGTGCAGATGTTTCCAATCCAACGCTGTGGTGGGAACACTGCGGAAATGCAGCTCTGCGAAGTGGCAAGTGGAAACTAGTTCGTCAGTATGACTTCCCTTGGGAACTCTATGACATTGAGACAGATAGAAGTGAGATAACAGATCTGAGCGCCAAGCACCCTGAAGTTGTTAAAGAACTCACTGCTAAATGGGAAGAAATCGCTAAGCAGAACGGTGTAATTCCGTTCAGGCAGATTATGAATATTTATGAAAATAAGAACATGGTAATGAATGCCTATCTGGCGATTCAGTAGTTAAAAACAATCGAGAGGGATATAAAAATGCAAAGCAAGGCGACTAATGTAATTATCTTCTTAGCTGACGACCTTGGCTTTTCTGATATTGGTGGATACGGCGGGGAGATACGCACCCCTAACCTTGATCGCCTGGCTGGCAGTGGCGTAAAACTCTCAAATTTTCATAACACTCCACGATGCAGCCCAAGTCGCGCCTCATTGCTAACTGGCATACATCCGCACCAAACCGGAATCGGCATTTTGACAGGCAGCAATGCCGCAGAAGGTGGATATGCAGGCAACTTAAATAATCGTTGTGCAACGATTGCAGAAGTCTTGAAATCAAATGGATACATCACCGCAATCACCGGTAAATGGCACCTCACCAATAGTCCAAATAAGCCAAACGGTGCTTGGCCAACTGATCGAGGTTTTGATAATTTCTTTGGCACTTTAGATGGCTGCGCAACATATTTTCGCCCTGGCACACTGACTCGTGGCTTAGAAAATGTTGAATCAGAGGCAGATAAGAACCCTGACTTTTTCTATACCGATGCAATCGCAACAGAGGCTGCAAAGTTCATTAAAGAGCGACCAAGTGATAAGCCATATTTCCTTTATGTTCCTTTCACCGCTCCGCACTGGCCACTGCACGCCAGAGAAGAGACCATCAAGTCATATGCGGGCACCTATGACGCCGGTTGGGATGCCATCAGAGCAAAGCGACTAGAGCGACAGAAAACCCTGGGCATCATCCCTAAAGAGACTGAGTTAAGTCCCCGCGATGCTCGTGTTCTTTCTTGGGAAGAAGAACCAGAGAAGAAGTGGCAAGCGCGCCGCATGGAAGTTTATGCAGCGATGGTCACAGAGATGGATACAGCGATAGGCAAAATTCTTGATCAAGTTGAAAAGAATAACGAGTGGGATAACACCATCATTATCTTCCTTTCAGATAATGGGGCGTGCGCCGAAGCCTTGCCACTTGATGATATTTCAGAATTTCGTCGCGCGAAGAACTTGATCAGCACACGTACTCGCGATGGCCGCAAAGTTGTTCTTGGCAATGATCCAGATGTTATGCCCGGGGGAGAAGACACCTATGCAAGTTACGGCGTTGGCTGGGCAAATGTTTCCAACACGCCATTCCGACTTTACAAGCGTTACACACACGAAGGCGGCGTTATGTCACCTTTCATCATTCACTGGCCAGAAGGCAAGCTAAATAGCGGAACGGTCAATACCAGCACTTTCCAATTAGTAAACGTTGCTCCAACTCTTTATGACGCACTTGGCGTTACATATCCAGCAAGCCTTAACGGCAATGCTCTAGAACCTCTTGTCGGCGGCAGCATGTTGCCCGCTCTTCAAAGTTCAGATACCGAAAGCTCTCAATTGTGGTGGGAGCACATTGGTAACGGCGCAATTATCAAAGGAAAGTGGAAGTTAGTTCGCCAGTACGACTGGGAATGGGAACTCTATGATTTAAGCGCGGACAGAAATGAATTGAAGGATCTTTCTAGTGCTAATCCCAAAATCGTTGCTGAGCTATCTGTTGAGTGGCAGAAGTTAGCCGATCAATACGGAGTAATTCCATTTAGAAAGACGCTAGAGATTTATCACAAGCAAGGCATTCGCGCATCCGACTCGAATCACCACATTTAATAGGCTCTAAAGACAATGCTTGTCTTATCACTTAGCGTATTAATTGGATTAGTTATGGGCCTGCTTGGTGCAGGCGGCTCCATCATGACCACTCCACTCTTTTTGTATGTAGAACATATGCCGCCCGTGGAAGCGATAGCTTCCAGCCTTATTGTGGTTGCAGTAGCTACTGCATTCGGCCTGATAGGCCACGCAAAGCGCGGTCACATCCAATGGCGCACTGGATTTATCTTTGGAATCTCAGGAATGCTCAGCGCCTTTGTGGGCGGGCAAGTTGGATCTCACCTACCTAGTGACATCCTCCTCTTCACATTTTCAATGATTATGACAGTAACTGGAATTGCAATGATTCGCCGCCGAAACGATTTGGAAACAGAAACTACACATAGGCCAATTACCCACCGCCTAATTTTAAATGGCGCACTCGTTGGATTTATTACCGGCACTGTCGGTGTTGGCGGCGGATTTATGGTTGTCCCTGCCCTAGTTCTCTTTGGCGGCCTAGCCATGAAAGATGCCATCGCAACGTCATTTGTAATAGGAATTACCAATTGCCTTGGTGCTTTTTCGGGGTATGTCCTCAGATTTGATAGTGAGTCATTGGTATCACTAAATACTGATATCGCTTTTGATTTCAAGATAATTCTGCCCGCACTTATTGGAACATCCTTGGGCGCACTAGTGGGATCTATGTTCTCGAGTCGAGTCAAAGCCCAGAAATTAAAAAGCGCCTTTGGCTGGTTTGTCATTCTTCTCGCGGTCTTTGTCTTCGTTGAAACCCTCTTTGGTGTAACGAAGAATTAGTTCGACCACCGAATATCTAGATTAGTTATAGCGAGCCTTCATATATTTCAGGGCGTGCGCTGACAGGTCATCTGAATCCTCCCAAAGATTGCGCCAAATACAGAGCGCATTGGAAAGAGCCGGATCCACAACAACTGAAGAAAATGATTCAAAAGTTATTGGACCTTTGTAATTTATCTTTTTCAGTGCGCCAAAGAAGGTATCAAAATCAACATTTCCTGAGCCAAGATAACCTCGGTGACTTTCACCGATATGAACATAACCAAGAGCGTCTCCGGCTTCTATAACAGCTGCTGACATTCCATCTTCTTCAATATTCATATGATAGGTATCAAGGTGCAGATATGCATTTGGGCGATTTACCGCTTCAAGAAACTTAAGCCCCTCTTTTGCCGTATTCATAATATTTGTTTCATATCGGTTTACAACTTCAAGGCTTATGTTAATTCCCTTATCAGCTGCGTAATCAGAGAGTCTTTGCATCGCAGCAACTGAGTTAGCCCGATTTTCAGGTGAAGCCGGGCCAGGATATTTACCTAAATTGCTATAGATCACACCACAAAGTTCAGTAGATCCCAGTGCATGAAGTTTATCGACAGCTTTTCTGAGCAGCTCATCACCTTTTTTCACAATTGAAGCATCTGTACTTGTCACATCGGTAGCAGGAGAAAGGCCAAGGGATGCGGTTGCAAATAAACCATGTTCAGCTAGTACATCCTTTGTCATAGCAACATCAATCGAATCAGGATCAATCATCAGCATTTCGATGTAGTCATACCCAGCACGTTGCGCACTTGATGCAGCGCTGCGCGCACTTGCTTCAGACCAATCCCCAGCCCAAACAAGTGCGTGACCGCCAAAAGCCAGTGATTTGTTATTAGGCATTTTCTGCTCCTTAGGTTGAAAAAACCAATGAAAACCTTTACAAGACTAGGCCTTGAAGTTGATAGGCGCTAGACCCCGCGATTAAGAGCGAGTAGGACGCTGGAAATCCAAGGAATAGTTCTAGAATTAGTGCCACGAGCGCTTAAGTCATTCGGGGAGTTCAATGAAAACTAGCATGAAGGCTTTTTATTTCCTTTTGCTATCGGCAAGCCTTGCAGCATCTACGGTCACCGGAATTCTTCCCGCAAATTCATCAACTTCGGCGCTAGCAAGTACGTGGCCAGCTGTTCCTTCAATCGGATTTTCATCAAGTGATGACAGCCTGATTGAAACCAATTCTTATGTAACGGGCTTTTCTTATGCGGAAGGCGCAACCAGCGGACTCTACACACGCACAGTGGCTTGCACATCCGTTGACGACCCTGCATGCGCCGGCTCAGATTCCATCTTTGCGCAAATGATCTTGCCGCCGTGTTCGGCCACCGCAACTGAAATGTGTATCGAATCCCTCGAAGTATCAGATGCAAAGGGTGTATTAAAGAAGGCAACGTTTGGATCTGAATTGCAAGGTCAAAAATATCCAGCAAGCAAGATTCGCAATTCACCGGCTGGCTCTTCGGCAAGTGTTTGGCGAGCACAAGAATCGCCGAATTCTTCAGGAAGCGATGAATATGCAGTGGTAGTCAGTACAACTTTTCAAAACTATCAAAACAAGAACTGCACCCAGTTTGTAACCGCACCATGTGCCTTTACTCGAGGTTTCCGGGCCAGGATCTATCCGATCAATCGAGCGTCGAACACCGAACCAAACCAAAATTGTCTCTGGGTAGAAGGTCAAAAGTGTGCCAAGAAAGTTGATTTCGCCCCCGGATCACGCGCCGCCCTTAGCGTTCGAATTGATAACTCACTTACCGGTTTTCTCTTTGGCCGCATTAAGAATGTGAACCTTGATTTAACTCCACTTTCACCAACTGCAAATCTGCTTCGCGTTGAAGCAGATCCCATTGATGTTCCCAAGATTTACGCCTACGTTGCTAAAACTGATCTCAACAAATACCCAAAAATCATGGAGTATTGGAAAACTCGCAGGGCCCAGCTCGCAGCAACAGATTTCACCAGCAACGACACCATTGATACCGGCCCCGCTCCCGAATGGGCGATGGGCGACTTCCAAGCATTCGAAGAACTTGTTAAATCAGGCCCACTTGTCACTTCTATCTGGCGAGTTGGCACGCAAGCAGGAAGCGGAACTGGCAGCAAATGCTTCGATGATAAAAGCAAACTTCAAGGTTTAGTTACAACCAACGCACCTACATACCTGCCGAATCCTCCTGCATTTGAAAATGACGAACTGGCATACAAAGTAGCCGGCGCACATCACTTAGCCGATGGCGTTACCTTGTTTAAAGGTTCCTATGACCTGGTCCTTCGCAGCGAGTTTGCGCGATGCTTATACGGCTTCACAAGTGCACCGATTAGAGCGAAAGTTTCAGTTGTTTCAACAGATGGCTCAACGCAAGATATCGCCACCGAATCTTTGCGAGAAGATGCCGCCCGCCAATGGCTCTATCTAACCGCGCGAAATTTCACCTTTTCATCCCCGACAATCAAAGTAAAACTAACGCAGGACGCACCTGCCCCAACAGCCAGCCCTGAAGCAACAAAGAAAACCACACCTGCCCCAATTGCCAAGAAGATAATTTCTTGCGTTAAGGGCAAAACAACTAAGAAAGTAACGGGAACAAACCCAGTGTGTCCTAAGGGTTATAAAAAGAAATAATTATTCTTTCCGCTTCCAGTAATAATCCCCATCACATTTTAAAATCTCGGCACACATCGCATTTAACGATTTTGCCCCGTTGTACTGTTCTTTTCGATTGCCCCAGCTTGTAGTACCAACAACCAAGCCTTCGTTATCAATTAACGGCCCACCGCTGTTGCCATGCGAGATATTTGCAGTAATAAAAATCTCGTAATCTGTTGAATTCAAGACCGAACCAAATGACACTGATCCTTCATATCCATCGGCACTTCCCAAGGCCATCACCCAATACCCTGGCCAAGGTTCTGCCTGCGATAACCCCAACGGCTTTAACTTCAGCCCTGTTGCCAACACCGCTAAATCATTTTCCTTATCCCACTTAACAACGTATGCCGGCACTTCCTCTTTATAGAGTTCTGCCACCGTTAGCTTTCCGTTGCCAGCGATGCATTCCTCAATCACATGGTGATTGGTAATCAGAGTTGTCGGATTCGCCTTATCCATTCCATTCTTTAATTCAATTGCCCAAGCAGTACCCATAGCAAAATCATCTTTACTCACATCGCAATAAACGCTAACCGTTGATTCCTGCGTTTTTTCCACTAGTTCACCCACGCTTCGCGGCTGGGCGTAACCGTCATATTCTGGATCTGATTTATGAAACTGATCCGAGGGCGACCAGGCAAGCATGAAAGCCCCAAGTGCAAATGGCGTAGCAATGATGGCAAGTGCGGCAACAAACTTGTTAGATGCAGAGTTAGTCATAGGGATGACCATACGGCTTGGGACTGACAAAGCAGGCAGATCAATTCAAATCTTTTCTAAACCCTCTCCAATCACATTCTTTGCACTGGATATCCGGATCGATTCCATCGGGGGAGATACAGCATCCGCCCACTGCATATTTCTCGAAATCAAATACTTCAGGATCTGGCATCCCATACAAAATCTGGCGCATTGACCCGATCGCTCCACAGCCGGCGCAGATCAAGGACTTGATTCGCCTTCGTCGTTTAGTAGCCATGCCTCAAAATTACTCGGCTGCACTGACATGACTCTGGATGATTAAGAGTTTGGCCTAGTAAGTTCCTACGCGTGTCCCTATGTCTCTAGTGTCTGGCATTTGAGCGTGAGCTGTCCCTAGACATCCCTCCTGATACCTACAGGTGTTAGGAGGGTGTTAGGGGAGTGTTAGGGGAAAATAATCCAACTTTCCTGACAAAACCTTTGACCTCTCTTTCCCTTTGCCCCCAGGTGGTGAGGAGTATCTTAAGACTGTGCGCAAGGCAACATTTCTCTTGGTTTGTACCCTCCTCGCCCTATCAAGTTATTGGGCTCCTTCAAGTGCGCTACCCAGTGACTCATGCATGGCACTGAGCAGCCAGCAATATTTAGAAGCTAATTCCCGCTTAATTCCTTTGGATAAGGATTTCACTGTTGAGTTTGATTTTTACTTGTCGCAGGATCCAAAGGACTATGCAGAGATACTTTCGCAAGGTGGTCAACCAAACGCCTTCTATCTAGGCATTAATCCCACACTTGGCATTCGTGCTGGCGATACTTGGGGTGATACGGGTGCAAAGATGCCTCTAAAGCAGTGGGTGCATATTGCTGTCACACATTCGGCAACTGGAAATGGTGAGTTATATATCGATGGCAAGGCATTTGCATCTAACGAGAAGTACACCCTGAACAACGCTGGGACAGCTACCCGAGTTGGCGCACAGTTTGATTCCAGTGCAGGGGAACGCATAAATGGCTGTATCGATAACCTGATAATTTGGAAATCCGTGCGAACACCGAGCCAAGTGAGTCAAGACTATTCACTTAAGAATTCAATCACTGACAACAATCTCATTGCTTTCTTCGATTTCAATACGGTTTCTACTGATGGACTCGTACGGGACAAGTCGGGTGCAAACAATTCACTCCGACCATTAATTCCACCTGAATTGTTCCCAGTCTCAAATCCAGTCGCCGACTATTTACTTGAGTTTAAGTCTGGAGGAGCCCTACGCGGTGATAACACTGCAGATGGAGGCCCTGGCTATTACGTAACTGCTGACCTAAAAAGTCCATTGCCGGCCAGCTTCCGTTCAGGCTTTGGATGGTATTCAACAGCATGGTCAATTAGCTCCGGTCCCATTGACAACTTCCAACTTGGGTTAAGTTCGACATGGATCGTTCCAGATAATTCGACGGTCAGCGCGAGTACTGCGCAGAAATTATGTGAGACGGGAACGAACGCCTCCGTGAAAGAGGCTGCTTCGAATCCAAATAGTGGAACCTATGGCCTCTTTCTTTTTCAAACAATTGAAGGAAGTTTAGGTTGGTGGGGTAATGAGAAATTCAAAACCGTCTTTCCTAAATACATGGCTAATGTGACACAAAATTGCTACACATCAGAGCTAGCAACACCAGGGTGGGGCTTTTTCAGAGATACTCCAACACCACGTTCTGGCACAGGATTGATTCAAGTCAGTAACCAGATTCTTATGCCACCAGATGGTATGACTTTATTCGAAGACAATTCAGCACCACAATTAGGTGTTACTTGGCATGCTCTCAATCTTCCTCGTTTTGATCGAGCGTTTGGCTCGAAAGCCGGCGACAATTCCTGGACACTCTTCATGAATGCGTCTAATTTTAAAGGCCCAGTTGCTTTTGTAGCGCCACAATTTTGGGTTGACGGTTCTTTGACTAACTCACTTCAGGGAAATCTGACACTCGATAAACGTTCAGGCGCAACGGGTGGCTTAGCTTCAGAGTGGGCTCAGATTCCATATTACAAATACACCGATAGCGCTGGGAAGAGTTACACCAAGATTCCGGAGATTCAATTTCCAGTGGATTCAAATGGCGACTTCGCAATATCTCGGGACTTCAAGAGTTATAGCAACAAAGCAATTAGTTCAGATCTCAGGTCTGCCCTTGCCGGATCGACAACCCTTCCACTTGCACCTGTCAGCCAGGAAATTGCATCAGGTGTGTTGATTGGAAATGCGCCAAATGTCTATCAAGATGGAAAAACTCTTGCAAATGTGAGTAAAACCCTCAGCGCCAAGGGCCTAGATAATGGAAATGCATATGGATTCAACGTACCTGGTAAAACCGGGATGATCAAATTGCCTCAATATTTTCTAGACTCAACCGCTGGCAAGAATGAAATACAAGAACTGGATGCACCGAAGGTTCTAGCAAAATCTACTTTCACAAAATCTGATCAGAAATCCACCTTTGTTTATCAGTACCCAAGCTGGTGGGATGCATCTCCAAAAGCCTCTAGCGATTTCACCACCCAACTCAATGACGGCAGTGTCGTTGAGTATCGCTGGTACAAGTTCGTAGAGCAGCCAGCATTTCAGAGATTTGAGCTCAACGAAACTGAAAAGGCAGCCCTGCAATCGGCAGTAATTAAGATGCAGACAGATTGGGCAAAGGCACCAATGATGGCAAATCCAAGTAAAGGCAACCTTGTATCTTTTGACGAGGGACTTCTTGCATCACCGCCCAAGGGCCTTGAATACGGTTATGTTCCAATTGTGATTAAGCAATATATGGGTTCTAGTCCGATTAAAGTAACACCGTCCCCAACTCCTTCTCCATCACTAACTTCGCCAACAAATATCGCCGCTGAGACAAATGCGACTGCCGAAGCCGTACCAGTTAAAGCAGCAATAAAGAAAACAACAATTACCTGCATTAAAGGAAAAGTCATCAAGAAGGTGACTGCAGTAAAACCTAAGTGCCCTGCTGGTTATAAGAAGAAGTGACCTTCTGATTCATACTCACCAGGTCATCGACCTGAAATGAAGTATTCCTCGGGCACACTCACGCTTGTAAGTGGGTGGTGAGGGACTCGAACCCCCGACCCGGTGGGACGCTACCCACAGCTAATATTGTGAATATCAGCAAACATATCCGCCTCTTTCCCCGGACGCGTCAGCACGTAATCACCACACACCTGACAAAACGCGTCGTAGTAATAGACCCCAAGCTCTTCCATCCACTTGTAGTCATAGATAAATGCCACAACCACTTCACCGAACTCGGGCAACGATCTATGTCCACGCGCACGATGAGCCGCATCTAACTCAAGCCCGGCTAGCCCACCTACTTCAGCCACCGCATCCATCGCCACAACCAATCCACACGTGCAGTGCCATTCCTTACCCGCATAGTTAACGTAACCCCAATGCCACTTCTGGTGTTGCCACGAATTCAAATTCGCATAATGCAACCACGCTTTATAGCGCCCGTATTTAGCCATTCCGGATTCGCCATCCATCCTGCTGTGCAAATCTTCCAACAGATCAGTAGAGACGCTGACTTGAACATATTTCTTCTTTGCTTTACGCATAACAAACACAGTCCTTAATGGACCTCAAGTTATTGAGACCCGCTCTTCTGGCGGTGTCATTCATCGCCAGCAGGTCTTCCTTTAGAACCACCGTGCGCGGTTGGCGCGGTTGGTACTAAGCAGCTAAAGGCTTATTGCTTAGTTCTTGACCTA
>Ga0114981_10003280_pt1 | contig 10297 bp, 5 predicted proteins | sample S_140806_MF_Meta_FD_87028 | JGI IMG/M metagenome (GOLD analysis project Ga0114981, IMG submission 87028) | Freshwater microbial communities from Lake Simoncouche, Canada to study carbon cycling - S_140806_MF_MetaG | ecosystem: Environmental > Aquatic > Freshwater > Lake | place: Lake...
GGCCGCAGCCCGGCGGCGGCCGTGCAGGAAACCCTGGCCCTCGCCCGCCATGTGGAGGCGTTGGGCTTCAACCGCTACTGGTGCGCTGAACATCACAATAGCGCATCGCATGCCGGCAGCGCGCCTGAAATCCTGCTGGCCGCCATTGGCGCGACCACCAACCGCATTCGCATCGGTTCCGCCGGCATCATGCTGCCGCATTACAGCGCGCTGAAAGTGGCCGAACAATTCCGCATGCTGGAAGCGATTGCACCCGGCCGCGTGGACCTAGGCGTGGGCCGCGCGCCGGGGTCTGATGGGCGCACGGCCTTCGCGCTCAATCCCGATGCGGCGCGGGCGGCGGAACGCTTCCCCAATCAAATCATGGAAATTCTTGGCTGGCATGGTGATGGCCTGCCGGAAGGCCACCCCTTCGCTAGCATCATCGCCCAGCCAGTGACGACGACCCGCCCGCAAATGTGGGTGCTTGGCAGTTCCGATTACGGCGCGCAGGTCGCCGGCTATTTCGGCCTGCCCTATTGCTTCGCGCATTTCTTTTCCGACGGCGGCGGCAGCGAACAGGTGATTGATATCTATCGCCAAAGCTTCCAGCCCAAGCCAGACCTGCCCGCGCGCCTGTCCGCGCCTTATCCGGCGCTTGCTGTGTTTTGCCTGGTTGCCGATACGGAAGCCGAGGCACGGCGCCTATTCCGTTCCCGCGAATTATGGCGCCTCAAGCGCGACCGCGGCATGTTCCTGCCGTTACCGAGTGTCGAGGAAGCCGAGGCCTACCCCTATTCCGATCTGGAATTAGCGCGGCTGGAGCAAATCCGCGCCCAGGCCATGGTGGGCACGCCGGAACAGGTCCGCGCCAGGCTGGAAGCGCTTTCAGCAGCACATGGCGGCATTTCGGAATTCGCCGTGATCACCCATTGCCATGATGCGGCAGCGCGCCAGCGTTCCTATACGCTGCTGGCGGATGTATTTGGCATGAGGGGCGAAATCACCCCAGCCTTGGCGGCGGAATAGCTTTTCAGTTCGCAGCCCATTCACATTCGTTCATTGGAAACGCAGCAGATTATTGTCTGATCGCATTTTCCGAGTCGCCAAGCGAAGCCGCTTGGCTTGAAAATGCTCTATCTTTCACGCCCATCAAACTGCGTGATGATGATGGCGCTCTCTCCGCGTGCGCGTGCCTTGCGCAGCCGCCACCAGATGGTGATGGCGCCAATCGCGCCCGCCGCCAGCACAATCGGCAGCAAAACCCCGATGGCCAGCACGGCAAGCGCGGCCAGCAGCAAGCCGCCAGCTGAAAGCGCCACCAATATCGCCACACCGCCAAGCCGCGAGAGGAAGCCTTCAAACCCGCGCGGCGCTGGGGGCGGTGGCGGGTCGCGAAATTCGCCCTCGGGCGTCATGTCAATGATGATGGGCGGGCGTTTTTCGCTCATGCGCTGAGACATGGGGTGCAGCCTGCCCCTGGGTCAAGCCTTGTTTTGTTACATACGGTGTCGAAAGGCATCCAGCCGGGCATAGATGTCGCCATGGGGCAGGCCGGTCAGGTCATGATGCTCCTCACCTGTCACCGCCTTGCGGGCGGGGCCTGGCAGATGCGCGATGATGGCTTGCGCCACCGGGGCCGGGGCGATGATGGCGATGCTGTCCATTTCCTTGGCGGTGAGTGCCTCGGCCAGATCATGCGCCAGAGTTTCCAGGAAATCGCGCCTGGCGTGTTCCTTTGGGCCGTCATCCTTGCCATCGCGTTCCATGGCGCTGCGGTGCGTGGCCCCAGCAGAGGCAAAGGCGCGGCCGGGCTTGTCTTCACCCAATTCAGCATCGCGCATCCGCGCTTCGGGCGCGTCCCAGACGCGCAATTGGTCATACCCAGAATCCTGCTTGCGCTTCACATATGCTTGGGCACGGCTGCCATTGGCCAAAAGAAACCAATGCCGGCTTGGATCGGCATTGCTGGATGTGGTGGGCATCGCGGGGCTCCCTGAAAATTCCTGGGAAGCTTTTGCCTTGGCTAGCGCAGCACGTCCTTGCGCCTGATCAAGTGGCCGATGCGGGCGGCAAAGTTGCGATGAAAAATCTCTGATGCGAAGGTGGGCAGTGGCACTGGGGCGGCCTTGCATGCCCCCCCGTATGCCTCTGCCCGCACGAAAATACTAAGGCCCGAATAGGGCGTAGATATCCGCCAGCGTGACATTGCCCGCCAGGATCACATCATCACCCGCGCCGCCATTAATATTATTGGCAAGGCCATTACCAACCAGCATGTCATTGCCGGCGCCACCGGTAAGGGTGATGCCGGTAACCCCAGCAGCGATTTGCAGTGCCTCCACCTGACCAGGGCTGGAGAAGCTGACTGAGGAAATGATGGTATCCGCCCCACGACCGGTCAATTCAATGATTTGGTCGGAGGTGTCGTCCACAAAGTAGAAATCATTGCCGTTACCGCCGATCAGGCTATCGCTTCCGATACCGCCACTCAACGTATCGTTGCCGGCGCCGCCTTCAAGGGAGTCATTGCCCCCATCACCGCTCAGACTGTTGCTTCCGTATGGGCCTACCTGCAAAAGATCGTTCCCGGTTCCACCAGAAAGCGTATTGCCGCCGGAACCTCCAGTTACAAAGCCCGCATAAAGTGTGTCGTGGCCAGCACCGCCATCCAGACGCACCGCAACGACCGAGCCGCCAGCATCAATGTTGTCATCGCCATCACCACCATTGACGCTATCCGCGCCCGCCGTGCTGTAAATGGTATCATTGCCCGCGCCACCCGCCATGGTGTCGGCGCCAGAGCCATCGTACAATTCATCATTGCCGTCGCCGCCTTCGAAACGCACAGCCTGGCTAGAACCGTAAGCGCTCAACAAATCATCACCATTGCCACCGCTCAGACTATCAGCGCCGCCATTGCCACCAATAAGCGTGTCGGCGTAATCACTACCCTGAATCCGTTCAATATTCTCAAGCGTATCCGTGCCGGCTTGGCCATCAGTCCCGCGACCCGTCAGCAGATTGACGCTGATACCCGCAGTCGCAAAGGAGTAATCCGCCGCATCGGCAGTGCCAGCCCCGCCATCCAGATAGTCATTCCCGGCATTACCGCGGAAAATATTGCCCAGGCTATCGCCAATAATCGTGTCATTGCCAGCGCTACCGCGCACCTGTTCAATGCTGATCAGCGTATCCGTGCCGCCCAACCCATCATTGGCGCGCCCAGTGGCGAGGTTCACGCTGACGGCCTGGGAGGCAGTATTGGCACCATAATCGACCATATCGCCGGTGCCGCCACGGCCATCCATCAGGTCATTGCCCTGCAAGCCGCGGAAGCGGTCATTGGAAGCACTGCCGAGCATGGTATCGGCGAGAGACGTCCCACTCACCGCCGTGATGCCCACAAGGCTATCGGTGCCGCCGAGGCCATCGGTCGCGATGCCGCTTGTCAGGTCAACGGAAACCCCGCTGGTGAGGCTGGTGGAGGTGGTATTGTAATCTGCAAAGACACCAGTCTGGCGGTAATTATCAATGATGGTGTCATTGCCGACGGAGCCGAACAGGAACAGAGAGGTATTTTGTGTCGCCGACGTGGTGACGGTGATGAGGTCACCATCAACGGACCCGCTCAGCGCTTCAAAGCCCTGGATACTATCCGTTCCTTGCGTTGCGGTGCTGACCGTTGCCGTATTGATCCCCGCACTGCCACCGCTAGAATTGATGGTGGCCGTGATCGCCTGACCGCCCGTTAGGTTATATGAAATACGGTCCGAGGTTCCAGCGCCGGCATCTATCGTGTCACTGCCGGTTTCACCATAAATCAAGTCATTATTATTACCACCAGCAATACTGTCAGCGCCGTTGCCGCCGTAAATAGTGTCGGCGCCATCATTGCCCTGAATGACATCATCCCCATCCAGCCCCAGATAGCTGTCACTCCCCGCCAGCAGGTCAATCACGTCATTGCCATTAGAACCAGAGAGCGTATCATTTCCAGCCGTGGGGCCAGAGACCACCGGCACCAAGCTTTCAGCCGCAATCACTGTCGCGCTACCATTGGTGAAGTTAACAAAGCCGGCAGAGGGTGTGCCGCGCGTCCAGGATGCTGCATCGTCGAAGACAAGCCGATCACTGCCACTGCCAAAGACGCGCAGCACATCAGTATCCGAAAGCGCCGCAACACGGTTTGCGGACAAATTCAGGGTATTGCCACCACCGGCAAGAGTTATCGCCTCAATGCCGTTCACAGAACCAAGCGCCGCAGCCGAAATACTGCCGCCCGTGGCGCCCTGGAAGGAAAGCGTGTCATTGCCGCCGCTATCGTTGATCTGCAGCGTCAGGCTGGTGCTGCCAGCGACATAAAGGTCATTACCAGCGCCGCCCGTCAGCGTGTCATCGCCACCCCCAACAAGGGTGTCATCACCATCACCGCCGGACAGGCTGTCATTACCATTGCCGCCCTGAATCTGGTCATTGCCAAGGCCGCCCAGAACGGTATCAGCGCCATCGCCGCCGGCCAGGCTATCATTACCATCACCGGCCAGGATGGAATCACTGCCGCCAAAGCCTGCGATGATGTCCGAACCATTGCCGCCATCAATCGTGTCGGCGCCGTTGCCACCAGCAAGCGTATCATTGCCATCACCGCCATTGACGACGGAACCGATATCGGACGACACAAGCCCGGTGGAGGCAATCACGGTCGCATTGCCCCCATTATTGGACAGGGTATCAAACCCGCCGGAGCTTCCCGTGCGCGCCCAGCCGGTGTCGTCGAGAACAAGCTTGTCACCACCGCTACCAAAGACGAGGAACAAGCCTGTCCCCGAAACACTCAAGGCCCGTGCGGCAGTCAGGTGCAGAATAACATCGCCGCCGCCTGCAAGGTCAAACGCGTCAATGCCGGCCACACTGGAAATTTCACTTGCCAATAGTTCATCGTTAGCAAGGCCGTTCAAGGAAACTGTATCATTTCCGGACGCATCATTAATGGTCACATTACCCGTGGCAGCGTCCATCAGGTAAAGGTCATTGCCGGCGCCCCCCATGAACAGGTCGTCGCCGGCATCACTGAAGATCGTGTCATTACCGGCGCCGGCATTGATGGTGTCATTGCCTTCCCAACCATCAAGCTCATTGTCGCCGCTGGAGCCCAAGATGCTATCATGCATCGTGCTTCCTTCAGCATCCTCAAAATTCAGGATGATATCAACAGAACCACCGTAATCCGTCGCGCGGCCCGCCGCCAGGTCAATCGTCACGCCAGAAAAAACCCGGCCGTTGCCCGATTCATTATAAGTATAAACCACTGCGCCCGGGCTGGAGCCGAAGCGATAGGATACCACGTCTCTCCCGCCCGCTGCATCTGCGTAATCCGCACCCGCACCAAGCACAATGGCATTAAACCCACTATCACCAATGACGGTGTCATTAGAATAGCTGGTCCGCACGGCCTCAATACCGGTGAACACATCCGTTCCGCCATCACCATCATTCGCCGTGCCGGTGGCAAGATTGACGGAAACGCCGCTGGTCGGGTTGCCATCATAGGAAAGCACGTCAAACCCATTGCCGCCAACAATGCTGTCATTGCCGCCCGAAGGTGCCAGCCAATCATCCCCATTGGACCCGATCAGCGTATCGGCAAAATTTCCATACATCTGGGCGCCGCGGATATTGATGAGCGAATCAACCCCGCCCAACCCATCATTCACACTGCCGGATGCCAGATTGACACTCAGCCCCACCGTCTGGGAGCCATAATCCGCGACCACATACTCACCATCAATACCCACCAGCGTGTCGCTGCCCGCGTCACCGCGCAGGCGCGATGTGGTCTGGCCGTTCTGTCCAACGCCGACCAGATAGTCATTCAATTCACCGCCATAGACATTTTCGATGGAGGTGAAGGTATCAAACCCGCCCCTACCATCACTCGCTGTCCCGGCGATGAGGTTGACGGAAACGCCGGACGTCGCTGAGGTATCAAAATACTCAATGCGGTCAGACCCAAGCCCGCCATCAATGCTGTCATTGCCGACATTACCGCGGAAGGCTTCGCTGAAAACATTGCCAAGCAGCGTGTCATTGCCGCTGCCGCCGCGCACTTGTTCGATGCTGATCAGGGTATCTGCGCCGCCACGGCCATCATTCGCGCGCCCCGTCACAAAATTGACGCTGACCGCCTGGCTTGATGAATTGGAGCCATAATCCACCATGTCAAAGCCGTCGCGGCCATCCATGATGTCATTGCCCTGAAAGGGCCGGAAGCGGTCATCGAAGGCGGTGCCGTAGATCGTGTCATTCAGGGAAGTCGCGTAAACGCCGCGCACGCCAACCAGGATGTCCGTGCCAGCATAATCCGTGGCGCTGCCAATAGGCCGGCCTAAAGTGTCAGTGCCGGTCTGCAGATCAACTGAAACACCGCGGGTGAAGCCGGTATTTGTGCTTGCGGCGTCGTAAGCGGCGAAAACATTGCTATAGGGACCATAAAGATCGGCAGAGCTGGTGATGGTATCATTTCCGCTACCGCCGAAGACAACCAGGCCCGCATAAAACGTCGCGGCGTCGCTGATGTTGAATGTATCGTTGTTAATACTGCCTTCGATTCGTTCAAAATTGATGATCGAATCGGTGCCCTGCGTGGCCGTTGCCACCGTTCCGGTATTGGAACCCCCTCTATTTGGGCCAATGAGGCCGATATTCGCCGTTATCGCCTCTCCGCCCGTTTGGTTGTAGAGAATGCTATCCCCGGTGCCCGCGCCGGCATCTATCGAATCACTCCCAGCTTCACCATAAATCCGGTCATCGCCATTACCGCCAGCAATGCTGTCGGCACCATTGCCGCCGTAAATCGTGTCATTGCCGTCATTGCCCTGAATGGAATCATTCCCATCCAGCCCCAGATAGCTGTCATTCCCCGCGAGCAGGTCAATCACGTCATTACCAGCAGTGCCAGTCAGCGTGTCATTTCCAGTGGTGGCGGACATGGGAGCTTCCTTCAATCGAAAGGTGGGCGGGCGTTAAGCCCGGGGGGCAAAACAGGAGCTTGTGACTTAGTTAATGTTATTTTAACCAAAAGGCTCGGTGCTTGTAAAATGTTAATCTTATGTCACCCGGGATACCCTCATTGCCCTTCATTAGGTCGCTGAGCCTACAACCATTGGTTGATTTATCGATAAAACCTTGGCCGGCACACCACCAACCGCCCCCCACCCCGCCCGGCCCTTCAAGCGCAGGCTGCCCCATGCCATCCTGCCGCTGCAGAACCAGGAACCCAACCCATGCGCCTTGCGGTGATTTCCGATATCCATGGCAATCTCGCCGCGCTGGAAGCGGCTTTGGATGATATCGCGCGGCGCGGCATCACGGACATCATCTGCCTTGGCGATTGCGCTTCCGGCATGTGCTGGCCTGGGGAGACGACGCGCCTGCTGATGGAAAGCAATATCCCCACCATCCGCGGCAATCATGATCGTTGGCTGACGGATCGCGTGGCTGAGGGGCTGAAGGGCCAGGATGGCTTCGCCTTTCAGGAAACCACCGCCGACCAACGCGCCTAGCTATATGAATTGCCCGAAAGCCTGACCCCCGCCCCCGGCGTACTCGCCTGCCATGGCACCCCTTCATCGGATGTGCGCAATCTGTTGGAAGACCCGCGCCACGGCATTCTGGTGCCATCGCCGCTTTCCGCCATTCGGGAAAGGCTGGGCGAAGATGGCATGGCCGCGCGCGTTGTGCTGTGCGGCCATAGCCATCAGTCGAGCATCATCCACATGCCGGGCGATGGGCCTTTGGTCGTCAATCCCGGCAGCCTGGGCCTGCCTGGCTTTCGCGTGACACGCGGGGACCATCCGCACCGTGCGGAGGCTCGGTCACCGCATGCGCGCTACGCGATTTTGCATCTGGAAGAAGACGCGAAGCCGATGGCGGAGCTGATTTCCCTTGTCTATGACTGGGAAAGCGCCGCGCGGCGGGCAGAAGCAATGGGTGCCAACCACGCCTGGCCGCATGTGCTGCGCACCGGGTATTTGCCGGAATCGCTGGACGAATAGCATGTGACCGGTCCGCGGCACATCGAAGCCGGGCTTTCGCCTTTTGCGGAAGATCGCTACGCTGCAAATGCTGATGAGAGATTTACCCGCCTGTCCATGCGCGTGACCATGAAGCCTAGCCAAAAGGGCAAGCTGCGTAGCCTGACCTTTGTGCTTGCGGCTGTTTTTCTGCTGATTTTCGGCTTTGTGCCGGGTGAGGGTTCCGCCCGCTTGTTACCCGCGCTCGATACATCGAGCCCTTACGCAACCATGCGGTCCTTCGATCAGGAAATGCAGCGCATCGCAGAACTTTATCAGGCCTATCGCGCGCACCCGAGTGAGCGAGCACAACGCGCTTTGGGCGCCGCAACAAGCCGCGCAGCCCACCAATTGCTTGATATGAGCCATGTGCCGCCAGCAACGCACCCAAGGGTCGGCACGCGAACATTGCTTGAACTTGCCGACATATTCTTGCGTCTGCCCGAGGTTGCGCCAGAGACTATTCCCGGCGCACCTGGCCAGACGGGCAGGCCAGTGACCGCGCGTTGGACCTTTCCCGGCACCGAAATCCGCATTGAACGAATCAGCCAAGGTGATGCGCCGCCAGATTTTCGCTTTTCGTCCAGCACAGTTGCGCGCATTTATGAATTCCACTTCGCCATTATTAAAGAGCCACCCCTGAGGCCCGCCCCGCTGACGCATTGGCGGCAGGCACAAATTGATATGGCCGGGCCCTTGGTCCCGATGAGGCTCGTCGAAAATCTACCCCTATGGCTCCGCCGACCCGTCTTGGAAGCGCCAATATGGAAAATCCTTGCTACCCTGGTAGTGGCGATCTTGGCGTTTGCGGTGATGATCATTTGGGGGAGGCTGATCCAGCGCCTTGCACGCCACGCGACGCCACCGCGGCGTACCGCACGCTGGCTGACCGTACCGCTCGTTATTACGCTTACAGCCAGCCTCGCGCATTACGTTATTGATCGTCAGATCAACCTTACTGGCGCGCTTGATCTTGAAGCGCTTATCACAACGCTTCTGCTATATTTTTCAGCGGCCTGGGCCACGGCACTGGTTTGCCGCTTTCTGGCCGAAGCCATCATTGCTTCGCCTCGGGTGCCAGATGATGGTTATGACGCGCATCTGCTAAGGCTGTTGGCGCGTGTTACGGGCTTCATCGGTGGTATCGCCGTACTTGTCTACGGTGCCAATGATTTGGGTTTGCCAGCGCTGGGCGTTGCCGCAGGCCTTGGCGTTGGCAGCGTTGCCCTTGCCTTGGCTTCACAATCCACAGTCGAAAATCTTTTTGGCGGAGTTTCCATATTTGCGGATCGGCCCTTCCGTGTGGGTGATCTCATTCGCTTCAATGATCTTAAGGGCAATGTTGAGACGATCGGCCCACGGTCAACGCGCATTCGTGCGCCGGATGGCACGCTTACAACCGTACCGAATGCCGATATCGCCAAGGCTCATGTCAATAATCTTTCAGTGCGCAACAGTTTCCTGTTTGAACATCGGGTTAATCTGCCCTCTGGTGCAACAGCCGCGCAGATAACGGCTTTGCTGGCGATGTTCAGGCAATTGTTGGAAGAACATCCAGCGATTGCAAAATCGGATGGTCCACCGCATGTGCGGCTGACCTCGCTGGCACCGGATTCTGGTGGGATCCATCTTTTTGCCCATGTGATTGCAAAAGATGAGGAGGCATTTCTTCAAACGCAGGAAGCGCTTCTGCTGCGCATCATGAAGCTGCTCTCCGATGATGCCATCACCGGCACCTCTTGAAACCATCATCCGATCTTCATGGTACTTCTTATTGCCGCCTAGGTATAATGACCCCAGTCTGGATGGCTGACTTCTCTCGTTTCCATTTTTTAGGATGAAAGACGCAACATGATTAGGATCCTGAAATTAGCCCTGGCACTTGCCGCGATGATGTTTTCGCAAGCCTATGCTCAGGGCGCTTTCAACAAAACCCTGACCCTTCAGGGCGTGAATTTTCACGTCACCTGCGCCAATGAAGGATCGCAAAACACTCTACGCATTGCACCTTCTGGTGCGTTGCATGCCCCAAAGGTCATCGAACAAGAAATTGATGGCTCCGTGATTGGTGCAGAGGTCGCGGATCTGGATGGCAATGGCACGCCGGAGATCTATGTTTTTGTACAATCCGCGGGCAGCGGTTCTTACGGGACAGTGGTGGGTCATGCGGTTAATCGTGGCTCCTCCATCACGCCCATCGTGATGCCGGAGCTCACCGACGATGCCAGGGCTTCATCAGGTTA
>Ga0114981_10003285_pt1 | contig 10288 bp, 7 predicted proteins | sample S_140806_MF_Meta_FD_87028 | JGI IMG/M metagenome (GOLD analysis project Ga0114981, IMG submission 87028) | Freshwater microbial communities from Lake Simoncouche, Canada to study carbon cycling - S_140806_MF_MetaG | ecosystem: Environmental > Aquatic > Freshwater > Lake | place: Lake...
AATAAGTCAACATTTATTAAAAAAATATTTTTTTTAATAAAATTTGGTTTTTAATATAAAATGATTATATTTGTAGAACTTTGATAAAGTTTAATGTATTTATAAAACACGTAAAATTTATTAAAAAAAGATTTGACAGTTTAAAAAAAATGTCTTATTTTTGTAAAAGAATTGATAGTTTTTAATGTATTTGTAAGACATAAAAAAATATTAAAAAAAGATTTGGTAAATCAAAAAACTTTACCTAACTTTGTAAAAGAAATCAGGAACGTCTGATTTAGTTCTTTGAAGAAATTGGTTATAGAAACAGTCTAGGTCCGTAGGGCAACTGTTGTATGTGAGGAAAGTGACTACGGGACAAACATTTAACTGTATGAAACAAAGCAGAAGTCCTTCGCATTTAAAGTGTAAATGAAATATGTTACCGCATCAGTTATAATAGCCATAAAAAGATTTGACAGATTAAAAAAAATGTCTTATCTTTGTAAAACAAAATGAGAATGGGTTGACAATTAGTCATAAAATCGTGGTTTCCTAACCTCAAAAAAAAATTAAAAAAAGATTTGGTAAATTAAAAAAAAATACCTAACTTTGTAAAAGATATCAGAAACGTCTGATTATGTTCTTTGAAATATTATTATCCGTTTGACGGATTAAAATGAAACCTTCGGGTGAATTTTGAACTCCGTCAATAAATGATAATCGGCCGTGTATGGTCGTTAAATAAACCACGAAAGTGGGATAAAGTGAATTTACTTGTGTTAGTAAGTTTGCGGTTTCTTCAGAAACTCGAGTACACAAGTGGGATATCATCCGACCTTTATTACTGAGGGCGACGCTTTAGGGAAAGTGGTTGGATGGTTTGGGAATGTGGATTCTCAAACTGAGTTCGGAAGAACAATAAAAGTAACCCATAGGAATCAAGTAAAAAATGTGGCACCAACCATATAATTGCGGGTTCCAATGTTAAAGAGGACTTAAAACCGAAAGGTAAGATAAAGAACAAGTGGTGTTGTTATTATCCTTACATATCATCCGCCAAGATGTATGTTTGAAGTAATCTTAAAATATTGAGATAGGGATATTTCACTGAGTAGAAAAGCATTTTGATTCTCAAAAGGAGTTGAAGCTTAAGATGGACCTCTACTTGGACGCATCCACGACACATAAAACTTATACCAAATTTTAAGTAAAATTAAACTAAATATAAGCAAAAGTGTTCATCAGGTTTTGATGAAAGTCGCCTACATAGTCATGGGTTGTCCATGGCATACTAAGACCGCAAGTCGAAGTATATTTTTACCAAAAACCTCTAAGGAGTCGAATCCTGAGTTAACTCGCAAGGTTAAGGAGAGTGGAGTAGTAAAAGAGTAGTTGAAACCTTTAGGAGTGATTAGTCTAACTAATCGGCGATGAGACTTACCATTCAAAAGATGGTGGAAACAAAGGGAACTAATAATCCTTTAAAAGATTCTCACATATAGGTGTATTCTCAGCCTAAATTAAATATTGTAACAAAAATTGTTTATTAAATTAAACACTGGAGATGATACCTCATTACAATACAAGTGGTTCCCAAGTTGTTTCCTTCATAACAACAGCAATGAACTAAAACTTGCAAAAATAAAATGAAAGGTTTTTTATTGGTGATTTAGTTAATTTATCACATTTTGGTACCACATCCAAAAAGATTAAAAAATAAACACTTTTTATGACTTCGGATGTCACAGGTTAGTTCAAACCAAAAAAACTCATGTCACTTTTGTTTAGAAAGTTTTGTTTTATAAACAGTCTTCTATTTTAGTGGCTAACTAAAAATGAAACAATTGAATAAACGGTTTTGTTAGAATTACCAAAAAAAAGTAACGTCACAAACTACTTTCGTATAATATCCAATTTACGTTCTAACAACTGGGTAAAGGCTAAATAGGGAGGTTTGATTAGCCGTCAGACCTCCCTTTCTTTTTGAAAAATCTTTAATATTATTATGGTACCCTTGAGGTATAAAAACTAAAAATTTAATAACATGGAAATGTATTATTTTTCTTTAGGTATTCTTTCGATTATTAGTCTAATTTTTTGTAGTCTAATTGTTTGGGGTTTAGTTAAGGTGATTAAAACAAAAAATGATTTAGAAAATTTCAAAGAGTCTTATAAATGGGATTTAGAATGTAACCATAGAAGATTTGATGACAACAAAAGAGAGGTTAATCTTCATATGGAAGCTTTCAATAGAAATATTGAAGAGACCATTAACAGTGTACACCGCTCAATTGATGAAAATTTTAATGAATCTAGAAGTTACACCGACAAACGAATTGACAAATTTTTAAACAAGTCAATTGACTCTGAAAAGAATTAACAAAAAACCCCACATATATGTGGGGTTTTTTAATTGGTGGAGGCGGAGGGCTCCGACTCCCTCGTCCAAGTAACCCCGATTAACCAGGACTACACGCTTAGTATAAAGTTTTCTAACTTTCCAAAAATACTTAATTCTCTTATTTTATAGTGGTTCGATTTATCAAGAACTTAACTTCCACTTGTCTCTTTTTGGGTAGAGTCTACACCATTGCAAGGACTTCTGTTCCTAGGTTATATGTCCGCCGACCCGAAACTGTTACTTAATCTAATTAAGCTACAGCAACTTCCTCAGTACGGATTAATCCAACTGATGAAAGTTTGTTGATGATGTTATCACCTGAAAAGTAAACCAGTTTTTACAAGGTTAGTTTAGCCTCGACGTGCCCCAATTAACAGAAAAAACCTGTCAAATCCAAAGCGCCCCCAATATGTTAATGAACGATTATTAAGATACAAATATAATTATAATTTGACAATTATCAAATTTTTAATATTTATTCTTAAAGATATTTATAAATATGCCAGAACAAGAAGAAGAAAATAAAAACTTAGCTTATGAACATTCTAGGGTTTTATATGATACTGACGATTTGATGTTAGTTGAAGTTGAAAATTACGATGGGGCTAAGTATTTTGGACCTAATTTTGTAGAAAGAAATTATTTTAAAAATTATAATAATGGTGTCTTGTATTTTATTATTAATAAAAAAAAAATAACTAAAGAGTCTTTTAAATCGTCAACCTATACAATTTATATTGAGGGTAAGGGCGATGAAACCCATATTTTTAATCCTTTGGGGGATAAAATTTCATTGTCTGAAATTATTAAAACATTTCCAGTTTTAGAATCTCGTTTAATAGAAATAGTAGGTGTTAGTGGTATATATTCAGCATTATTATCAATAAAGAATGGGAATGAAACGACTTCATACCAATTACAAAGATATGATGATTTAATATCTGGGTTTAAATTTAAAGAAAAATCACCCGGTAATAGTATGGTATCTTTAACGTTTGCTAATGAAAGTAAATTTTTTGAGTTATTTGGATTTGATGAAAATGACATGTGGGCTTTAAACGTAATTATGAGTCAATATGGTTATGATGATGTATTTTATTCGAGTGACTACGCATATTCAGATTGGAAAGAAGGGTATCTTATTAGGGAGTTTTCTAATGAAAATATGGATAAGGTCAAAGAAATAATATCGTATTTAGAACCATCAATGCTTCCTATAAAAGAGGATAAATTAGAAGATATTTCACAGACTTTATTTAAAACTTTTGAAAGTGAATGTGAATCATTTATTAATGATTATTCAAGTATGATGAATAACTGCAAACAAAGCGCAGCTCTTGACGATGTATACGATGATTTAGGGGATGTTTTAATTAAATATGGAATGTTAACTAAAACACCACTATATAAATATTACACAACCGTATCGACTCTTTTAGCTCTATATGATATGACAGGAGTAAAAAATGGAAGTATAACTGATGTTTTAACTAAGTTACTAAATGATTCTCACGGCGGAGGATGGTCCGATAGTTTATATGAATACGATTGTAAAGATTTTGGTAGTGAAGAATTTAATAACGGCGTTTCTTGGGAATTAGATAAAATGTTAGAACAACTTTTAGATTCTGATAAATTTGCTAATTTAGAAGTGTATAGAAAGGCTCTTTCAATTTTAGATAAATACACTATAGGGTTTACCTATGAACTTCCAAGAAATAATAAGGAAAAGTTTAAAATTATGAGTCTTGACCCGGCAACAAACAAATTTACAATAAGATATTTTTCAAGCGAAAATACTTCTGGTATTGGGACTAGAAATAATCCTGGAGAATTAAGGTCATTCACTTTGGATGAATTTAACAATTTTTTACATACACCAGAACTTTTTTAATTATTAATTATTAAGATTTTTTAGTATATTTGTACTATGGAAAGAAATTATGAATTATTAAAAAGTGTATTATCTGTAGCAACTCACACTTATCAGGAAGAATTAATGATTAATTTTATTGAAAATTGGTTAGTTGAAAATAATCTACCGTATTTTGTTGATGATATGGGGAATATTTATGTAACAAAACAAACTGACCAAAATATTAAATTTTTTCCATGTGTTGTCTCTCATACAGATACTGTACATAATATCGACACCATTAACATTCGAGAAACTATATTACCAAACACTCAAAATATTATGAAACCATCTTTAAATGCCTTTAATAACGAAGGTAAACCAACTGGGATTGGCGGGGATGATAAATGTGGAGTTTACGCTTGTTTAGAATTACTTAAAGAATTACCTAATTTAAAGGCGGCGTTTTTTGTTTCAGAAGAAACTGGGTGTTATGGTTCAAGGTCGGCAAATAAATCATTTTTTGAAAATGTTGGTTATGCTATACAGTTTGACGCTCCTGGTAATAGAATGATTACTGAAATTTCTATGGGGACTAGGTTATTTGAACTAAATGGAGACTTTCATAAAATAACAAGCAATATTTTAAATGAAGAATTTAACGGTACCGGAGAATATGGTTCACATCCATATACCGATATATATGCTTTAAAACATTTATTTGATTTTTCATGTATTAATATCTCTATTGGGTATTATAGATACCATACAAGAAATGAGTACGTGGTTATTGAAGATGTTTATAATGGTATTAATGTTGGAAAAAAAATAATTGAAGGACTGTCGTATAAAAAATACAAATATTTACCAGATTCAAATTATTTATTTAACACAAAAAAACAGTTTTAATCAATCTTTTTTTTCTTTCTTGTTTTTTTTGGTTTTTCTTCAATTTCATTTTGATTTTCAGGCAAAAGTATTTTAACCAAGTTGTTTTCTGAAGTCAAAGAATAATTACCATTTTCAATAATGTTACCTTTAATAATTTCTTCAGATATAAAATCTTCTATTTTATCCTGAATTGCTCTTTTTATTGGTCTTGCCCCATATGTTTCATCAAACCCAACTTCAGAAATTAAATTTAAGACCGTTTCATCAAAAGTTATATTATAATTTAAACCAATTAACCTTTTAGATAGAACATCCAATTCTATAGTTACTATTTTTTTAATATCTTCTTTAACCAACGCGTTAAAAATTACTATTTCATCAACTCTATTTAAAAATTCAGGAGAAAAAAAGTTTTTAAGTTCTTTTTTTAACACATCTCTACGATGTTCTTCTTCAGCATATGAATTATTAATAGTTTTAAATCCAACTCCAGTTCCAAAATCTTGTAATTTTTTTGAACCAATATTAGAGGTCATAATGATTACACAATTTTTAAAATTAATTTTTTTACCTAAACTATCCGTTAAATGTCCCTCATCTAGTACTTGAAGTAACGTTGAAAAAATATCTTTATGCGCTTTTTCAACCTCATCGAATAGAATTACAGAATACGGTCTATTTTTAACTTGTTCAGTTAATTGTCCCCCATCTTCATAACCAACATACCCACTAGGAGCTCCAATTAATCTTGATATAGTGTGTTTTTCTTGATATTCTGACATATCCACACGAATTAAATTATCTTCACTACCAAACATTTCTTTTGCTAATTTTTTAGCCAATAACGTTTTACCAACACCTGTTGACCCAAGAAAAATAAAAGAACCAATCGGTTTATTAGGGTCTTTTATACCTAACCTATTTCTTCTAATTGATTTTGCAACTTTTAATACCGCTTCTTCCTGACCAATAACTTTACCAGATAAATTATCAGCTAATTTTGATAATAAAACTGTTTCGTCAAAATTTAATTTTGTAATTGGGATTTTAGTCATATTTGATACAACCTCATAAACCAAGTCAATTGTAATTATTTTCTTTTTTATTAAGAGTTCTTCTTCAAATTTTTTCTTTTCAGAACTTAATTTATCTAAAATTTTCTTTTCTTTATCTCTAAGATTTGCGGCCTCTTCATAGTTTTGTTTTTTAACAACATCTATTTTTTGTTGTTTAATTTTTTGTGCCTGTTCTTTTAAATCATCAATAACAAATGGCATTTTAACTTCAACCTGACTACGAGCGCCAACTTCATCAATAATATCAAATGCTTTATCTGGGAATTCTCTGTCTGTAATATATCTTTCAGACAAATCTACACATAACGATAAAACCTCATCACTATAAAGCACTTTATGAAAAGTTTCATATTTATCCTTAACATTTTTAAGGATTTCTAAGGTTTCTTTTTTACTTGTTGGGTCAATTATTACTTTTTGAAAACGTCTTTCTAATGCTCCATCTTTTTCAAAGTTTTTTCTATACTCATCTAATGTTGTTGCTCCAACACATTGAATTTCACCTCTAGCTAACGCTGGTTTAAATATATTAGAAGCGTCTAAAGAACCTGAAGAATTACCGGCTCCAACGATTGTGTGTATTTCATCAATAAAAACAATAATATTAGATTGAGACTGAAGTTCATCTATAATAACTTTCATTCTTTCTTCAAATTGACCTCTGTATTTAGTTCCGGCAACAATTGAGGTCATATCTAATGAAACTACTCTTTTATCCGCTAAATTTCTTGGACAATCACCATTATATATTTTTATTGCTAACCCTTCAATAATAGCCGTTTTTCCACTTCCTGGTGCTCCAATTATAATTGGGTTATTTTTTTTACGTCTAGATAAAATTTGAGCAATTCTCATTATTTCACGTTCACGTCCAATTACCGGGTCAAGTTTACCTTCCTCAGCTAATTTTATTAAATCTCTACTAAAGTTATCTAAAACTGGTGTTGGGGAGTCAGAATCTTTTTTTGGTTTTTGTTTACCATCATTTTCTACAGAATCGGTCATATGTTTTTTTTAAAAATATAACTAATAAAAATAAAAAACTCAACCTATTAAAAATTAAGTTTATAATTTTATAAAATTTAATATATTTAAATTATGGCAATTAAAAAAGAAACAATAGAAGGTACAAAGATTATTAATGAAATTGATTCTAGTAACTTATCAAAAACCGAATACGATACTGAAACTAAAAAACTTTTAGTTGAGTTTAAAAATGGTTTAAAATATGAATATTATGAAGTCCCTCATAAACTACATGTTCAATTTAGAATGTCTGAATCTCAAGGTAAATTTTTTAGTTTAAATATTTCAAAAACATATAAGTATAAAAAAATATAATATTAATATTTATTATGATATTTATTGTCAATGAGTAATTTAAAAAACATTTTATCTAGTTTTAAACTTAGAAATAATTTAAACCTTAAAATTTGGGAATTATAAGATAAAGATAAAAATTCAAATAACAAACATAATAATTATAAAATTTACCCTGAAGTCAGAGAAAGACTTTTAGAAATTGCTTATCGTTTTATAGATAGTTTTGACATTGATGTTGTTATTGATGATATCATAATAACAGGTTCGTTAGTTAATTTTAACTGGTCAAAATTTTCAGATGTTGATTTACACGTTTTAATAAATTTTAAACAATTTCCGGAAAAACATAGACCTCTTTATGTTGAATTATTGGACCTTAAAAAAGTTCTATTTAATTTAAAGTATAATATAAAAGTTAAAGGATTTGATGTTGAATTATACGCTCAAGATAAATCAGTAACTAGTTTTAGTTCTGGTGTTTATTCCGTATTGTTTGATAAGTGGGAAAGTTTCCCTAACAAAGAAAAAGTTGAAATTGATAAAGAAGCTATTTTGAATAAAACAAATCAATGGACACAAATTATTGATTCCGCAATTGAAGAGGCATCCGATAAAAATTTAGAAGACGGGTTAAAAATACTTAACAAATTTAAAGATAAATTAAAAAAATATAGAACAAGTGGGTTAGAAGAAGGTGGAGAGTATTCTAATGAAAATTTAGTTTTTAAAGCCTTAAGAAGAAATGGGTACATTGGAAAATTATATGATTTTAAAAATAAGTTAATGAGTAATAAATTATCATTAACTGAATCTTATTTAAATGAAGCGAACACCTATGGTTTCCCTGAAGGTAATGTTGATTCGGGGAAGGTATTAACAGGCGGTGATGGAGGTAATTGGGGGGGTTCTATGGATATTGCGTTAGAAATATTAAGTTTTGCTAAAGATTGTAAAGGAGGGGATAGAGTTGTTTCATCACAAAAAAGAAGTAGGAAAAAAACCGCATCTGGTAATGTTTCCGACCATTACGTTGGTAATTTAAGGGCATATGCTGTAGATATACCTACGAGTGGGAAACAAGGAGATGAATTGCTCGCATGTATAATGGAAAAATGGAATGGGGGGTCTAATAAAGATTATAAGGGGGGTAAATGGTTGAACGTTAATGTTGAAGGATATAGATACCAATTTGGTTGGAGGGTTAAGGACCACTATGACCATATTCATGTTGGGGTTAAAAAAAATAACAAATTAGGGGACACTATGGATTATTTAGATACGTCAGGAATTGATACTGATTTGGAAATAAAAAACGAATTAGTTACTGATGCAGAAAAATCAGAATTTTTAGAAGAACTTAAATCAATTGCAAATTCTGATAAAACATTTAAAAATCTTAAAACAGATGGTAATAGAATCCCATACGACCCTGACGTTGAAATAATTCAAACTTCATTACAATTTTTAGGGTTTTTATTGCCAAAATGGGGAGTTGATGGAAAATTTGGACCTGAAACTGAAGAATCGTCAAATCAGTTTAAATCAGAGTATCTTAGCGTCCTTGATAAATATAAACATTTAATATCGACTGAAAAAAATGTTTTAACAAGTGACGATATAAAAGTATTATATGCTTCTTTAGTTAAAGAAGGTTTTGTAGAATCTGATTTAACCGGTATTCAAAAAAAGTCTGATTTTAGTAACATAAATATTGGTAACGATAAAGAATTTTATGAAGAAATTCTTAAATGTGTTGGAGCCCCAATAACGGATGAAAATTTAAAATTTTTATATGCTTGGAGACAAGCGGAAGGCGCAACCGCTAATAATAACCCTTTCAACACTACTAGGGTGTTTAAAAATGCCACCCCCTACGGAAAAAATACGGATGGGGTAAAAGAATATCAAACACGTCAAGACGGTCTTGAGGCTACTTGTGAAACACTTAACTTAAGTTATTATACATGTATTGTTGATGGACTTGTTAATGACATTGGGGCTGAACTTATTTCAACAAAATGTGACTCCTCATTAAAAAAATGGGGGACTCATGCAACTACTCCATTAATAACAAAAGTTTTACGAAGTAATAATATTAACCCACCACCAATTGCCACATCATAATAATTAATTTTAATTATAACAATTTGAATTAATTATATATTTATATAAAAATAATTTATTTAAAAAAAAATAAAAAAAATGGGAAATTTAAGACCTATAGGAAGTGAAAAACTCACAGGAATGGAAAAAATTAATCGTATGATTGAAATTTCAAGATACAATGAGAACACTCCTAAATCAATCAATGAAGATAAATCAGTTGAATTTAGTAAAACTTTAACTGATGGTAACAATTATATCATCCAAAAAGAAAAAAGTGGATACGTAATTAAACGTACTATAACTGAATCAGATTCAAATTATGAGTATATTGAACCTATGAAAAATAGAAAATATTATTCTTCATATTCAACAGCACTAAAAAGGTTGAATCTTATTTCAAATGAAATTAATAAAATTGAAGGTTTTAATGAAAACTTATCTCTTTTTGGAGAAAGTGATGAATCTACAAAATATTTTTTAAAATTCGGAGAAAAAAACGAACAAACCGCTCCGGCAACAGCTCCAACCCCGGCTCCAGCTCCAGCTCCAGCTCCGGCTCCAGCACCAGTTCCAGAACCATTACCTACTGAAACACCTTCACCTGAAGAAGATGAAGATATGAATTTAGATTTTGACGATGAAATTGAAACTGAT
>Ga0114981_10003292_pt1 | contig 10273 bp, 8 predicted proteins | sample S_140806_MF_Meta_FD_87028 | JGI IMG/M metagenome (GOLD analysis project Ga0114981, IMG submission 87028) | Freshwater microbial communities from Lake Simoncouche, Canada to study carbon cycling - S_140806_MF_MetaG | ecosystem: Environmental > Aquatic > Freshwater > Lake | place: Lake...
AGCAACCGTAGTGGTATAGTTAGAATAGCCACTGATAATACTACCTGGGCCAGGCGCCAAAGTAGTACACGTACTCGAATTATTGATACCGCCAAAGGTTACATTTAAAATCTCTTCATCGGCTGTAGAGATTGCATTAGAGGTGCAATAACAAGCGGTAAAAGAATTAACACCCACCGTAACTTGAGCAGAAGTAGCCGTAGAACCGCTTGAGGTACAAGTAACAATACAACGATAATCAGTAGCGGCTGTTTGCCCTACAACAGATGCTGCAGCAGAGGTTGCACCTGCAATGGTAGCACTTGTAAATTGTGAATTAGTTATACCTGTTCCATTAGCTAAGTTAGTCCAAGAACCAGCACCTGCAGGAGAATATTGCCATTGATAAGTAATGCCAGACGCTAAGGTAGATCCTGTTAATCCTAAGGCAAATGTTTGTGCAGGACAAACAGTTGGTAAAGTGGTGGTAGAATTACCAGCCGTAACAGAACCAGAACAAGGAGTAGATGCAATTACATTAAAATTGTAATCTTCACACTCGCCAAAAGAAAGCGTTGTAGCGCAATAGTCGGTTATAGCCGGTACGGTTACAAAACGACACAAAACACGCATTCTTCTTACACCTGGCACCGCAGTAAACGGAACGGTAATAGTGGTTGTAAATACTGTGATAGCAGAGGTTGGAGATACATAAACATCTTCTCCTAAATCAGCAAAACTATTGTTACCATTCCAATCAATCCAAACTCTAAACCCTTGCGACCATGAACTACCTGCTTGCATGTTTAAGGTAATCGTTTGCCCTTGAATTTGAGAACACGTCAGTGCACTATAAAAAATATAGTTATTGGCATTTCCATTACAACCCGTGTTCTTGTTGGTGATATTGGAGGCACCTCCAGTGGTACTGAAATTATTAATCAAATCACCCGATGAACAAGCAACAGAAAAAGTTGGCCCACAATAAGGAGCTTGGGCATTAGCACTATTATTAAAGGAAACAATACTAACGAAAAAGATTAAGCTAAATGTAAGCTTAGCAAGCATATTCGAAAATAAAGCGGTAGCGTATTGGTTTTTCATATAAATGGTTAATTTAAATGCAATTAGTAGTCGGCAATTTAATACAATTTTATGGTAAAAAAAAGAATTTTAACCAATAAAAGAGGACTAAATCGTAAGACATAGGATAAAAATATTGAGTTGGTTTTAGGCTGATTTTAATTTTTTTAAAAAATGATGTACCTTTCCAAAAAATTTAACCATGCAATTTCCTAGCAATTTAAAGTACACTAAAGATCACGAATGGATTTCTATTGAAGGCAATACGGCTACAGTAGGTATCACCGAATTTGCTCAACGCGAATTGGGAGATATCGTTTATGTAGACATCCCTTCTGTAGGTAAAGCATTGAATATGAACGACATATTTGGTTCTGTAGAGGCTGTAAAAACGGTTTCTGATTTATATTTACCCCTAAGCGGTACCGTTACAGAGGTAAATGCTGCTTTGGAAGCTAATCCAGAATTAGTAAACCAAGCACCTTACGAAGGTGGTTGGATGGTGAAAATGAACTTATCTAACCTTGACGAAGCTGCTGAATTATTAGACGCTGCTGCTTACCAAGCTTTGGTGGGCGCATAATGCTGCAACAACTCTTTTTATTCATACAAAAACGAGCAAAGTCCTTAACTTTTTTGTGGACCTTGCTCGTTTTTTATCTTTGCTTAATGCCGCAAAGAAAAATTGCGCATATTCCTATTGCAGGCATCGATAAAGTAGTGCACATCCTATTTTTTGGAATTTTCATGTTTTTACTGCTATTCAACATGAAAAAAGCAAAATGGATAGTATCGTTTTTAATTGCCACCCTCTTGGGTTGTTTGATCGAATTGCTTCAATATTATTTTACATCGCTTGGAAGAAGTGGCGATTGGAAAGATATTCTTGCAGATGCTTTGGGGGCAATAATTTTTGGATTTTTGCATTATATACTTGCTAATAAATATAAAAATCACCAACATTAAATTAGTTTAGCGTTCAAATGATTTATAGAAGTAAAGCACCTTTAAGAATTGGATTAGCAGGCGGCGGCACAGACGTTAGTCCATATTGTGATGTATATGGTGGAGCTATTCTAAATGCAAGTATCTCGTTGTATGCTTATGCAAGCATAGAACCCCATAATACACCTATATTCAACTATGAAGCTATCGATCGTGCGGCTACATTTTCTTTACCGTTAGAAAATTGTTTACCTATCAATGGCACGTTAGATTTAGCGAAAGGTGTCTATAATAAAATAGTATCGCTATACGGACCAGTACCCAGTGGATTTACTTTAAAAACTTATGTAGATGCTGCAGCAGGATCAGGATTGGGAAGCTCCTCTACCTTGGTGGTGGCTATGTTAGGCGCCTTTGCAGAGTGGATGCAAATACCGCTTGGCGAATATGATGCCGCTCACTTAGCGTATCAAATAGAACGAGAAGATTTAAAAATGGCCGGCGGCAAACAAGATCAGTATGCGGCTACTTTTGGTGGTTTTAACTTTATGGAGTTTGGTGCACAAGATAAAGTGATCGTCAATCCTTTAAACATTAAACCTGCTTATATTGCTGAATTAGAAAGTAATCTATTATTGTATTACACAGCTACTAGTCGTGTATCTTCACAAATAATAGAAAAGCAACGCGAAAATGTAATTGCAAAAAATACTATTACCATTGAGGCTACGCATCAATTAAAAGAGCAAGCATTGCTTATGAAAAATGCTTTATTAAATGGTAAAATTGATGAAATAGGCGCCTTGCTCGATCTTGGTTTCAAAAACAAAAAGCAAATGGCTCAAGGCATTTCTAATGAAAGTATCGATGAGCTATATGAATGCGCACTAAAAGCAGGAGCTAGTGGTGGCAAAATAAATGGCGCTGGCGGTGGTGGTTTTATGATGTTTTATTGCCCCGGCAACACAAAATATGCAGTAGCCAACGCCTTAAAAAAATATGGTGGCTGGAGCTGCGCTTATCAATTTACAAAACAAGGATTATATACTTGGCAATTTTAATTTCCTACTATGCGCATAGCAATTGTTGGTCCGGCACATCCCTTACGTGAAGGTGGTATAACTACTTTCAATCATCGTCTTGCCCTGCAATTAATGCAAGAAGGAAAGGAAGTGATTATCTATTCTTTTTATTTACAATATCCGAATTTCTTATTTCCAGGAACTTCTCAATTTACGGCAGATCCAGCACCTGTTGGACTAACTATTAAATCGATTCTTAATTCCATAAATCCGTTCAATTGGATAAAAGCGGGTTGGCAAATACGAAAAGCAAAGCATGATGTAATTATCGTTCGTTATTGGTTGCCTTTTATGGGTCCCTGCCTAGGCACTGTTTTACGCATACTCAAAAGAAAAGAAACAAAAATTATTTGTATTGCCGACAATATGATTCCGCATGAAAAGAGAATTGGTGATCGCATATTTACCCAGTACTTTTCAAAACCCATTGACGCCTTCGTATGCATGAGTAGAAAAGTGCAAAAGGACGTAGCACTTTTTTCTAACAAGCCAAGTTTTTACACACCACATCCTTTATATGATAATTTTGGTGCAGCCACTACAAAAGCTAATGCTTGTGCTACCTTACAGCTAGCCGCTGATAAAAAATATGTATTGTTTTTTGGTTTTATTCGCGCCTACAAAGGCCTGGATTGGCTCTTAGAGGCTATGGCCGACGAGCGCATACAAGCTGCCGGAATAGAACTAATTGTTGCTGGTGAATTTTATGATGATCCGCAATTATATCATCAAATAATTGAACAACAGCACTTAAAAAGTCGCGTTCACCTGTTCACCAATTTTATTCCAAACGACAAGGTAAGTCTCTATTTTAGTGCAGCCGATTTAGTGGTACAGCCCTACAAGCATGCTACCCAAAGTGGCATTACACAAATAGCCTATCATTTTGAAAAACCTATGGTGGTAACTAATGTAGGTGGATTAGCAGAAGGTGTACCGCATGGGAAAGTGGGTTTTGTTGCAGCACCCGATCCTACTGCTATTGCAGATGCTATGCTGACGTTTTATGAACCTAACAGTTTAGACAATTTGGAACAAAACATACAAATTGAAAAAGCAAAATATAGTTGGGACACCTTTACGAAAGTGCTTTTAGGAAATCATTAAAATAATAAAGGAGAATCGAAATCTATTTTTGATTTACCTAAATGCTTATATGTTTTTTCGGTTGCTTCACGACCTCTTGGCGTTCTGATGATATAGCCTTCCTGAATTAAAAACGGCTCATATACTTCTTCAATAGTACCGGCCTCTTCGCCAACAGCAGTAGCAATATTATTAATCCCTACAGGTCCGCCCTTGAATTTCTGCACCAAGCAAGAAAGAATTTTATTGTCCATTTCATCTAAGCCATTAGCATCTACTTGCAATGCAGCTAATCCATGATGTGCAATATCTAAATCGATCGTTCCATTTCCGATAACCTGAGCAAAGTCGCGCATACGGCGCAATAAGCCATTGGCAATACGTGGCGTGCCTCTACTTCTTCTTGCTATTTCTAAAGCTGCATCGGACGTTATTTTTACTTTCAATAAATGTGCAGCACGCATAATGATGCGCTGCAATACTTCTGCTGTATAATATTCTAATCGCGATTTAATTCCAAATCGAGATAATAAAGGAGCCGTTAATAAACCCGAGCGCGTAGTAGCACCAACGAGTGTAAAAGGGTTTAAAGATATTTGAACCGATCGGGCAGCAGGGCCGCTATCAATCATAATATCTAATTTAAAATCCTCCATGGCTGCATATAAATACTCCTCCACTACATTACTCAATCGATGAATTTCATCAATAAACAAAACATCTCTTGGCTCTAAACTGGTAAGCAAGCCTGCTAAGTCACCCGGTTTTTCAATTACCGGACCACTAGTTTCTTTAATGCCCACGCCTAATTCATTAGCTACAATTCTAGATAAGGTAGTTTTTCCCAAGCCCGGAGGGCCGTGGAATAAGATATGATCTAATGCTTCACCTCTTAGATTAGCTGCCTTAACAAAGATGCGTAGGTTTTCTATTAATTGGGGTTGCCCTGCAAAATCTTCAATGCTTTGCGGACGAATCGTATTTTCATACTCTCGTTCTTGTGCACTTAGCTGCTCATTAGGGCGTACATTAGAATTGCTCATTGCATAAAGATAAATAAACTAATACGATCAATTCACAAGAGAGAAATTATTTTTCTGAATTCGGTTGTTGCCAACATTTTTTTACAGCACGCAATTCATCATAGCTTACTGCATTATCTAAGGCTGCAATGATATCTGCTAACCCTTTATCGGGCATATTTTCTATAGCCTTTTGAATCCATTTTATTTTTTGTTCATCAATAATTTCTTCCAATAACATTTTGCCTTCTTCTACATAGGCAACCAGGTGGTTAAAGACGGTACTGGCAGTAAGGGAACGCACAATAGCAATATCTTCGATGCTTTTCCCTTCTTTAAACAATCTAAAACTAAGCGCTTTTGTGCTTTCTTTAGCTGTTTTGCTTATGGTATTCGTACTGGATAGTAGTGGCTTTAAAGTCAATACTTCGCGCAGTAAAGGGGCAGCCTCTTTGGCTTCCATAATACCATCGGCTAATAATTTAGCTTGTTTCAAATGATGCTCCCATAAATGATAGCGTTGTTCTATAGCTTTTAAAGAACGCACATAGGTACTTGTTTTCTTTTTTAATTGCATTTCCTCCATATGTAAGAGAAGTGCTTTATAAAAATTATTTCTAAGCTCTTTAGAAAAATAAGTAATGGCTGCATTGGTCCTTTCATTAAATAAATGATACTGATCTTGAGCAGCAAAGGGTGCCAGTTGAGCTAATTTTAATTGTAATTTATCTACTACGGGAAGGATGGATTCTACATATTGTTTTCGTTCATAAAACCATACTCTTGCCGTTGTGGGATATTCTTTAAAAACCTCTTTATAATGCTCGCCTAAAGCAAGTAAATACGTGTGCAATTCCTTCAAACTAAAATTGCGTTTTATGACTTCTAAAACAAACTCATTCGTTTTTGTTTTTAACAAGGTTTGTAATGCCTCTAATTGCATTTGCGTATTTAAAAAGGCAGCAATGCGGGGTTCTGTTTGAATACTATAACTATGTATCGTAGAGTTTAAAATCAATCCATTCAAAGAGGTTAAGCGCGATAATGCTACGTACACTTGACCAGCAGCAAAAGAAGCACCAGCATCAATGATAGCCTTCTCAAAGGTAAGTCCCTGGCTTTTATGAATAGTAATAGCCCAAGCTAGTCGTAAGGGATATTGAGTAAACGAACCTAATATTTCTTCCTTCAAAGCGTCTTGCTGTTGCTCATACTGATAACGAATATTCTGCCAAACTTCTTTCTCTACTTTTAATTCATCTGGCGCATCATTACAAATAACATAAATAGCCTCTTCTTCTATTCTACTTATAAAACCAATTTTACCATTGTAATATTTGCGTTGCTCTCCTTTATCATTTTTGATAAACATCACTTGCGCACCTTCCTTCAATTCCAAGACTTCTTCTGCCGGATACGCTTTTTCGTAAAACTCTCCTTCTATTTGCGCTTTGTATTTATAACTCTTTCCACGCAAAGCCTCTAGGGCTTCTTTATTGATGGCATCTGCTTTTTGATTATGCGTACTCAGTACGATATAGCCTTCTTCGGCAGAGGGCATATACAAAGGGTCGTATTTTTGATTGAGTTTATCTAATGTAATTTCATCAATGGTATTATTTCGAATCGCATTTAATAAATTAATAAACGTAGGATCATTTTGTCGGTATATAGTTTGCAATTCAATGCTTACCAAGGGTACTTCTTTAAGCGCTTTGGCTTCAAAGAAAAACGGACTAGCATAATAGGATAGTAATACAGTCTCTTCTTGTTTTTGCACTACGGGAGGCAATTGATGCAGATCGCCAATAAATAACATTTGTAGGCCACCAAAGGGTTCGTCTGATTTACGAATATGTCGTAAGATTACATCTACTGCATCTAACATATCTGCTCGCACCATCGATACTTCATCAATAATCAATAATTCCAACGAGCTCAAAACAGCTCGTTTTTGTGCATTGATTTTTAAGTTGGCTAAAAGCGAATGTTTATCATGCAATTCTGTTTCGCTAACACCATAACCTCTAGTACCGCTTGGTATAAACATACCCATTGGCAACTGAAACAAAGAATGCATAGTAACCCCGCCAGCATTTATAGCAGCTACACCCGTAGGTGCAACAATTGCTGTTTTCTTGAGGGTATTGGCTGCAATGTGTTTTAAAAAAGTGGTTTTGCCGGTGCCGGCTCTACCCGTAACAAATACATTACAATGCGTATATAAAACAAAGGAAGAAGCTAATTCGAAATAATCGTTTTGGTGCATAACTAGTTAAGTTGGATCGTAAAAAAGGTAAGGCTATTTGCTATGTTTCCATCTTCTATGACTCCACAACCAATTCTCGGGCTGCTCTAAAATGCTTGCCTCTGCGAATTGTACAAAATCTCGGGTTATCGTTTCCTGATCTTTAGTAGCAGCGTTATCGCAATAGCGTTGCATTTTAAACTGGTAATAGCCCCGCTTAACTTTTAAAATATGACAAAATACTACCGCAGCTTGCGCGTTTATAGCGCCTTGTGCTGGGCCTCTATAAAAAGGGGCTTCTCTATTCAAAAAAGGCTCCCATTGTGCAATCTCGGTCTTCACAGGATTTTGATCAGATACTAATGCAAATACATATTGTTGGTCTTTTAGCAAGGCTAAACCTTCTTTTAGTTTATTCGCTGCTATTAATACACTCGATGGATTTCTTTGTCTTATTTTGTGCATAACCTTCGCAAACACAGGGGAAGTTATAGGCATATAAACACCCGAAAAAAGTTGTTGCACATTTAATTGACAAGCAATATTTGCCCATTCCCAATTAAAATTATGTGCCATCATTACATTGCAACTAAGCCCTTCTTTATTCATATCATCTAATACTTCCCAATTGCCAACCATACGTTTGTTCATGCAAGCTTTATTCATCGTCAACAATTTGATGGTTTCGAGCCATTGATCACAAAAGTTTCGGTAAAACTTTTTAGCAATGGCTACTCGAGCTGCTTCAGAATAAGTGGGAAATGATTTAGCTAAATTATCTAAAACCACTTTTTTTCTGTAGCCTACCAAATAATATAAAATGAAATAAATGCCATCGGATAGCGCGTATAACAAAGGAAAAGGCAATAATGCTATGGCATAAAAAAGGACTAAAACCAACAAATACATAAAATAGGGCAGTAATTTGATACGTTAATTAACAAAATTAATTTAGAATATTTTAAGCAGATACACGAAATATCAGAAACTCCCTTTTAACTTTGTGTATTCAAAAGTACTAAACAAAGCAATATGAAACTAATTACCTATTCTAAAAACGCAAAACAGCAAGTTGCCTTTTATGTAAATGAAATGCTGTTTGATGTCAATATGATTAATACTACCCTTCCTACTACACTAAAAGAACTTTTAGAGGATTGGAGTCATTATCAACCTATAGCACAAAATGCTTACGAACAATTAGTAGCTAGTGCCGAAGGATTTACAGGCATAGCCTACCAAGATGCTTGCATTATGGCCCCTATTCCTAATCCTACTTCGTGCCGAGATGGTTATGCTTTCCGCCAACATGTAGCTGCCGCAAGAAGAAATAGAAAGGTAGATATGATTGCAGAATTTGATGCTTATCCTATTTTCTATTTTACCAATCATAATGCCATACAAGGACCTGGTGCCATAGAATGCATGCCCGATCATTTTCAAAAATTAGATTTTGAATTAGAAATCGCTGCTGTTATTGGTAAAAAAGGAAGAAACTTTACTGCTGCTGAAGCCGATCAATACATAGCCGGCTATACTATTATGAACGATATGAGTGCTCGTACTTTACAAATGGAAGAAATGTTGCTCAATCTAGGTCCTGCTAAAGGAAAAGATTTTAGTACCGTTATCGGTCCAATGTTTGTAACACCCGATGAATTAGCAGCATACCGCGTTTCGGCAAAAGAAAATCATACTGGCGCTGCCTATAATCTTACTATGAAATGCTGGGTAAACGGCGTTTTGGTGAGCGAGGGTAATGTGGCAGACATGGATTGGACCTTTGCAGAAATCGTTGAACGTTGTGCATACGGTGTAGATGTTTTACCTGGTGATGTTATTGGAAGCGGTACGGTAGGGACGGGTTGCTTTTTAGAATTAAATGGTACCGGATTATTAAACGATCCAAACTATAAAGTGCAATGGTTGCAAGATGGAGATGTAGTAGAAATGGACATTACTGGGTTAGGAAAATTATCAAATACTATAAAAGCAGTAGCTAGCGATTTTAGTATTTTAAAACTTAAAAAATAAATATATGGTTGTTGGCGTAATTGGTTCAGGAGCAATGGGAGCAGGCATAGCGCAAGTAGCAGCTATGGCCGGACATACCGTTTGGATTTATGATACACAACAAGCTGCCTTAGAGAATGCAAGTGCCGCTTTAAAATCGAATCTGACAAAACTAGAAGAAAAAGGAAAAATTAAAGATGCAGCAAGCGTATTTGCTGCTATGCATTTTGTAAGCAGCCTTAGCGCTCTTGCTCCCTGTAAATTAATTATTGAAGCAATCGTAGAAAATCTACATATTAAAAAAACCGTTTTTAGTGAATTAGAAACCATCGTTGCCGACGATTGTCTGTTGGCAAGCAATACCTCTTCTTTGTCCATTACCTCCATTGCAGCAGCATGTAAATTGCCGCAACGTGTTTTAGGCCTTCACTTTTTCAATCCAGCGCCTTTGATGGCTTTGGTTGAAATTATACCTGCTATTCAAACAGAGGCCTCTATAATAACAACAATGAAAGAACTCATGACGGCATGGGGAAAAACACCTGTTATCGCAAAAGACACCCCTGGTTTTATTGTCAATCGAGTAGCACGCCCTTATTATGGAGAAGCAATAAGAATATATGAAGAAGGCATAGCCGATATGGCTACAATCGATTGGGCACTTACACAAATAGGTGGATTTAAAGAGGGCCCGTTTGCATTGATGAATTATAGAGCACCTGACGTGAATTATGTAGTAACAGCAACTGTTTTTGAATCTTTTTATTACGGCCCTCGCTATAAACCTTCCTTCTGTCAAAAATGCTTATTAGAAG
>Ga0114981_10003293_pt1 | contig 10268 bp, 10 predicted proteins | sample S_140806_MF_Meta_FD_87028 | JGI IMG/M metagenome (GOLD analysis project Ga0114981, IMG submission 87028) | Freshwater microbial communities from Lake Simoncouche, Canada to study carbon cycling - S_140806_MF_MetaG | ecosystem: Environmental > Aquatic > Freshwater > Lake | place: Lake...
AACGCCAGCCTGGCGCAATGGCTGATCGCCGAGGGTGTGCTGCCCGAGCGCTACACCGCGCGGCAGGGTGCCGCACTGGGGCGCGATGGTTGGGTGCACATCACGCAGGATGCCACCGGCCAAGTCTGGGTCGGCGGCGATTCAGTGACCTGCATTGCCGGCACGGTACAGCTGTGAGCACCTTGCCGGCTTCGGCCACCCTGGACCACCTGGTGGTGCTGGCGCCCAGCCTGGCCAGCGGCGTGGCCTGGGCCGAAGCCACGCTGGGCATCACGCCGGGCCCCGGCGGCGAGCACCCGCTGATGGGCACGCACAACCGGCTGCTGCGCCTGAATGTCGGTAGCGATCAGCCGGGTGCGGCCTATCTGGAGATCATCGCCATCAACCCGGACGCCACGCCGACGCTGCAGCCACGCGAGCGCCGCTGGTTCGACATGGACGACCCGGCCCTGCGCGAGCGCGTGGCCCAAGTGGGCCCGCAACTGGTGCACTGGGTGGCGCGGGTGCCGGCACTGGACGTTGCCCTGCAGGCGTGGCAGCAGTTGGGCATCGAACGCGGCGTGGCGCGCGCCGCCTCGCGCCCGACGCCGGGCGGCCTGCTGCAGTGGCAGATCAGCCTACGGCCGGACGGCCAGCGCCTGTTGGACGGCTGTTTGCCCACCCTGATCGAATGGGGGCCGCACCACCCCACCGCCACCATGGCCGACAGCGGCCTGACGCTGCAATCCCTGACTCTGCAGCACCCGCAGGCCACGCAGCTGCAGGCCGCCTGCCACGCCATCGGCCTGCACGCGGTGTTGATCACCCATGGCCCGGCCCGCCTGAGCGCGCAACTGAGCACGCCGCGCGGCTCACTCACCCTACATTCCTCACCCTGTATTCCTGAAAGACGCCAACCGTGAGCACACCATGACCCACCCTCCCCTGCCGACCCTGCCCGAGATTGAAGCCGCCGCCGCCGTGGTCTACCGCGAGTTTCAGGCCACGCCGCAGTACCGTTGGGCGCAGCTGAGCGAACGCCTGGGCACCGACTGCTGGGTCAAGCACGAAAACCACACCCCGGTGGGCGCCTTCAAGATCCGTGGCGGCCTGTGCTACTTTGACCAGATGGCCCGTAGCGGCACCTTGCCGCGGGCCATCATCAGCGCCACCCGGGGCAACCACGGCCAAAGCATGGGCTGGGCGGCGCGTGCCCACGGCATACCCTGCAGCATCGTGGTGCCGCTGGGCAACTCGGTCGAGAAAAACGCCGCCGTGCGCGCGCTGGGGGTGACGCTGATCGAGCACGGCGCCGATTTTCAGGATGCCCGCGAGCACGCCATGCAACTGGCCGAACAGACCGGCGCCCACATGGTGCCGAGCTTTCACCCAGCGCTGCTGCTGGGGGTGAGCACCTACTGGTGGGAACTGTTCCGGTCGGTGCCCGCGCTGGATGTGGTGTACGTGCCCATCGGCCTGGGCTCTGGCGCCTGCGCGGCCATTGCCGCCAAACTGGCGCTGGGCCACCGGGCCCGCATCGTGGGCGTGGTCAGTACCCTGGCCACCACCTATGCCGATTCCTTGGCTGCCGGCCATGTGGTGGCAGCGCCCGTCAGCACGTTACTGGCCGACGGCATGGCGGTGCGCCTGGCCGATGCCGGTGCGCTGGCCATCCTGAGCCAGCATCTGGACCATGTGGTCAAAGTGAGCGATGCCGAGGTGGCCCAAGCCATGCGCGACCTTTTCACCGACACCCACAATGTGGCCGAGGGCGCCGGCGCCGCCAGCTTCGCAGCCGCCATGCAGGAGCGTGCCCAATTGCGCGGCCAGGTGGTGGGCACCACCCTGTGCGGCGGCAATGTGGACGCCGACGTGTTGGCCCGGGTGCTGGCCGGCGGGAGCTGACTACCTGGATTCCCGTTGCCACGGGAATGACGGAGACAACATCATCCTCGCGCAAGCGGGGATCCATGACTTCAATTTGCTACTAAATCCATAGCTACCGTCGCAGGCGTGACAAGGGCTAGAGCCCGATTGGGCTTTAATTCCAGCCATGGGAACCCTTTACCTTGTGCGCCATGGCCAGGCCTCGTTTGGCGCGCAGGACTACGACCAACTCAGTGAGCTGGGTCAGCGCCAGAGCCATCGCTTGGGCGAGTACTTCAAACTCAAGGGTCTGCATTTTGAGCAGGTGCTGACCGGCACCCTGAAGCGCCATCAGCAAACCCTGGCCGGCATCTGCAGCGGCGGTGGCTTTAGCGCCGACGCACTGGCTTTGCCCGGCTTGAACGAGTACGACAGCGAGGCGGTGATTGCCGCCATCCACCCCCAGCCACTGGCCAAGCCGGACACACCCGAGCTGTACCGCCACCACTTCCGCCTGCTGCGCGACGGCCTGACGCAGTGGATGAACGGCGTGGTCAGCCCGCGCGGCATGCCCAGCTACCGTGAGTTTCAGCAGGGCGTGGCCGATGCGCTAGAGCAGGTTCGCCAGCAAACCAAGGGTGATGTGCTGCTGGTCTCCAGCGGCGGGCCGATTTCGACCGCAGTAGGACACGTTCTGGGCACCACACCCGAGACCACCATCGAGCTCAACATGCGCATCCGCAACAGCGCTGTGACCGAGTTCAGCTTCACGCCCAAGCGCCACGCCCTGCAAACCTTCAACACCCTGCCCCATCTGGACCAGTCCGAGTACGCTAGCTGGGTCACTTACGCCTGAACGGCGGTCATCCCGCTTTCGGCTGGGGTCTGTCAAAGGTTTTTTAGCTCTGGTCAATGCGGCGCCGGGCCAAGCGGCTCCGCGGCTGATAGGGGTAGGAAAGGACTTCAGTCCTCCCCTCCCTCCGAACCGTGCGTGCGGTTTTCCCGCACACGGCTCTCCAGTTGGTGGTTTCCTCATCGGGATTGGCTCGCTCGGTGGGCTGCTTCCATGGTGAACAGTCCCAGGTTTGCGAAGTATGCATTTGGCCATCGTCGGTGATCGTCGTGACACCGCCCCATTCCCGGGCGCTTTTCCTGCTTGCGCAGGACCGCCCTCAGTCGCCTGCGAATGAATCCATCCAGCGAGCCGAACGTGGTGCGCTCAGCGTGTTTGAAGTACCCAAACCAGCCTCGGATCATCGCAGTCAGGTCTTCAATGATGGTGCGTAGACTCCCTCCTCGGGTGCGTTTTGTCTTCTCGCGTACCTTGTCCTTGAAGCCTTTGAGACTTTTGTCCCGTACCCGGCGCTGTCCCGCCTCGAAACGATAGCCCAGAAACTCAAAGCCTTGCCCCTTGACCAGACAGTCCCCGATGTGGGTCTTGTCTGGATGCAGGTTCAGGCCGTTTTCTTGCACCCATGCTTTGACCTCCTCCAGTGCCGCTTGCGCTTGTGACGCGGTTTGGCACAGGATGACGAAGTCGTCAGCGTAGCGCACCATGCGGTAACCCAGCTCTGACATCTTGACGTCCAGGGGGTGCAGGTACAGATTGGCCAGCAACGGGCTGATGACGGCCCCTTGTGGGGTGCCCGCCGTTGGTGTCCATCTCTGCAAGTCCCGGACGATATCCTGTCGCAGCCAGGCTGCCAGCAGTGCGAGCAGGCGGCCGTCGCTGATGCGTTCCCCGACTCTTGCCATCAGCCGCTCGTGCGGGATGCTGTCAAAGTAGCCTTTGAGGTCAGCGTCCACCACGTGGGTGTAGCCTTTTCTCAGGTGTCCATCGACTTCCCGAAGCGCGTCCTTGCAGCCTTTGCCCGGTCGAAATCCGTAGCTTATGTCCAGAAATTCTTTCTCAAAGATCGGCTCTATCACCCGCTTGACCGCCGTCTGCACGATCCGGTCTTTGACGGTGGGGATGCCCAAGGGTCGCGTTTTACCGCCCGCTTTGGGTATGTCTACCCGCCGCACCGCCTGGGGCCTGTACGTTCCTTGTTCGAGGTCTCTGGCCAGTTCGCTCAGATAATCCAGTTCATGGGCTGCAAAGCCTTGCACGCTTTGCCGGTCTATACCTGCGGCCCCCCTGTTCGCTTTGACTTGCGCCCAAGCGGCTTGCAGGGTGCTTGCACGATAGACTTTGTCGATCAGGCTGAACCATTTGTTTCCCTTGACGCCGTTGCCCAGCGCCGCCAACATACGCTCGGTCCAGATGCCGCGATCCACCCACGCCCATTGGCTTGGGGCAGATTCAGTTTGTTTAGCCTTTTCTGGCACTGTCACTGATTCGCTCATGCTTTTCGCGCTTTCTGTACTCTGCGTGTCCACCTTCCTGCCACCCTTGGCTCGTGCGGCTTTCCTACTCCGCACTTCTCGGTCTGCCGTCTGCGCGGTTTAGGCTCAAGGGGGTAGCCCCCGGTTATCCAGACTTCTCGTCTGCGCAGCGTTTCCACTGCGGTTCGGCCTTGCCTGCTCTGGCAGCCCTGCGCTACTACGATGGCTCTGACTCCTGCGGCCCGTCACCTCGGGCTGCAGGTCTCCCCGCTTATCTCGCCACACCTTCCCAACATTCCGCCTCCAGCCACGTTGTGTGCTCCGGTATCGCTTTGCACGCCACAACCAGCGTACCGGACGTGTTTCGGACTTCGCCTTGAGAGAGCAGGCTCATCGCCACACACCGCCGAATCGAGTTCGTCATCCTGCGGACTGCCAGTTCGCCTCCAGTTGCTCCCCACCCCACCTCGCGGCGACGCAGTTACCTTCAGCTACAGGGTCTTGGCTTACCCTGGCACGGACTTTCACCGTGCTGGTGTCGCGCCTTCACGGGCGCACTCCCTCCGCCCTGCGGGCTCCTTCCTTGACCTCGCCGCAACACGCCATCGACCCCTGCAGCAGCAATGGTGGTTAGCGCGCAGCGAACCAGGCACACCGCAAGATCAGGCTGGTGGGGCGTTCGGCGCAGCGGCATCAAGGGGGAGCCCGCAGGGCGGAGGACAGCCGCGGAGCCGAATGCCCCGCCGGCCTGATCCCGCAGGAACTCTACCCTTTGACGTTTGTCTTATGCTGAAAACAAGCAACAGGTTGAAGCCCCCAAACCCGCCTCCATCTGAAAATGGAAAGGAGCCCTCATGACCGACCCCCTGCACATCGTCTGCCCGCACTGCCACACCACCAACCGGGTCCGCCAGGCCGATTTGGGCCAGGCCCCGGATTGCGGCGGTTGCCACAAACCGCTGTTTGTAGGGCATTCGCTGGCGCTGACCGAGCCGCTGTTTGACCGCCACGTCAGCCGCAGCCAGATTCCGCTGCTGGTCGATTTCTGGGCGCCCTGGTGCGGCCCCTGCCGGCAAATGGCGCCGGCTTTTGAGCAGGCCGCCGCCCAGCTCGAACCCCTGGTGAGGTTGGTGAAGGTGGATACCGAGGCCGAGCAGGCGCTGGGCGCGCGCTTCCAAATCCGCAGCATCCCGACGCTCGCGCTGTTTGCCAATGGCCACGAGGTGGCGCGCCAGCCCGGCGCCATGGGTGCAGCCGACATCGTGCGATGGACCCGCGCCCACCTGTGAGCATGATCGGCTGCCGGGCGGTAACACCGCCGTAACTGACGGCGGTGTGGCGCGTTAGCATCGGCGCATGCCGCCTGCTGTCCAACTGCCCACCGACGCCACGGCCGCGCCTGAGCCCTGCCGGCCCGCCAATTCCAGGAGTTTTTGCCGATGAGCCCAGAATTTTTCACCGGTGACTTTCGACTCCCCGAAGGCGCAGCACCGGTGGCCTGTGTAGACATTGGCGGCACCAAGGTGGCGGTCAGTGTGGCCAATGGCACCGGTGTGCACGGCCGTGTAACCGAGGCCACCGCCCGCAAGGGCGACGAGGGCGCCCTGGCGGCGCAGATTCTGCGGTTGATCGGCGAAAGCTGCCGCAACAGCGGCGTGGCCATGTCGGACATTGAGGCCGTGGGCGTGGCCTCTTGCGGGCCCTTCGTCATGCAGCAGGGCCTGATCGAGCTGGCGGCGCCCAACATCTGCGGTGGCCTGGCCGGGCCGGCGCGCGGCCTGCCCAACACCTGGACCAGAGCCCCCCTGGAAGCGCCGCTGCGTCAGCACTTTGCCCGCGTTCGGGTCGAAAACGACGGCATCGCTGCGCTGGAGGCCGAGCGCCGCTGGGGCGCGCTGCAGCAAGACGGCCGGCCGCTGGACCACTGCGCCTACCTGACCTGGAGCACCGGCATTGGCATGGGCCTGTGTGTGGATGGCCATGTGCTGCGCGGCAAAAACGGCAATGCCGGCCATGCCGGCCATACCTTTGTCAGCGACAACCTGGACGCGCTGTGCGGCTGCGGCAATGTGGGCGACGTCGAGGGCCTGGTGGCCGGCAACGCCATCGGCCGCCGCTTCAGCGCCCTGGGCTACCCGGACGCCGCTTCACTTTTCATAGCTGCAAAGGCAGGCGACACAAGGGCTAGAGCCCTGATTGATGACTTATGCCGGGTGATGGGCCGGACCCTTTACAACCTGATCGTCACGCTGGACCTGCAGCGCATCAGCATCGGCGGCAGTGTGTTCTGGCACCACCGCGACTGGCTGCTGCCCAAACTCCGCGCCGACGTAGCGGGCAAACTGCCAGCGCTCACCGACGGCTGTGAACTGGTGCCCGCCGGCCTGGGCGAGCGCGTGGGTGACTTTGGGGCACTCGCGCTGGTGGCTTGACTGATCAGGGATCCATGCCGGCTTGTACCGCCACCACACGTGCCTGGTAGACGGCCTCGCCAATCTGGCTACCGCTGGCACCCGCCGCCTGCGCGGCAGCCGCCACCGAGGCACTTGGCACCCCCTGTGCCGCCGCCAGCGCCGCCAGCAAGCGCGGGCGCTGCGGGTAAGCGGACTCTTGCAGGCCGAGTCGGCCACGCGCATCACACTCGCAGGCCAGCAGCACCTCGGCAAAACGCTGTGGCTGGCGCAGCGCATCACAGCGTGTGATCAGCCGCATCAGGGCCGCAGCATTCAAGTCCAGGCTGCGATGGATGTTGCCGTGCTCGCGCGCCACCACCTCGGCCAACTCGCGGCAGACGGTTGGCACCCGCCAGCGATCGGCCAGGCGGCGCAGCAGGACCACGCTTCGCCCTTCATGGCCCAGGTGACGCGGCCAGAGCTCGGGCGGCGTGCTGCCCTTGCCCAGGTCATGGCACAGGCAGGCAAAGCGCACGGCCAGCGAGGCGCCCAGGTGGGCGCTCATGTCCAGCACCAGCATCAGGTGCAGGCCAGTGTCGACCTCGGGGTGGTGCTCGGGGCGCTGGGGCACGCCCCACAGCGCCGCCACTTCGGGCAGCAGCCGGGCCAGCGCACCACAGTCGCGCAGTACAGTGAACATGCGCGAAGGTGTCGCGGCCATCAGGCCGGTGGCCAGCTCCTGCCAGACCCGTTCGGGCACCAGGTGGTCGGCCTCGCCGGCCTGCACCATGTCGCGCATCAGCGCCAAGGTCTCAGGTGCCACGGTGAAGTCCGGGAAACGCGCCGACAGCCGGGCCACCCGCAGAATGCGCACCGGGTCTTCCCGGAATGCGGGTGTGACATGGCGGAACACCCGGCGCGCCAGGTCGGCGCGACCACCCCAGGGGTCAATCACGGCACTTTTTTCAGGGTCAAATGTGCCGTCAGGCCAGATGCAGCTTGCCTCTACAGCTATGGAATTGATAGTGAGGTCACGCCGCGCCAGGTCCTCTTCCAGCGTCACGTCGGGCGCGGCGTGCACCGCAAAGCCGTGGTAGCCGGGCCCGGTCTTGCGCTCGGTCCGGGCCAGCGCATATTCCTCACGGGTCTGCGGGTGCAAAAACACAGGAAAGTCGCGGCCCACCGCCAGGTAGCCCTGCACCAGCAACTGCTCCGGCGTGGCGCCCACCACCACCCAGTCGCGGTCTTTCACCGGCAGACCCAGCAGGGCATCCCGCACCGCGCCGCCGACCAGGTAGATGTGCATGACTGCAGTTTAGCGGCGGGCCCTGGCGACAGGGCGGCCCGAGTCGGTCACGGCAGTCAGCCCGGGTACGTGGCTTATTCGAGAAATTCGCAGGCGTTGCGCACCCCGCTGCCGGCTCGCGCATGCTCCTGGCCGCGCAAATCCACCCGACGAATCTTGCCCGAGATGGTCTTGGGCAGGTCGCTGAACTCGATGCGGCGCACCAGCTTGTACGCCGACACCCGCTCGCGCATGAAGCGGAAGATCGCCGCGGCGGTGGCGGCGTCGGGGGCATGGCCAGGTGCCAGGATCACATAGGCCTTGGGCACAAAGCCGCGCACCGGGTCGGGCGAGGGCACCACGGCCGCCTCGGCCACGGCAGGGTGTTCGATCAGCGCGCTTTCCAGTTCAAACGGGCTGATGCGGTAGCCCGACGCCTTGAACACATCGTCGGCCCGGCCCACGTAGGTGATGTAGCCCTGTGCGTCACGCTGGCCAACATCACCGGTGTGGTAATAACCATCGCGCATGGCCTCGGCGGTTTTGTCAGTGTCGTCGGCGTAGCCGTTCATCAGTGCGGTGGGCCGGTACGCCAGGTCGATGCAGATCTCACCCTCGTCGGCAGGTTGGCCGTCTGGGTCAAGCAGCACGATCTGGTAGCCGGGCAGCGGGCGCCCCATCGAACCGGGCTTGAGCGCCGCCCCGGGCGGGTTGCCAATCTGGGCGGTGGTTTCGGTCTGGCCGTAGCCGTCGCGAATGGTGAGCTGCCAGGCAGCGCGCACCTGCTCGATCACCTCGGGGTTGAGCGGCTCGCCGGCCGAGATCAGCTCACGCAGCTGCACCGGCCAGGCCTTCAGGTCCTCCTGAATCAGCATACGCCACACCGTGGGCGGGGCGCACAGGGTGTTGACGCGGTGCTCGACCAAGGTCGCCAAAATGTCCGGCCCGTTGAAGCGCGGGTAGTTGTAGATAAACACGCAAGCCTGGGCATTGAGCGGGGCAAAAAAGCAGCTCCAGGCGTGCTTGGCCCAGCCGGGCGAGCTGATGGTCCAGTGGACATCGCCCTTTTTCAGACCCAGCCAGTACAGGGTGGACAAATGGCCAACCGGGTAGCTCTGCTGCGTGTGCTGCACCAGCTTGGGCTTGGCCGTGGTGCCCGAGGTGAAGTATTCGAGCAGCGGGTCGGTGACGCGGGTCGGCTCAGGCGGGCTGAACACAGTACTGGCCTGCCGGGAGTGCCAGTAATCGGTCCAGCCGGCGGGCAGTGCGGCCGCCGCGCTGGAGACGCAGACCAGCGACAGGCCGGCCGTCACTGCGTGCGGCAAGTCGATGATCTTGGCCATGCCAGCGGCGTTGGTGATCACATGGCGCACCCGGCCCCGTTCCAGTCGGTCAGCCAGGTCGTCGCCCGACAAGAGCGTGGTGGCCGGGATCAGCACGGCGCCGAGCTTGATGGCGGCCAGCATGGTTTCCCACAGCGGCACTTCGTTGCCCATCATCAGCAGGATGCGGTCGCCCTTGCGCGCGCCCTGCGCCACCAGCCAGTTGGCCACCTGGTTGGAGCGCTGCAACAGCTCGGCATAGCTCAAGCGAAACTGCTGGCCCGAGGCTTCCACAATGTGCAGCGCCGGCGCCGGGTTGTCTCGGGCGATGCTGTCAAAGTAGTCCAGGGCCCAGTTGAAGTGCTCCAGCACCGGCCATTTGAAGGCCTGAACGGCGGCGTCGTAATCGGTGCGGTGCGTCAGCAGCAGGTCGCGGCAGGACAGGAATTGCGCGAGTTCGGTCATAGCGTCATCAGCTCCAGTGCCGGCAGGCGCCGGCTTAGCCGTGCCAGTTTAGCGGCTCAGCTGACGCCAGTGGCCTTCAGGTACACCGCGTACTGCGAGGTGGTGCCGCAGATGAACAGGCGGTTGCGCTTGGGGCCGCCAAAGCAGACCTTGGCCACCACCTCGGGCACGCGCACCTTGCCGATCAGGGTGCCGTCCACATCGTCGGGTCGGTGAACCTCCAGGTGCACATTGCCCGAGGCATAGCGGGCGAAGCGCGGGTCCAGCACCTCAAAGCTTGGGGTCAGCATCGGGGGTGATTTGTCAGCCGCGATCTTCGTAAACACCCAGCTTGCGGTGCAGCGGCGATTCATCGGCCATGAACAGGAATGAGGGCTGGCTGGCCCACAGGTTCGTGAGCGTCACAGCCTCGTAACCCGGCGTGCAGCAGGTGTCGGCTTCGACCATGTGGAAGCTGCTGACCGCACCGGTCACGGCCACCTGGCCTTCGATCACATGGAACACCTGGGCGGGCGAGCGGGCCGGCAGACGCAGGGTCTGACCGGGGCGCAGCATCAGCGCATAAAAGCCCAGAATGTTTTCGGCGTCACCACCCGTCTCCGGGTTGATGTAGCTGACCTGCAGATGCGCCAG
>Ga0114981_10003299_pt1 | contig 10260 bp, 9 predicted proteins | sample S_140806_MF_Meta_FD_87028 | JGI IMG/M metagenome (GOLD analysis project Ga0114981, IMG submission 87028) | Freshwater microbial communities from Lake Simoncouche, Canada to study carbon cycling - S_140806_MF_MetaG | ecosystem: Environmental > Aquatic > Freshwater > Lake | place: Lake...
CCCGGGTGGTTGCAGCAACCTCGAGGTCCCAGTGGGGTTTGATTCGGTCGTAGTAACTCTTCACGGTGAACCTTGCTTGTTCGTTGTCGTCATGCAGCAGTACTCGATGGAGACGCATGCAACTGCAACCCCAGTGCCGCGATGACCTTCATGATGGTTGCGAACTCTGGATTGCCTTCCGCAGAGAGAGCTTTGTAGAGGCTCTCGCGACCTAGGCCTGCATCACGGGCAACCTGACTCATGCCCTTAGCGCGTGCAATATCGCCGAGCGCAGCGGCGATCAGTGCGGAGTCCCCTTCTTGAAGCGCCGCTTCCAGATAGGCTGCCATGTCCTCATCGGTGATCAGGTGCTCGGCAGGATCCCAAACGCGGGTCTTGGTTTTGGTCATGGTTACGACTCCTTCAGATCTTTTGCCAAAGCCTTGGCATTGCGGATGTCCTTGTCCTGAGTGGACTTGTCTCCTCCGGTCAGCAAGACAATCACGACCTCGCCGCGCTGGACGAAATAGATCCGGTATCCGGGTCCGTGATCAACCCTCAGTTCCGACACGCCATCGCCCACAGGCTTGGCGTCGCCCACGTTGCCGAGAGACAAGCGCCGGATGCGGACGTCGATGCGGGCACGGGCGGTTCGGTCTCGCAGTTCAGAAAACCATTTGGCGTCGGTTTCAGTCTGCTGGATCTGGATCTTGCCTTGAGCACCCATGGGAAACATTTTCGTCAGGCTCGGCTTGGAGCAGCTTGTGAGTTCGAATCCCCGATCCAGGGGTAGTAGGATTCGAACCTCTGTCCATCCTTGAGTTCACATCTTTCGAGGGTTAGTCCCACGGCGAATACCGCACCACCGATGACGGTCCTCGAAGTAAAAAAGATTTTTGAGCCGGGGCTGCATTTTGTGGGTGGCACCCGCGGCTTAATCCTCAACGTCGGCCAGCGTGGCTCGCGCTCCTAGATCCTGAGATTCACCGCATCAAACGGTAAACGCCGCGATATGGGCCTGGGGAGCTACCCGGATGTGGGCCTTAAAGAGGATATCCGTGGCCATCGGAATGCCCATGAGCTCGTCGTATTTCCGAAGATCACGACCCTCGCCCAAGTTTGAAACAGAGTATTTCTCCAAACGATCTCGAATGAGGGTGCGGTCGGTTGTGCCGCACCACACCGACAAGGCGTACCGGGTGGGCGATCGTGCAGTCTTGGTTACTGCTGATGATCGAACGCTCGGAGGCAAGGCCCCATGAGATTGCGTCGTAGACCTCTACTTGTAGCGGCCGTTGTCGTGACCATGATCAGCGTCTGTGGCTGCAGTAAGCCAGCGGAAGTGCCAGCTGGCAGTTCCGCCCCCGCATCCGTGGATATCAACCTGTCCGACGGAGACGTCTCGGAACGGGTTAATACCGCGCTGCTTCAGTCGGACTCCCTCAAGGGCATGGACATCACGGTCGTGACAACTAAAGGAGATGTCCGGCTGACCGGCATTCTCGATAGCCAGCCTCACGTCGACGAAGCGATCCGGATCGCCCGAGCGATCGAGGGCGTGCACTCGATTCATCACGAACTCACGATCAAAAAATAGCTGGACCGATGCCCAATCCCCGAGTGGGGTGCCTGTTGAGGCAACACGCCGCTAAAGATAATTGTCGCTGGCCAACTATCAGCGCTTGAACCGGCAGTGCCAAGCGTTCTCTCAAAACCGTTAGAATCTTCCTCGTCATTGGGGAGTAGCCGCTCTTCACCGTGGAGAGGCTTACGTCAACACACTTGACCATCTGGTCATGGCGTAAGCGGTTAGCAAGCTTGGCAAGACCTTTGACCACAACGCCTCCGAACATGGCCGGGGATGCGTCGTGGTCAATCGTCTACAGACCGGCCTTGGAACGTTAATGGAACCTCTCCTCGTCTCGACCGGCGTCGTCGCCCTCGCTGAAATCGGCGACAAGACCCAACTGCTCGCCTTCATACTCGCCGCACGGTTCAAGAAGCCAGTGCCGATCATTCTTGGAATCTTGGCAGCGACAATCGTTAATCACGGCCTGGCGGGTGCCCTCGGGGCTTGGATTACTTCGGCGATTAGCCCTGAGATCCTGCGCTGGGTGTTGGGCCTCTCCTTCATTGGGATGGCTGTCTGGACGATGATCCCGGACAAAATCGAAGACGAGGAAACGCAGGTCGCGATGAAATTCGGTGTGTTCGGTGCCACGTTGATCACTTTTTTTCTTGCAGAAATGGGCGACAAAACGCAAATCGCGACCGTTGCGATGGTGGCCCACTATGCGGCCCCGCTCATGGTGGTGATGGGTACCACGCTCGGAATGCTGGTTGCGGATGTCCCCGCTGTTTTTCTGGGGGACAAATTTGCCAATAAAATCCCAATGAAGCTCGTGCATTCAATTGCGGCTGCGATCTTCGCGCTGCTGGGCATCGCGACTTTGCTCGGGGCCGTTTCGAAGCTTGGCTTTTAGAAACCAAAGCATCCACGCCGCAGGGCCAGCGCTGCGAGAACGCTTTGCCGCCCAGTGCACGGCGCAAAACCGCGCGTGAGGCACCACCGCCTGAGACGGGGTGCGGCAGCCTGGAAAGCCCTCTCGGCAAGCGACTTCAAGCCCCGGGTTAACCCGCGCGCGCGACCGTGAGATGAGGCCGCGACCTGTGGGGCCGAGCCGCAAGACGCCTTCTCTGGTCGTGGATGGATGGACGAGACCCCGGATCGGGTGCAACATCTGGGTTGCCTGGGGCCAGTCCGGCTAGTGGAGGACGCTTGAATTTCCGATGCTCCGTCCATGACCCAGCGCGATGCGAGAGGAGACCTGTTGACGACTTCCGCTTTCAAGTTCGTTCGCCGTGGGTGCGGCGACGTAGACGTGTTCGTCGCCTCGCTTGAAGCGAGCGACGAAGCGCTCGCTCTCGCGATGCGAACCTTAGCTCCGGACGAAGTTTCACGTGCGCGCCGCTTCCTCATGCCGAACGTCGCGCGCCGCTTCGTCGTCGCACGCGCGGGCCTTCGCGCACTGCTTGGCGAGCGTTTGGGCGTCGCGGCGCCGCAAGTTGCGTTCGACTACGGGGCACACGGAAAACCGTCGCTCCGCGGCGACGCGCTTTCGTTCAACCTTTCGCACTCGGGCGAATTGGCAGCGGTCGCGATTTCGCCGCGCGGCCTCGTCGGAATCGACGTCGAGCGCGAGGACGACGAGACCGACATCGTCGGCGTCGCCGCGAACTCATTTTCGCAGCGTGAGCGATTCGCCCTTGAGAGCCTCGACGCGTCGAAGCAACGCGCCGCGTTCTTCGCGACGTGGACCCGCAAGGAGGCCTATTTGAAGGCGATTGGCAGCGGCTTTTCGGTCCCATCGAGCTCGTTCGAGGTGAGCGTTTCGCCCGACCAGCCCGCCGCGATACTTTCGTGCGCCATCGAAAACGATGACAGCGCGCACTGGTGGCTAGATACCTTTGACCTGTCGTCGAGAACGGTTGCATCGGTCGCCCGCCGCCTCTCTCATTAGAGCCCTTTTTATGCATGCCTTCCTCGATCCCGCGCGCGCGAGTGCAGCCCCTAACAGTGCAGCCCCGAACGATTCGTCCGTGCTCTTTTCGAGCGCATCCATTGCGCGTGCGGCCGAGCGCATTCGTGAGCCACTGTCCATCGTCTACGACGGGGAGCAGCGTCGCGTTGGCATTGCGTTCGACAACGCCGACACTGGTGAGCGCGCGAAGTATTCGACGCTAGGATCGCTCCCGGCGATCTACCCGGAGTGGCTCGGCGACCGAGGCTTTTGCGAGACGCATTCGCTCCGTTTTCCATACGTTGCCGGCGAGATGGCGAACGGGATCGCGACCACGTCGCTCGTCGTCGCAATGGCCAACGCGAACATGCTTGGTTTCTTCGGCGCCGCGGGGCTTTCGCGCGAGCGAGTTGAAGCCGCCGTCGATGAGCTCTCGCGGACGCTCGGACGCGACCGCTCGTGGGGGGTGAATCTCATCCACTCGCCCAACGAAGCGGACCTCGAGAATCATGTCGCCGCGATGCTTGTCTCGCGCGGCGTCGGCCACGTGTGCGCTTCGGCGTTCATGGCGCTCACACCCGCCGTCGTTCACTGTGCTGTCGCTGGCTTGTCGCAGCTCCCCGACGGGCGCATCGTTCGCAAGAATCACGTGTTCGCGAAGATCTCGCGCTCCGAAGTTGCCCGTCAATTCATGAGTCCCGCGCCGTCGGAGATGCTCGGAGCGCTTTTACAAAAGGGCGCAATCACGCCGGACGAAGCGCGACTCGCCGCGTATGTTCCCGTTGCCGAAGACATCACGGCGGAGGCGGACAGTGGCGGCCACACAGATAACCGCCCGCTCGGCGTGCTCCTCCCGACCATCTTGCAGCTTCGCGACGAGATCACTCAGCAGCAAGGCTATTCGCGGCAGATCCGCGTTGGCGCGGCGGGTGGTCTCGGCACGCCAGCGTCGATCGCTTCTGCGTTCGCGCTCGGCGCCGCGTACGTCGTCACGGGCACTGTCAACCAGGGCGCGATCGAAGCTGGCCTTTCCGAAGCGGGTAAGCGAATGCTCGCGCTCGCCGATGTGGCCGACGTAATGATGGCGCCGGCAGCCGACATGTTCGAGCTCGGTGTGAACGTTCAAGTGCTAAAGCGCGGCACGATGTTCGGCGTGAGAGCCGCGAAGCTCTACGACATCTATACGCGCTGCGCGTCTATCGAGGCGATTCCGGAAGCCGACCGTACACGCCTCGAGCGCGACGTGTTCCGAATGAGCCTCACCGATGTGTGGGTCGAGACGGAGCGTTTCTGGGACCGCCGGGACGTGGGTGAAGCGGACCGCGCACGCCGCGACCCAAGACACCGCATGGCGCTCTGTTTCCGTTGGTATCTTGGCAAGGCTAGCCGGTGGGCCATCGACGGTGACCCGACGCGTCAGACCGATTACCAAATCTGGTGTGGTCCCGCGATGGGAGCGTTCAACGCGTGGGTCAAGGGCAGCTTCCTCGAAGACCCGGCCGAACGAGGCGCCGAACAAATCGCGCGCAACTTGCTCGAGGGCGCGGCCGTCGTGACGCGTGCCCAACAACTTCGCACTTACGGCGTCGCCGTTCCCGCCAGCGCGTTTCAGTTTCGTCCACGCCGCTTGCAGTGAGAGCCATGAAGAAATCGTCAGACAAAACACGAGTCATTAACTCGCAGGTTCCGATCGCTGTCGTCGGCGTCAGCGCCTTGTTTCCAGGCTCTTCCGACGCGCAAGGTTTTTGGCGTGACATCCTCGCGGGCCGCGACCTCATCACGGACGTCCCCGCGTCGCACTGGCTCGTCGAGGACTACTACGACGCGGACCCGGCCGCCCCTGACAAGACATACTGCCGCCGCGGTTCGTTCCTCAGCCCACAGGACTTCGATGCGATGGAGTTCGGCGTGCCGCCGAGCATTCTTCCCGCCACCGACACGGCGCAGATCCTCTCGCTCATAGTCGCGCAAAAAGTCCTTGAAGATGCGAGCCAAGGTCAGTTCGCGAATATGGACCGAGAACGTATGAGCGTGATCCTCGGCGTCACCTCGACGCAGGAGCTCGTGAGCTCGCTCGCGAGCCGCTTACAGCGCCCCGTTTGGATCAAGGCGCTTCGTGAGAGCGGCATTGAAGAAAAAGAGGCGCAGGCGATTTGCGACCGTATCGGTAGCAATTACGTGCCTTGGCAGGAAGCGTCATTCCCCGGGCTTCTCGGAAACGTTGTAGCCGGGCGCATCGCGAATCGTTTTGATTTGCGCGGCACGAACTGCATCACGGACGCGGCGTGCGCGAGCTCGCTCGCGGCGCTCTCGCTCGCCGTCAACGAGCTAGCGCTCGGCCAGTCGGACGTGGTGATCACGGGCGGTGTCGACGCGCTTAACGACATCTTCATGTACGTGTGTTTTAGCAAGACGCCCGCGCTTTCGCCGACGGGCGATTGCCGTCCGTTCTCGGATGCCGCGGACGGAACGATCCTCGGCGAAGGACTTGGCATGGTCGCGCTCAAGCGTCTTGAGGATGCGGAGCGAGACGGGGACCGCGTGTATGCGGTGCTTCGCGGCATCGGGACATCTTCCGACGGACGAAGCAAGAGCGTCTACGCGCCCGTGCCCGAGGGCCAAGCAAGGGCGCTTCGCCGCACTTACGAGCGCGCCGGTTACAGTTTTGACACCGTTGAACTTGTTGAGGCTCACGGCACAGGCACGAAGGCAGGAGACGCGGCGGAGTTCGAAGGCCTGCGTCAAATGGCAGCGGAGCTTGGGCCGATCGAGAAGCCTTGGTGTGCGCTCGGGTCCGTGAAGTCGCAGATCGGTCACACGAAGTCGGCCGCGGGAGCCGCAGGCCTCTTCAAGATTCTGATGGCCCTTCATCATAAGGTGCTGCCGCCAACGATCAAGATCGAGCGCCCGAACCCCAACATGGGCATCGAAGGCAGCGCGTTTTACTTGAATACGAAGACGCGCCCGTGGATTCGCGACGCTTCGCATCCGCGCCGCGCTGCCGTCTCGAGCTTCGGCTTCGGCGGCTCGAACTTTCACTTGACGGCCGAGGAGTACATCCCGTCGGGTGGCGGGAAGGCCGCATACCGAATGCAAACGCGCGCAGCCGAGCTCGTGCTGGTGTCGGCCGCAAGCGCGAATACGCTTGTGGCGCGGGTTCAGGAGATGGTTGCGACGCAGTGGACGCTTGTGGACATCGCGCGCGACGCTGCAAGCGCCTTTAGCGCATCAGACGCAGTACGTCTCGCCGTCGTTGCGAGTTCCGTCGACGACTTGCGCTCGAAGTTTGCGGCAGCAATCACCCAGATCGAAAAGGCGCCTGCGGACACGTTTTCGACACCGAATGGCACCCATTTTTCTGCCTCACCCGCGATGGGCGACCTCGCCTTCATGTTCCCTGGCCAAGGCAGCCAATACGTCGGCATGGGCGCGGACTTCTCGATGGAGTTTGACACTGCACGAAGCGTGTGGGACGCCGCAGCGTCCCAGCAGTTCGAGGACGAGAGGACGAAGTCGGCGATTCACGAGGTCGTATTCCCGCGCCCTGTTTTCTCTGCCGCGGACGAGGCCGCGCAGGCGGAGAAGCTCACACGTACGGAGTGGGCGCAGCCCGCCATTGGCCTCATGAGCGCGTCGATGCTCGCAGTGCTTTCCGAACTCGGAATAGTGGCCAAGTGCGTCGGCGGACACAGCTACGGCGAGCTGACTGCGCTCTTTGCCGCAGGCGTCCTTTCGCTCCAAGATTTCGTCGCGATTTCGCGCAAGCGCGGCGAACTGATGGCGAGCGCGTCGTCCGACGCGGGCGCGATGTCGGCCGTTGTCGCCTCTATCGAAGAGGTCACGACCGTCCTCGCGATGGCGAATACGGGTGCAGTTGTGGCCAATCACAACGGTCCGATGCAAGTCGTCATTTCCGGGAGTGTCGCCGCGATTGAAAAGGCCGAGGCTGCGTTCAAGACGAAGGGCGTCACCGTCAAGCGTCTGAGCGTTTCGACGGCGTTTCACAGCCCTCTCGTCGCGGGCGCGCAGGCTCCGTTCGAAAAATTTCTCGCTGACTGCGCTTTCAAAAAGCCTTTATTCGACGTCTATTCAAACGTCGACGCGGCGCCGCACACGGCCAACCCCAAGTACATTCGCAAGCAACTCGCCGTGCAGATCGCGTCGCCCGTTCGCTTCGTCGATGAAGTCGAGGCGATGTACGCGCGAGGCGTTCGCGTGTTCGTCGAAGTGGGTCCGACGTCCGTGCTCAGCGACATGGTCGCGCGCATCCTCGGCGACCACCGGCCGCACGTCGCCGTCGCACTCGATCGCAAAGGTAAGAACGGCATTGCGTCGTTCTTCGACGGACTGGCGCGCCTCGCGGTGAGCGGCGTGTCGATGTCGCTCGCGCCGCTATTCGCGCACTACGCGCCGCGTAGTACGACGCCGAAGAAGAAGCCCGCGATGGCGATCCCGATCACGGGCACGAACTACGGCAAGCCGTATCCGCCGGCGGGTGGCGCAGCGGCCCTTCCGAAGCCAAACGCGCTGGCGAAGGCTCCTGCCTCCGCGGCGCTCCCGTCGCTGGCCGCGTCCGCTCAGTCCGCTTCACTTGCACCGGCGACGGCGCCCGCCGCGGCGCCACGCGTCCCGACAATTTCTGCACCTGTTGCTCCGAATCGCAAACCACTTACGAATACCCTCATGAAACCAATCTCTCCCGATATTCACGTTTCTTGGGTCCACGCGTTTCAGGACGCGCAACGACACACGGCTGAAGTTCACCTCGCGTACCAACGCGCGATGACCGAAAGCCATGCCGCATTCCTTCAGACCTCGCAGACAGCGCTCTCGGGGCTGACGCAGATGTTGACGGGCCAGGCGATGCCGATGCTCGCGCACGCGCCCGCAATGCCTGCGCTCAGTGCGTCTGTCGCGTTGTCGGCTCCGACTTACGTCGCCGCTGCTCCCGCGCCGGTTTACGCGCAGCCCGCTCCGGCGCCGCAGCCCGTCGCGTACGCGCCGCCACCGCCGCCCGCTCCTATCGCTGCTCCCGCCCCTGCGACCGTCGCTGCTCCGGCCCCTGCGACCGTCGCTGCTGCTGCATCGGATCTCGTAGCCGCTCCCCCCGCGGCTTCTCCGTCGAACGGCGCCGCGTTGAATGGCGCTGTCGACTTGAACGACTTGATGCTCAAAATCGTCGCGGAGAAGACGGGTTATCCCCTTGAAATGCTCGGCCTCCAAATGGAGCTTGAGGCCGACCTCGGTATCGATTCCATCAAGCGAGTCGAGATCCTTTCGACGATGCGTACCCGCGTTCCGAACCTCCCGGAAGTCAAAGCCTCCGAGCTTGGCGCCCTTCGAACGCTGAGCGAAATCGTCGACTACATGGAAGCGGCCAAGGGCGGTGCCTCAAAAAAATCTTAGGCGCATCCGCAAAGAGCATCGGTCCGAACGGGACTGAGGCCGCGGGTGCGCCAGTCGGAAAGCTTCTTCGTCTTGCGGTGAATGAAGTACCGCTCTCGAAGAGCGGCTTTGCGTGGTCGGGCCTCCGCGTGCCCGGTCGCGTGGTTGTGACCGACGACCGCACCGGTGTAGCCGCTGCGGTCGTGACACGGCTCTCGGCGCGCGGGATCAAGTCGGAGGTCGTGAATGAAGTCCCGGCCGACGCCCGCGTCGTCATCCTTCTCCATGGGCTTCGCGATGTGAAGTCGGTGGCTGACGCGATTGAGTTGCAGCGCGACGCATTCTTGGCCCTGAAGGCAGTGGCGGGCGCGTTCGAAAAGGAAATTGGCGCTGTCGTGAGCGTGCAGGATTCCGGCGGCGATTTTGGTCTTCGCGGGGCGGACCCAGCACGCGCATGGACGGCTGGGCTTGCAGCCCTTGTGCGCACGTTCGCGCTCGAGTGTCCTCGGGCGGTGGTGCGGAGCATTGACTGCGAGCGCGGGTCGCAGTCGACAGACGTGCTCGCCGACAAGATTGTTTCGGAGCTGTTTGAGGGCGGTTCGGTGCAGGAGGTCGGCCTCCGCGCGGACGGCGTGCGAAACGCGCTCGTCGCGACCGAATCACAAACCCACGAAGGAAAGATTTCGCTCAGTTCGGACAGCGTGATCGTCGTGTCGGGCGGCGCTCGCGGGGTGACCGCCGCCTGTACCATCGAACTCGCGAAGCAGTGCAAGCCAAAGTTCATTTTGCTCGGGCGCACCGCGCTCGAGTCAGAGCCTGCGTGCACGGTCACGGCGGTCGACGAAGGCGCGATCAAGCGAGCGCTCATCGAGAACGCGAAGGTCACGGGTGAGAAGCTCGTGCCCGCGGCTATTGGCAAGCGCGCGCAGGAGATTCTCGCCGCGCGCGAAGTAATGGCGACACTCTCTGCGCTTGAAAAGTGGGGTTCGAAGGCCGCTTACCGCGCCGTGGACGTACGCGACTCGTCGCAGATTCGCGCTGCACTCGACGAGCTTCGTCCGCAATTTGGCGCCGTCACTGGGCTGCTCCATGCGGCTGGCGTGCTCGCCGACAAGATGCTTAAAGAGAAGACGGTCGAGCAGTTCGATCGCGTCTTCGACACGAAGGTGCGCGGCCTCTCGGCGCTCCTCGACGCCGTCTCGCAAGAGCCGCTGACGATGATCTGCATGTTCTCGTCTATCGCGGCGCGCACTGGCAACGCAGGTCAAAGCGACTACGCCATGGCGAACGAAGTGCTCAATGCTGTCGCTTGCGCGGAGCGCGCGAAACGCGGCGCGTCCTGCGTCGTACGGTCCATCGGTTGGGGGCCTTGGGA
>Ga0114981_10003300_pt1 | contig 10256 bp, 11 predicted proteins | sample S_140806_MF_Meta_FD_87028 | JGI IMG/M metagenome (GOLD analysis project Ga0114981, IMG submission 87028) | Freshwater microbial communities from Lake Simoncouche, Canada to study carbon cycling - S_140806_MF_MetaG | ecosystem: Environmental > Aquatic > Freshwater > Lake | place: Lake...
ACCACCAGCACCAACTGTAACCGTATATGGTGTATTTTTATTTAAAGTTACTGTATTATTTAATAATCCACCAGCACCACCACCGCCAGAATAAACCCTACCACCTCCTCCACCACCACCAGCGACTACAAGGTAATCAACTGTAACCGTAGATGCTACGACATCCAATGTCGCACTTGTCACCGTTGCCGCTCCCGTTATACTTGCCACCAAGTTATCTGATAAAGTTAATACCGATGTTGTGTTAGCCGTTACAGTAATACTTGCTTCCATCGTTGCCGCTCTAAATATATCAGCATTTACCACGTTTGATGTTGCCTCGATACCAGCGTTAAACGTTATACCAAAATTAGCCTCAGCCGAACTTTCAGCCGTTGCCGTAGCCGAAGCATTTAAAACGCGTGTTATTTGCGCCTCGGCTGAGGTTGTAACCGACGTATCAATAGAACTTGATAAAGATATTACCCTTTGAATATTTGCCTGAGTGGTTGCATTAGCTTGAATACTTGCATCAACCTTTAATCCAAGATTTATATTTGCCTCACCAACCGCGAAACCAGACGCAACACCGCTTAATAATTTTGATAAGATTATTTGGCTTTGGCTTGTTGCCTCCGCGACGCTTTGAGCCTCTAAGGTTCTTATAACGAATAGTGACCCACTCGTTACGCTTGTTCCTGTAACGTTTGCTTCGCATTCGACTACTCCTTGTGTTGTTACGTCTAAATTCGCGTTAACCGTTGCCGTGCCCGTTGCTGAACCCGTGGTAAATATAGTTAGGTTTATATTTCCAGATACTTGACCCGTGGCGTTTAATTCACCAATAATATTAACCGCTCTTTGAACCTCAGCCTGAGCCGTTGCCGTTGCGATTGATGTAACCGATACATTTTTGACCCTAACTATGTCACCCGATGCCAATGCGAAAGCCGTGACCGATGCGTCAACCTCAATGATATTTTGCTGACCCGTTACAATAAAGCCCGTTGCCGTGGCTTTGCATTCAACAAAAGCCGATACAGAAGTTTTAAGAAATATATTTGCCTGACTTGTTCCCGTTGCAATCGCGTTGCCAACCAGTTCGATAAACCTTTTAACTGTGACTTCGCAATTTGTAGGAACGACTAAATTAAAATTGACTTGCACCGTAACTAACCTTTGAATGCCTACAAAAGAATCAAAGGTAAATTGCGGTGGCTCAGGAATAAATAAATAGTTTGGAAGTATTGACTGTTTAATAAGATTTAACCGCTGAATAAAAGCTGTGGCGTATTGTTGCAACGCTGCCCACTTATCTATCTGTAAAGTAAGGTCTGCATCGCCTTCGTTATCATACCCAAGCAAGTCATCAAAGAACAATGTAACTTGATAAGTATCCTGTTTCCTTATTTGGTCTGAGGCGGTAATCGTTGGAACGGAAAAGAATACCCGTGGGAATGCGTTTAATTCTTGAAAGTCTTCGGTGTTTCCCTGTCGTACACGGTCGGAAGCCCAGCCGAAATTGTAGCTTTTTAAAGCTTCAATGTCACCCGCGGTGTCTTTAAAAACGTCACTTATCTCCCGTATATTCATTATTTCTTTTGCTTTGATAGGTCTTCAACCATCTTATCTTCTGCGGCTTTGCTCGCAAGGTATTGAAAGACCTCGTACAATTTTGCTTTTTCTGCTGATTGCATAGGCGTTAATCCACTTAAATTAAACAATCCAGACTCCGCCACTTTCTTTATTGTAAGATACCAACCGTATTTTTCATTAAGCCTTTCACTTGCTAATTGAGATTTTCCATCGCCCTTTGAAGCATAGAGGTCTGCAAATCTAAGGTATATTTCTCGCTTAACTTGGTCAAAAAAAAAGCAACCTCATAGGATGTCTGCAACGACATTTGTAAAAAGTCGACCTTGTTTTGCTCAAAGAGTTCGTCGCTGTAATCTTCGCCCAATGGTTTTAATAATACCGCCATGATGTTTAGCAATCCCTCAGGGTCGCCGTTTTTCACTTGGTTCATTGCCTTATCGTATTGAGCCGCCATAGTAAATTCAAGCAGCGTTGACTTTTCCATCAACCTTTCTGGAAGGGTGTAAACCTTGCCGTTAAAATCGTACAGTTGCTTATATTTTGTTTCGGCTGGCGTGTTAATGGCATTCATTATCTTTCCGTAAATGTAAACAAGGTATTTTAATTCTAAGCTATCAGCCACCTTACCAAAGCAAGCATCTAAAGGAATGCCTGTAAAATAGTTTACAACCTTTGCCATGTACGGATACCTAACATTTGCCTCCCAGACTTCGTCCATGATTTCAAGACGCATTGTAAGTTCTTTATCAAGTTCATTCCATTGGCTTATCAATGGTGGTAAGAAACGACGTACATTATCCTTTACTTCATTCTCTTGCAATATTGTACCTAAGTCATAAACAAGGTTTATTTGTTGAACATTTTTTGAATCAACCTTCAACTTTTTTGCATACGGTAAAATCTTTTGATAAACCGCGTCCCTATCATTCATGTATTGAATGGCTTCAAGTTCAACTTTTGGATGCTCAGGCAAAAGGAATTTCGCAAAGTAGATATATTGTTCCAATGTTATATCCTCAGCCGTTTCGGGATAATTATACTTGATTTGCTTGTTTCCAATGTTAAATACTACCATTATCTTCTTCTTGCTTTTTTGGTTACAACTGGAATATTATCAGCCAATAAATCGCCATTGGTTTCGGCTGGTGTAGGTATAAAAGGAATGGGTTCGGCTTTAACGTGGCTGACAATCGGAAGGCTGGGCGGTCGTGACCATTCCCTTTTGATTCCATTCCCTGTTAGTTTCACGGCTTTTTCAAGGTGTCCACGCATTTGTAATAAACGTTTTCTTTGCATCGGCTTATCAATGATTTCTTGCGTAATCTTTTCGATTAAGTCAATGATAATTAACGCCTTTTCTTTATCTGTCATGTTTCTTTATTTTAATTAAATGCTAATAAATCGCTGCCTTGAGCAAGTCTTGAAAATATATACCTAAGGGAATCGCACCCGTGGTTATCTGCGTCTAAAGGCGTGGAAGATTTGCGGTCGTTCCAAATGTAATTCCTTAACTCATGTTTCAAATTATAAGACTCAGGGGTAACAATGATTTTGTAATCTAACATTTTCTTTATTCCCTCGACGACTGACCCTTGTCCTTTGTCTGCCTTTTGCACATTTAAGCCCCGTTGTTGCAATGCCTCAATCAAACGTGGTTCGCTGGTGTCCGCAATTATCAAAGCGTTGGGGCTAACATAATGATTCATTTGTTTAATGACTTCCTCGTATGAAAGCGATTGTTTATAAATAATTTCTTCAACGTATATTTTCTTTGCCCCTTTGTCAACTGCCACCTTGACAAGTGCCAACGGGTCAGGGTAAAAGCCAAAGTCAAGCCCGTAACCAAAAGGAAGGCTAATATCGAACTCCCCCTCAACCCAGTTGTCAAATATTACCCCTTGTTTTTTATCCAGCCATTTACCTAAAAACCTATGAGCGTATGCATCAATATTTTGTTCCTTAATGCTTTTAATCCTATATAAATAGTCCTCTGATAGATTATTTATGTTATCTAAATATGTGGTATGAATATGAGTAACATCTTGATGTGTTGAAATAGGTATCATTTGTCCGTCAATCGTTTCCATGCGATGCGACTTTGCAAACCAGCGTTTCCAAATCCAATGTTCAACATCTTGTGGATTCATTACCAGAATAACAATATTAGGTACATTAGGCATACGAATTGATTCATCAATGGTATTAAAGTCTTTTTCGTCTACAAATTCCTCAGCCTCATCTACAATAAAAACATTTAATGAAGGAATTGATTTTAACTTTGCCGTTTGGTTTCCAGAACTGGTCTTAATTCCTGAAAATATTATTTCGCTGCCCGTTGCCTTATGTCCTATTTTTGCATTTGTCATTTGAAATTCGTCGCCTACCCCTAATAAATCTATCTTTTCCTTAAACTCTGGAATAACTGAAATGTTAGCACTTGATAAAGTATAACGAGTATAAAGCATTTTCCAATCATTATTTGCAAGTAACATATTACAAGCCCAAAGTCCCACGGTAAATGACTTAGCCGAACCACGACCACCAGTTAGTAGAAAGTAACGGGTTCGAGGTTGCCAAAGGGCTTCGTACTTTTCACTAACCTTTATCTGCATTATACCAATTCCATTTTTAACTGGGCAATGTGAGCCTTATATCTTTTTTCCTGAGCATCAAAATATTCCTTATCCAATTCAAAAGCCGTAAAATCAAAACCCATTTCATAGGCTGCTATGCGACTGCTTCCAGAACCTAAATGAGTATCAAGTATTTTATCGCCTTGCTGTGCGTAATTATGCAAAAGCCATTTGTAAAGGGCAACGGGTTTTTGAGTTGGGTGAATACGTTCTTCTTTGTTTTTCATATCTTGTTGTAATAATCCATTCCATCGCCAAAAAACTTTTCTAACTGGTTTTTTAAAAGATGTCCATGCTATTTCACCGTCTGCAAAATCACTACCAGAAGTATCTTTATCCCAAAAAATCCATCCAAAAGATTGAGGTAAAATAAATGAAAAGTAATTACCTCCCCAAATAATTTGATTATTTGATATTCTTATTAATTCATTGAAATAATTAATTTCAGGAATATTTTTATCCCAATCTTTATTACCATAATCTTTTTTATTTGAAATTGATGCTCCATATTTATTAAAGCCTGTATTGTAAATATTTTTATCTTTAATTCTATGTTTATTAATATCTATCCCATACGGCGGGTCAACAATCGCCAAATCAAAGTATTTGTCTGGATACCGTCCCATACCTTCCATGCAATCCTCATTCGTAACCTCGCTTAAATGTTTATTCATTCGCTTTGTCCTTTGTAAATATTATCGTTGGTACTGTTACCTTTTCCCCTTGCGTCGTTATGTCAATGTTCTGCTTGCTTTTCCCATAAGCACGGTCAAGGAGCAACTGAGCCGCCTTAATGTCACCCTTTGCCGCTTGTTCCCTTAATTTCATTATAATTGCCTCAGCTGCCGTGATACCGTCCTTTTCCTGACCCATGACATTTGCCATAATAAGGTCAAGGGCTGGGAGTTTCTTAGGGCGACCGTTGGGATTGCCTGTCTCTCCTTTCTTCCAACGTGGTTCAATCTTTCCTTTCCCTCCCATTTCGTTGTTATTTCGTTGTTTTTAACTCAATGCCATTTCGCTTAATAATCAACGATGAATCAAGTTTACGCATTCTGTCAATGATGACCTGACAGTATTTTGGTTCAAGTTCCATGCCATAACAACGGCGTTTAAGTTGGTGCGCGGCTACCATTGTTGAGCCGCTGCCGAGAAATAAATCTAAAACTAATCCATCATCAGGGCAACTTGATTTTATTGCTCTTTCACATAAAGGAATTGGTTTAGGCGTTGCGTGTCCACCTTCATCTCCTTGTCTTAAATGCCTATCAAATTTCCAAACATTGTTAAAATTATCGTGTATATTATTAAAATAGGCACGGGTAGAATAATATTCTTTTTTAAGTTCCTCGTATTCTTTTTTAAATGCGCTTACATTATTTTCAATGCACCATTTTTGAAATGTTAGGTAAACTTCTTTTGTTGGCATATTCCATTGACTTTTACAAGTCCAATGGTCACGAGATAAATCAGAATGACCTGCAATTCTTTTCATAGTTGGAATATCCCAACCTGCTTTTAATCTTTGTTCAAGTAAATAATCCCTAATTGGTTCCCAACCCTCAAAATAATTATCTGCATTATTATTAAACCCTTGAACTCCCATCATAACAAATAAACATTTTTCGTCTGCTATTGCATAACTTCTTGTATTCTCTGAATTTTGACCTTGTCCGTGTCCTTTATCCCAAGTAATTAAGTTTCTAAAAGTTGCCTTTTGCTCTTTAATATATGGCTTTAAAATGTGACTATAAATATCCATTAATGGTTCATCTATTCCCCAGCAATACCATGAACCACTATCTTTTAAATGAATAAACTGAAGTGCTATCCATTCTTTATTAAATTGCAAAAGGTTGTCAAAGTTTAGGTTATCATTTAAAACGCCTTCGTTTTCTTTCTTCATTCCATAAGGTGGGTCGTTGTGTCCTAAATCTGCCTTTTCCCCATTCATCAACCTTGCAACCGCGTCGCTATCCGTGCTATCCCCACAAAGCAACCGATGTTCCCCAATCTCAAACAAGTCACCAATGACAATGTCTGTTTCAATACCTCCCTCAGGTACTTCGTAATCGTCCTCACTTGCCTCCAACTCCTCCACCGTGTCAAACTGCGGTATATCCAAGCCCCATGCTTCCAAGTCCACAACCTCCCAATCGTTCGCCAACGTGTCCCAGTCCCATTCACCAAATGCTACATTGTCTGCAATAATAAACCGCTTCTTTTCTTCTTCGGTTAAATCGCTGCTTCGTTTTACCCATGCCTCATCAATGTCATTAAATCCAAGTTCCTGTAAAGCCCTTAGTCTCATGTTGCCTCCAAGCACCACATTATTTTCATCAATGACCATAGGGCGAAGAGAAAGCATCTTTGGAAACTCCGTGATACTTTGCTTTAGCTTTTGAAATTTATCGTCCCTTAGAACCCGTGGGTTGTTTGGGTTTGGTTTTATTTCTTTTAATTTCATAGAGCGTTTAATACGTTTATTCTTAACTCATTTACCTTAACCAAATCCCTTTCTTCCTTTAGCCATTTGCGTCCAGCCTCTAAGTCAACAAAGTACGCATCATCTTTGGTTAAAGCCTTAGTAAAATTGTGGATTAAATCTAATTCGTTCTTGTAAGTCCGCACCCCAGCAATGTTAAATTCCTTGATTTCCTCAGGCGCGTATGAAATACAACCAGCAACCAACATTTCCATCGCAAAATTATTTGACTTTGCTTGATTAAAATTGTCAATCGTCAAAGGGAATACGCCATAGTGTGGCGCTGAGTGTTTGACCATTTCAAAGTATTGGAACAATGAATTATTCCACGGCACAATGATTGCTTTGGGGTACAATGTTTTACCGAGCCAATCAGCTAAACCAACCATACCTAATTCAACCTTATCGTTTTTCTGTAACTCAATCCAAAAGTTTTTAACCGTTGCAAGGTCTTCAAGGTGTGTTTGACTTCCGCGCCACATAACTCGTTTCTTTGTGTCCATCAACTTATCCCTTTTTACAGGCTGCATTGGTGTAACTTTAAAATCAATGGCGTTTGGAACAACGGTAATTTTATCTTTATCGTAAAACTGGGAGTAAAATTCTTTAAGGTACGGGGTTGAGGTCATTACCCAATCAGCATATTTAAACGCCTTTTCGACTGATTCTTTTACCTGAGGCTTGTTAAAATGTTGGCTTGCTGGATTTGCTGGGCTTACCTCGTGCAATAAATCGTCGTGGTCTAAGATAATCTTTTTACCCATTCGCTTAACCTCGTTAATCATTCCAAGTAAATCGTTGCCGTTGGCACGCTGAAAGATAACAACATCGACGTCATAAAAATCATACCACTTAACGGTATCAGGGTTAATCATTTTAATGGCATACTGAGGGAAAATATCCCGAAGCCTAATAAATGGATTTACCGTGCGATAATAGTCGGTCGTTGGGCTGCTTAAATTACAAACTATGCCAATCCTCATTTATTTTTACTTTTATAAGTATTCAATAAGACTTCCAATACCGCTTCCATTGAATGCTTTTTCCCTGTTGCCTTCCACAAATCAAATTGAATATCCAGAAGCCTTTCCCTTATAACCTTGTTTCTAAAGGTTACCCCGTACATTTCTTGAGGTTTTGTTGTGTTCATTTTTTTTAAATTATTATACAAATATAATATTATTTTTTTAAAATTGGGGAAATAAATCCTCGTTCCCCCTCGGACACAAACATTGAATGCCTGTACGTGTTTGAAAGATGTCCAACTACTATCTTGTTATCCGATATAAATTTCATCAACGGGTGTACCGTGTTGTTCCAATCGAAAATATCAACCCATTTATCAGGGGAATAAACTTCGCCTTCGCGGTTTAAATCAACCAATGATAAATCAAATTTGCCGCCAATCTTTTGTAACAAAGAAGGCTTAAAGAACTCGCAACTACCCCGAAGCCAACCAACAGGGTCACCGCATGAATTAGAAAGTATTTCCCAATCGCCGTCCATAAAGTGAATGATGTTCCCAAACCATTTGTAATTATGTATAAAATTGTCATCATGCGTAAACAAAAGCAAATCGTATTCCGTGAAATTGTGTTCCTCCAGCCATTGATTTGAACAACCCCAATCGCCAACGGTGTTCGGGTATTCTTTATAATTCCAACCAAGACTTTTTATCTGCTCAATGGTTGCAATTTCTTTGTAAAGCACGGTGTCCAATTCCTTTAATGCCAATCCCTTTTTTTCCTCCTTTGAATACTTTGGGTCACGGTGCGAAATGCAAAATAAATCATACGTCCAGTCTTTGACTACTATTTGCCTTGCTACTGAATCATAGAAATCTAAGGGGAAGTGCCAACCCGAGGCGACAACGGCTAACCTCATAACATTAAGGATAAAGAAGGAAAGTCCTCGTTAATTGTAATAAAGTTAATGCCAGATGAATTGATAGGCTGAAAATCTTTCATCCATTCGACCTTGTCCCTTTCCTTGCTACCACCTTCAAACAAGATTGACCCGTTTAAAAAATGGTATTCCTTTAAACTCTTTAAATACTTTAAATGCCCCGCGTGGTTGCTTATATCAAAGTGCATCAGGTCAAAAGGTTCGGGTTTCCAATTATAAAAATCTAATTCAACTAACTCAATGTATTTCGTTAAGCCCAGTTGGTCGATGGTGTTCTGTGTTTTATCCATCGACGTATTTTTGTACGGGTACTTTTCCCATAGGTCATGGCACATAATGACGGTATCGCTACCTAAGTCCCTTAACGCCTGAGCCATTGCAACGGCTGAATAACCGTGCAATGTGCCGAACTCAAGTATTACAGACGGATTCATAGTAAGCACCGTGTTGTATAATGTCTTACCGATGTTATTCTTATAATAACTTGAGGGTATATCGTAGTTAAAATATGCCATTAGAAAGGAAATTCTGATTCTGATTTAAATGTCGTTGCTTCTGTTACTTTTGAATTTTCCCCTGTCGTTGGCTTGCCTCCAAATTCAAGAGAATTTACCATACACCTAATTACAGCTTCGGCTGCTCCAGTATTTTTATTAAGGTATCCATTTACTCCGCCTGTTCCTTCCACGACAACATAAGTACCTTTTACAATATGTGGCGCAAGTTTGACACCACGCTCACCCCAAATTGAACAAGTCACCCAAATCGTCTTTTCTGATGGAGTTGCCCCGTAAACCTTTTCCGTGTGTGCTACGGAAAAAGAACAAACGGTATTATCACCTACATTTTTTACCTCAGCGTCTTGACCGACGCGACCGCTTACAATTAATTTTAACATTACCAACCCTTTTTTATCTGTTCAACAATATATTCCCTGTCCTCGTCCGTCACCCACCAACCAACTGGAAGGCTCGATAACTTGCCAATTACCTTCTCAATGTTTAAAAGTTCTATTTTAAATTGTTTTACGCACGGGTGTAAATCGTTCCGCTCATGTACCTGAGAAGTCATTACGCCACGGTCTTTCATTGCCCTTTGAAAATTGTCCCTGTCCTCAACCAAAATGGAAAATATCCAATAAGACGAACCAGAATCAAACGCCAAAGTATTTATTTTTGGCTCACATTCATTAATCCACCAGTCGTAAAACCCAGCATTATTCTGGTGTCTTCTAATGTTATCGCCAAATATTTTAAGGTTTTCAATCCCGATGGCGGCGTTGATGTCGTTCATGTGGAATTTATATCCCCAATCGTTTATCGGTGTTTCGCATCTAAAGTCCTTTCTGTCACCTTCACGGTCAATGCCATACCAACGAAGTAACTTTGCCTTTTTATATTGTTCCTCATTTGGTAAAATCAACATTCCACCGTCACCCGTGGTAAGGTGTTTTATTGCTTGAAAGGAAAAACAACAGTAATTTCCTGAGTTCCCGACCAACGTACTTTCGTCTTTAGTGGCTGGGAGTTCGTAATATGAGCCGAAGGCGTGGGCACAATCTTCGATAATATCAAGCCCCGTTAATGACTTTATTTTCTTTACGTCCGCTGCCGCACCTCCCCAATGAACGACCATTACCGCTGCAACCAAAGGGGTAA
>Ga0114981_10003303_pt1 | contig 10250 bp, 9 predicted proteins | sample S_140806_MF_Meta_FD_87028 | JGI IMG/M metagenome (GOLD analysis project Ga0114981, IMG submission 87028) | Freshwater microbial communities from Lake Simoncouche, Canada to study carbon cycling - S_140806_MF_MetaG | ecosystem: Environmental > Aquatic > Freshwater > Lake | place: Lake...
ATCCCAGTTTGTGCTGTTTGGAACCCAACCAACCGAACCAGCCAAATCCAAACTAACCGAATCCAAACCAGCCGAACCAGCCAAACCAGCAAAATCCGAACCAACAAAATCCAAACCAGCCGAATCTGGGCAATCTGGGCAACCAGCCAAAAGAGCCAAACCATCCCAACCATCCCAACCATTCCAACCATCCCAACCAGCCAAACCAGCCACATCTGGCCAAGACAGTCAGCCAACCGATTCTGGTTGTGTTGGTCAGACTGGTCAGTCTGGTCAGTCGGCTGGTTGGTTCGTGTTTGACCACCAGTTTACGTGCCAAGCAGCCAAGTGGTCGAGCTGGTTGGCCAACCTGACGGTGCAAGACCAAGAAACCTATCGTCACAAAAATACAAAACACAACTGGATGGCTTCGCTGGATTGTGCATCTGTTGACTTTTTTGTCGACTACCTGATGGCATGCCAACAGTTTGATGGCAGTCAATTGATTGCCGAGCAACGCAAGCTGATTCGCGCGTTGTTGGCTAAATCAGGCGAGTGGCTGTTGCCACTGTTGCCAGGCAACTTGCTGTACTTTGGCATGCATGCATGCATCGAGCAAATCATGGCAGTGCTGTTGCTGGACCAGACAATGGCTGGCAAAGCAATGTTGCAAGTCTTTGAAAAGGAACTTGACCAAAAAGCATGCTGGACGAACCAAGCAGACGTTTTAGAACAAATCAACAAGCAATTTCAAGCAAACCAAACCAACCAAACCAACCAACACAACCAAATTAACCAACCAGTGGTACCGAAAGCAAAACATCCAATCTATTTGGCAGAGCTTGGCTTTTTTAATGCATTCAGCTGACTTACAAACATATTATAAACCGACATACAATGCCGAAACTACCAAACTACCAAACTTGTTGGCATGTTGCCAGTTTGCTGGTTCAACTGGTTTAACTGTTTTTGGTCATAGTTGCAGCCAAATCAACAAAGCCAGTCCAAAATGAACCAGCAAGCAACAGGCAGTGGCAATCATGAAAACTGGGCACAACGAAATCTGCGAGCTTTTGGCTTCTCAGACTTGCAAGTCAACGTGGCACTGCAACATGGCATCGATTACATGCAAAGCGGTATGAGTTTCGACGACGCTGTTCAAGGTGCTGCAAACCTTTTGAGTGCCACAAAAGAGTACACAGACCAAGAAATCAAGAACCGTCTGTTGGCGCCATTGAGCTCTCTGTTGAAGAACCGTGTTGGTGTATCTGTTGGTGGTGCGGCTGGTTCGGTCGGTGGTGCAGCTGTTGGTGATGATGGTGCGGCTGGTTCGGTCGGTGCGGTCGGTGGTGGCGGCGGTGGTGCAGCTGTTGGTGATGATGGTGCGGCTGGTTCGGTCGGTGCGGTCGGTGGTGGCGGCGGTGGCGGCGGTGATGGTGGTGATGATGGTGCGGCTGGTGCAGCCGGTGGTGGCGGTGGCGGTGGTGCTGTTGCAGAACACACCATGCAGCTAGTCCACCTCCTGGCTCCTGTCAATGCAAAAGATCGTGCAAAGTTTGTTCAAGACTGCGAAAAGCACTTGTTCAACTTGCCGATCAACGTGTTTGCCAGCCGCGTGCTCAACATGGTGCACGACTTGGCCGACACTGTGCCCAAGCAGAGGCGTGCTCAATTCATCGATGACTGGGCAAACAAGCTGGGTCTCGACAGTTGCACGACAGTCAACCAAGTCTTGGACAACAACTTTGTGGTGTCGAGCTTTGTGACTCGCTGCAAGCAGACAGCTGAGCAAATCAAGTCTAGTTTCATCAACTAACCTGACTGCCTGACCGCCTGACAAGCAGCCTGGTAGTACTGTACGTCTCTCGATGCGCATCACCTTGCAGTCCTTTTCAAAACAGCCAGACCACACAAACTGACAATGTTTGCAAAAACCAAACCAGCCGGACCAGCCAGGGACAAAATGACCAGCAAGCCGTTGCAAGCATGACAGCAACAAGCATCACAAGGCCTCGCACAACACGCATGAGCTCAAAAACGCTTGGCGGGATTGGATGGTTCTTCATTGATGCAGTTGTGGAGGAAACGGTGGATTTGTCGGGCAAAATATCAACCGGCATACTAGTGGGTGCAGCCACAAACGCGCTGGCACCAGTCACATACCCCATTGCGGTTGGGCGCTGCATTGCCCAGCTGGTGGCATAGTGTTTGAAAACAGGTTATACCATTGCCGTCAGTTGCAACAAATATGATGCATGCAGTTTATGTAATAGTATTAAAAACGATTGGCAGATGTCACCATGATGCGGTGTTTTTCACGCGTTTGCAAGCAAAGCTTGGCAGCAAGAGCAACTTTTTGCCAAAAATCAACGAGCCAAAAATCAACGAGCCAAACCACAGCGAGCCAAACCACAACGAGCCAAACCACAAAGCCAGCAAGCCAAACCAAGGAGATGGCTGCGCGCAAACGCCCAAAACACGTGCTTGACTACCTCGAAGACGATGGGCCCTATCCTGGGTTTGTGTACGATGCGCTGGGAGAGACTTTTTCTCAAAAGGATCTTGGACGGTTGCTGCTGAGCATGGCAAAGTAAAGTTTAAATTGTAAAATGATTTGAATCAAAGATGTTTGATTGAAACCCAGCCAACCCGTTTAACCGCCCGGGAGATTACACTGATCCACTACTTCTTGCTGAGCAGCACTGACGCGTTTACGATTCCCAGCGTGACAACGTTGCTTGCGCCAATAACACACAAACACGTTAAACTAGAATCAATTTCATTCAGCTTTGTGATGATCTTCTCGGCTTGGTTCAAAGGTTCTGGTTTTGCAACACTCATGTTGCGCACTTGGTTTGCAACACTCATGTTGCGCACCAATCCAGCTGCGAGGCGAGTAAAGCCAGACATATTGTTTGTATTGGTTGTTGGGGTTGTTGGGGTTGTTGGGGTTGTTGGGTTGTTGTGGTTGTTGTGGTTGGTTTGTTGGCCTGTGCAGTTGTGTTGGTGTGATACATTGCATGATCACTTTCAAACTGTTTCAACATATGATAAACCGTTAACCATGAAACCAGATGTTTCATGCCAGTATCTCGATGGTTTTGTTGTACTTTTCGACATACTGGTCAACAATTTGCTGGCAAGCTTCCAAATCGTCAAATGCAGCAAACACTTGGCTGACACAGCTCGGCACAGGACAGTCCAGCATCAGCTTGGCCACACCATCCAGCTTGGCCAGATTGGCCAGATTGGCCAGATCGGTCAGATTGTTTGGATCAGCATTTCTGCTTTGCAGAATAGCCAGCATGGTCATCATGCGTGTCGTGGACGCCTGGCTTGTCATCTTGCCAGTTTGGTATACCAGCCTGCACTGTTCGTTCTGCTTGTACTTGTTGCGCAGCGAATTGGCCAGCAACGCATCTGTGGTGCTAACAATCAACTGGACGTTGGTGCTGTGCAGCGCTTTGTCGGCCAGCACTTCCAGCTCGCCCAGCTGGCACACACGCATCGCATTGACAACAATGACGACCTTGTCTGTGTAAATTGTGTCGACCTCATCGATGTTGTGCAGACACAGCTGGCGCGACACCTGGTCGACCAGGTTGTGCAGCTTGATTCGGTTGTCGACAACCACCACGCGCTGGCCCGACTTGTCCAGCAGCAGCGCCTGGCAAAGCACACCAGTATCAAACATGTCGACAAAGATGTCCACACCGCGCGGCTGGCTGATCATTTGCTGCACAGTCTGCAGCATGTACTGGTCAACATGGTTCGAACTGCGCATGAACTGCCTGGCTTGCTGGCTGACCGGGCGGCGCCTCGCCAAGTACTGGCGGGTTTTCAACCAGGCATCTGGCGCACAACATCCTGCCAGTCCAACCAAACCCACCAAACCCACCAAACCAATCTGACCAATCCGACCAACCAATTTTGGCATAGCAGCTTTTGTCGACCAATCTTGTCATGTTTGTTTACATGCTGGATGCACATATGTAGTTTGCCAAACTAAACAGCTATCCAGATACTGGCAAAGTTGATCCAGAAACCAATCATGGCAAAATCAACCAAACCGGCCAAACCAGCCAAGTCTGCCAAAACCAAATCAACTGCCAAGATGGTCAAAAAGCTACCAGATCCGTTGGTCAACAACTACAAATCCATCTGGCCAATGATCCGCCAACTGCGCCAACACAGTAAAGGATGCTTTGCTGCCAACGCCCAGTTCTGGTATCCTGACAAAAACAAAGCAACGCCTTGGATTCACATGCCGCGCGACGAAGTCTTGCAGCAAAACCCAATGGCCGACAAACTAGTCATGATCAACCAGCAAGTCATCACGTTGGACTCACAGAACGCCGACTGTTACACCTTTAAGTCTGTGCGCAACAGCTTGCCATTCAAAACAGACCAGACTGGATTGATGATGCAGCGTTTCTACTGCGAAATGGTGTGTCAGTCAGTCTGGCAAGCACGCCACATTGCAAAGCACATGACGACGCGTTCGTCGAGTTCGTCAAGTTTGTGCACCTACATGCTGGCTTACCAGTCCAACAAGCAAATCACATTGGAAGGCAACCACCACACCACAGTCGACGTCACAATTGGCATCACCAACGACTCCCAGGTTGATGTGTTTACACGCGTTTTCGAAATGAATTCTGGGCAAGGCCAAGCCATGATCAAGCAGTTCCAGGCGTACTTGTCCAAGCTGTACAAAAACCAAACCAACCAAGTTTGCTGGCTGATGCTGGTCGGCAAAGACTTTCCTCGTCCGAGCCAGCAAGTTGAAGCACTGGTGCCCAAACAATACAGCAAGGCATGGATTCATGGCAAGCATGTCGACTACGCCGGCACAATCAGCTTGTCTGAGCTGGATGCTGTGCAACTCAATGCCGAGATCTACACCAAACTTGCAACAACTGTCCAAAACAGTATAATCAGTATTATCTAACTAATCTAACCAACCTAACCAGTTTAAATTTGTTAAAACTGTTGCCTGACACGTTTGGTTGGCTGGGTCACAGCCGGCAATGCAGGTGCTGGCCAGTTGTGTAGTTTTGTTTGTTTTGTTTGTTTTGGTTGGTTTGGTTGGTTTTGGTTGTGTTGGTTCTGCAAAGATTGGTTTGTTGAATTGACGTGAAACTGGCAGTACGGCGTTGTCTTGTCGTCAATGTGGCATTCCGAGTAAAAGTTGGCGCAGCCAGGCGTTGCTTGCAAGTAGGCATCGCACACACTCAGATCGCTTGCAGTGCAGTGCATGCCAGTAGGGTTGGCTGGGTTGCAGCCGTCGCTTTTACCACCACCACCACCACCACCACCACCACCACCACTGCCAACACAATTAGGCATCAAACTTGCATCGAACTGCATTGCCTTGCTGGAACTGCTGGAATCCAGCCAGCCAGGCGGGATGAACTGCAGCTCGTACAGCCCAAAGGTCGGCACGACAGACGTTCCCTTTGGAAAGGCAGTCTGGTACAGCCTGTTGAAGAACTGAATCACCTGGTCCCACGTCCACGTCGAGATGCCGTCGAACGTGCCGCACATATCTGGTTCGCTGACCACGTTGCTGTTGGCTTTCAGCGCCAAGCAGGACGGCACAGCTTGGCCCGCCTGGCCGTCCTTGCCGGCACTCAGGTTCTCGCACGACATCATCGGCCACACACCACTTGGGTTGTTCTGCAAGTTCTTGACCATTGTGGCCATGTTGTTCTGAAACATCGCAGGATTAGAAGCTTCAAGCTTGGTGCCGGCATCCATCAGCGCGTCGAAAAAGCTGGCGCCGCTCAGATTCATGTCGCCCACTTTGCGGTACAAGTTGCCAGTTGTGCACACTTGCGGGTAGCCGAAGTAGGTTTTCGGGTTGTCAGAGTTGGCAATCTTGCCGATCTGGGCGTTCGAGCCGCGGCACGGCGACAGGATGTTGGCATACCAGTAGATTTCAGGCATCACAAAGTCGTTGGTGTAGCCCGGCTGGTCCACCATCGACAAACCGCCTGCCGAGCCGACCTTGACATTTGACAACTTGACGTTTGAATCATCCAGCGTGGCGCGGATGTGGCAGTACGCCAGGGTGTCCTGGCCCTGGTCTTCCTTGTCGTAGGCCAGATACGCCACGTCGGTTGGGCCTGCATATGCCGGGTTGGCAGCCTTGTAGTTGGCAATCGTCGTGTTGATGTACTTGACGTAGGCAGCAAGCTGGCTGGCCACGTTCGGGCAAGGTGCCTTGTAGTCTGTGCTGTTGACTGGACAACTGGCTGCAGGCGAGGTGTAGCCTGGCGTGGTGCATGCGCCAGTCGGCAGCTTTGGGTCCAGGCCTGCCTCGTCGCCGCCGAACAAGCTGGCCGACCAGGCGTTCTTGTAGCACGAACCAGCATACTGTTCTGATATTTGGTTGGCTTTGCAGACCTGGTCGTACATCGCAGGATCAGCATGTTGCTGAAAGTCCCAGCTAGAGTCTTTCGGGTTGATGTAGGCCAGCACACCAACCTGTGTGTTCTTGTCCAGCTTGGTGTAAAAGTTTTCCACCAGAAAGTCAGGCGTCAAGTTGTACAGGAACTGCAAGTTGCTGCCCACCACAATAGGTGCTTGCAGCGAGGTAAACACAATGTCAATCTGCCTGGCCTTCACAAAGTCGGCAACCACCTTGTAGTAGTCGGCCATGCAAGGCAAGTTGGTGACTGGCGCGCCCACGATGCCGCCGTGGTAGACTGCAATTTTGTACAAAAAGTTGCCTTGTGAGTCGACCAGCCGCTTGGCGCTTGCAGGACTGCCAGTTGCAGGATTCTGGTCAAACACAAACGCATCGACACAAACCTGGTTTGGACCTGGCTTGGTCTGGCAGCTGGCTGACACAAAGTTGGGCTTGGACGGCTTGGACGTGGATGCATTCGGCGGGTCCAGATTGTCCAGCACCTGGCCGTACGGCGCCACATAAATAGACGTCTTGGCAGGCAAAGTTGTCGAGTCGGCAGGCGCGACCTGGCTCATGAAGAACTGGTTGGAGTTGCAGTACCTTTGCGACACCTTGTCGTCGCTGGCAGCCTGGACAGTGGTGTCGCAGAACGGAAAGTAGGGCATGCCGTGCAGCAAACCGCTGGTCAGCGCGTTTTCAAAGGTTGGGCAGTCAACGCTGTCCAAAGACATGAAGCCTGACTGGCTCCACGGCATATTTGTACTGTTGGAACTTTTTGGTGTGGCGTAGCTGGTCGTGCAGAACTTGGACGGCGCGCCACACAGTGTTTTGCACGTGTCTTGCGACTGTCCGGTTGGCTTCTGGGTGTCGACACAACCGTACGTGTTGTCTGGCAGTTTCTGGCATGCAAACGTCGAGCCAGGTTCGTCGCAGCACGTTTGGCTGCTGGTCGGGTCAGTCGGGTCGTCGGAGTACTGGCAGGCATTGTTCACACACTTGTAGTGCTTGACACAGCTGACTTGGCAGTCGCTGAGCGACTGGGTGCCTTGGTTCGGCTGGCAGGTTCCTGCTATGCAGCCGTAAGTGTTTGAACAGGCTTTTTGGCAACTGTTTTGGTCAGCGTACGGGCCGTTGGTTTGTACTTGGCAGCTGTTGTTGACGCATGCATACCTGTTTTGGCCAGGTGGTCCGGGCGGTGCAGGCGGTCCAGACGGTGCAGACGATTTCTGCGACGTGACGATGACGATGACGACCATGACGACCACCAACATGGCCACCACAATGGCGACACCAACTGCGATTTTGGATTGCTTGCCAAGTGGTTGCTTGGATGCCACAACTGGTTTGTGCATGGCTGGTACTGGCACTGGCACTGGCATGTGTTGCGTTGCTGGCATGTTTTTCGCAGACTGGTTGGGCTGCATGGATTGCGTTTTTATAAACCATAATCAAAAGACTTTGGACGTTTAGAAAACAGATTAGTTTGCATCGAAATGGTAAAGTCCATGCCAGCTCGTCGCGGTGCAGTTGGTGCAGTCGGTTGTCGCACTGGTCGCACTGGTCGCACTGGTGCTGCCAAACGAACTACACGAACCAAAATGGTAAAATCACTCAAAATGGTCAAACCGACCAAACTAACCAAGGCAAAAAGACGAGTCGCACACAAAGTGCTTGGCAGAACCGGCCAAACCAAACCAAACCACACCAAACCACACCAAACCAACCAATATGGCCGATAACATTGCTGAACCAGCCAAACCGACTGGTCTGTCGGTCATGGTCAACCAACCGGTGGTGACGCCTTCAGTCGTGCCTTTTAACACCACCATGCTGTACTTCAACAACGACGACAACACACCAGTTGCATGTTGGAAGCTTGATGGCAAAGACAAGCAGCATGCCAAGTTTTTGGGAGAGATTGAGGCGTGGATGTGGATGCGCGGCCCGACCGCGCAACAGACCATCGACCGGTTGGTCGAAGCTGCCAACCAGGATGGAAGCAATCGCACATCCAGTCTGAAACCCTTGCGCCGACCGCGGTTCTTATTGGTCAACCATTTGTCGATGGGCGGATTGCGCGGCGCATGTTTCGAAAGCAACCAAAAAAGAATGGCTGCACATGACGCACAGCCAGGTGCATTACTTTGACAAGCCTTACAAGTTCTGGGAGCTGCCTGGCGACAAGCAACCAGACGAATGAACTTGCTCTGACTTGCACATGCTTGCACATGCTTGGTCGGCATGGTTGTCACACATATGATGGTTCGATTGTATTGTTAACAAGTTACATCTAGTCGTTTGGTATAGTCTCGACTCAAAAACAGTTTAAAACATTTAACACATTCCATGGCCGATGAAACCAAGGTGTACAGATGTGCGCATCGTCGTGCAATCTTGCTTGCCTTTCATGGTGGCTGTTTCATGGGCGGCAATTCTGGCTGGGACGCCAAGCAAAACACCATGCTTGCCTCAATGGGCTTCGAGGTGCACCAGCTGGCGTTTCCCAAAAACTGGTTGGCATGGCAAGCCTGGGCCAAGTCGTTTCGCTGGGACTTGCTGCAACAAACCGATCTGGCCGAACCAAACCAACCACCTGAACCAGACCCACCAAACCATATGGCCAAACCAGTACAGGAAGCTGTGCCGGTGGTGTGCTTGGGCAGGTCGTCTGGTGGATACCTGGCCTGCATGTTTGCAGCGATGCATTCCAGCAGGATTTCAAAGCTGATTCTGATGGCGCCAGTGCTCAACCCGTTCAAACGAGCCAGCATCTTGGTTTCTTTCAAAGCCAACACCCAGCAGTTTTTCCAAACTGACAAACCAAACCAACCAAATCAACCAGACCATGCGAACCAACCAGACCATAAAAACCAACCAGACCAACCAGACCAGTCGAACCAACCAAACCAACCAGATCGGATGGTAGTTCCAGCTGGATATGATCCAGACAAGACGCTGCTGCTGCTTGCTCGAAGAGACGAAAACGTGCCGGCCTGGTTGTTCAGTACTGCCCAGATTCGCCAGGCTGTTTTTCCAGGACCGTGTGGTCATGTCGCCTTGCTGGGCTGTACGTCTGGCAGACTGAAGCAAATCATCCAAGAATTTGTATTTTGAAAAATTACACATCATGTTTAGATGTTGCTTGCCCCGACCAGCTGATTCATTAGCTCAGCTGGTAGAGCAGTACGCTGTTAATGTAAAGGTCAATGGTTCAAACCCATTATGAATCGCAACTTTTTATATGTTTGGTTCTGCACTGCATAGCTGCTTACCTTCTTAGCTGCATACCTGCTTACCTGCTTGGCTGCATACCTATTATAGTTTGTATAGCTTTGCAAATTTTGCTTGGCATTAAAAAAAGCCAGGCAGTTTGGTGTGCAAGCAACCTGGTCAGGCACTATCTGTCACTATCTGGCAATCTGCTAGTTTGGTAGTTTGGTAGTTTTGGTCAAATTGACGATGGGCCAGCATGCATCACGACCTGGTAAACCAAACAGGCGCAGCGTCAATGCCCGACTGACACAACCACGTGTACGGCGTAACCGATCGGCTGTGCTCACCCTGCAAGGCATTTCGACCGTATCAACCAGACCGACCAGACGCTTGTTGTACATGATGGGCGGGGTTAATGATGACGACGAACCACCAAAAAAAAGGCGCTCGGTGGATAACCGTGCGAATGTTGGTTCGGGTGATTTCGGTGATGCTATGACTTACAATAGTGGCAGTGCCGATTATGGTGGTGGCGGTGGTGGTGGTGGTGGTGGTGGTGGTGGTGGTGGTGGTGGTGGCAGTGCCGATTATGGCGGTGCCGATTATGGCGGTGGCGGTGGTGGTGGTGGCAGTGCCGATTATG
>Ga0114981_10003306_pt1 | contig 10243 bp, 10 predicted proteins | sample S_140806_MF_Meta_FD_87028 | JGI IMG/M metagenome (GOLD analysis project Ga0114981, IMG submission 87028) | Freshwater microbial communities from Lake Simoncouche, Canada to study carbon cycling - S_140806_MF_MetaG | ecosystem: Environmental > Aquatic > Freshwater > Lake | place: Lake...
ATCGGGTCCTCGATGCGATCGCGGAAGCGGGCCTCCTGCTCGGCATCACTCACCGAGAACCAATACTTGAGCAGCAGGATGCCGCTGTCCACAAGCATCCGTTCGAATTCGGGGCAGGCCCGCATGAACTGCTCCACCTCATGCTCTGAGCAGAAGCCCATCACCCGCTCCACCCCGGCGCGGTTGTACCAGCTGCGATCGAAGATCACGATCTCGCCAGCGGCGGGGAAATGCTCTACGTAGCGCTGGAAATACCACTGGGTCTTCTGCTGGTCGGAGGGGGTGCCCAGGGCCACAACCCGACAACCGCGGGGATTGAGGGGCTCGGTGATCCGCTTGATCGTGCCGCCCTTACCGGCCGCGTCGCGCCCCTCGAAGATCACGATCACCCGGAAGCCGGTGCCCTTGATCCAGTACTGCATCTTCACCAGCTCCAGCTGGAGCTGGACCAGCTCCGATTCGTAGAAGCGGCGGTCGAGCTTCTCGCCGGGGGCGCCGGGCACTGGCGTGGTGGGCTCGCTCTGGACCGAGCTGGGGGAATGGCCCTGGCCGCCACCCGCAGCAGCCTGGTGATGGTGATGGCGGTCGGTGGGCAGGCTCAGGCCCTCGGAAGCCTCCCCAGGGGCCAGGGGAGCCCCATGTCCTGCGGCGGCGACAACGCTGCTGCGGTCGGGGTGATCCCTGGGGGTGTGCTTGTCCTTCTTGCCTGGTTGCTTCTTGCCCATCGCGGCTGACCTGCGCAGGGGTTACCTGCCTGGTGTAGCTGCGGACGGGAGATTGCGGGGCAGGGGGGCCGGCGCCGGCAGCGCGGCGGAGGGGGGCAGGCTCCGGGGCAGTCGGTCGGTGGACAGTGGCCTGGGGGCGGTGGCAGCCTGGGGCACGGGGCCGGCAGGCGGTGCTCCAAGGGGCGAACGGGGACGCTCCAGGCTCTGGAGAAGCTGGCCCATCAGCAGGGCGATGACGTCGTTGGGGGGGGCCACGCCCGGATTGAGCAAGCCCGCGAGGCCCGGCTGGCCGCCACCGGCCACCTGGCCCCCACCATCGCCGGGACCGAATTCGCCCGGGTCCACCGCCACCCAGCCGCCCTCCTGGGGCATGCGCAGCTCAAAGTGCAGGTGGGGACCGGTGCTGCGGCCCGTGCTGCCCACCCGGCCGATCACCTCGCCCTGGCGCACCCGGTCACCCTCGCGCACGTAGAGCTCGGAGAGGTGACCGTAGAGGGTGTTACGGCGGGGGTTGTCGTGTTCGATTTCGATCGCCAGGCCATAGCCGCCGGCATCACCACTGCTCACCACCCGGCCGGAGAGGGCCGCCACCACGGGGGTGCCCTCGGGAGCGGCCAGATCGCGGCCGCTATGCATCAGCCAGGTGCCGAGGATCGGGTGGAGGCGCCAGCCGAAACCGCTGGTGATTTCAGCGCTGCCGATCAGGGGGAAGATCAGGCCCCGGTTGCCGTTGCCCCGGATCCCGACGGGCCTTGGGGACACCTGGAGGACATCGCTGAGCCGGAAACGCCCGCCGATCCCGGAGAGCAGGGCCGTGACCGGCACGGCAATCGGCGGCAAGGGAGCGGCATCGATGCCGTAGCGCTCGCCACTGCCACCGCCGGCACCACCAAAGCCCACGCCAATCGAGCCACCCCCTCCATCGCCACGGCTGCTGAATCGCACGCCACCATCGCTCACTCCGCATTCGCGGGCCGACAAAGCTCCGCTGCTGCACCCCTCGCGCACCACCTGCGCATCGCCACGGGGGAAACGCCCGAAATCCCGGATCCTCACCTCGCGTGGTGACACCACACCATCGCGCTCAAGCGCCTCCAAGGAGGCCTCAAAGCGCCGGGGGGCCTGAACCTGGCGCTGATCGGGACCCGGCTGCAAGGGCGAGGGGCTGGAGCCGACCGCACCGGAGGACGGCACCAATCGCTCGGGGGAGACCGTGACGCGGGCCCGGGGAGGCGGCACGGTTTCCGCTGCCCCAGAGCCTGGGCTGGCCACCGGGGCGACGGCCGCGGCGGGCGGGGAGGCTGCAGGTCGCTCAGGGGGAGCCACGGCAGGCGCGGGGGCGAGGGCGGCCGGGCTGGGCGCAGCCGGTAGGGAAGGGGGGGGCGAAGGCGGCGCGGGCTGGGAGGCGGGGGATCCACCGCCCGTCTCAAGTGGCGCGGTCTGGGCCATCACCAAGGGCACCGCTGCCAGGGGCATGGCGATCAGGGCCGGCAGGGCCAAAAGGCTGCGCAGGGGCTGGCGGGGCATGGATCGGTGCCGCGGAGGGAGCGCTGCGGGAAAACCGAAGGCATTGTGGTGCATCGCCGCCGGAGCGACGACGGCAGGGAGGCCGCACCGCGTAGCGACCACAACAGCAGAGTCGCCGCTGATGGCATCAGAAGCGACGCAGAATGCGTTGGCGGCCCGCGACGTTCACGAGCCTCAGCCCCCCATCGGCAGCCAGGCCTTGGGGTCGCCAAAGGTCCCCCTCCAGCTCCAGGGGGCCCAGCGGCAACAGCAGCCCTTCCGCAGCGGAACGCACCGCTTCGGGGCGACTCGCCAGCTCCATCGCTCGATCCAGGGCTAACAGAACCCGGGCCGCCAGGAAATCGCCGCGGCCGGCCCTGGCCCGGGGAAAGCTCAGCAGGGCGGCAGCTCCGGCGGGCACGGGATTGCAGCCGTTGAGCCCCACGCCGATGCGGGCCCAGCGCACTCTCCCGCCTCGCAGCCGCAGCCCGGGCAACAGGCCAGCCAGTTTGCGGGGCCCCGCCGGGGTGAGCAGCATCAGATCGTTCGGCCACTTCAGGCCGATGGGCACCCCCAGCGAGCCCAGCTCGGCGGCCAGGGCCACCGCCACCGCTAGAGCAGGTGCTGCGGCGCCTTCGGGATCCTCGGGCCAGGGCAGGGCGGCGCTCAGCCACACCCCCCCGGGCGGCGACACCCACGCCCTCCCCTGCTGGCCATGGCCGAAGCGCTGCCGGCGGGCCAGCACGGCGCGCGGTTGCCGCAGTTGTGGCGGGGGTTTTGCATCGGCGGCCGGAAAGGCATCCGCAAGCGACACAGGCCCTGCCCGGGGCGGCGCCTGCCGCAGCCAACGGTCGAGTTCGCGCTCGGTGCTGGCACACACCGGCAGGGTCCTCAGCTGCCAGGGAAGGCCCCGGCCGCCCCGGGCCCGCGCCAGGTTGCGGTGGGCCCACGCGATCCGACCGACCATCGGCGCGACCTCAAAGCTGCCGCAGCCAGGCGCCCATGCGGGCCGCAGCGGCCTCCAGCTCCTCGCTGGGATGCACAAGGGCCAGCCGTTGCCAGCCCTCGCCGCCGGGCCCGAAGCCGTTGCCCGGGGTGAGGCAAACGCCGGTGGCCTCCAAGAGGGCGGCGCAGAAGCGCTCGGAGTCCAGACCCTGCTCCCGTGCTGCCGGCGGCACGGGCAGCCAGTGGTAGAGCGCCATCGAAGCGTGGGGCACCTGCCAGCCCTCGGACCGCAGGGCGGCGGCCATCCGATCCCGCCGCTCGCGATAGACGCCGCGGAGATGCTCCGGCCACTGGGGCGCCTGCTCGAGGGCGGCGATCGCCCCGGCCTGGAGCGCCAGCGACTGGTTGAAATCCACGATCCCCTTGAGCTGGCGCAGGGCCGTGATCAACCACTCGGCGCCGATGGCGAAGGCGATGCGATAGCCCCCCAGGCACCAGCCCTTCGAGAAGGAGAAGAACTCGATGCCGCACCGGCACCATTCAGGGTGGCGCAGCAGGGCCGGGGCCTCGCCATCGAGGGCCAGATCAACATAAGGATTGTCGTGGGCCAACACGATGTCGTGGTCAATGGCGCGGGCCACGGCCGCATCAAGCCAGGCCTGCTCGCCCGTGGTGGCGGTGGGGTTGTGGGGAAAGCCGAGCACCATCAGCCGCAGGGCATCCCACTGGGAGGAGTGCAGGTGGTTGAAATCCGGCCGCCAGCCCCGCTCCGGATCCAGGGGGAGCAGCACCGTTTCGGCGGAGGCCAGCTGCAGGCCGCCCCGATGGGAGGGATAGCAGGGATCCAGCAGCAGGGCGGCGTCCCCGGGGTTGAGCACCGCCAGGGGTAGGTGGGCGGTGCCCTCCTGGGAGCCCACCAGCAGCAGCACCTCCCGCTCCGGATCCACCGCCACCGAGAAGCGACGCCGGGCCCAGGCTGCCACCGCCTCGCGAAAGGGCAGGGTGGCGCCGTGCAGGCAATAGGAAGCGCTGGCCGGTTTGCCCAGGGCGGCCCCGATGGCCTCAATCGCTACCGGCGGAGGCTGGAGATCGGTGGAGCCGAGCGACAGATCAAGAAGCGGAGGGAGGTCCGGGGTGCTGTTCAGCCGCTGCCGGTAGGCCTCCTTGCGCTGGTCATTGCGGGCGAAGACGCCGCTACCCAGCTGGGCGACCCGATCAGAGATCCGCTCAGAGATGGGCATCCAGGAAGGCGGTGAGTTGGGCCTGGGTGAGCACACCCTCATGACGCCGGATCTCGCTGCCATCACGGAACAGCACCAAGGTGGGTAGCCCCTTCACCGAAAGGGATTCCACCAGAACCGGATTGGCGTCACAGTCGGCCTTGCCGACCCGCAGACGGCCCTCGTACTCAGCAGCAGCCCAGGCGATCACAGGCGCGATCAGGCGGCAGGGGCCGCACCAGCTGGCCCAGACATCCAGAAGCATCGGACCGGGATGCTCGACCACGAGCTCCTTGTAATTGGCATCGCTGATCTCGAGGACGGCGTCGGACACGGATGACGGAGTGAGATGGGCGATTGTATGGGGGACACCGGGCTGCGGTGGCGGCCGGAGGATTCGGGCAACGCCGGAGCTGCTTTGGCAGCTGAAGGGAGCATGGCAAGCGCCGGAACTGCCATGGCGGCCAGAACCTCAGAGAAAAAGGTGTGGCGCAAGCACGAAAGCACTCACGCCACCCGGGAGGCCCTAGACCCCAGCCCGATAGGGCAGCGAAGCCACCCTTCAGGAACTGACGACGACAATGGCGCTCCGGCCGCAGGGGCCGCGACCGAAATCAGAGCCGAGTTCAGAGTTTGTCGATCGAGCGCTTCAGCTCCTCAAGCTCCGCATTCACCTCCGCCACCTTCACGGGCTCCAACTGGGGCATGGGGGCATCCGGCGCCGGGAGCTGGATCGGGGTGGATCCACCGGAGAGGCGCGTCTTGAGAGCTTCGAGCTCCTCATCCACGTTGTTGCCCTCCAAGGAGGCGAACTGGCTCTCGAGGTCGGCACCGGCGAGCTCGGCCGCAGCCTGGCTGCGGGCCTCCATGCTCAGCACCTTCTCCTCCATCTGGTCGAAGGCGGCCATGGAACTGTTGGTGCTGAGGTTGCCCACAGCGCCCTGCAGCTGCTCCTGGGCCTCGGCGGCCTGGGCCCGGGCCTTGAGCATGTCCTTCTTGGTCTTGGCCTCGGCAATCTTGCCCTCGAGGGCGGTGAGGCTCCGCTTCAGGGTGTCCACCTGGCCGGCCTGGGAGCTGATCTGGCTGTTCAGCGCGGTGGCGGTGTCCTGATAGGTCTTGCGGCGGGACAGGGACTCGCGAGCAAGATCCTCTTCACCCTTTTTGAGGGCCAGCTCGGCGCGTTCATACCAGGTCTTGGCCTGGCTTTCAGCCTGTTCCGCCTGATTCAGGAGGCGTTTTTGGCTGGCGATGGCGGTGGCCACGGCCTGGCGGAGCTTCACCAGGTCGGCCTGCATGTCAGCGACGGACTGGTCAAGGATCTTCGCCGGATCCTCCGCCTTGCTGACGAGGTCGTTGAGATTGGCGCGCAGCAGACGGCTGAGCCGATCAAAAAAGCCCATGGAGGGGGGGGGGGCACTCGGGGCAACGTTAGGCGCTGACACGCTGATGCGCTGAAAGTTGTGGCCGCCGGTTTGCCGCGCTGGTTTGCCGCACCGGAGCCGACAACGGATAGGCAGGGGATCAAAGGCCGCTGGCTTCCAGGCCGGAGCGCTGGATGGGAACCGACAGGCCTCGGCAGCTGCCGCTTCAAGACAAGCCCTCTAGGTCATGCTGTAACAGATACGAGGCCAGATTGGAGATCGATCGACCTTCGCGAGTACTGCGCTCAACCAATTTTGTATAGAGCGAGTGATTCACCGTGATCGTGATCCTTTTTGGCCGCTTCAATTCTTGATTCAGATCGGAATCTGAAAGCTGTGAACCCTTTGAGAGTTCAGTGCTGGCCATGGCATGACTCACTTCGCCATAGCAATCATGGTTGCTGGTCACCCCACCTGGCAAGAGCTGGATTCACAGCCTGATAAAACCCTTTCACCTTGCCTCAATCGTCGCTCAACACTCGCAACGATCATTCGCCTCGGCAACGGCCAACACGGCAAGCGCCAGCCGCCTATCGTGGCCCTCTATGGCTGAACCATCCAGCCGCTCCAACCGCCGCGGCGCCGGCGACAGCCTTGGCATGCGGCCGCAAAACAGGGTGAACGTTCTGGTGCCAGGTGCTGCGGCATCCCCGGCGACCTCCCTAGGCGCTTGCCTGGAGAGCCTGCGCCGCCACTGGGAGGGCGAGGGGCAGTTGGCCGGCCTCTGGCAAGCCTGGCCGCGCATCGCCGGCAGTCAGCTGGCCCCCCACTGCCGTCCCCTCAACCTGCAGGGCGGCGTGCTCACGGTGGGGGCGGCCCCGGGGCCCTGGCTCCAGGCCCTGCAGTACAACCGCCACCAGCTGCTGGGGGCCCTGCGGGGGGCGGGCTTCAGCGTGCGGGATCTGCGCTTCCGCCAACACCACGTAGAAGCCACACCGTCCCACGGATCGGAGGTCGAAGCCGAGGTGTGGGCCCGCCACCCCAGCCGAATCGATGTGCATGGACTGGCGGACTGCCCCGCCTGTGGACGGCCGGCCCCCACCGGCGAGATGGCGCTCTGGGGCCACTGCGGCTTCTGCCGGCGCAACGCCCTAGCCGATCAGGGGATCGACGGAAGCCCCATCTGCTGAAGCAGCCCGGGCAAAGTGATCGTTGAAGTTGGCGGAGCCGGCTTGGTCAGGGGGGTGGCTTGGGGCGCCTGAGGAGCTGGTTGGGCTGGTTGGGGTGCCGCTTGGGGGGCCGTTGCCGCTGGGCCGGTGGGTTGGGTGGCTGGTTGGGTGCCCGCTGGAGGCTGGGCGATGCCGCCGGAAGCCGGTGGGGCGCCACAGGAACTTTCCAGGTGGGACATGTAGAGGGGGATCTGCTGGGCGGCCATGGCGCGGGCCTCGGCCTCGCGGTGCCAGCTCTTGGCGCTGTAGAGGGCGTCGATGTCGCGCAGGTCGGCGCGGCTCAAGTTGGCGCGAAGGAATTGCTCGGTGAGCAGGGGCTTGCCCTTGCGGCAGCGGGCCTGCACGGCATGCCAGCCCTCATGCATCAGGGTGTCGAGCTGGTTGCCGCGGGGGCAGACCACGATGCGGCGGGTCCCCCGGACATAGAGACCAAACAGATTGGGTTCCTGAACGCAGCGGGGGTGATTGCCCACCACCTCGAAGCCGTAGTTCTGGAAGGTGAGCACCATGGAATTGAAGGTTCCGGCCTGGTTAGCCGCCTTCAGGGGAAGGGAGCCCAGCACCAGGGGTGCGGCCATCAGCATGGCCCCGAGAGCCTGGCGCAGGCGAGCGGTTGCGGCCTTGGGCCTTGGGCTTAAGGCGGCGGACATCGGAAGCGCAGGCGACAACATCAGCGCCAATGCTAAGAACGGCCAGCCTTCGTGCCCCAAATTGACGGCATGCCACCGGGGCCAGAGAGCCCAGCGGGGAACGAGGGGTCAGGTCGCCCCGAAGGGCCGACCGCGGCTCAGGGATCGGCGGCGCTGAACAGGGCCCGCCAGCTGGCCTCCAGTTCCGCAGCGGCCGCGGTGCCCTCAGGGGGGAAGGAGGCGAGGAAATCCTTATCAGCCGCGGGCACATAGGGTCCCTCCTTGATCTCCAGCATCACGGAATCCGGCTCCAGGGCCACCAGGGTGTGGATGATCCCCTCCGGCAGCTGGATCCCGCGCAGGGGACCGGCGGCATCGAGGCGCTCACGTCCCCGCAGGGCCCCGTGCTGATCAAGCAGCAAGAGGCCGATGGCCCCCTGGAGCACCACGAAGCACTCAAAGCCCGCCCCGGGTCGCTCGCGCCGATGGCAGTGGGGCCGCACATAAGTTCCGGGCTGCATCACATTGAGGAAGCGCTGCACCGGATCAGCCTCCGCATGGAGGTTGTGGTTGCGCCGCTGCCGGGGCAAGGAGCGGGCCTCGGCAGCCACACGCTCGAACAGGGTGTGATCGATCCGCTGGATCTCCTCAGCCATGGCTGCTCCAGGAGGGCACGGCCCCGTCGCCCCCGGCGGCATGGCGGGTCAGGAAGGAAGCGATGGCCCCATCGGGCATGGGACGCCCCATCAGGTAACCCTGCACCTCATCACATCCCTGCTGGAGCAGGCGGCGGGCCACCTCCACCAGCAGGGCATCGCCGGCGGCGTGAACGAGGGAATCGTTGATGGTCTTGAAGCGATCCACATAGCCCTTGGCTCCGTGGAGATGCTCAGGAGAAGGGTCCAAGAGCCACAACTTGCCTCAAACCACTATCGCAGCGAGGCCCGGGCGCTGCAGATCCGGATCCATTGACCCCATAGGCGGCAACGGATCCGGGTGTCACAGCCCGATCCCACGGCGGTTCAGCGGAGCTCCCGGCAACAGGCCGCGAAGGCCCCAGCCGGATCGGCCGCAGCGCTGATCGGCCGGCCGATCACCAGCAGGCTGGAGCCGGCGGCGATCGCCTGGGCGGGGGTCATCACCCGGGCCTGGTCGCCGGTGGCGCTGCCGCTCGGTCGGATGCCTGGGGTGACCAGGACGAAGGGCTCCGGATGGGCCTGCCTCAGGGCCGCCACCTCCAGAGGGGAGCACACGCAGCCGCCGATGCCGGCCGCCACCGCCAAGGCAGCCAGGCGCTCCACATAGGTGGGTACCGGTTCGCTGATGGCCAGTTCGCCGGCGAACCGATCGGCGGGCCAGCTGGTGAGCACCGTGACGGCCAGCAGGGTGGGGGGCTCCAGGCCCGCGGCGGCAGCCCCCTCGAGGGCGCCAGCCTGGGCGGCGGCCAGGGCCTCACCGCCGGCGCAGCCATGCACCGTGATCAGGCCAGCACCAAGGCGGGCGGCGCTGCGGCAGGCGCCGGCCATGGTGGCGGGGATGTCGTGGAACTTGAGATCGAGGAACACCTGCAGGCCCCGCTCGCGCAGCTGGGCCACCACGGCGGGCCCGGCGGCACTGAAGAGTTCCAGGCCCACCTTCACCCAGCGCAGTTCGGGGATGGCGCCGGCCAGGGCGAGGGCGGCGGCGGCATCCGGCCGATCCAGGGCCAGGATGATCTGCTCGGTGGGATCGATGGCGGGCGCCTGGGGCATGGGCGGCGGTCGGCAGGGGCGGCGCTGGGGACCGTAGGAGCAAGCGGCGCGGGAGGCTGAGGCGGCAGGTCCAGCAGGGAGCTGCCGGAGGAACGAAAAATGGCTTGCGCAGGAGAGCCAGCCTGGAGTAGCGGAGGAACCAGGGAGGTCTGACGGCAGGTCAGGCCGGGAGCAGCCGGAGGCACCGGGGGGGCCGCGCAAGGCTGCCTGTGGATCTTGGGTAACGTGCCCGCCGATCCCAACTGCAGGAGTCGCGGCGCCATGACCTACCCGCCGAGGGGCGGCCGAAGCCGATTCCTGACCCGGGTGCTCCGCAGATGCCTGGGATCCTTCCGTCTTCCCCTTGGACCCCGAGCCTTGGCCGTTGGCCCCGCCTTGCTGGCCCTGGGGCTGGCGACCCTGGCCCCACCACCGGCGGTCCGGTCAGCCGAGATCCTCAGGGTGGGAGTGCTCGACGGCTCTCCTCCCTGTTCGGAGCTGCGGGGGCCGGGGCGCTGGCAGGGCAGAGCTGTGGATCTATGGCACTTCGTGGCCGCCCGGGAGCGGCTGGCCTACACCCTCGAGCCCTTCCCGAACGCGAAGGCGCTGCTGGAGGCCAGCCGCCGGGGTGCGGTGGATCTGGGGGTGGGGTGTCTCACGATCACGCCGGAGCGGGTGGGCACCTACCGCTTCAGCCTGCCGTTCCAGGAATCGGGCGTGGCCCTACTGATGGGCACCAACCGCCTGGCCACGCTGCGGGCGGTGCTGGAAGGGTTGCTGGATGCGCGGCTGCTCGGGCTGCTGGCCGGCTACCTGCTGGCGATCGGGGCGTTGAGCGCGGTGGTGTGGCGCACCGAAGGGGGCTATCCCCCCGGAAGCGCCATGGAAGCGGGATCAG
>Ga0114981_10003308_pt1 | contig 10241 bp, 9 predicted proteins | sample S_140806_MF_Meta_FD_87028 | JGI IMG/M metagenome (GOLD analysis project Ga0114981, IMG submission 87028) | Freshwater microbial communities from Lake Simoncouche, Canada to study carbon cycling - S_140806_MF_MetaG | ecosystem: Environmental > Aquatic > Freshwater > Lake | place: Lake...
ACGCGCCCAGAACAGGCGGTCGGGTATGTGCTGACCCATGCCTGGACGGAACGCCAGTTTCAGCGACTGCCAGGTGTATTCCTGAGCGTCACGCACGGCTTCCTGCATGTCGACGCCGTTGGCAATGGTCGCGGCGAGGGCGGAGGCCAGAGTGCAACCGGATCCGTGGTAACTGCCGGGGAGTCGCGGCCAGTTGTCACTGCGCACCACGCCATCGCTGTTGTAGAGCGTATTGACGACTTCACCGGTGTTTTCGTGGGTGCCGGTAATCAACACGTATTCGCAGCCCGAGGCAAGGATGCGCCGTGCGCATTCCGCGAGATCGGGATTGTCTTCGCCATCCTCCGTATCTTCGGCGGCCAGGCGGCGGGCTTCGATGCTGTTCGGCGTGATGATGGTGGTTTGCGGAATCAGCAGCTCGCGAATGGCCGACAGCATCTCCTCGGAGGCCAGTTCATCACCGCGGCCCGAGGCCAGCACCGGGTCGAGAATCAGCGGGATTTCAGGGTAATCGGAGACCACTTCAGCGACGGCCGCAACCGCTTCCAGACTGCCCAACACGCCGATTTTGAATGCCGCGACAGGCATGTCTTCAAGAATGCAGCGCGCCTGATCAGCGACCCATTCACCATCAATCGGCAACATGCCGTCCACACCCATGGTGTCCTGCACGGTCAGTGCCGTAACCACTGATACCGGATGGCAGCCCATGCTGGCGAGCGTCATGATGTCGGCTTGCAGTCCGGCGCCCCCGGTGGGGTCGGTGGCAGCGAACACCATGACAATGGGCGGGGAATCAGTCATACGCGAGGTTGGGCCCAGGTTGGGGATGGGCTAAAATGTCGGGGTAGATGACGGAGTGCCGGCGACGAAGATCCTGCCGATGAATTGTAGCTTACATTTAACTCAGAAAAACGCTGATGACCACCGATACCGGGCAGTACAAGAAATACATGTGCTTGATTTGCGGCTTCATTTACGACGAAGCCGCAGGCGCCCCTGACGAAGGCATTGCACCGGGCACAAAATGGGAAGATGTGCCGATGAACTGGACTTGTCCGGAATGCGGTGCGCGCAAGGAAGATTTCGAGATGGTGCAGATCTGACAGGAGACCTTTGCGCATGAGACTGCTGCATACCATGATCCGCGTCGGTGACCTGCAACGGTCGATCGATTTCTACACCGAAGTACTGGGCATGCGCCTGTTGCGCAAAAGCGATTACCCCAGTGGTCGTTTCACCAATGCCTTTGTTGGTTATGACGACGAGTCACGCGCTGCAGTGCTGGAACTGACGCACAACTGGGATACCGCGTCGTACGATATGGGCACCGGTTTCGGCCATGTTGCGGTTGAAGTCGAGGATGCCTACAAGGCCTGCGATGACGTGAAAAAACGCGGCGGCAAAGTCAGTCGTGAACCGGGGCCGATGAAACACGGCACGACGGTAATCGCCTTTGTCGAAGATCCCGACGGCTATAAAATCGAATTCGTTCAGCGCAAGGCCGCGAGTTAAGCCGGCCCAGCTACGGCGTCGGCAATCCGCACAAAATCCGCAACCGACAGTTCCTGCGCGCGCGCTCCGGCATTGATGCCCAGTGCGGCCAGTTGCTCGGCCGACATCAGGCCCTTGAGCGTATTGCGCAGCGTTTTTCGGCGTTGCGCGAATGCGCGGCTGACCACTTCGGCAAACACCGCTTCGTTGCGCGCTGGATGCGGCAGCGGGTGGAGCGGCGTGAGTCTTACCACGGCTGATTCAACCTTCGGCGCAGGATCAAAAGAATCGGCGGGCACGTCGATCAGCATTTCCATGTCGAAGCGGTATTGCAGCATGACCGACAGCCGGCTGAATTCCGAATCGCCCGGTAGGGCGACCATGCGTTCGACGACCTCCCGCTGCAACATCACATGAATGTCGCGAATGCTCGCGGCAAACGCCGCAAAGCGGAATAGCAGTGGCGTCGAAATGTTGTAGGGCAGGTTGCCGACCACACGCAGATCGTCTCCCAGAGAAGAAAAATCAAAGTCGAGAACGTCGCCGGCATGAACGACGAGCCGTTCCGGCGGATGCAGCCCGCTCAGTCTCGCAATGAGATCGCGGTCGATCTCGATCACCTGCAGGCGATCCAGGCGGGCGAGCAGTGGATCGGTCAGTGCACCGAGGCCGGGACCGATTTCAACCAGATTGTCTCCCCGCCGCGGTGTGACCGCCGAAATAATTCCGGCGATGATGCCATCATCGATCAAAAAATTCTGGCCGAACCGCTTGCGCGGGATGTGTCCGCCCGCAGTGCGCATGGTCAGCCGGCGCGCCTGCTGCGTACGGCGAGATCGGCCGCCAGTTCAATCGCTGCAATCAGGCTTTCGGCTTTTGCCTTGCCGGTACCGGCAAGTTCAAGTGCCGTGCCATGGTCCACCGAGGTACGGATGACCGGCAGCCCGAGCGTGATGTTGATACCGCCGCCGAAGCTGGCGTATTTGAGCACCGGCAGGCCCTGATCGTGGTACATCGCCAGCACACAGTCGCAGTGCTTCAGCCGCTCGGGCTGAAACAGCGTGTCGGCGGGCAAGGGACCTGTCAGGTGATAACCCTCGCTGCGCAGTTGGTCCAGTACTGGAACGATGACATCGATTTCCTCGCGCCCGAGATGCCCGGATTCACCGGCGTGCGGGTTGAGTCCGGCGACGATGATTTTGGGTTGAGCGATGGCGAAGCGCTGCACCAGATCGCTGCGCAGCACACGCAGCGTACGGTCAAGATTTTCCCGGGTGATGGCCGCTGCGACTGCGTGCAAGGGCAGGTGCGTGGTTGCCAGGGCCACGCGCATGCCGCCGCCGGCGAGCATCATTACCACATGCGGCGCATTTAACCGCTCCTGCAGAAATTCGGTATGCCCGGTGAAGGGAATGCCGGCGTCATTGATCACCCCCTTGTGAACCGGTGCGGTGGCCAATGCATCAAAAAGTCCGTCGCGACAACCGTCAGCCGCGATTTCCAGCGTGCGCAGTACATAAGCACTGTTGGCCGGATCCAGCCGTCCGGCTGCCGCTGGAGTCACCAGCGGTACATGCAGTACGGAAAAGGGCGGCGCCGCGTCACGTCCGGCAAAACGGGGCGTGGTTCCTGCAAGGCCCAGTCTGCGTGCCCGGGTATGCAGCAGAGTTTCATCGGCAATGACTACGATCCGCGCCGGAAATTTGCGTTCAGCAATCATTGCGCAGAGATCGGGTCCGATGCCTGCGGGCTCTCCGGCTGTTACGGCAATGAGCGGCAATTCAGAAAAAACGGCAGACATGTCGAGGCGGACTAAGCGCCGGGCCCGTCAGTTGCGGTTTTCAAGTCGCTGCTCAACATAGGCGCGGTCACGCAACTGGCGCACCCATTCCTGGTACGCCTCGTCGGTTTTGCGTTCGCGCAAGGCCTGCCGCGCATTCATGCGCTGGCCTTCCTTGGTCACATCCTGGTTGCGCCGCTCCAGCACCTGGATCAGATGCCAGCCGAAGGGGCTGCGTACCGGAGAGCTGACTTCACCGGGTTTCAGTGCGTTCATCGCCTGCTCAAATTCAGGCACCGTGTCGCCGGGAGACAACCAGCCCAGATCGCCGCCGCGTGATGCGCTGGTGTCGTCGGAGCGTGCTCGCGCAAGTTCGGCAAAATCCGCCTTGTTATCGAGGCGTTCCTTCAGCGCCAGCAGACGGTTTCGCGCTTCGGTTTCCGAAACCAGTTCGTTGGTTTTAACCAGGATGTGGCGCGCACGTGATTGCTGGACCAGCATAGGCGCTGCACCGCCGCGCCGCTCGTTAAGGCGCAGGATGTGAAATCCGTTGGGGCTGCGCAGCAGCTCGCTCAGCTGGCCCGGCTGCATCGGCCGCAGCGCCTCGACAAACAGCGCCGGCAACCGATCTGCTTCGCGCCAGCCGATGACCCCGCCTTGCAGGGCCTCGGGCCCGTCTGAAAATGCCGCAGCGACCTGACGGAAATCGGCGCCTCCGCGAATCTCCGTCAGAGCCTGCTCCGCGCGATTGCGCCGGACTTGCAGTTGTTCGGGCGAAGCATTTTCGGGCACAGAGACCAGAATATGCGACACATTGAACTCATCACGTTCCGATGTCCCCTGCTGCCTCTGAACGAAGTTGTCGACCTCGGATTCAGTGATGACGATTTTCTGCGCGACTTCGCGTTCTTTCAGCCGGGAGAGCGTGATTTCATTGCGAATGTCTTCGCGGAATTTGTCGAACGGAACGTTGTCCTTGACGAGAACTTCACGCAGTTGCGGCAATGTCATCTTGTTCTGCTCGGCGATCCGTACCAGGGCCCGGTCGAGCTCGGCATCGTCGATACGCATCCCGACTTCCCGCGCATGCTGCATCTGCACGCGGTCATTGATCAGCCGCTCCAGCACCTGTCGCTCGATGACTTCACGCATCGGCGGGGGTGTGCCTTGTGCACGCAACTGGCGGAATGCAAATTCAACGCGCGCCGCCAGTTCGCGTTCAGTGATCACTTCATCGTTGACCACCGCAATGATGCGGTCAACGGTGACGATGGCGCGCGGCTTCGGCGCCTGGGCATGGACTGCGACGGTGCCGAACAGCAGGCAGCCGGTAATGATCAGAAGAGATGCGCGGGAGAACATGTCGGATCCAGATTTCGGGTAGAACAATGTCTGACGCTAATGCCGGTCAAAACAAGCCGGTCAGAACAAACCAGGCACATTGTATTCGACCGGGCCCGGTGCGCGCGGATCAAACTGTTTGTAACCTGAAATATTGCGTTTGAGCACGTCCAGCGGGTTACTGCCAATCCGGGATACGCCGTTCAGCTCCAACTGGATGAATATCGAGGTGCTGGCAGCGCTGGTGGTCGTGGCGAAACGGTGTGCAGCGATCCGCAGAGACCAGCAGCGGTCGTTGTATTCAACGCCCGCCAGTGCTTCCAGCACGCGATTGTCGAGGAACGAATAGTTCCAGCGCCCCACTGCTGTCCAGCCGTCCTTGACCGGCCATTGTGCGGAGAAATCCGCCTGCCGCACCGTGTTGATGGTTTCGCGGTAGGCCAGGTTGAGTACCTTGCCGCGTTGCGGCTGGTAACGTCCGGAGACGTTGAATTTCTGGGTTTCCTTGAGGTCGGTGTTGTACTGCCACCCGGCGTCCGCAGTCCAGTTGGTCGCAATATTGCCGCTCACTGCGGCGAGCAGGTCGGAGGAATTGCTGTCGCTGGCCCGCGGCGCAATACCCGGGACCGTGACTTGTTGCGACTGGAAGTAATAACGTTGTGCGATGGCGCCGCGAATCCGCTCGATGCCGGAATCCGCACTGATGTAACGCGAGGTCACGCCCATGGTCAGCTGATTCGCGTCATTGATCCGGTCCTGACCGCTGAACTGGTTTTCCGAAAAAATGGTTGCGAAATTGATGTCCTGCAGGCCGCTGTCGAAATTCGGCAGCGCGCTCTGATCCTTGTACGGGATGTAAACGTAATAGGCTTTGGGTTCGAGCGTTTGAATGACCCGCTGGCCGCCGGTGCTGGTTTCCCGTTCGAAAACGACGCCGCTTTCAGCGCTGACTACGGGCAATGAGCGTGTCGCGTTCGGCAGCCCAGTGGTGTTGTTGTTGCCCAGTGTGTAGCGGGTGAGATGTGCGCCGACCTTGGGCGTGAAATACGCGAAGGAGCTGCGCAGAGGTATGGAATAGCTGGGATAAGCAACAACCCGCTGACCGTTGACCAGGGACACATGGTCGAATGCTGTGTAATTGCCCAGAAAATCGAAATCGCCCCGGTTGAGCGTCTGGTGTTGCGCGACCAGCGAAATCTGCGGTTGCCGGTTATAGGGTGGCACCAATGGCGCCAGTGGATCCGACTGCAGCGTCTGGAAACGCTGGGCAAAGGCGGAAACGCTGTAAGTGCCGCCATTACCCCAGGTTCCGCCACGCGCCAGCGTCGCATCGTTGGACAGGTATACCTGCGAAGTCGACGCCAGCAGTGTCGACAAATCGGTGAAATACTTGCCGTCGGAAACCCTGTTGATATTCAGGCTGCTATTCCAGATCCCACCGAACTGCTGCTGATGTTTGGTAAACAAGCCCCAGCGATCTGTGCCGACCTGCTGATCGTTGGAAAGCATTTCCGCGCGGGCTTCGCCCCGCCATTTCGGATCCAGATAACGGAACTCACCGCCGAGTTGCAAACCACGTTTGGTCATGTAACGCGGATAAATGGTGGCGTCCATATCCGGCGCCAGATTCAGGTAATACGGCACCGTGAATTCGAAACCGGTGGTGTTCGAACTGCGGTAACTGGGTGTCAGCACGCCCGATTTGCGCTGTTCATGCAGCGAGAATGTCAGGTAGGGGGACCAGAATATAGTCTGGTCCATGAACACAATGCTTGCATCGCGCGCGGTACCGACGTCGCGGCTGCGGTCCAGATCGAGCTGTTTGGCGCGCAGGAACCAGGAGTCATTGCCGGGTTCGCAAGTCGTGTAACTGGCCGACTCCACCCGGTATTGGCCCGGGCCCTCGAACAACAATCGTTCTGCGGTACCGCGGCCGTCGCTCTCAGCCAATGGCGCGCGACTGCCTGGACCGGCAGCCGGCAGGGTCATCAGCATGTAACGCGGATTTTCCATAAACCCGCGATCGGTTGCGATTTCGTAATGCAGCACGCTGCCTTCGATCTGCTCGCGGCCCTGTTCCATGCGTACGTTGCCCTTGGCATCAATGATGTCCTTTGGCGTGTCGTGGCGCATCCAGTCAGCGGCAAAGGACTGACCACGTTTGCGCATCCGCACGTCACCAAAAGCCTCGAGTTCCTTGTCCTGGATGCCCTGGATACGGTTGGCATCAATGAATAGTGGAACCTCTTCTGCCGGGTCGGGCAGCGGCAGCAGGCGCGACTGCGGCTTGAGTGTCAGTCCGTCGTCAGCGTTGGCGAGCAGCGGCAACGCGCACAGGACTGCAAGCGCAATTCGGGTTTTTCGGGAAAAGGGCATCGGGAAAGGGTGTCAGGCGAGGTGCTAAAATCTCACAATTCACTCTGTGAAGCAACGATTGAAACCAACCCCAGACTCCAGTAGCGATTTGCGGCGTGACGCGCTGAAGGCATGGCTCGACGTGCAATTGCCCGGCAAGGTCTTTACGCTGGCACCGGCTTCGGCGGACGCCAGCTTCCGCCGCTATTTTCGCGTAACTCTGGATGGTGTGACGCGTATTGCCATGGATGCGCCGCCAGAACGTGAGGACAGCCGGCCGTTCATCCATGTTGCGCAACTGATGCGTGACGCCGGCGTGCATGTGCCGGAAGTGCTCTCAGCAGATACCGCGCAGGGATTCATGCTGCTAACCGATCTGGGCAATACGACATACCTGAAGGCCTTGACTGAAGACAATGCCGATGCGTTATTCCGCGACGCGATTGCTGCGCTGATTACCTGGCAGCGCGCCAGCCGCCCGGACGTGCTGCCGCCATACGACCGCGCACTGTTGCAGCGGGAGATGGACCTCTTTCCCGAATGGTATGTGGGGCGTCACCTCGGGCTTGCGCTGAGTGACGCGCAGCGCGACTCGCTGGCGAAGATCAATCAACTGCTCGCCGACAGCGCGTTGGCACAGCCTCCGGTGTACGTGCACCGCGACTATATGCCGCGCAACCTGATGCTGTCCGAACCCAATCCGGGCGTGCTTGATTTCCAGGATGCGGTGTACGGGCCGATTACCTACGATGTGGCCTCGCTGTTCCGCGACGCCTATCTGAGCTGGCCTGAAGAACGGGTGATCGACTGGGTTGCGCGTTATTGGGAACAGGCCAAACGCGCGCAGTTGCCGGTGGATGCGGATTTCGGCGCGTTTTACCGTGCGCTGGAATGGATGGGGCTGCAGCGTCATCTGAAAGTGCTGGGTATTTTTGCGCGTATTCACTACCGGGACGGCAAACCCGGTTATCTGGAAGACACCCCGCGTTTCCTGCGTTACGCACGCGAAGTCGGCGCCCGGTACGCGGCATTGAAGCCCTTGCTGCATCTGCTTGATGAACTGGAGCAGCGCAGCCCGCAGGTCGGTTACACCTTCTGAGTCCCCGGTCTTGAAAGCCATGATTCTTGCGGCAGGGCGTGGCGAACGGATGCGCCCACTCACCGACCATACGCCCAAATCGCTGCTGGAAATAAACGGCAAGCCATTGATTTTAATTATTATTTATGCTCTGGCCCGAGCCGGGGTTACGGAGATAGTGATCAACCTCGCCCATCTCGGCGAAAGAATTGCCGCGCATCTCGGTGATGGGGCTGCCTTTGGCGTAAGCATCAGCTATTCGCGCGAAACCGAAGCGCTGGAAACCGCTGGTGGCATCGTTTATGCGATGCCCTTTTTGGGCAATACCCCGTTTATTGCCGTTAATGCCGATGTTTACAGCGACTACGACTTTGCCGCGATGGTGGAAACAGCGCAGCAATTGAAAACCGGCGGGCCGCTGGCGCATCTGGTGTTGGTCGATAATCCGCCGCAGCATCCGCGCGGTGATTTCGCGCTGGTCGATGGGCGGGTGCAACGCGAGGGGGTGACAAAATTTACGTTCAGCGGCATCGGTGCCTATCACCCGGCGCTGTTTTCAGGCATTCCGCGCGGCGCCCGGTCGCGGCTCGCTGACTTGCTGATCGCTGCGATGCCGGCGGGACATGTCACCGGTGAACTGTATCGCGGGCGCTGGCACGATATCGGCACCCCGGAGCGGCTGGCTGCCGTCGATCAGGCGGCACGTAACGCGAGTTGACACGGCCAGTTCAGCATCACCGCTGTTGCGATGAGTTTTCAGGGCGACGGCTATAATCATTCCATGACTGCACCGATCGATGCTTCCGTTTACGCGCGCCGCCGCGCCCGGCTCGCTACCCGACTGGGCAAGGGCGTGGCCATCGTGCCGACGGCGCCGGAATGCCTGCGCAACCGCGATGCCCACTACCCCTATCGTTACGACAGCTATTTCTATTACCTGACCGGATTCCGCGAGCCGGAGGCCGTACTGGTGCTGGTCGGCGGCGAAACGCCGCGCAGCATCCTGTTCTGCCGCGACAAAAACGCCGAACGCGAAATCTGGGACGGTTATCGCTACGGTCCCGAAGCCGCCTGCAAAACCTTTGCTTTCGACGAAGCCTGCAGCATTACCGAACTCGATGCCTGCATGCCCGATCTGCTGGCCGACCGGCCTGTGGTGCAGGTGCATCTGGGCAGCGATCCGGTGTGGGACGGTCGAGTGCTGGGATGGATCAATGCTGTGCGCAGTCGTGCGCGCAGCGGTGTCGCCGCACCGGGTGACATCCGCGATGTGCGTGTGTTGCTGGACGACATGCGGCTGATCAAGGACAGCCATGAAATTGCACTGATGCGCCGCGCCGGTGAAATTTCCGCTGCCGCACATCGCCGCGCAATGCAAACCGCGCGTCCCGGTGCTACCGAATATGAAATCGAGGCGGTGTTGCAGCATGAATTCCGCCATTGCGGTGCGCAGGCTCCAGCCTATACGTCGATTGTTGCCGGTGGCGCCAATGCCTGCATACTGCATTACGTCGAAAACAATGCAGTGCTTGCGGATGGCGACCTGTTGTTGATCGACGCCGGTTGCGAACTCGACGGTTATGCCTCCGACATCACCCGTACGTTTCCGGTAAACGGCCGTTTCAGCGGTCCGCAGCGCGAGGTCTATGAACTGGTGCTTGCCGCACAGGCCGCGGCGATTGCCGCAGTCAAACCCGGTGCGCATTGGAATACGCCGCATGATGCGGCTGTCGCCGTGCTGGCGCAGGGATTTATTGACCTCAAGCTGCTCAGCGGCACCCTGGATGACGTGCTGGCGCAGGAGTCCTACAAGCAGTTCTACATGCACCGCACCGGACACTGGCTGGGTCTCGATGTGCATGACGCCGGCGAATACAAGACGGGCGGCGAATGGCGTGAACTGCAACCGGGCATGGTACTGACTGTAGAACCCGGCTGTTATATCCGGCCGGCGCCCGGCGTGCCGGAAGCCTTTGCCAATATCGGCATTCGCATCGAAGACGATGCGCTGGTGACCGACGGCGGCTGCGAAATTCTCAGTGCTGCGGCGCCGAAGAGCGTCAATGACGTCGAAGCGCTGATGCGCGACCGTCATGGCTGACCTGGCGGATGTTGCAGTAAATACAGAAACCGCCGATGTCGTCATTATCGGCGGCGGTCCCGTGGGCAGCGCGCTCGCGCTTGCGCTGCAGC
>Ga0114981_10003313_pt1 | contig 10238 bp, 11 predicted proteins | sample S_140806_MF_Meta_FD_87028 | JGI IMG/M metagenome (GOLD analysis project Ga0114981, IMG submission 87028) | Freshwater microbial communities from Lake Simoncouche, Canada to study carbon cycling - S_140806_MF_MetaG | ecosystem: Environmental > Aquatic > Freshwater > Lake | place: Lake...
TACACGAGACCATCTGGCAAAATTCAATATAGAAGTTTATGCGAACATTGTCTTAAACTGAAAAAGACTGGCAAACTATCATCGGTTAAAATGTCTTGGGAATTGAAAGGATATAAGAAAAAAGCCACATGTGATGTATGTGGCTTTAGAAGTACTCTAAGTAGTCAGATAGTAGTCTATCACATAGACGGCAATCTAAATAACGCCGCGCTGTCTAATCTACGCAGCGTATGCTTGTGCTGCGTAGAAGTAGTCAAGCGAAAGAACTTCACCTGGAGAATCGGTGACATTCAAGTAGATCATTGATCTGTTGATATAGACTATCAACGGTGCTATCGTTGTTAACAACATAATCGTAATTATACCCAATACTGCTGTACTCACTGACATGCACAGCGGGATACTTGAACTCCCACTCACTAGTTAGCCCATGCTGCATGTAGTCATTGACCCACTCTGGTTCTGGTGAACGAACAACACGAACTGTGATACCACCCAACTTTCGTACCGCGTCTAACTCGTTTACAAAACGAGTATCACTAATTACTATGTGACTAGTATCTTTACTGAGCTTATAGAGCTTATATTCTAAGCTGGCAATCCAAATATCAGAATGAAAGCGATCCCGAAATAAATCAGTGGCTATTCTCTGTAATGCATATCTGGGACTAAAGTTGGGTATATCAAGTCTCTCGGCCCACCAACAATCAACACGCTCACGCCACTGTCTGGATTCCGCGGTATCGCCCTCAAGTAGATCGCGATCCCATCCAAATATACTAGCTACTGCATCCTTGACGCTGCTGGCCCAACTTAGTTTAGTATATCCATGCTGTTTAACCAAGTAGTTGGAAACAGTATCCTTACCACACGAAATTAAACCACTTAAAGCTACTATCATACTAGAATTGTATTACACAACTCTACTGAATGTCAATATATTTAGAGTTACCCAATTACCCAAGTAAGTGGAGTGCTGCCATCAATATAACGCTTTAAGTCCTCTAACAAGTCTTCCTGCATCTTGGCACCCTCACTCTTCATAGCAGCACCATTCAATGAAGTACCACCACCAGGGCCTGCAATTGATGAATACTTTTCACGAGCTTCACCCATAATAACCTTGCACTGCGCTACAACCCAACTGGTTATCCAGTTACTACTCTGATAGTTCTGCAACAGAGTAATCTCTGGCTTCAAATTGTCAGTCCATAGTAACAACTGCTCACCACTACCTTTGAAGTTGCGAACAAATTGTATAGCTTTGGTAACTGGATTGAATGTGAATATCACATAGCCACCGAACATTCTGGCAGCCAATTCTATATAACCGGCATAGAAGTCATAAGTAGCTAAACCGCCGGCATAGTTGTAATTCAAAAGATATGTATTCAATATGGCACTACTAAACGGATCAAAACTACTAGAGCTAGGACCCGTTTCAAGTCCTACTGTGCGACGAAATACCTGACGCACATTGATTATTTCCTGAGGCAATATGTATGTGTTCTTATCTTTCTCAATAGTCAATAGTGAGTATGATTCCTCATATGCGTTCTGTGCTCTCTGTCTGTATGTAGAAATTGCGTATTGATACGCGGCCTCATAGTGAACAGGATCTAATTCCAAATCAATTATGCCATCACCTAAACGATATCTCGTGTTATCAAATATCTTCTGTTTCATCTCTGCTAGATCCGCCATTTTATTACCTCCGTGATACTATTTATTCTACTGGTTGTATCGCTGTGCTCAACAACCAGTGATGCTTAGAGCCTACGCTATTGCTACGGCTCTATCACATCACTTTTTTATTTTTTATTAATACATATATGCATTAATGCTTATAGAAAATAGTATTATGCATAAAAATGTTTTACATAACATAATGTATTAATTAATTAATAATCTACATAATTTTTCTTGTATTAGAACTCTCATGCATTTGAATATGCGAGTAGATATAAAAATATCTAAAAAACATGCTCGTCACACGCGACGATGAATTGTACAATTACGGTGGAGGATTGACCATGTCTCACCGACCTAAAATTAGGATGTACCCATATTCGCTGTAGCGTTGAAACATTATTCATCGGGTAGTTTCAACCAGCCTGAGCCCTCTATCGCTATTACCATGACTCAGCAGACTTGACGGTGCATTGCTGCACTCACAACCATTACGACACAGAAAATGTTGCTGCCATGGGCAGACATTTAGGCATCCACTAGGGGTAGTTCTGTGAAGTTGCGTGACCTCGCAACTACCGTCCAAACCTAATTTGACGGATTGTATGGCATACTTCCAGGCGATGCTAACCTATGTGGTCATAATAAAGAGAGTGTTACTTCTGCAAGTATGAAGTAAGATCGGGTGAACTCCAGCCCTCTGGTTTCAAAACTTTTCCGTCTTCCCGTTTGCGTACTTTTCCGGTGACTGGATCAATCTTGGCAAAATTGGTACGCATGACTTCGTTCCACGCACCCTCGCCATTGAATCCTGCCGAGTGCATAGCACCAGCAGTAACGACCATAATGTCTTCAAGTGCGTCTAGAATTTCAACCCGATCATTGGCGACAATTGCCTCTTTGAGTTCCTTAAATTCTTCTTCAATTAGATTAACATATAGTTTAAACTGAGCCTCATTCCAAACATCAGTAGTTTGATCACAGGCTCTCATAAACTTTTCTTGATCCGCAAATACATTTGTCATGTTTTTCCTTTATTGTTGTGTTTGGGCAGTGTCAATTTACCCCACAGCCCAGTTAAGATTCCAGAAATGATAGCAGTCAATGATGTCAACTCTACTCCAACCAGAAACGCGGCAAGACAAGTAGTAGCTGACAAGCATAGTATGTATGCTACATCATTCATCAATGTGCCCGCAAGATAATCAGGTCATCGTTCGTCCGACCCTTGACGATTGCTTGAACCGAGTTGATTTCCTTGAACAGCTTACGAGCAGCAGGCTTACCAGCACTGATCAGCTTCTTCAGTGTATCAGCAGGCTTACGCAGAGTCTTCATTCCACTTTGAGCGGAATCAAACCCAAGAATCGTAGTGCCCTTGACACTCAGTGACCCAGCGTGTGCGTCGGCAATGTAATAGGCCAATTTACGCTTGGCTGTATCATAAACCCACACTTCAGTAGCACCCACAATCTTGCTAGGGTGAATGCTGGTCAGATCAAGCTTAGTAGCATCATCCTTGAATTGCTTCATATACTTGATCTTTGCGACCTGCCTTTCTACTGGCACGGGCTTCCGCTTGCGAACAGTCTTGGTTTGCTTCTTAACGCTGATATAAGAACCAACACCTGCCAATACAGCATCGCAAAACTTGATCAGGTTGCGAATGGCAATCTTGCCATACTGAGCATAGCCTTCCTTCAAGTCAGCATCAGTACCAGCTTGCACCAGTTCCAATTCTTCGCGCCTACGCTTCCAGACATCAATAATGATGTTGGCGTGTTGAGGCAGAATGTTACGCTCGGTAAGAACACCCACGACATTAACATCAGCGGGTTGAGGATTACCATCAGTCAAGTAGGAGTCAAACAGACCCTCAATTTCGCCGGCAGCTTCACGCGCCTTGTCACGCATGATTTCCTGCACATTAGGACGATTGGGCTTTTCAACTTCTACTTCGGCAACTTCTACAACTTTTGTAGCGGATGCCAACAACACTTTCAGATGATCTCCAATACGAGCAAGTTCTTGTTCGGTCAAGACAAGACCACGCATACCCATGCGGGAGAGCCATCCAAGTGAAATATTGAATTCTCGCTCGTGAACGGAACGAAGTCGCTTGATATCGGATGCACTCACACCCCGATGCTCAGCAAAGGAAATAATCAAATCCTTGCTGGTCTTGCGATCAAAGAAACGAGAATACCAATTCAGTGATTGAACCAATACACCCTTGCGAAGTTCCTCGCTTGGCTGCTCAAGAAACACTGGCTCATTACCAGCGAACTTGACATCAGTGTCACGAGGATTCAATTCGGGAACAATTACAGCGTCACCGACAATTGTGTTACGAGATTTACGAGCCATATGATTTCCTACTGAATAGACTATAGTATAGCAGTGTTCCGAATTAATGTCAAATTCATGTTTCCCTGCGATTTAGACAATATTTAGCATGAAATCAGTATACACAACACAGAATTATTGTCAAGCGTTTTTGATAAATACTGTATGCCACGCTTATCACTTTGGAAGTCGGAAAAAACAGCAGATTACAGGTTCTTTGATCGCACGATAAAAGAAATGTTTCAAGTTGGAGCAACTGACCTATACATTCACAAGTATATTGGAACAAACAATCCAGTTACTAGCACAGATCTTAGTCAGCCAGTGTATGAAAAAACACAGGTAACAAACATCCAAGACTTGCTATTCATGGAAAATCGTGATCGCAAATATGACAAAAATATTTACAGATTGCGTGGACACTACAATGTACAAAATCTAGATTTTGATTTAAGTCAATTTGGATTATTTTTAACAAATGACATAATTTTCATCACTGTACACTATAACGACATGATAGATGTAATTGGTCGCAAATTAATGGTCGGTGATGTATTTGAATTGCCGCACTTAACTGACTATCACCCACTGGACGAGAAAATTCCTATTGGTATCAGAAGATATTATCAAATCACTGATGCTAATTTTGCAAGTGAGGGGTTTAGTTCAACCTGGTATCCACATTTGTGGAGAATTAAGTGTGAGCCTCTAGTAAATTCACAAGAATTCTCTGACATACTTAATGAGCCCACGCAAAAAGACAATTACATGGGTAATTATGACCCAACAAAAACATATCAGCCTGGTTACACAGTTACATATGATGGTAAGATATGGACTCCAAAGCAATCAGTCCCAGTTGGAGTAACTCCATTGGACGATGATTATTGGCAACTAGTTGAGGGTGCAAGTATTGCTGACTTGTTTAGTACATACAAAAAGAATATTGAAATTAATGATGCACTAATAGAACAGGCTAAATTATTGGTTCCAAAATCAGGCTATGATCGCAGTCAGCTATATGTTGTACCTACATTTGCCGGCGGTGAACCTGCGCCACCTGTCAATATAACAATTGATGTTACTAATGCCATACAAGTTGGCAATATTGAAGTGTTGTCTACCGCAAATTATCCAACTCCGAGTCCTGTTTTAAGAATATATAGAAGATATTTGGAAACTACTGGAGTTGGACCAAGTTATAGTATTATTTTGGGAACTTCGTATTTGGAACCAGAATTAACAGATACTAATAGTGGACCAGTAGAGGGAACTTTAGCAGCTACTGCGTGTTCTATTGGATATATGACTGGTCCATACGGTACCGCTGACGCTGACAATAGCAGAGCGGATCAATATGTTTCAAATATAGTTACCGCCAGCACTACAAAAATAAATTCTCAAACAATCAAGTGTGATGATTTAAGCTCTGATGTAATACCAGGATTACTAATAAGATCTACAATTATCAATCAGAATAATCAGCAAATATCAGTGTTTCCCGATGACACTACAATAACATCTGTTAATTATGCAACTAAACAACTTGTTGTAAGCAACAAAACTTTAACTACTATGCCATCTGGTACGAAAATAGTAGTAGCAAGTAATTTTGATGCCACTGCAACAAATCAGATGGATTTCAGAGCAGACTGTGATCCTCGTTTTAGATTTATTAGACGAGTAACACCACAAAGTTTCGGTTATATTGCTGGATATAACAGTGGAGACGGTACTGCTCCAAACGGAGAACAAGTAAGATCTGGAATATCTTTCCCTGGAAATCCTCAAGTAGGAGATTACTATCTAAGAACAGATTATCTACCTCAGAAGTTATACAGATACAGTGGAACTAGTTGGGTTGAGATATCAAGTAATGTCAGAACGGCAGTAGGATTTACGGTTGATGATGAGAGCCAATTAAGTACCTTTATTAATAACAGTGCAAGTATTACAACTACAAGTGGGTTGACAATTCCAAGTCGTCAAAGCTTAAGTCAAGCGTTAAAAATAAAACCAGATTAAACAATACACAGTGCTAATAGCATAAATATTCGTATATTAATTATTTGGGGAATTATCATCGCTACTTATTTCATGGACAATCAAATTAGAAGATTTCTAATTCAATTTGCTCGCATATTTTCCAACTGGGAAGTAACCACTGGAACAGATGCAAATGGCAATCCAATTTTACATAGAGTCCCTATTATGTATGGAGATGCTAGTCGTCAAGCAGGCACTATCGTCGCGAATAACAGTGCCAATAACTTGCCAAGTGCTCCACTATTAACATATTACATAAATGCAATTGAATATGATCAGCGAAGAACACAAGATCCTTATTTCATAGATAAGATTTCAGTTCGTCAGAGAACATATAATGATAATACACATGAATGGGAAAATACTCAGGGTAATGCATTTAATGTTGAAAGAATAATGCCTGTTCCCTACACACTAAGAATAACACTAGATCTCTGGACTACCAATTATAATCAAAAATTAGAGCTATTTGAACAGCTAGGGGTACTGTTTAATCCAAGTATGGAATTACAAAGTACAGATAATTTTATTGATTGGACTTCATTGAGTGTTGTGTACCAAGACGGCATAACATTTACCAGTAGAAGTATTCCCATGGGATCTGGAAATCCAATAGATGTGTTTTCTTGGAAATTCTATATGCCAATTTGGATAAGCGGACCTATAAAAGTCAAAAAGTACAATGTAATACACAAGATTATTGCCAGCATCTTTACTAGAAATTATAAAGATGACATACAGGATGACGACTTACTATTGGGTACAAGACAAAAAATAACTCCATATGGATACAAACTATTGTTGCTGGGTGATCAATTGCAGATAGTACAGTCAAGTCAGCCGCTAAATCCCGCAAACTCAGTAGTAGATGCAACTCCTAGTCCACATTCATGTTTATCATGGCAGGCAGTATTAAATGCATATGGCACAATTCGCCCTGGTATAAGTATGATAGCTTTGGAAAATTCATATTTAGACACAGAAGTCATGGGCACTATATCTCTCAATAGTGATAATGATAATATACTTGTCTATGACATAGATACAGATACGCTACCACAGAACACACTGGACCCAGTTGATAGTGTTATTGATCCAATAAAAAAGAGTCCAGATAGTGGGTTACCATCTGCCGCGACGGGTCAAAGATATTTAATCGTAGAAGACATTCCAATTCAGGAACCATATTCATCTCCGTCTGTTGAAACGCCAGCGTGGATTGGTTTAACAGAGGGTGCCACTGCAAATAGCATTATTGAATTTGACGGTGAAAACTGGTCGGTTGTATTTGACAGTAAGAATGTTCAATCAACTGAATTTATTACTAATATAACCAGCGGAATTCAATATCGCTTTGAAAATGGATCGTGGGTAAAAAGTTACGAAGGCTGGTATGATCAGGGATCATGGAGAATAATTATATAAAACATGAAGAAAACAAACTCAGTTGGAGTAATTTTTTGCTCTCAAAAAACATCAAGGCAATTGTTCTTATTAAGAAACGCTAAACGATATCCAGTATGGGGATTACCCGGAGGAAAAATAGAACGGGGAGAAACGCTTCGCGAGGCTCTAGAGCGAGAATGCAATGAAGAAATAGGTTTTTTTCCAAAGAATGCCAAATTATTTCCAATAGAAAAATTTATATCCGAAGACGCTAAGTTCACTTATCATACTTTTTACTGTTTTGTAGATGATGAATTTTTACCAAAGTTAAATCATGAGCACATAGGATACAGTTGGTGCAATCAAACTCACTATCCTCAGCCACTGCACAGTGGATTATTTAATACGCTTATGTATGATATTATCAAACAGAAAATAGCTATAATCCAAGAATCCATAAAATGAAAAAGCCTGACTAATCAGGCTTTTTTGTTGAACTGTAGTGTTTCAGTTATAGACTAGAAACTGTAACTACTGAATACAATGAACCCGCTGGAGCTACACCTGCTGATCCAAATGATAATACATATGCATTACCAGAAAAATCTAGTCCGCGGTTATTGCTAAACTTAGCGAGTCTTACAGTAGATGCATCTGCTTTTGTTACAGTAACAGTCATTGTATCGTCTGCGAGAGAAGCATTGTCAGAATCTGCCAACACGCAAATTCCAACATTTGTGCCATCAGAAACTAGAAACTTTCTTGCACCCTTTTGACGCACAATAAAACCATTTGCTTCAGCGTTGCCTCTGATTTTTACGCGACAAAGAACTTGAAGTCCTGATGTAGCAGTGTCTCCACCAACTACTCCATATAAATTGTTGTATCCTAGATCTACTCCGGGATGTGATATCTTTAGTGGTCTACCCATGATTTTCTCCTTTATTATCGTTGTTCTAAATCTATTAGATTAATATCCTTTAGTTGCAGTGTTGTAGGCTACTGTAAATGGTGTGCCGCCTGCGCCAATACCATATTTTGTTGCATTTACGCTGTTGCTTGCACCTAGTTGGAATGTTTCTGCACCACCCCACTCTTGGAACCAAATACGAACTGGATACCATTTGCCTGCTACTACCGTGACACCATCTGTGCCGCTTCTAGTATTACCAGTTTGTGCCCATAGATAATTGTTGTTTGTTGGGTTCAGTGCAGGAGCACCAATCCAGAATACGCAATCGTCATCTACTAGCGCACCAATTCTCATGTTGCCTGTGACAGGTGCTTGCATGTATCCTTTCCACTCAAAGGCATAATTGTTTTCATTACCCAAGTCAGTGCGAGTGCCAAAGCTTAGATATGTATCAACTTCATATGCTGGATCACTGATAGGACCATGACTTGCCACTCCGAAGAATCCCATGTCTAGTGTGTAGGGCGGAGTTGTATCTTTGACGGCGACTGTAGAAAAGTTTCCAACATACTTGCGACGATATAAGCCGTTGGCACTGTTTGGTACTGTGTCTAGCGCACTAGCTGTAATATCACGGAATGTAATACCAACAGAAGAGAAGGGGCCAACTACAGAACTAATTGGAGCAAAGACACCTGGAACTGTGTTGTTGCCGCCGCCAGAACCTGGTAGAGGCTCGTTACGATCCATGCCTACTGGGATAATAACATCATCTTCTTCTAGGTCAACTGCATCAGTCATAGCTTCATCAGTGCCAGCTTCTTCCATTTGAACAAAGTCATCAGATAAGTTAGGGTCAAATGTCCATGCAGTACTGGAACCCTCGTAGCTTAGACGATGACGAGTGATTTTTGTGATTTGATGTGAATCGCCATTATCATCCAGAATGGTAATAGACATTTCTCCAGGTTGTAAGTCAGCACTTGCTTTTTCTTTAAGATAACAAAGCGCCTGATTTCCATTTTCGTCTACGCACAAAAATCTCTTAGATGCTTTTTGTTTCAGAATGTATCCACGAACACTGTCAGTACCGTTGTTAAACTGCACTTTAATGTTGTTGTTTTCATTTGCGCCAAATAATTGTTGGCGACTTAGTGGTCTACCCATTTTTTTCTCCTTTTATTACTGACGTTCTAGGTCTACGCTGCGGGCTGAACAGCATAAGTCGTTGAGAACGAGCTAAGTATTTATCAAACGGAAGAAAAATTAAGAGTAGATTTCAACATGTTGCTTACCGTACTCACGCATTAAACGGCCAGCAACTGCATTTGCAACATCTTCAATTGATTGCTTTGTTTCATCGTTCATGTCATCACTGGCCAATTTAACCTCAAATTGTCTATGATGAACTAGCTCATGGCACAGTGTACGCATAATATCGGCCATATTTCTGTCACCGACATACACCCATACATAACCATTACTATGTGTGCTTCCAAAAGTTCTTTTTTCTTCTACTTCTTCTAGGCTATCACCATAGCGAATTTTTGGAATGTCATTTATTCCAAGACGATTACAAGACCACTTGACAAATCGTTCAAGTTGTTTTTGTTTTTCAACGGATTCAAATATTTCTTTTGATATCATGTAGTATTTATGCTACTTACATGATTGTAGTGCAGTCAATAACTGATCTTCATATCCCAAATGTAGATTTCTATCTGCCAATAAAGACTTTACTTTTTCAAAAATATCACTACTCTCAGTTAACTTTGGAAAATTAAAATCTGGTTTTTCCGGAATTGGAGTTTGACATTTTATTGGAATTGCAATCTTTACTTCTTGTGGAATATATCTA
>Ga0114981_10003316_pt1 | contig 10232 bp, 8 predicted proteins | sample S_140806_MF_Meta_FD_87028 | JGI IMG/M metagenome (GOLD analysis project Ga0114981, IMG submission 87028) | Freshwater microbial communities from Lake Simoncouche, Canada to study carbon cycling - S_140806_MF_MetaG | ecosystem: Environmental > Aquatic > Freshwater > Lake | place: Lake...
CTACATCGGATGCTTACCGGGTTAACACTGCCTATCCGCGTATTTGCCGTGTGCCAGATACAATGCGCCGTGGAACTGAGCGGTCAAACACAGCCAAAGCCTACAACCAAGCCGCTATTGACGGTAGCCGTTCCCGTCTTTAATGAGCAGGCAACGCTGCTTGAAATCCACCAACGCATCCTTAGCGTCCCTCTCGACATTGAGATTCTTTATGTGGATGATGGTTCTACGGACGGTAGCCGCGAAATTTTGATGAACCAGATTGCAGGATCCGATGCACGGGTCCGGGTTGTGCTTCACGATGTCAATCAGGGCAAGGGTGCAGCGATTATGACGGCGATTAAGTATGCATCTGGTAAGCTTTTCATCGTCCAGGATGCCGACCTCGAGTATGAACCGCTTGACTATTTGCCGCTGGTGAAGGTCTTCGCGGCACCCGATGTGCAGGTTGTGTACGGCAGTCGCTTCTTAAAGCGCCGACATCCAGAGCACATGAAGTTGACGAACTGGCTTGCCAACCGCATTTTGACCATTACAACGAATGTGCTAATACCTGGTGCGCGGATCACCGATGAAGCGACGTGTTACAAGGTCTTCCGTACGGAAATGCTGAAGCTGGTGCCGCTCCACGCAAGGCGGTTTGATTTCTGCCCTGAGATCACGATGAAGGTCCTCAGGCGAGGACACTCTATCCATGAAGTCCCGATTTCATACACCGCGCGAACAGAGGCGCAGGGCAAAAAGATCAAGTGGACGGATGCATTTGATGCATTTAGCGCGCTGCTGCGCTACCGCTTCTCCCGTGACTATTGACCAGTATTTTATCCCGTAATGTGCATCTAATAATAGTTAATCCGCTTCAAAGTAAGTCATTCATACGCGTTGTAATAATTTGCATTCTATTGTGATTATTCACAGTAAATGTATGGCTATCTTTAATGCTGACATTCATATTTGTTAGTTGATAGTTATTGATAGTATGCATCGCCCAGCGTGCTGCACCAATCAGGCTTTGCTCACCTGTTTCCTGTTGCTCAACCGTGCAGCCACAGGCATCCGCTATGCACTGGGCGAGCAATGGGGATTGCTGCAAGGCATTGCCACTTGCAGCTAGGATAGTTTCCGGGCCGACGCCCAGCTTTGCGCCAATCCAGGATGTATGGACGGCGATTGCCTCCAAATGCGCGAGGGCGATTTCCTCACCGGATGTTCCTGCGGTTAGTCCATGGATGGATGCTGTGAGGTGGTCTGCCCACCACGGTGCTCTCTCACCACTGTAGTAAGGCAGCACCGTAACAGTGGGTGATTTAAGTCGTAATTCCGCAAGGGCATTGGGATCGAATTTGAGATGTGTGCATAGCCATTGCCAAACGGAGCCACCATTACTGGATGCACCGCCAACCAGCCAGCGTTCTGGCCCGAGCTGATAGCGCCAAAGTCCATCTGGGCGGATTGGCATCGGGCCATCACAACACTGCCGAACAGCAACGGATGTCCCAACCGTAACGGTGATTTTGCCATCCTGCCAGTGCCCAGTACCGATATTCGCTGCTGCGCCATCCCCAATTGCTGGTACCCACGGAACATCGCGTAGCAATGGCCAGCGTTCGACAAAAGTCGGCATCAGGTTTCTACGGGGAGTGTCTGATATTGGGTTCAGAAGTGGGGCATAGCCTGTTAGCCAGCATTGGTTTGTCTGATCCATGCAGCCAGTTGCGCTTGCCATGCAGGTGCTGGGACCGGCGGCATCCAGGAGTAACTGGCTCTCCACCCACTCTGCGGGCGAAAGCCAGCGATATGGTTTCTCAAAGCCACTGCGCTTCCACCACTCAATCTTTGCAATCGCGAAGCTGGCATGCCAAGGACAGCCGGTGACATCGGGGAGGTTGGGCTGCTCGGTACGCAGGGCATCAACGATATCCGCGCAGCGCCTGTCGCTCCAAAGCAGTACAGGTCCAATGGGAACGTTATCGGCATCCACCGGAACTACGGAGTGCCAAAAGCAGCTGGCGCCAATGGCATCAATTACAGCATCAAGTGGCAGGTTGGTGAGACAGTCATCCATGGCCCCGATGACGGCGCTAAGCAGATGATCCGGTTCGACGGTTTCGCCGCCATCCGTGCCGCGGGAAACCGGCATCGTGCGTGTCCCGAGGGTTGCATCGATGAAGTCCCAGCCTCCGGTAGGAAATGCAGCGACGCGGACACTGGATGTCCCTATATCTATTCCGATGGTCAGGTGATTCATGGCAGGCTTAGGTAGGTCGTGCCGGGTTTTAGGTCCGGGATGTTTCTTAAGGTTTCAGTTGCCTCTTGAACGGTATCCAAAAGGCTGGTCCAGTGGAGGTCTTTACAGGTAAGCAGCGCGCGGTGGAGGATATTGGCGGTGAATGCTGCGCCATACGGGCTAGTGTGTGTCCAATCACCATGAAAGAGCTCTGCTACGCGTTGTTCGCCGATGGCATCGTAGGCATCCGCTACAAGGTTATTCAGATCGAAGACCGGCACGCGGGCGCGCTGACCGGCCTCGCGGGTCCAAAGAGCATAGTCGCTATTGGAGCGGAGCACTTTACCGCATGCCCAGCGGTTGCGAGGGACAGGTGTGAGGAGGAGGACATTTGCACCGCATTCAACAGCCTCACGCGACATCCGGCGTAAATAGGCACCATATGTCAAAACAGTTTCCGCGCGGCCCATGGCATCCGTGCTACCCGCAGAGTCATCGCCGCTGCCCTTCAAGCTCGCGTGCCTCCGGGGATCGTTTAGGCCTCCGCCATCGTTGTGCCCAAATTGCAAGAGGACGATATCGCCTGCCCGGATGGATTTGATGACATTGTCCCAAAGCCCTTCAGTTACAAATGTTCGACTGGAACGTCCGCCACGGGCACGGTTGTCGATGGCGATTTTTCCACCGGAAACATGTTTTGCGAACGGTTCACCCCAGCCTTGTTGGCCTCGGGTTCCATTCTTCATTGTTGAATCGCCACAGAGAAAAATTGTGGGTGTGCTGTGGATGGACCTTGGGATGATTGCCATCAGCTGTTTCTCGTGCCGCTGCCGAATGGTTCGCACGGATGTGGCTGTCCCGGGGATATAAGCAAAATCCATGGTCTGTTATATCCCGGCAAGGTGCATTGGAGAACTTCGCCAGGCGGCATCACTGGTAGACTAAAGGCTGTGGCAGCAAGGATTTTGACATTGGATGCGGGTCTCGAGGAGGCTGCAACGCGTTTACGCGGCGGGCAGCTTGTGGCATTTCCTACGGAGACGGTCTATGGACTTGGTGCAGATGCACTGAATGCTGATGCTGTTGCAGCCATTTATACAGCTAAAGGGCGTCCATCCACGAACCCGGTGATTGTGCACGTGTCGGACATTGCCGCGGCGCGAGCACTATCTGCAGATTGGACACCCCTTGCCGAGGTGCTTGCGCAGCGCTTCTGGCCCGGTCCATTGACGCTTGTTGTGAGAGCAGCTTCAGTTGTGCCTTCCATCGTGATGGCAGGTGGGACGACGGTTGGCATACGGATTCCATCTCATACTGGCGCGTGCGCATTGATTGCGGCGGCTGGATGCCCGGTAGCCGCTCCAAGTGCGAACCGTTCGGAGGCGACTTCTCCTACGCAGGCGCAGCACGTTGCAGGTGGACTTGGAGCTTGGGTGGATGACCTCTTAATCCTCGATGGCGGCGCATGCCGCATCGGGATTGAGTCGACTGTGGTTGATGCCACTGGTGATTCTGCGGTGATTTTGCGCCTCGGGGATGTTTCTGAAGCGGATATAGCGGATGTTGTCTTCGTGGCCGCTGCGGTGGATGCGATCGATGCCGGTCCGGTCCGCTCGCCAGGACAGGCACTTCGGCATTATGCTCCCCAATGTCCAGTGGATGTTTTGCCAGCTGGGGTGGAACCGGATCCAGACGCCATGTCTGGCGCCGATGTTTGGCTATTGTGGATTGGAGAGAATCCGCCAATGGGTGAGCGGATTTTGCCTCTTGGCGTGCGGCCAAAAGAGGTTGCGACAAAGTTGTATGCGGGCTTGCATCTGGCAGATGATGCAGGCGCTAAGCGAATCGTTATTGCAGGGTTGCCAAATGGGGCTGACTGGGCGGCGGTTGCTGACCGCTTGCGCCGAGCGGCCGTGACAAATCCTTAGAGATTGAATGGCGTGGAAAAGAAAAGAGTGTTCCAGAGTGGATGATGTAACGCAGCGAAAAGTGGTCGTGGTTGGTGGTGGTGCGGCAGGGATGCTTGCTGCGTGGGCAGCGGCTCAGGCTGGAGCACATGTCACATTGCTTGAAAAAATGGAGCGTCTCGGAACCAAGATACTCATTTCAGGTGGTGGGAAGTGTAACCTCTGCCACGCTGGTCCAATGGATGATGTTCGTAACAAGTTTCGACACAACGAGGCGAACTTTCTACGCAATGCCTTTCGTGTGTTCTCAAATGATGACTATCTCCAGCTGCTGACCGCAAAAGGGTTGGAAGTGTACACACGCCCGGATGGCAGGATTTTTCCAGAGCCTCCCGCTGATGCTAAAGATGTTGTGGAGGTGATGGAGGCCATCGTTCGTGAGGCCGGTGTCAATATTGTCCTCGGGGCAAAGATTCATGGACTGCTGGTCACAAATGACAAAGCCATTGGTGTCGAAATGGACGATGGCAGCCGCATCGGGGCCGATGCACTCATCATTGCAGTGGGTGGGTCGTCGTACCCGTTGACCGGTTGTACAGGGGATGGTTGGAAATGGATGGCATCCCTCGGGCACACCATCGTGCCTCTGACGGCAGCACTTGCTCCTCTGTACCTTGAAGAGTCACCAAACTGGGCTGCTGATTGGAGTGGTGTTTCGCTGCGGGACTGTGTCCTTCGTGCCCGTGCTGTGAATGCGCAAGGGGAAAAGGGTAAGGAGCGGGTGCGGTGGCGTGGTGACATGTTGTTTACGCACAAGGGAATCTCGGGACCAGTATCGCTAGGTGTTTCACGAGAGATCGCAGAAGCCTGGCCAGATGCATCCCTTGCAGAAGTGGACCTCTTTCCAGACATGCGTGAGGATGAGCTGCGCGGAGAAATTGACAAGTGGTGCTTGAACTACCCGCGGCGTTCCGTTGGGGCATTGCTTGAGAGTGTTGCACCGGCGCGGCTTGCAAGGCCAATTGCGCGTGTTGCGATGCTTGATATGGAAGTTAAGGGCTCTTATTTCATTGCCAAAGCACGCCAGCGCCTGGTTGTTGCCCTAAAGGGATGGGTGATTGGAAAAGTGCGGGCTGTGCCTCTTGAGCGTGGAGAGGTCGTCGCTGGTGGGGTTGCGCTGGCAGAGGTTGATAACCGTACGATGATGAGTCGCAAGGTCAGTGGGCTCTATCTTTGTGGAGAAATCTTGGATATTGCTGGACCGGTGGGTGGATACAACCTTCAGGCGGCATGGTCTACAGGATTTGTTGCGGGTAAGGCAGCTGCTGCGCCCCCTCGCGCTGACTAGTTCAAAAAGTCAACTTACACAGGTTATCCTCGCGGTAATAGCCACTTGCGATAACCATCGCACCGGTGATGTTTAAACGAGGTTACATAAATTAGTTTCGACATTACTGGGTTTGGCATGTTCATTGCACTTGTTCTTTACATCTGGCCGGAATCAACCATTGCAAAGCGCGATGGGAAGAATCAGCTAACGTTTGAGGGACATCAAAATGAACAAAAATATATTGCTTGGAATCGGAATCTTTGGAGTACTGGCGTGCCTGTCAGCTCCTGCAACTGCTCAGTTCACAACGTACGATAATCCGAATGCTAACTGGCTTCGTAGCACATCTGGTGTGCGCATCGCAGGAAACGAGACGGACTCAGTTCGCTCAATCGGCGGCGGTGCATTCCGCGTCAACTTCGATAACGATGGCACTATCGGCAATGTTGGTGGAGATTGGCAACCAGTGTGGTCTTCAGCGCCATACTCGGCATTGAATCAGGGCGATGCGACACTTTACTGGGCCGATGCAACGAACTTCACGTTCTCCAGTGCAGTTACATCCTTCGGATTCGAGCTTCAGACGGTTGATTTGATGGACACCCATGACATCATGGTTCAGTTCTACAATGGCTCAACACTCATTGGTAGCATCAACCGTACCATCGACAACTCCGGTGTCATGGCAAATGGCTGGGACACTACCCTTGGTGGCGCCCGCTTGTTTGCAGGTTCGTATGACCAAGGAATCACATCAGTCCGTGTGTTGAGTGGCGATGATTATGGCTTCTCCGCTGGCGGCTTCCGCTACGGTCTTGGTGGAAACAACTCGATCACGAGCAACGGCGCAGTGCCTGAGCCTGGTGAGTGGGCTGCGATGGCAATGATGGTTACTGGACTTGGTGGTCTGGTAGTACGTGCACGCCGCCGCCGCGCATAAGCGTTGACCTAATCCCTCTGCCCCCGCTGGAGTCACACAGCGGGGGCATTTGTCTTTTAAAGTTGCACGACGACTATAAAGCGGTTCAGTCTTTTGTTGACATCCGTACTCAGGAATTGACCTTTGGTATCGTGATGGACTTGAGTCACATTACTGGGATTCACGTGTTCCGATTTTTCTCCCAAAACGACCTTGCAAATGAGACGCCACATTTGGTCCGAAGAGATGAACATCTGACATCAACAGCTTTAAGTACATCCGTAGTAACCACTCTCTGGGGTACGACCACTACCCAAAATCGTTGAGATGCTGATAGATGTCAGTCGGTGATGATGTGGTGAATGTTCTACTAATACACATCATTGCCTTTTGGTGTGTGATGTTATTTACGCGAATTACAACTTTTGGTGTGTCATCTGGATTGCACGCCATCTCATCAACCTGTACAAATCCAAAACAACCTAGCAATATTGCTGGTTGGCTTTGAAAGGTAGTTCAGCGATGAGACATTTATCGGCTTTCGCAATGTTCGTCACGCTTTGGTCAACACTGTCACTGTCAGCCACTGCTCAGCTGGTGTCGCTTAGCCGACAACAGTGGATGTCAACGAAGACGTCTCTGTTACCGATCTCCGCCATTCAGAGAGCATCCATCAGCAGCGTTTCAACCGCCGATAACTGCCTCACTTTTGGGACGACAGCCACCATCAATGAAATTGGCTCAGATCAGGTGGTTTGGGGGACAAATAGCGAACTGACATCGGGGGATGTTGTCGCAACATTTTGTAGTGCGGTCCCAACGAAAATGTTCTGGTCATTTTCATCTGCTGTTTATGGCTTTGGCTTTGAAGTGATGAACAACGATCTCCACGAGTCCCAGGACTTTGTCGTCAGCTATTACAACGGTACGACGTTCTTAGGGGCATCGCAGCAGACATCAGATAATGCCGCCTTTTGGAAGAACTATGACTATTTCGCCGGGGATGTCCGCCTGTTCGCCGCCGAAGACTCCCGGGGAATCACCGCTGTAGACATTACGTTCACCAGTAACTCCATGAGTGCATCCGCATTCAGAGTTCGAAACTACACACCAGATGCCGTTCCCGAGCCATCAGCGTACATGATGGTCTGCATTGCAGCAGCGGCGCTCAGTGGGTGTCTTGTCCGACGTAGATTCCTGCGATCACTCGAATTACCGGCGTAGCGTTTACTGCCACTTGGCTGATATTGAATGCCAAGTATCAACTATTTGTAGCACCATGCAACTCCGTGGCAGAGGTGTAAGACTCTGCAACTGAAGTTAACACCAGTTTATTATTTGATGAGTCAATCACTTGGCACACCTTATGCGATGACTTAAGTGTCGGCAACGTCCAGCCATCACGAAAGATTTCACATAAGGGACACCTGATGAAACGAACGGGAACATCTACAAAACTTATTGCTGTCACCGGACTCCTTTCGCTTGGAGCAGGAAGCCACGCACAGTTTAAATCATTCAATCCAACCAACGTAGATAGGCAGACGGCAGCAAGTGGACGAATCGATCCAGCCGTTGTGAATGGTGGAATCTTCAACCATCTTACGAACGGTGGTTATACGATTGAGTCTGGGACTACCGGTGTGGCTTGCATAATCGGTCATACCCAGGCGGTTTGGGGATCCAGTTCTATTTCCGAGCTCGTGGTCGGAGCATTCGTTTACCAATTTCCCGGCTCGTCTCTTTATACCTTTATATTTTCGAGCGCTATAGGAGCATTTAGCTTTGAAGGTCTTGGATATGACTTCTTTGGGTCTCAGGAAATGTGTGTAGACTTTTACCAAAGAATGACATCTCTTGGCTCGATTGGGAATACGTTTGATCGTTCCAATGTGTTTGTAAGTAGTGATCTTTATGCAGGTGATATTTACCTCTATGGGGCCGGTTATACACGGGGTTACACCAGTGTTGACGTCAACTACACGGGAACTAGATTCTCATCTGGTGCCTTCCGTGTCGGAGCTCTTGCGGGTGGTGGCAACGGAGAGTCCCATGTCATCGGAGGTGTTCCAGAGCCAGGGGAATGGGCAATCTTTGGATTGCTTACATCTGGTCTTGGCGGGCTCGTGCTCCGAGCACGTCGCCGTAAGCCTGAATAGTTTTCAGCTTGTGATTTACGCCCGCAGCTCGCTGCGGGCTTTTTCTTTGCCCGCTTGGCTTTCAGGTAACGTCTAGTTTCGATCCACCTCGAACGCAAGCCTACCGATTTTGTCATCACGGTAAAATCACTGGGTTTTATCGCCGCCTCGCAAACTCCCGTACTTTGGCGGTGTTGCGCTGCATCTGGCGGCGTTAACATGTCTACGTAGCGACGTCCGGTGTGACTGCCGGTTCCGCCACATTGATGTTCCTCCTTTACGCCCGCAGCTCGCTGCGGGCTTTTTCTTTGCCCACCCAACTTCTTGGTCATCTACAATACATTACGAAACTTATGTAGGTTGTCCGGTATTTTGGCGGTGTCTGGAATAGTTATTAATTGATACAAACAATACGTGGCGGTGCACTGGAGAGACTAACGGTGCCCGCCACCCCCGAGAACCTATGGCCAGCACACGCTGGCCATCTTCACTTCTAATATACGAACGTACACCGATCTCTGGCAGGTAAACTGGATACATGCAAAGTCCATCTGCCAATCTGTCCCTCACATACCCCCGCCGTAAAACCCGCAGCGTACGCGTTGGCAAAGTGTGGATTGGTTCGGAACATCCCGTTGTCGTTCAGAGCATGATCACTGAAGAGACGAAGAACGTGGATTCATGTGTCCGGCAGATCACCGAAATGGCCCGGAAAGGTGCCGAGCTCGTCCGGGTTACAACTCCATCCATAATGGAAGCTAATAAGCTCGGTGAAATTAAGGCAAAGCTTGAGTCCCGCCTGGTCGATGTCCCCATCGTCGCCGATGTTCACCACCAAGGCAGCGACATCGCACGCACCGTCGCCGAGTTCGTCGACAAAGTGCGCATAAATCCTGGGCTCTTCGTCTTCAACAAACACACGGGACGTGTTGATTTCACCGATGCTGAACACGATGAGCAACGCACAGCAATCGAGGAATCACTCATCCCCGTCTTGGAAGTTGTGAAACGCCGTGACATTGCGATGCGCATCGGGGTCAACCATGGCTCGCTCGCTGAGCGGATGCTGGTTACATACGGTGATACTCCAGAGGGGATGGTGGAAAGTGCGATGGAATACCTCCGCATCTGCCGCAAGCACGATTACCACAACCTTGTGATTTCGCTGAAGGCATCGCGTGTGCCGATTATGCTCGCCGCAAATCGCCTCATGGCCCGCCGGATGGCCGAAGAAAACATGGACTATCCGCTCCACCTTGGCGTGACGGAAGCAGGGGATGGCCAGTACGCGCGTATTAAGTCCACCGCCGGCATTGCAACGCTTCTCTCCGAAGGGATTGGCGACACGATTCGCGTTAGCCTCTCGGAAGACCCCATCATGGAGCTGCCCGTTTGCTATGAAATCCTTCAGGCACTGGGGCTGCGGAAAACACAGGTGGAGTTCATCGCGTGCCCAAGCTGCGGGCGCACCAAGTTTGATCTCCCCAGCGTTCTCGCTAAAGTCAAGGCTGCAACCCAGCACCTCGTCGGTCTCGATATCGCTGTCATGGGATGCATTGTGAATGGCCCTGGTGAAATGGCGGATGCTGACTACGGCTATGTTGGAAAAGCTGCTGGCAAGATTACGCTTTACCGCAAGCGCGAGGAAATCCGGACAGTTGATCAGAGCGTTGGCGTTGAGGAACTCGTTAGCCTCATCAAGGAAGATGGC